>PVBE010804475.1_pt1 | contig 25797 bp, 22 predicted proteins | sample 1631181 | NCBI WGS metagenome assembly PVBE01 (sample SAMN08397723, study PRJNA350692) | Marine metagenome, whole genome shotgun sequencing project. | isolation source: water | place: Pacific Ocean | collected 2012-04 | reverse complement strand
TTCCGAGCAACTCTGCCGTTCTCACCCCTGCAGGAGATCAGTTGAGCGGCAGACGGTCGCCGTGGCTGGCCCGCTCGTCCTCGAGCGCCTGCAGGCGCTCCACGGTCACGTCTCCAGTCGGATAACTCCCGGTGAAGCACGCGTTGCAGAATCGCAAGAGGTCGCGGTTGCCCGCACGAGCCGCGTCATTCATCGCCTGCCGATCGAGGTACAGTAGAAAATCAACGCCCAGCGATTGCCGAATTTCATCGCCGGTCAGACCACAGGCAAGGAACTCTCGCTTGCTGGCCATGTCTATCCCATACGGGCAGGGCGCGATAAGTGGCGGGCTGGTCACCCCGAAATACACCTCCTCGGCACCCGCATCGCGCGCCATCTGCACGATCCGGCGGGACGTGTTCCCACGGACGATCGAGTCGTCCACCAGCAACACTTTCTTGCCGGCAAACTCGATCGGGATCGGATTGAGCTTGCGGCGGATAGAGTTGTGGCGGCTGGCCTGATTGGGCATGATGAATGTCCGACCGATGTAACGGTTCTTCACCAGGCCTTCGCGGTAGGGTACTCCAAGCCCTATCGCCATCGCCATCGCCGCGTCTCGTGAGGAATCGGGAATCGGTATCACCACGTCGGGCTCCGGAGCGCCGACATCGACCCACTGAGCCGCCAGCGCATTACCGAAACGGTGTCGGGTCTTGTAGACTGACACGTCGTCCAGAAAAGAATCCGGCCGCGCAAAATAGACCCACTCGAAGATACAGGGGTTGTGCGGCTTGTCGGCGATCTGTCTGCGGATCAGGCGCCGCTCGGTGTCGACCACGACCACCTCTCCGGGACCGATGTCGCGGGTCCGTGTGTAGCCGTTGACGTCGAGCACGACACTCTCGGAGACGCATGCAAACCAGTTCCCCTCGTCGGTCGTCTTCTCCCCCATGCAGATCGGCTTGATTCCGTAAGGGTCGCGAAACGCTACGAGCCCCAGATCGGGGATCGTGGCAACGACGGAATATGCCCCTCGGACCTCTTCGAAAACCCGCCCCACAGCATGGAAGACATCATCGACTTCGATCCGACCGGTGGTCCCCTGCCGCTCGGACAGCGCGCGGGCGAAGACGAACAGGATCACCTCCAGATCGCAGCTCGAGTTGAGCCGCGTGCCACTGTTGCGGAAGTGCTTCTCGGTCAGTTCCTTGAAGTTGGTGACGTTGCCATTGTGGGCCATCGCCACGCCGTGCGGAAAGGTGTAGTGAAACGGCTGGGCGTCATCCCCTTGCCCTGCACCGACCGTGGGATACCGAACATGCCCAACACCCAGGTTGCCACGCAATCGAGCCATGTTGCGCTGGTTGAAGACCTGGAGTACCAGACCAAACCCCTTCTTGATGTGGAACGCGTCGGTAAAGGTGATGATCCCGGCCGCGTCCTGGCCCCGATGCTGCACCGCCAGAAGCCCCTCGTAGATCTCGCCCGCGACGTCGACCCCGTCCGGCCCGTAGATACCAATGAATCCGCACATGCTGAGCATAATACCAGAGAAACGCTTGGCTCTATTGGTACATTGCAGACCGTGGAGTTGCTCGTCATCAACCACACCGAAGTCGGCCGTTTACTGCCCTTGGGCCGCTGCATCGATCTGATGGGCGACTGTTTTCGCACCCTGGCAGAGGGCCAGGCCGTGTTGCCCTTGAGAAGCATCAACTGGTTGCCCGACCGCACAGGTGCGCTCGGCCTGATGCCCGGCTTTCTGGGCGATCCACCGATCCTCGGCGTGAAGGTGATCAGCGTGTTCCCCGGCAACCAGCACACCGAGTTCGAGTCTCACCAGGGAGCTGTGCTGCTGTTCGACGCCAAGAATGGACAGCTGCTGGCAATCGTCGACGCGGGCCAGATCACCGCTATCCGAACCGCCGCCGCCAGTGGGCTGGCCACTCGCCTACTCGCTCGTGAGCAGGCCAGTGAGCTGGCGCTGATCGGCACCGGGACCCAGGCCGGCACCCATCTGGAAGCGATGATGGCGGTGCGTCCGATCGAACGCGTCCGAGTCTGGAGCCGGACCGAGGCCCACGCCGAGCGTTTCGTCAAGACGTGGTCCGACCGGGCGCCGGTCGATGTCGCCTCGACGATCGAGGGCGCGGTGAGGGGGGCGCACATCGTCTGCACGCTGACCGCCGCCACCGAGCCGATCCTCCAGGGTGAGTGGCTCGCGCCGGGGACTCACGTGAACGCGGTCGGGGCCTGCACACCCAAGACACGTGAGCTCGACCTGGACGCCGTGGAGCGGTCCCGCCTCTATGTAGACTGCCGGGAATCGGCGCTCAACGAGGCGGGTGAGTTGTTGATCCCTCTCAGCCGAGGCGAGCTGAACGAGGACCACATCGTCGGCGAGATCGGCCAGCTGATCACCGGGTCAATATCAGGGCGAACCAGCGACCGGGACGTCACGCTCTACAAGTCTTTGGGCATCGCGCTACAGGACCTGGCCTCGGCCCACGAGATATACACCACGGCCCTGGCCGAGGGCGCCGGTGCCCGCATCGCGGTCAGCGGCTGCCGATGATTCCGATCAGCGAGATCGAGGCGGCGCGAACCCGCATCGCCGAGGACGCACTGCGCACTCCGCTGATCCGGCTGCCGATCGACGACAGGGAGATCTACCTCAAGCTCGAGAACCTCCAACCGATCGGCTCATTCAAGCTTCGGGGAGCCAGCAACGCGCTACGCGCTGCGGCCCCCGACACCCTGACGGCCGGCGTCTACACGGCCAGCGCGGGCAACATGGCCCAGGGCGTGGCATGGGCTGCCAGACAACTCGGCCTGCCCTGCCAGGTGGTCGTCCCTGATCATGCCCCGCAGACCAAGCTGGACGCCATCGCCCGTCTCGGCGCCGAGACGATCCCAGTCCCCTTTGATCGCTGGTGGCAGGTCATCCTCGATCACCGCTTCGACGGCCTCGAGGGCCTGTTCATCCACCCTGTCTGCAACCCTTTGGTGATGGCGGGCAACGGTACGATCGGTCTGGAGATTTTCGAGGACCTGCCGGATGTTGACGCGGTCGTCGTGCCATACGGTGGCGGCGGCCTCAGCTGCGGCATCGCCTCGGCCATACGCGCCCGGCGGCCCCAGACCCGAGTCTATGCCGCCGAGGTGGAGACGGCCGCACCGCTGTCGGCCTCCTTCTCGGCCGGAACGCCGTGCGAGATCGACTACCGGCCGAGCTTCGTCGAGGGGATCGGCGGCAAGGGGATACTGCCCGAGATCTGGCCCCTGGCCCGCGAGCTGCTCGACGGCTCGCTGGTCGTTTCACTGGACCAGATCGCTGACGCCATCCGCCTGCTCGTCGAGCGCCAGCGCGTGGTGGCCGAAGGAGCGGGCGCTGCCTCTCTCGCCGCGGTGCTCGCCGGCCTGGCCGGATCTGGGAAGGTGGTATGCGTGATCAGCGGTGGCAACATCTACTCCTCCCAGCTCTCGGTGATTCTCGCCGGACGGACCCCATGAAAAGGACCTGACTCGAAGGAGACATTCTGTCAACGTGGACAGTTTGTCAGACCCCTCGCACGATCCTGCCCGACTTGCGGCCGACTTCCCAGCCGGCACGCGGATTGCAGTAAATCGGACAGTATGTTCATCGACCGATTTCAGAGGATGCTCCGATGCTGCTGTTCGATCCCCTCTACTGGATGATTGTCGGGCCCGCGATGCTGTTCGCGCTCTTTGCCCAGGCCAAGGTCAAGGGGACCTTCGCTCGCTACCTGCGCGAGCCCAACATGCGTGGCATGGCCGGCGCGCAAGCCGCTGCCGCCGTGCTCGACGCGGCCGGGATCCAGGGCATCGGTATCGAAGAACACCAGGGCTATCTGTCCGATCATTACGACCCGAAGCACAAGGTGCTGCGTCTGTCATCCGACGTGTATCACGGTCGGTCGATCGCCTCCATCGGGGTGGCCGCACACGAAGCGGGCCACGCCATCCAGGACGCTCAGGACTACCTACCGCTCAATCTTCGTGCAGCCTCAGTCCCGCTGGCCAGCTTCGGCTCGATGCTGGCCATCCCACTGATCTTCTTTGGCTTTTTCATCGGCGCGCTCGGGCTGGTCAAGCTTGGCATCGTTGCCTTCAGCGCCGTGGTCGGCTTTCAGCTGATCACCCTGCCGGTCGAATTCGATGCCAGCCGGCGAGCCAAACAAATCCTCCTCGAAACAGGGATCGTCAGCGGACCGGAATCGACGGGTGTGGCCAAGGTGCTCAGCGCCGCCGCGATGACCTACGTCGCCGCGACCATCCAGGCGGTGGCCCAGCTGGCCTATTTTGTCATGCTGGCCTCCGGTAGGGACGACTGAAGCCCCCCCGCTGGCTGCTTGGAGCATGAGCCAGCCAGCCGCCCCCGACCGTTGACCAGCGCCGATGGTCGGGCCAGCTAATTCCGCTTGCCGGCCCCTCGGGCCTTGATCGTGCAAATCGCCGCCTCCCGGACCAGACGCACCGGATCTTTCTCCGCAAGGCCCCTGAGACCGCCTTCCAGAGGAGAGCCGCCAGGCAGGGTACGCTGCTGTACACCGACCACGACCCCATAACGCACTAGCCAGTGCGAGTCCCTGAGTGCCTTGACCAAATGCGTCGCGGCAAGAAACCGCGTCCTCCGGAGCGTGAGATATTGGACCAACGCCTCGGATACCGCAGCACGCACGCGCCAGTCACTGTGGCCCATCAGCCCACGCAGGGTTCGAATCGCCTCGGAGCAATAACTCTCGATCGGCCGCCCCACAGAGCGTGAGAATCGCAGGCCCTTGATCGAGGGGATGATCTGGCCCAGTGCCACAGCTGCGTGGGCGAGCACTCTCGAATCGTCTTGTTTGAGTGCTTCGAGCAGCAAACAAAACGCCTTCAGTCCACCGCTCGCCAGCCCCCGAACTGCCGTGTTTCTCTGGGCCAGATCAGCGACACCGAGTTGCGCGATCAGCGTTTTCATATCCGGCAGCAGATCTCTCTCGCGGTAGATCATCACCACCGCCTTACCGGTCTTCTTGTCGGTCCAGCAGGAATAGGCCAGCTTCTGGTTCTTCAGCAGAGCCTCCATCCATTCCGCAACGGATCCATCATCCAGCACGACATGCCGCCGGGTCTTTTTGAGCGCCGCAGGCACCCGCGGATCGAACCGGATATCCACCTCAGTGAATTGCCCCAGCATTCTCAGCCCCACCTCGAGTGGCCCGGCGATTTCCAGCGAAACTCTCGTCCCCATCTGGTCGGGTATCTTGGTTTCCCGCTGCAAGACCAGCTTACTGCTCGCGCGCAGCTTCTCGGCCAGCATTCTGGCCCGCCTGCGAAGCTCCAGCGGTTCCCCCTTCCGGCTCAGGTGGTCGAGCACAGGCAGGATGGCCCGATCGCATCGACTGAGTTCCTTTACCGCCTTCTCGCGTTTCGTGTAAGAGGAACTCCCCAGGTCGTCGAGCCAGACGAGTATCCTCTCCTGAGCCTGTTGAGGCTCTTTCTCCCAGGCATCCGCCCCCATCGGACCTGCTCCAGCCAGCAACATGCACAGGGCAATCCGTCTCACCATTCTCATCGACATTCTCTCCCATGGTTTACCGTCAGATCGGCCACTTCTACACGCGAGGTGGCCTCACCCTCTGATAGCCGTTCGCCCGGGGATCTTTGCAGGGATCTCGCCAAAACCTCACCCAACGCCGGATCGCCAGGAAAACAGGCGGGGGACTCGTGGCCCTGCAAGGGTCGTCTCCCAATTACCGGCACAGCGAACCGAGCGTCAAACAAGGCCCGTGGCGTCTCCTGCCTGACGGCTGGCTGGCCCACCTCGCCCCAGCCAACCCTCGAGCTACTCGCCAGCACGGCAAAACCCAGCTGAGATCCACAGACCGGATCGCGGGAACACCCTGCGATTGCGCAATGAGGCTGAGCCCGCGGCCCCCTGCCCGATAGGGCTAGATGTCGAGTTCTTCGAGCAGCGCGTCGTCCGCTCGCTCCATGATGAAGCGAAAGCGGCTGGCGGGATCCTTGCCCATCAACTCGGAGACGGTCTGTTCGGTGTATAGCTCGTTGTCGATCACTACCCGCAGCAAGGTGCGGTCGTCGACGTTCATCGTGGTCCGACCCAGCTCGGCGGCGTTCATCTCGCCCAGCCCTTTGAAGCGCTGAACCATCGGCTTCTTGCCATTCAGCTGGGCCAGCAGCAGGTTCTTCTCCTGATCATCAGCCACCCAGTGGACCTCCTTGCCCAGACGCACCCGGTACAGGGGCGGTTGGCACAGATAAACGTGACCCTCTCGGATCAGCTCTGCCAGATAGCGGTAAAAGAAGGTCAGTAGCAGCGTGGTGATGTGGTTGCCATCGCTGTCGGCATCCATCAGCAGGCAGATCTTGTGATAGCGCAGCCGGCTGATGTCGAAGTCACGGCCGACCCCGCAGCCAAGCGCCTGGATGACGTCGGTCAGCTCCTTGTTCTCGAAGACCTTCTTCTGGTTGGCCTGTTCCACGTTGAGCACTTTGCCGCGCAGGGGCAAGACCGCCTGGGTCCGGCGGTCTCGAGCCTGCTTTGCATTGCCGCCGGCTGAGTTGCCCTCCACGATGAACAGCTCGCTCTCGACCGGGTCACCGCTCGAGCAGTCCGCCAGTTTGCCCGGCAGATTGAGCCGCTGCTGAGAACGCGCCTTGCGCGACACCTTGAAAGAGGCCTCGCGACTAGCCGCACGGGCGCGTGCGGCGAGAATGATCCGCGCCACCACCGACTCGGCGATCGACTGATTCTCGTGGAAGAACTGCTCCAGTGCCGTGCGCAGAGTACTGTCGACGATCTGTGTCATCTGCGTGTTGTTCAGCCGGTCCTTGGTCTGCCCCTGGAACTGGGGGTCGCGCAAATAGACCGAGAGAATCGCGACCAACCCCTCGCGAATATCCTCCGCGCTGATCTTCAGATTCCGTGGCGACAGGTTGTGCCCCTCGATATAGCTCTTGACCGCCCGGACGAGGCCGGACTTCAAGCCGGTCTCGTGTGTTCCCCCACTGGAGGTGTAGATCCCGTTGGCGAAGCTGCGAAGTTCGGTGTCCGTGCCATCGGTCCAGCTCAGAGTCACCTCGACCTTCGGCTCGGTCGAGCTGGAGAAGTAAAACGGCTGCTCGTGCGTTCGCCTCTTGCCACCCCGCTCCAGGCAACGGCTCAGATACTCGACGATCCCGCCCTCGTACTCGTAGGTGTGCACCTCCTTGGTCGACTTGTCGCGGAAGACGACCTTCATCCCTTTGTGGAGGTAGGCCTTCGCCTCCAGACGCTCGTTGATCAGCTTGGAATCGAACAGCACGCTGCCGAATATCTTCTCGTCCGGGGTGAAGCTGACTTCGGTGCCGCTGCCGCGACTCTTCCGCGGCAGCTTCTTGACCGGACCGGTCGGCTTGCCGCGGCGGTAGGCCTGACGGTACACCGCTCCCTTGCGCTTGACGTGACAGATCAGCTTCTCGGAGAGAGCGTTGACCACCGAGCTTCCGACACCATGCAGACCGCCGGAGTGAAAGTAGTTGTCGTCGTCGAATTTGCCGCCCGCATGCAGGGTGGTCAGGATGACCTCGAGAGCGCTCTTCTTGAACTTCGGATGCTTGTCGATCGGGATGCCTCGACCGTTGTCTGCCACGGTCACGGTCCGGCGGTCCTACTCCGGGCACACATCGACCGTCGAGGCATACCCGTTGATCACCTCGTCGACCGCATTGTCGAGGATCTCCCACAGGCAGTGGTGCAGTCCTCGCTTGTCGGTCGAGCCGATCCACATCGCGGGGTTCTTACGGACCGGCTCCAGACCTTCCAGAACCGTGATGTCCTTGGCTTCGTACGTGTTACCCATGGCTTTCCATATCCGGCAATGTCACCTCTGCTTCGACGATTCGGGCCAGCTTGCCTCGCTTTATCAGCTGAAAACCCTTGCCCGCGCGACTGGTCAGCCGATATTTTCGGGGACTGATCCGCTGCTGCGTGCCACCTTCTTTTTCGACGATCACCGCGTCCTTTTCGTACTCGGCCAGACCGAAGCCGATCAACTCGTCCCCCTTCGGCAGCTTCTGCACGATCACGCCCTTGCCCGCGCCGGAGAGCGCCTTGACCTCGTGAACAGGACAGAGCAGGACGCGCCCCCCGCGACTGGCGGTGATCAGCGCCTCCTCGCAGCTGACCGGCACCACGCCGAGAATCTCGTCTCCCTTGGCCGGCCGAGCAAACTTGCGACCACTGCGGGTCGAAGGCTGAGTGTGACTCTCCAGCGGGAACCGAAGGCCATATCCCAGCCGACTGACCGCGAGCAGATGGGGGCCGGGCGGTTCGTCTGGATCCGGGTCCGAAACGACGGGCAGAGGAAACCGCGGATCGAGACTGACCGCGCCGACGACCCGCTCCCCATCGGCGAACCGGAACAGCTTCTGGATCGGCACGCCATGGCCGGTGGTCGCCGGGATGTCGTTGATCCGGATCACATAAGCGCAGCCATGACTACTGAAAAAGACGGCGCATTCCCGCGTCGAGCCGGGGACGATCCAGCGCACCTCGTCCGACTCCCGCTTGCGGATTCCCTGGACCGTCTTGATCGTGCCCTGCCGCTTGACCCAGCCGTCGCGGGTGACCACCACGTAGGTGTCCTCGGCGACGACGTAGTCCTCCGCATCGAATTCCGGCAGCTCTTCCGCCTTGCCGATGCTGGTGCGCCGCTTGCGATGCAGCAGCTTGCCCACCGCTAGCAGCTCGGCCTTGATCACGCCCTGCAGCTTGGCTTCCGATTTGAGGATCCCGCGAATGCGCTTCGCCTCGGCCCGTTTCTCGGCCAGCTCCTCGAGGATCTGCCCGATCTCCAGCCGCCCCAGGCGATACAGCTTGAGCTCCAGAATCGCGTCGGCCTGGCGCTCGTCCAGATCGAACTCCGCGATCAGCTTCGCCGCGGCGTCCTTCTTGCCCTTGCTACGCCGAATGATCCGGATCGCCTTGTCCAGTCCTCCGAAGACCTTCTCGAAACCTCCGAGGATGTGGATCCGCGACAGTAACTTCTCCAGGTCGTGCTCGAAACGACGACGCACCGTCGTCATCCGGAAGTCCAGATAATTGAGGCACAGTTCGACCAGGTTCAACCGCCTGGGTCGAGTGGCGCCACCCTCCGCATGGGGCACGAGAACATTGAGGTCGACATTGAAGTTCGACTGCAGGCTGGTGTGCTTGTACAGGTACGCCATCGCCATCGCTGCGTCGGCCCCCTTCTGCAGCTCGAGCACCACCCGCACCTGGTCCGTCGACTCGTCCCGAATATCAGTGATTTGTGGGACCTTCCGCCCGAAGACCAGTGCGACCATCTTCTCCACCAGGGTGCCCTTGTTGACCCCATAGGGCACCGAATCGACGATCACCGTCCGCTTGCCGTACTTGCCCTTCTCGACCCGGTAGGTACCGCGGACCCTGATCGACCCCTTACCCGCCTCGTAGATCCGCCGCAGATCCACCTTGGAGTTGAGCACCTCCCCGCCCGTCGGGAAATCAGGACCGAGGATGTGCTTCATCACGTTCGTCACGGCCTGCTTGGGATTCTCCAGAAGGCTGACCAATGCCTTGACCACTTCCTTGAGGTTGTGGGGTGGGATCGAGGTGGCCATACCAACCGCAATTCCCGCCGCGCCGTTGACCAGCAGGTTGGGGTATTCCGCCGGCAGGACGACCGGTTCGAGCGACTCGTTGTCGAATGTCGGCCGCATGTCGACCGTGTTGCGATTGATCTCGCCCAGCAGCTTGGCCGCAGCCGGCGCCAGGCGGGCCTCGGTATACCGAAAAGCGGCCGCACCGTCACCGTCCTGGGAGCCGAAGTTCCCGTGGCCGTCTACCAGCGGTACCCACATCACCCAGCTCTGGGCCATGCGCACCATCGCCTCGTAGGCGGCCGAGTCCCCGTGTGGATGGTAGTCGCCGATCACCTGCCCGACCACCTTGGCCGACTTCAGCGGCCGGGCCTCGTGATTGAGCCGCAAGTTGTGCCACATCGCATAGAGGATGCGACGCTGTACCGGCTTGAGCCCGTCCCGTACATCGGGCAGCGCCCGGCTGGTGATGACGGAGAGGGAGTAATTCAGGTACCGCTTCCGGATCTCGTCACTGATCGGAAAATCGGTGGCTTCGATGAGAGCTGCACACATTTCTATTTCTCAACTCGTGGTTTTGCTAACATATACCACAATATATGGTGCTATCCAGACTCGGCTAGAACCCGAGTGTATGTCTCGGAGTCGAACCCGGCGACCAGCACCCCGCCGACATGCAAGACCGGAGCACGCAGGTTGCCCGTGCGGCCGACCAGCGCGGTCTCGAGTTCTACCTCGTCGGCGATCTCCTCGACCGTCGCCATCCCGCGGCGAGTCCTGTGAAAGATGCGCTCGGCGGATTGCCCCAGCGCGATCGCAGCCGCTCGAGCAACGGGCGCCTTGCGCACGTCATGCGTCTGGTACGAAACACCGTGCTGCGAAAGAAACTCTTCCGCCTGCTGGCAACCGTTTCAGGAGTTACGTTTGTAGAGTGTGATCATCACCGCCCTATACCCCAACTCGTCCGGAATTCAATGCCCCTGGCACACCCAGATTGATAATTGTCGCTCGAGGCTTGCAATTCGGGCCAGCCACAATAGGATGTGCTGCACGCGGCCATTACCACACCATAATGTATCCACACAGGGGAGGGGAGATGAAGGGTAGAGAAGGCCTCTTCATCGCGATAGACGCCAACATCGGCGCTGGAAAGACCAATGCATGCCACGCGATTGCATCCGCTGGCATGGCCGCCGGGCAGTCTGTGCGTGTCATCGAGGAACCAACAAACCATCCGAAGTTTCCGGAGTTCCTCCAGCACTATTACGACGACTTGCGCTCTGGCACCGACACCGGTGGCGGATTCGCAATGCAGATCTTCATGCTCTGCCAGCGATACGAACAACATCGTCTGGCGGTCGAGCTAGCCTGGGGCGGACGAGGCTGCGTGGTGGTTCAGGACCGGCCGATCTACGGCGACACGGTCTTTGCCACGACCGCCAAGGACCGCGGCTTCATGACCCCCAAGCAGTACGATCTGTATATCGATCTGTTCCGCAACATGAGCCGGGACGTGATGCCGCCGGATATCTTCGTCTATCTCGACGTGCCACCCGAGGAATGTTACCGACGGATGGCCGCTCGCGGTCGGCGACAGGAAGACGGTGTGCCGCTCGAATATCTGCAGCAGCTCTACGACAACTACCAGAAGATGCTGACAGAGATGCGACGCCGAGGGGTGCGCGTGCTGACGGTTGACTGGTCGGAGTTCGGTCCTCCGGTCGAGATGTGGCATCGGATCCAGGCGATGGTCTCGTCAGAGGAGAGCTGGTACGAAACGCTGACCTTCTCGTTCGGCAAGCATCCGCGAGTTCCGGTCCTACCGGCCGAACACGCCGGGGCTCAGGAAGCGGTGGCCGAGCCGGTCTGAGCCTGGCATACTGTTCGCCATGAGACACCTGCCCATCCTGTTGGTAGTGGTCTGCCTTTTTGGTTGTGGTAAGTCTGAGCAGCCGACGCCGGAGAGCAGCCAGCCAGCAGCGCCCGAGAAAAAGACTCAGACCAAGAAAAAGACCAAGGCCAAGAAGCTGCGGGTCGACGCGCAAGCCTTGGGAGTGCTGATCCGCCAGCTCAGGCTCAAGCCCTCGGCCGATCCCTATGTCCTCCTCGGCCAGCCGCCAAAGGTCACGATCTCTGACGAGGAGAGCAGTGTACTCAGCCGGGCGAGCAGGATTCTTGCTGTCAGCACACCCCGAAAATCGGACCGCCTGCCACTGTTCGTCGCGGCCGCAGAAGACAAGAACCCACTGATCCGCCGTCGGGCGCTCCTGATGATCCGCAAGAGTCTGGCCTCTCGCATGGTCCACCGAAGCCGGAGCATCCCTCTGCTGGTCGAGAGGCTGAAGGACCCCGATATGCAGGTGAGGATCGCCGCAGCCATCAAGCTGGCCCAGGTCAGCGGCGGCGGTGGAGCGGTTGTCACCGGACTCGGTCAGGCCCTACGCAGCGAGGAGCGCCTGTTGCGACTGGCCGCCGTGCGCGCATTGGCCGCCATCGGGGCCAGCGCAGCGGCTGAACTGTTGCACGGACTGCGTGATCCCGACTCCACCGTCTCGGCTCAGGCCCAGGCCATACTCAGCAAGATCACCCCACCGGCCAAGCTGGCCGACAGACTTGAGCGGATGCTGGGAGACTCCCACCCCGAGGTCCGATATGTAGCCGCAACCTTGCTCTGCCGAGCCAGCCTGAAGCTGGACAAGACGAAGGCGACGCTTCTGGAAGGGATCTCACGCCACCCACGAGAAGCCCTGGTCCTGCTGGGCAAGACGGACATCGACGACGACGCCTTGAGCAAGCTGATGTACGAGGCGCTGATGGGCGACGCAAAAGACGGTCGCGATGTGGTGACCCAAGTACTCCGGTCCGGGCGCAGCGCGGGAGGCCTACTCGACCGACTGGCCAGGACGCTGACCAGTGATGACGGCTCCCGAAGACTCAAGGCGCTGGAAGGCTTGGCCGGCTTCGGCTCCAGCGCCGTGCCAGCGCTCATCGGTGCGCTGGTCCACAGCGACGCCGAGGTACGCAAGAAGGCGAGCGAGGCACTGATCTCGATCGGCGCACCGGCTGCTCCCAAGCTGACCGTGGCACTGAGCCAGGGAACCTCGGAGGCCCGACTGGCCGCCGCCCTGTCACTGGCCCAGATCCGCACGCTGGAGGCCCCCAAGGCAATCCCGCAGTTGACTGGGGCGCTGACCCATCCCGACAAACGGACACGAATCAAGGTGGCCGAGTTACTGGGACAGGTCGGCAAAGACAATGTCCAGGTCGGGGCGATGCTGGTGCGGGCCGCGGGGAAAGACAGGACCCTGATCGCGACCGCAACGGCGAGCCTCAAGGCCTGGAGCGCGGGGCCCAGGCTGCGACTCTATGACATTCTGGCCGGTGGCTCCACGACGTACGAACGCTGGACGGCCTTTCGCGGGTGGTCCGAGCTCAAGCAATTCGACAAGCTGATCGGTCTGCTGGCCGACACCGACCGAGATCTGGCCACAGCCACGCGCCGCAAGCTGACCATCAACAGCGGTGAGGACAAGAGAAAGGCCGGCGAGGCCCTGGTCCGCGGGCTAGGCCACAGCAACGAGGCGATCCGGGTCGAGGCCGCTCACGCCATTACCAGCATCAAGCCTGACCGGTATCTGAGCACGCGCACCGCTCGCCAGGGCTATCCGGTGTTGATCTCAGCGCTGAGTGCGAAAGATCTGCCCGTCCGACGCCGCGCCATGACCCGGCTGCTGCTGGTGCAACCGCCGACCACCGGCATCCTGCAGGGACTGGGCAAGGTGGTCGCCGAGGAGGAAAACACCGTGCTGGCGGCGTTGGCCTCCACCGCGCTGAAGAAGCTCGGCGCCAAGGCGCGCAGCGCCACCGGCGCCCTCGCCCGCGGCCTGAGCAGTGCGACCCCGTCGATTCGCATGAGGGTGCTGCGCGCACTCGCGGCCATCGGACGGTCCTCCCGTGGAATAATCAACAACACAGCCAAGAGAGACTCGGATGCTCAGGTCAAGAAGCTCGCAGCGGACCTGTTGAAGACCCTCAAGTAAGGTGAGCACTGGCTGGTCAGTTGACCGGGGTGATCGACCGGGGCGACTCCCACATCGGCGACCCGGGACTCGACCTTTCAATCGCCTTCAGCCATCTGCCGGAGCGTCCCCGTCCGGAGTTCGCAGAATCCTATGGACCGATCGATGACGCGACCTGGGACCGATCGCGCTGGCGCGGCCTGCACCACGGGATCATCCTCACTCACCATGGCCGCCAGATCGATGAGGCGGCCTTGACCGCCATCGGCGAGCGCGCCCTCACCGCAATACGGGGCTGAATCATGGCATCACGTACCTGGATCAAGCTGCTCGAAACCGCCGTCCGGGCGGGCGCCAGCGACATTCACTTCAACTGGATCCCGGATGACGAGCTGGAGGTTCGACTGCGGCTCGACGGCCGCCTGGAGTTCAATGCCGGCTACGCGGAAGAGATGGGCCGGCGTCTCGTCGGCCATATCAAGGCGATTGCACAGATGGACATCACCGAGCGCCGCCGGCCACAAGACGGCCGGATAAAACAGGAGGTGGACGGCCGGCAGATCGAGATGCGGATCACGACGATCTCGACGATTCTGGGTGAGAACATCGCCGTTCGTCTGCTCGATCCGGGGCGATCGAGTCTCTCGCTGGCCGAGCTCGGCCTCGAGGATGAAGAGCTCTCTCGAATGATGGAGATGCTGGCCAGCCCGAACGGGCTGATCCTGATCACCGGGCCCACCGGCTCGGGCAAGACGACGACGCTCTATGCGGCCCTCAAGCACATCCTGGTCATCTCCGAAGGGTCAAACCTGATCACGGTCGAGGACCCCGTCGAGCATGTACTGGATGGCGCCAACCAGGTCCCGATCATGCCCAAGTCCGGCGTCACCTTTCCTGTCGCTCTGCGTAGCATCCTGCGCATGGATCCCGACTACATCATGATTGGCGAGATTCGAGACCCGGAGACGGCCGAGATCGCGGTGCGAGCCAGTCTCACCGGGCACCTGGTACTCAGCTCGATGCACACCAACAGCGCGGCCGTCACTCCCGCCACCTTGATCGACTGGGGCGTGGAACCCGCCCTGGTCGCCGCGTCCCTGATCGGTGTGGTGTCGCCGCGATTGGTGCGCACGATCTGTAGAGACTGCGTCACCCGCGGGGGCGACGAGGGAGACACCCCCTTCTTCTTCGGCACTGGCTGCCCCGAATGCAAAGGGACCGGATATCGCGGCCGCAAGGCGCTGTTCGAGGTCCTCCCGGTGGGCCGGGAACTGCGACGACTGTTCCGGGCGGAGGCATCAGCCGAGGCGATCCAGCAGCAGGCCGCCAGCGACGGAATCCAGCTGCTGGTCAGCAAGGGGCTGCGAGCAATCCAGGAGGGAGTGACCACCGCCGACGAGATCGGCCAGCTGACCGGCGGCCTCCTACCTTGACCGCCTCGTCCTCCGTTGACTCCGATCCTCGCTCCCACAGACCTTCTTCCGCACCGGCCCCACCCCAATAATTTCAGGGAATCGACCCCAGAGGACGCGTAGTGAGCGCAGCGCGAAGGCGCTAGCGAGTCGCCGAATTCACCGCCCAGGCAGGCCCGCGAATTCGCAGCCGGTCGCTCGGGGTGGGCCGCCATGGACGACCTCACCGTGATCCGGCCAATTCACGTATAATCCCGAGGTGACTCAGATCCTGTTCGCCGAGGCGGCCGACCGGAATCGCCATGACATCCTGGCTGTCTTGCGGGGCTGGCTACCGTCGGCTGGCCTCGTGCTAGAAACGGCCAGCGGAACCGGACAGCACGCCCTCCACTGCGCCACGCATCTGCCCCGGCTGAGGTGGCAACCCACCGAGGTGTCGCCCGAAGCACTGGCCAGTATCGAGGCGCGACGACAGCAAGACGGGCCCGACAATTTACTGCCGCCACTCGAGCTGGATGTCACCACACCCCACTGGCCGGTCGCAGCTTGCCATGCCATCGTCTCGATCAACATGATCCACGCCACCCCATTTGCCTGCTGCGAAGGGTTGCTTGACGGGGCCGGAACAACACTCGTGCCAGGTGGGGCCCTCTATCTCTATGGCCCCTTCCGCGTCGAGGGCCGCTTCTCGACGGTCAGCAACGAGCGGTTCGACAAGGCGCTGCGCCTGAGGGACCCGTCATGGGGGATCCGCGACCTGGAGCGGGTCACCCAGATCGCCGAGTCACACGGACTGGCCCTTGAGTGCCTGGAAGACACCCCGATCAACAACCTGTCGGTCTTGCTGCGCCGCGGCCGGTGACCTGATTCGGGTAATGGTGGGCGCCCCCCGCCAATCGACGAAGGACGCGCCACATTAGTGCGCCCGGGGCTCGATCCGATAAACCAGCAGCGGTACCCGGCGGCGGCTGATAGCCTGCCCAATTTCACAGCGAAGTCGCCCGCTGGCCGCTCTGAGCTGGCTCGAGGCGGCTAGCCGCTCCTCGGGCCCGGCGTCCTCCGGCACAACCAGCGCAACGGCCAGTCGACTGGCGTCTGGTGCGGGCCGGACCGACACCACCTCCAGCGTATGAAGTAGCGGGTCCCGACAGTCGGCCAGCGCGAACCCCAACGATCTCTCGATCTGGCGACACAGCTGAAACAGCTTTCGGGCGGACTGGTTATGTCCCCGTTTCGATCCCATGTGAACTCCCATTGAATACGAAAAGCAGAATGAGAGCCAGTGTCGGACTAGCTGCCGCGTAGCAGACTGCTAGTAGCTTGGACCACGGCTCGACAAACTGGAGCGGATCAGTTCAGTGAGTAGCATGGCCGGCCTCCCGCGGTTACGAAGTTGATAGGTGACGTCCGTCGCCATGACAAACCGGCAAGAGCCGAATCGGTTCGCGCGATTCGAACATCCTCTCGTCGAGTTTCTCCGAAGTCGACGCACTCGCGAGAGATGTGTACAATGAGGGCAGACTACCCCTGACTGGAGAGCTGACGACATGGCCAAGGCAATCGTCGACCCCGAGGCGCTGCGAAACTTCGCAATCGAACTCAAGCGCTTCAACGGCAATCTCGAGAACGAACTGACCAGTATCCACCGCCAATTCGCCAAGCTGGGCGAAACCTGGCGCGATCAGGAGCAGGCCAAGTTCGCGGAGGACTTCGAGACGATGCTGCATGCGCTGACGAAGTTCGTCGAGTCCTCGGAGCGTCAGGTGCCGTTGCTGCTGCGCAAAGCGCAGCGGATCAACGAATACCTCGGCCAGCGCTAGGCCCGCCGTGACCGCTGCAAACATCGGTGATCCCCAAGTCATACGGGCATTTCGCCACTGCCTGATCCAGTTCGACGAGCAGGCGCACCTCGCCCTCTCTGCGGTTTCCAGCGATGTAAACCGTGTGGCCGAATGGCTCAAGCGAGAGCAACTGGCCTACTGGAAGGTGCAAGTCCGCAAGCGGGAAGAGCTGGTGCGCGTCGCCAAGTCGGCCTACCTACGCGCCGCGCACGGCCCCAAATATCAGAAGAAGACCAGTGGTGTGGAGGAGCGCAAGCACCTGAACAAGATGAAGCGTCTCAAGGAGGAAGCCGAGGAGAAGGTCATCAAGGTGAAGCGGTGGACGGCAATGCTCGAACAGAAGGCCCGCCCCCTGCTGACGTCGAGCCAGATTCTCTCGAACCTGCTGCAGATGAACACTCCACGGGCCCTAGCCCGGCTGGACCAGATGCTGGACAGCCTCGACGATTATCACCGGACCAGTGGAGGCAGTGATGCGCCTGACAAGTAGCAGTGACGCACAGCTACTCAGCGCGTTGAAAGACCTGAATGGTAGCTGGGCCGCCACCTGCGAAAACTGGCGCGACAAGGCTCGCAACGACTTCGAAAAGAACCACGTTGCCGAGCTGGCCCCCGCGGTCCTGCGAACCGTGGCCGACATCCGCGAACTCAACCAGCTGCTGCGCCAGGCGATCAACGATTGCCGCTGAGCCGGCGACCGAGCCAATGGGACTGAGTCCAGAGCAGATAACCCAGCACATCACTCAGGCGGAGGACAGCCTGGAGCTGCTGCTGACCGATCGCAAGGAAGCGGATTCCCGCTATTTCTCGGGCAGCCGCGGGAGTGAGCGGACACTCGAGAAAGCCCAGCTCGAGCTCAAGGCGACTCAGCAGTCGGAGCAAGAGACGCATCAGCAAACGTTGACACACAAGCGCAAGCGCCTGGCCCAGCGATCGACTCGGCGCACCGCGCAGGCAGAGGACGCTTACGCCAGCTTGCGCGAGCCATTGATCAGGGACAAGCGCGAGGAGGCGGATCGACAGCAGGACAAACTCGAGCGAGCCAAGCAGAAGGCAGCCCACAAGACCCAGGCCAGGCTGGACCACCTCGAGCAGGACAACGAGGAGATCTTGGCCAGCTTCGAAGCCCTCCAGGGGTCCGCTGTGCAGATCACCGCCAATATCGAAGCCTTGATCTCGACGACCGGCACCAGCTCCAGTCGCGCTCCCGATCCTCAACCGACCCCGAACAAGCGGCAGAAGCCGATGGTGTTCATCAAGCGCATGCGGGAGCAACTGGGCATGCTGGCGGAAGCGACCGCGCGGCTTTCCGGCAGCAAGGCGGCACGGTGGGCTCGTCGATCCCGGTTCTGGGCGGTGTTGCTGGGCGTCGGCCTGATCCATGGGATCGGGCCGCTAGTCTTGCTGGCGCTGAAGCGACCGCCGATCGAGTACGCCTTCGTCGGGGGGTTTCTAATCCTCAGCCTCGTCGCCGCCTATTGTACTCTACGCGGGATGCGCAACAAGGTCCTCTCACCCGCGTCGGCGATGCTGGCCGACTCGCGAGATGCCCAAGTCCGGCTTGGACAGCAAGAGACGCTCTACAAGGAGTGGCACTGGAAGGAGTACAAGAAGCTCCTCGAGTTGAGGGTCGCGCGCGTCAGCTCGGCCGAAGAGGATCTGGATTCCCGCCCCAGTACCCGCAAACAGAATATCGACGGCAGTTTGACTCGGCTGGAAGAGCGGTACGAGCGCCTCATCGTGCGAATCCGCGCATCCAACGAGCGCGCCGTCAAGCACCTCGATCAGCGATTTTCCACTGAGGGCAGCCAAGAACTTGCGGACAGACACGAGCAGGAGTTGCGGGATCTGATAGCCGCGTACCAGACCCGTGACCGGGAAGCGGAGACCGACCGCGCGGCCGCCTATCAACGCACCCAGGAGAGCTGGGATCTGACCCTGCGAGACCTGCGAGAGAGCGCTGCCACAGCACTCGCCTCGGCCCACGAGGGACATCAGACCTGGGCTTCCCTGACCGGCACGGATCCCCACTGGGCCGAAGAATTCCCGCATAACGGCCTCCTCGGGGAACTGCTTCTTCCGCTGAACAGCCTGATCGTCAGCGAGAACGAAGAGCTCCAGCTGCCGGAAACCGAGCAGGCCCGGTTCCCGGTATCTCTGTGCTTTCCTGACTGCGGCTCGCTATTGATTCATGCCGGCGCCCAAGGTCGTGAGCGGGCACTGGAGATCCTGTTCAACTCGGCCCTGCGTCTGCTCGCCGGCTTTCCCCCAGGGATGGCACAGCTGACGATCATCGATCCGGTCGGACTGGGTCAGAACTTCTCTGCATTGATGGAGCTCGCCGATCACGACGAGACCTTGATCGGGGGACGGATCTGGACGGACCCCAGCCACATCGAAAAGCGCCTGGCCGAGTTGACCGAGCACATGGAGAAGGTGATCCAGAAATACCTGCGCAACCGCTACGCGACAATCGCCGAGTACAACGAGAGCGCGGGCGAAATGCAGGAGGCCTACCAGTTCTTGCTGATTGCGGACCTCCCCACCGGACTCAGCGACCTGGCGATCGACCGACTGGCCAGCATCATCAGTAGCGGCTCTCCGTGCGGAGTCAACGTGCTGCTGTATCACGACTCGCGAAACCCCTGGCCCAAGCAACTGGACGAGTCGCTGATTTGCCGATACGGCATCTGCCTGGACGAGGAAGAGGGGGTCTTCAGCTTCGGGCACGCCGGGCTGAAGCGTTGCCAGTTCGATGGAGAAACACCGCCACAGACAGCTAGGGTAACCCGCTTGCTCGCCGCCCTCGGTCAACGCGCACTAGAGGCCAAGCGAGTCGAGCTGGCCTTCGAGGCAGCGGCGCCACCAGCAGAATCGCTGTGGAGCCGGAGCTCGGAGAAGACGATCACCGTCCCGATTGGCCGGTCCGGCGCGACCCGCCTACAGGAACTGGAGCTGGGTCGGGGCACCGCGCAACATGCCCTGATTGCGGGAAAGACCGGCTCGGGAAAGTCTACGCTGTTCCACGTGGCGATCACTAACACGGCCCTGTGGTACAGCCCCCACGAAGTCGAGTTTTATCTGATCGACTTCAAGAAAGGAGTCGAGTTCAAGGCCTACGCCAACCACCAGCTGCCCCATGCGCAGGTCATCGCGATCGAGAGTGACCGCGAATTCGGACTGGCGGTGCTCAAGCGCCTGGACGAGGAGCTGAGCCGTCGGGGGGACCTGTTCCGCCAGGCGAGTGTCCAGGATCTGGCCTCCTATCGCAAGACGACAGACGCGGCCACGATCCCCAGAACGCTGTTGCTGATTGACGAGTTTCAGGAGTTTTTCACCGAGGACGACATGGTCTCCCACGAGGCCTCGCTGCTGCTCGATCGATTCGTCCGTCAGGGACGGGCCTTCGGTGTCCACCTGATCCTCGGGTCCCAGACCCTCAGTGGCTGTTATACCCTGGCCAAGAGCACCCTGGGCCAGATGGGCGTCCGCATCGCCCTGCAGTGCAACGAGACCGACTCCTATCTGATACTCGGCGAAGACAACGGAGCGGCACGCCTGCTTTCGCGCCCCGGCGAGGCGATCTACAACAACATGTCCGGTCTGGTCGAGGGGAACAACCCTTTCCAGGTCGTCTGGCTGCCGGACGAGGTCCAGAGCAACTACCTGAACAAGATCACCGCGAAGGCCGACGCCGAGGGGCGTCCCGAGCGGCAGACCATCGTCTTCGAGAGCAATGCCCCCGCACAGTTACACAAGAACTCGCAGCTCCGCGAACGCATGGCGGGCGCCTGCCCCGAAATAGAGTCGACCCAGACAGTCTGGCTCGGTGAACCCAACGCAATCAAGGGACCGACCGAGGCTCGCTTTACCGCCGCCGGCGGCAGCCACGTACTGATGGTCGGTCAACGCGCCGAGTCGGTCTTCGGCATGGCGGTCTCGATGATGGTCAGCCTGGCAGCCAGCTACAATCCGAAGCAGGTCCGCATTCTGGTGCTGGACGGCAGCGGCAGCGACAGCCAACATCTGAAGGACCTGGAGCGTCTGTCAGCCGCCGTCCCGCACGACATCGAGCTGGTTGCGTTCAAGGACGTCACGGACAAGGTGGCCGAACTGGACGCGCTGATCACCCGTTGCCAGGAAGAAGCCCGCTCACCCGATCAGCACATCTTCCTGTTCGTCCTCGGGCTGCAACGATTTCGTACGCTTCGCCAGGAGGACGATTTCGCCCTGCTCGGCCGGGACGACCAGCCGTCCAGCGGCGAGCAATTCGCCAACATCTTGCGCGATGGCCCCGAGCAGAAGATACACGCGATCGTCTGGTGCGACACGCTGGCCAACTGCAACCGCGCACTCAGCCGACGGACGATGCGGGAGTTCGATCAGCTGGTCCTGTTCCAGATGAGCGCCGCCGACTCCTCGGAGCTGATCGACTCTCCCAAGGCCAATACTCTGGGCCTGATCAACGCGCTGCTGTATGTCGAGAGCGAGGGACGCCTGGAGAAGTTCCGGCCCTACGCCTTGCCCCGGAGAGAGTGGCTCGAAACAGTCGAACAGGCTCTGGCCACACGCTTCGAAGTCTCGGGCAACGGTGCCTGATCGCCAGCGGCCCCAGATCTCCCACGAGACCGGGGCCAACAAACTACTCCTGCGCAGGCTCTCCATCCGGTTCGGCCTGGCCTAGAGCTTCGAGCACCAGCTCGATCACGTCCTTGACCGGTAGCCGCTGCTCTACGCCGAGCGATTTCACGGCGTCGGTGTACATCGCATAATCCTTGGGACAGGCCGTGACGAAATAGCGAATGTCGTCTCCCAGAGCAAGCGCCTCCTCGATCCGCTGCTCGCTGGTCCGCTGTGTCTCGTTGCTGGTATCCATCCAGATCCGGCCGCCTCCCGCACCGCAGCAAAAGGTGTTGGCCCCGCAACGCGGCATGTCGACCAGCTGTAGACCGAGCTGTGCCAGCAGCGCCCGAGGCGCCTCCACCTCGCCGTTGTAGCGGGCCAGGTAACACGGGTCGTGGTAGGTCACCTTGTGCTGGAGCTTGCTGGGGATCGACAGCTTGCCGTCGGCGATCAACCGCGAAATCAGAGCAGTGTAGTGGTGGACGGTGTAGCTCCCGCCCAGTGCCGGGTACTCGTTGCGCAGGGCGTTGAGCGTGTGGGGATCGGTGGTGACGATCTCCTTGAAGGTCGCCTTTTCGAGGGCCTTGATGTTCTCCTCGGCCAGCATCTCGAACAACCCTTCCTCTCCCGCGCGACGCACGTCGTTACCCGCGTTGCGCTCACCGTCGTAGAGGATGCCAAAGTCGAGCCCTGCGCGGTTGAAGACCTCGGCCACCATCACCGACTTTTCCTGCATCCGCGGATCGTATGAGGCGAAGTCGCCGACGAACCAGAGGTACTCCACGGCCTCCTTACGTGCATCCTTCAGCTTGGGCTTGATCTTCTTGGTCCACTTGGCCCGCTTCTTGGCCGAGGCGCCGAACGAGTTGCCGTAGTCACCCAGGCTGATCAGCGCTCCCTGCAGATTGTCGCCCACCGTCCCCTGATCGACGAGTTGTCGCCGCATTTGCACGATGTGAGTCAGATGCTCGATCCCGACCGGGCAGACTTCGACACAGGCCAGGCAGGTGGTGCAGCTCCACAGCGTCTCCGGGCGGATCACCTGAGTCGCGACATCCACCTCGAGCGGGCTGGCGCCGCTCCATGGCGAGCCGTTGCCGAAGCGCTGCGTCAACCACTCCGGTGTGTTGAAGGTCTCGTTGGCAAACCCACGCAAGTCGAGAATCATGTCCCTCGGCGAGAGCGTGGTGCCCGCGGCGTGGGCCGGACAGGCAACATGACAGCGACCGCACTTGGTGCAGGCGTCCAGGTCGAGCAGTTCTTTCCAGGTGAAGTCGGTAATCGCCGCGTAACCCGGCTTTCCCTCGGGCGGCGGAGGCAGCTCTCGCGCCGGTCGCTCGTCCCGAAAGACCAGGTTGGCGATGTCGGTCATCACGTGCATCATCTTGCTGAAGGGGATGTAGGCGATGAAAAGCATCACCAGCAACGCATGGCCCCACCAGGCCCAGATGTGGCAGGCGATCAGGCGGCTATCGGACGCGCCCTGTATGGCCGAAGCGATGGCCCAGCCGACCGGCGACCACTTCTCGTGCGCCGGCATCTTCTCAGCGATGCGCAGCCCTTCGACCAGGAAGCCGCTGACAGCGATCAGCAGCAGCAGCCAGAGAAAGATCCAGTCGTCGGCGACGTACGCGGAGCGATCGACCGCGCCCTCTTGATGATCGGCGCGCGTGTAGTCCAGTTCACGCAGACCTCTGAAGCGACGAAACATCATCATCACCAGCCCGACGATGAACAGCAACCCGAAGACATCGAGCACCGCCGAGAACCCGAGATAAAACCGGCCCTTGAGCAGCTTGTACCCCAACGGCTCGAGAAGATCGTAATCCACAGCCACCATAGCTGTGCCGATCAGCAAAATGATGAAGCCCCAGAGGATCAGGGTGTGGGCCAGCCCACCCAACCCATCGCCCTGGCGAACCGTGGCGTTGGTCAGGATCGTGCCACAGGCCTTGAGGATCCGTCCCGGCAAGTCGTCGAAGCGATTGACCGAACGCCCCTTGCGATACTTGGCCAGCCGCCGGTAGAAGCCGTAGAGAAAGATGGCCGTCGCCAGACCGGCAGAGAGGTAGAACACATAACGCATCCAGGGCGCCAGATGCAGAAAAACCTCTCGGTGGGGAGTGTCCGGCGGCATCGCCTAATGTCTCGCCACGCTCGAAGCCGACCCCGCGACCACGGCTGACGTGCAGCACAAATCGCGGGACAACACTAGTCCAGCTTCTCCTGCAGCGCTTCGACGATGTCTTCCAGGTCCTCCGTCGTACCGTAGTGCGCGTACTCGAAGATCGGTGCCGTCTCGTCGGTGTTGACCGCGATGATCAACTCCGCATCCTTCATCCCCTCGATATGCTCGGGAGCGCCGCTGATCCCCAACGCCAGGTAGATCTTCGGCTTGACCTTGACCCCACTCTTCCCGACCTGACGGGTCTTGGGCAGCCAGCCGCTGTCGACGATCGGTCGCGAACTGGCGACCGCACCGCCTAGTGCCCCGGCCAGCGTCTCTACCATCGGCAGGTTGTCCTCACTGCCGATACCGCGCCCGACGGCGACCAAAAGGTCCTGCTGAGTGATGTCGACATCCCCGCCCTGCGGCTCGATCAGCCCTGCGAAGCGCAACTTTCCGGCTCCGACCGACGCCTCCACAGCCTCGGTCGGCGGTGTCCCGTCCTTGCGGCCCGCATCGGCTGGGTTGGAGCCGGCCAGCAAACTGATCACCCCACTATCCCCTTCGATCACCGACTCGGCGAAGATCTTGCCCCCGTACAACTGGCTGGTGGCGACGGCCGGCCCATCTTCCAAGGTTACCGCAACGGCATAGGCCACCAGCGGGATATCCGCCGAGACCGACAAGGCCGCGCCCAGATCCATCCCCATCGAGGTATTGGCCACCAGAACCAGGCGCGGACCCCGAGTGCCGACCACACTGGCCAACGCCGCGTTGTAGGACTCCGGATTGAACTCGGCCAGCGCCGGGTCATCGACGACCAGCGCCAGATCCGCAGCGCCCAGCGTGTCGACAGCCCCCGAGATCCCCGAACCCAGCAGCAGGACGATCAGCTGCCCGCCGGCTGCCTCCGCCAGCGAGCGACCCAGGCCCAGCAGCTCGTAGGTCACATCCGCGATCTGGCCGCGCTCATGCTCCGCGACGACGAGTATGTCACTGCTCATCTCAACCCCTCTTCTCATTGATCAGTTCGAGGATCCGCCCGGCCACTTCCTCGGCCTCCCCATCGAGCATCTCCGCGCGCTCCCCGCTTTCCGGCGGAAACATCTTGCGGACGCTGGATCGCACCTCGCCATCCACATCCACCTCGATCTGCTCCAGCTCCGCTTCCTTCATCATCTGGCGCACCCGGCTGACCGGTGCATAGCGCGGCGTGGCCCGCGCAGACTGGACGCCGAGCACCAGCGGCGGCTCGGCCTCGAAGCGTGCCATCACGCCCCCGGCATATTCCTTGTGCAAGCTCAGCGTACCATCGGCAACCGTGATGTCGCTGACCACGCTGACGTGCGGCACCCCCAGGAGCCCCCCAAGCAGGACGGCCAGCTGGCCGTCACGGTCATCGGCCGCATGTACCCCGGTCAGCAGCAACTCCCATTCGAGACTGCCCAGCACCTGTTGCACGCCGAGGGCCACCGCGCGGGTCGGCGCCCCGTCATCCAGCCCGCTCAGCTTCACCACCCGGTCGGCCCCCTTGGCCAGTGCGGTGTAGAGCACCTTGTCCGTTTCCTCTCCATCGAAGGCCAGCACGGTGACGTGCCCCCCGGTGGCCTCCTTTAGCAGCAAGGCTTCTTCCAGGGCGTGGTCGCAGAATTCATTGATGCGATAGCTGAGAAAGTCACGCTCCAGGTCCGTCCCCTCGTCATTGATCTCCAACTCCTCGACGAGGTCCGGTACCAGCTTGACGGGTACGACGATCTTCATGAGTTGTCTTCCTGTGATTCCTGCCCCTAGGCGGGTTGGTTTTCCGATTCGAACCAGCTGTCGACCTCGCCCTTGATACTGAACAGGGCCCGGTGGTCGAAGCGAAACGTCTTGTGCTCGTAGTCGCCCTGCTCGTTGGGCTGATATTGATCGTCAAAGAAGGACTTCCGGCCGGTGATCTGGACCAGCGCGTCGGCCAGCGCATCCACGTCGGCCCGAGTCGAGTAGATCCCGAAGCTGGCCCGCACCATGCCGCGATGCAGCTCGGCCAGATCCTCGAGCTCTTGGTCCGTCAAATCATCCTCTTCCTCGGCGAGCACCTCGGTGATCATCTCCCGAACATAGGGGTGGGCGCAGAAGCA
>PVBE012097106.1_pt1 | contig 25802 bp, 25 predicted proteins | sample 1631181 | NCBI WGS metagenome assembly PVBE01 (sample SAMN08397723, study PRJNA350692) | Marine metagenome, whole genome shotgun sequencing project. | isolation source: water | place: Pacific Ocean | collected 2012-04 | reverse complement strand
CCTCTGGGGATTAACGATGAGCCAAAAGTGTCTCTTATGCAATCAGGTGATTATGTCCAACTGGGGCTGACGGGGTACAGTATGTTTGGTGGAAGCGGGGGGAGTTGAACCCCCGTCCGTCAGTTCGCAGCCTTTGGCTCTACATGTTTAGCATCGTCTATTGAGTTAGCCCACATCTACCCGACGGGCAGGGCGAGTAGGGCGAGTCTGGTAATGTTTAACAGCTTGGCGCCAGACGCACCGCACTGCGATCCCGTTCTATATGACGATTGCAAAACACCAGTTTACGGGCATCCTGATGGCAATCGCTAGCGGCTATATTAAGCTGCTAGGGCGTATCTATCGTCGTTGGCAACTATAAAGTTGCAGTAATTGATTTACGAGAGTTACTACCCTCTCGACATGCACCTCAGGTTTTGATACCGGCGTCGAATCCGAATCGCTCCCGTCAGAGTTGCCTAGTATAGCATAGTGGGTGCGTGGGAAATTGATTTGGTCTAGATCGAGGCGCTTCGAGGGGGTCAGAGCCCTTGATCTGCAGGCTTGGATTATTTTTCTTACGGAGTGCTGGATCAAGGGGTCTGACCCCGATCGGAGGTGCTGCAGGTGGGGATCTCCACGGAGGGTGCTAGCGGTTGGCGTGTCTTACTATTCTTTGTTTGTCGATGGCCCATTCCCGGTCTTTTTCTGTGGCTCTCTTATCGTGATCCTGCTTGCCTTTAGCCAGGCCGATCTGGCATTTGACCAGGTGGCCTTTCCAGTAGAGTTTGGTGGCTACACAGGTGTGGCCTTTTTTTTGGGTGGCGGCGTGGATTTTTGCCAGCTGTCTTTTGTGGAGTAACAGTTTCTTCGTTCGAGATGGGTCAGCCACTATGTGAGTGCTGGCCGTGTTCAGTGGGGTTACGTTGCAGCCCAACAGGAAGGCTTCTCCATCCTTTATCAGGACATAACTATCCACCAGTTGTGCTTTTTTCAGGCGCAGGCTTTTGACTTCCCAGCCAAGTAATGCCATGCCAGCTTCGAATGTGTCCTGGATAAAATAATCGTGTCTTGCCTTTTTGTTGCGCACGATTGTGGTGTCGGGGACTTTGGATTTTCCTGATTTGGCCATGGCTCGCGATTATAGCCGCTTCGATTGAGACGTGTGTTATTTTATTCCGCTAAACGCCAGCGCCATCGATGATTTTTCATCAACCTGGGTCCTCCACCAATAACTTAAAATCCGCCAATGGGTGAATTTTGCAGGCTAATTTTTTTGTTATTGGCGCTGGGCTGGTGGCGCTGGTAGAATCCATGGGCATTCCACTGTTGAAATAATCTAATCTGTTGAGTTTTAAGGGGTTTTGTGTCGCAAGACAGGGGTCAGTTTAGTTCCCGGTTAGGCTTTATTCTGGCCGCTGCCGGCTCTGCTGTGGGGCTGGGTAACATGGTTGCCTTTCCGGTGATGGCTTCCAAAAATGGTGGGGCGGCATTTCTCATTGTCTATCTGCTGTTTATTGCACTGCTGTGTTACCCGGTGATGATGTCTGAAATTGCCATGGGCAGACGAACCCAACGTAACCCGGTGGGTGCATTTTCCGAGATTGCCGGGGCCGGAAGTTTATGGCGCTGGGCAGGCCAACTGGCTATTCTCACGCCCTTCATGATTGCGGTGTTTTATCTGGTCATCACGGTGTGGCTGGTGGTTTATCTCGGTCAACTGGCGCTCGGTAATCTCGATTATCTGGCAACCGATGTGGCCTTTGGTGAAATCGTGGCTTCCCCCTCGCTGTTTCTTTATATGGTTTTTCTGATGGGTTTGATTTTTGTGGTGCTGCTTGGCGGGGTGAAAGGCGGTATCGAGAAACTGGCGCGGATCTTAATGCCCGTCCTGGTGGTCATGTTGCTGGCGCTGATGACTTTCGTGCTGACGCTGGAAAATGCCTCGGCGGGGGTGAGTTATTATCTGATTCCGGATTTCAGCAAGATCAATGGGGCGGTGATTAACGGCGCTTTGGGCCATGCCTTCTTCTCCCTTTCACTCGGCATGGGCATTTTGATTACTTACGGCTCCTACTTCAGCAAGCACGATAATATTGCTTCCTCCACTCGCCTGGTGGCGCTGGCTGACACCGGCATCGCCTTCTTTGCCGGCATGTTAATTATCCCGGCTATTTTTGTGTTTGAGCCTGGCACCAATACCGAAGAACTATCCACCAGTTCGGTCAGTTTGATTTTTAGTTTCCTGCCGAAAATTTTTGTTGCCATGCAGGCAACCTTTGGTGCTTTTGGTGCCAGCGTGTTTGCCTTCCTGTTTTTTCTGCTGGTGTTTTTTGCCGCGCTGACTTCCCTGGTGTCGATTATTGAAATACCCATTGCCTACATGATTGATGAGTGGCAGTTTCCACGCAGGAAGGCGGTTAGCATACAGGCTGGCATGCTAACCCTGTTTGTCATTCCGGCCACTATGAGTTTGGGCATCTCGGATTTTCTCACTTCGTTTATCAACTATGGTGGAGCCAGCAAGTCATTTTTTGATCTGGTCTCCGATGTATTTTACGAAACTATTCTGCCCTTTGGTGGTTTTTTGGTGTGTCTGTTTTGCGCCTATCGTTGGAAGTTTACCGGTATGTCAGCAGAGCTGGCCGAGGGCGATGAGAATTATCGTGGCTCGTTCCTGGAGAAATACATAAACTTTTCTCTCGGTACGATTATCCCGGTGATTCTGTTTCTGGTTTTCCTTAACACGGTGGCAGTTAAATTCTTTGCCTACAATTTATTCGGCATTTAAGCTCGCACAAGATTCGAGTTGGCACGGTTAGCCATGACATCCATAAATCGCAGCGCCCTGGTGAATTACAGTGCCGAACAAATGTATGATCTGGTCAATGACATTGACCAATACCCACAGTTTATGCAGGGCTGTCAAAGCGCGCGAGTAATTAACCAAAGTAAAGACGAACTGGTGGGCGAGTTGACGCTGGCCAAGGCCGGCCTCAAGTATACGTTCACCACGCGCAATACTCTGACCCGAAATAGTAAAATTGACATGCAACTGGTCGAGGGCGCCTTCAGTCAGTTTCAGGCCTGCTGGACCTTCAAGGCACTTAAAGAAGATGCCTGCAAAGTGAGTCTGGATATGGAATTTGAATTTTCCAGCGGCCTGGTGGATTTTGCCATGGAAAAATTGTTCAGCGCCTCGACCAATTCCCTGGTGGATTCGCTGGTGCTGCGAGCCGAAGCAATTTATGGACGATGATAAAGACGAGACAGAGCACATTCCGGTCGAGGTGGCCTATGCCACGCCCGAGAAGCAGCTGATTATTGCACTGGATGTGCCTTTGGGTACTACTGCCTACGGGGCAGTGTTGCTATCCAACATCACCGAAGAGTTTTCTGCTATCGATCCGGAGGCTGATCCAATGGGCATTTACTCCAGCGTGCTGGATGGCAAGAATAGGCCAACTCCGCGGGAGTACGTGTTGCAAGCCAGAGACCGGGTGGAGATCTACCGGCCGCTAACGATGGACCCCAACACGGCACGTCTGAAGCGGGCCGAGAGCTCTAAATCTACCGACCGGAAATGAATAGCTGTGGCACAGGATCTTTGCCTTTAGCGAAGCAAAGAAATCCTGCATAATGGTCAAAAACCGGGAATCACATGGCACAAGATAAGAAAGATAAGTCTGGCAAGAAGCAAAAGAGCCTGCTGGCTCGAATCGAGCAGGGGCTTCACGAATTCTATGTGACGCCCTACCGGCGCTCGTTCGCCCGGGCTCAACGGGATGAGGAAGATCTGTTCATGTTGCTGATCTTCGCCGAGAGCATGGGCATTCCCAACCCGGCTTCCTACTACACGCTGGAACTACTGCCGGTGGTCTATGACCGATTTCACGAGTGGCATAAACGCATGGGCATGGAACGTTCACCTCTGGACCACGTACATTGCTGTTAGAACTGGCGCGCGATAAGCAAATACTTTTCTTCGGTGGCAAGGGCGGTGTTGGCAAAACCACTGTGTCTTCCGCTACGGCTTTGGCGATGGCCAATGAGGGTCTGCGCGTGTTGCTGGTTTCCACCGATCCTGCCCACAACCTCGGGCATTTGTTCGACCGAACTATCGGGGCGAAGACTGTCAAATTAGCGGCGGGCCTGGATGGTGTGGAGCTGGATCCGGAGGAAACGGTTAAAATCCACATGGAAGAAGTAACCCGGTCGCTACACCAATTGATGCCGATAGACTTGCGCAGCGAAGTGGATAAACATATGTCACTCTCCAGGGATGCGCCGGGTATGCAGGAAGCGGCGATTTTTGAACGCATGGCTGAAATTGTTAATAAAGGTGTAAAAAAGTATGACCTGATTGTGTTCGACACGGCACCTTCCGGTCACACGGCGCGGCTCATGGTGTTACCGGAGATGATGTCGGCCTGGACTGAAGGCTTGATCAAGCGTCGTGAGAAGGCGGATAAATATGCTGAGATTGTGCGAGACCTTGGCAGCGACTCCAGCATGGGGGACAAGTTCTTTGGCAATGACCCTGACAATCCCGAGATGATGCGAGAGAGTGGAATTCGGAGTATTCTCAACAGACGGCGACTGCGTTTCGCCGGCCTCAGAGATAGCCTGGCAGATGGTGATAAGACTTCTTTTGTTATAGTATTGGCGGCGGAGCGATTGCCGGTGCTGGAAACCATTGAGCTAAATGCCCAGTTGGATCGGGCCGGCGTAACGGTAGGTGGTCTGGTAGTAAACAAGCGCGTGCCAATTGGCATGGGCGAGTTTCTCGAAGAACGCAGAAGCCAGGAAGAAAAGCATCTTAAGTTGCTCGAAAAAGAGCTACCCGAGTTGGCACGGCATGATTTATTTCTGGTTTCTCAGGACGTGGTGGGTCTGAATGCACTGGAGAAACTGGCTAAAGATCTATAGAGTCGCGCTCCGCCAATCGTTTAAGTCTCACTGATTTGTTTTAGTAGTACCCCGCTAGCAGCAGAATATTCCTGTGTCGAGTTAGCAGGGGGCTGACAGAAATATTCATGGCGCGGTTGGATCGCTGAATGGCTATTAAGAAAAAGCATTTTCATAGAGTTTCTATCGGAGCAATTGTGGCTCTCGCCGGTACCGCTTTGCCTAGGGTAGTGCTCTGTGCTGAAGTGGAGCATGCCGGTGACGGCATCGAAGAAATAATAGTCTCTTCGACTTTGCAACAGAGCCGGGCCGATACCGTGCTACCGGTTAATATTCTTGCGGGGGAGGAATTGCGGGAAAAGCTCGGTGCCACGTTGGGGGAAACTCTGCAGAACGAGATCGGTGTCAATATTGCGTCTTTCGGTCCCGGTGTGGGTGCCCCGATTATACGCGGTCAGGGCTCGAATCGGGTACAGATGTTGCAGAGCGGCATCGGCAATATCGATGCCTCTGCCATCAGTCCCGACCATGCCAACAGCCTCGAACCGGCCCTGGCTGAGCGTATCGAAGTGGTGAGAGGACCCTCTACCTTGCTCTATGGCAATGGCGCAGTTGGGGGAGTGGTTAACGTGATTGATAACCGCATTCCTACCAATCAGTTCAATGGCATTAACGGTCTGCTGGAATCCCGCTACAGTTCTGCCGCCGATCAGCAGATCAGTGTGTTAAAGCTGGAAGGTGGTGTGAGCAACTTTGCCTGGCATGTAGATGGCGTCTATCGGGAGAGCAATGATGTTGAGGTGAACGGTTTTGCCATCAACCCTGCCAGCGTTGGACTTGGCCAGGATGAATTTTTTCAGGCTTTATTGCGCAGCAAGGGCCGCATTGATAATTCCAGCACTCAAGCCGACTCATCGACGCTGGGTGGATCGTGGCTGTTGGACAGCGGGCACATTGGACTCTCGGTCAATCGAGTGGATAACGAATACGGCATTCCTGCCGGTGTGCCGGATGAAGATGGCGGTGGTGAGGAAGACGTTCGCATTGTCATGGAGCAGGAGCGTGCGGACTTCGAATTACAAATTCCTCTAACCGGCTTCCTGAAGGAAATACGTGGGCGGGTAGGTGCCGTGGATTACCAGCATGTCGAGGTGGAAAGTAACGGAGATGTCGGCACGCGGGTGGAGCAGGATGGTGTTGAGGGGCGCTTTACCTTTCATCTGAATACGCCAGGCAATTTTGAAGGAGTAACAGGGATACAGTTCAGCCTGAGGGAATTTTTGGCACTCGGTGAGGAAGCCTTTATTCCAAAAACTGACATCGATTCCTTTGCGCTCTTTACCGTGCACAGTCTGGATCGCGGGGCGCTAACCCACGAGTTTGGCATTCGCGGTGAGCGACAATCGTTGGATCAGGTTAATGGCGCCTGTGGTGAAGCCGAAACCAGCTGGAGCGGGAGTGCTTCATCGGTCTGGCGTTTTCGCGAGGATACCAATCTGATCGTCTCACTGTCTCACTCTCAACGCATGGCAACGGTGGAGGAGCTGTATTCCAATATTGCGACCAACTGTGGTGAGTTGGCCATTGCTGAAATGGTGGAGCATGCCGCCACCCAGCGTCTGGAAGTCGGCAATCCCCGGTCGGTTCTGGAGAAGTCCACCAATATTGAACTGGGTCTGCGTAAGCACCTTGGCAATGTCACCGGTGAGTTTAATCTGTTTTATAACAGCATTGCCGATTACATCTATCTTTTCGATAGTGGTCTTTATAATGCCGGCACGGAAATAGCCAGGTATCTACAGGAAGATGCGATATTTACCGGGTTTGAAGCCGAGCTCAGTGTGCCGCTGTTGCGCACAGGTGACCACGTATCGGATATTACCGTGTTTAGTGACTTTGTCAGGGCCAGATTTGACCACGCAGGCAATGTGCCGCGGATACCTGCGCTTAGAGCCGGGCTAGAGTATCGTCATTCCCATGTTAACTGGCAGGCGAAAATACGTCTTGCTGAGGTGTCAGATCAAAACAATCACGGCGTAAATGAAACACCGACTTCCGGTTACACCATGCTGAATTTCTATGCCGACTACCACCTGCAGTGGCCAGGTCAAACCGCGCTGGTGTTTATCAAGGGGACTAATCTGCTGGATGAAAACATTCGTCACCACGCATCCCTGTTGAAGGATGTGGCGCCAGTGCCGGGTCGGTCCTGGGAGATTGGTTTGCGATTGGAATTTTAGGGGTTAGCGCCAGCTTGTGCGGAAGGGACAAAATCGCCGCTGAAGCTCACTAGTGCATCGTCGGCAAAGAAGACAGAAATTCGCTCCTGCCCTCTCTCACCACCACCGGGCTGAAAACTGTAGATATAATCCCACCGATCCTGGTGAAAAGGGTCTCTGACCAGTGGCGTGCCCATCACAAAGATCACCTGGCGTTTGGTCATACCCGGTCGTAGCTGATCAACCATAATCTGGGTAATCACATTGCCCTGGGGAATGTCGATTTTATAAACGCCCGGGAATTGCAGGGCGCCGATACCGCAGGCACTAAGAATGAGAGCGCTAGAAGCGATAATAAGTGATTTTGACAGACTGTTCATGGGCAATTTATCTCAATGAAGCGCAGATATTTTGCTACTCTATCTTTCCTAAGTAAACACTAAAGTGCATAATACCCTAGTAAAAGGGTCGGAAAAACCTTTCTTACCAAACAATAAACTATACTGAGTAGACAGCAAAGACTGTCATTTTATTCAACCAGCCTGCTAGGGCCTTTAATTCTGCACTAATTGAGAACAATTTATGTCTACTGAAAACCAGGAACTACGTAAAGCGGGTCTGAAAGTGACCCTGCCACGTGTCAAAATATTGCAGATTATGGAGGCTGCTACGACCAAGCATCTTAGTGCTGAGGATGTGTACAAGATGTTATTGGAGGCAGATGAGGATGTGGGGCTGGCAACGGTCTATCGCGTGCTCACCCAGTTTGAATCAGTTGGTCTGGTAGTGCGCCGTCACTTCGAGGGCGGTCACTCTGTATTTGAAATGACCTCATCCAAACATCACGATCATATTGTCTGCACCAAGTGTGGTTCGGTAGAGGAATTTTTCGATGAGGTTATAGAGAAACAGCAGGCTGTGCTTGCCATTAAATATGGCTATAAGATCACTGACCATAGTATGTACTTATACGGAATCTGTAAGAACTGCATCAGCTAGCTGATCCTGAAATCAGCTATTAACCACCATTTGTTCTGCATGGGCTAATGATTCGTGGCTGTAACTATCTCCGCCCAGCATGCGGGCAACTTCGCGTACCTTTTCCTCATCATCTAACAGCTCGATACGCGTGACCGTACTGTCGCCGGAGCTTTTCTTGCTGACGAAATAATGCTGGTGACCCTGGCTCGCCACCTGAGCCTGATGGGTTACACAAAGTACCTGCGCCGACTCACCCAGTTGCCGTAACATCTCACCTACCACCCTGGCAATTCCACCACCGATACCTACATCAACCTCGTCGAAAACCAGAGCCGGGGTGTTGGAGGTTTGCGCTGTTATCACCTGAATTGCCAGAGAGATACGTGACAGCTCACCACCCGAGGCGATCTTGATCAGTGGTTTGGCCGGCTGCCCGGGATTGGTGCTGACCAGGAACTCGGCTGCTTCCAGCCCTCTGGCACTGGGCAATTCGGCGGGCAGTTTTTCCAGTTTCACTTCCAGTACCGCATCTACCATGCCCAACACTTTAAGCTGATCATTTACCGCATGGGCCAGTTTCCGTGCTGCGGTTTTGCGCTGCCTGCTTAGTTCAAGGGCATAAGCCAGATATTCAGAGCGTAGTCGCTGGTCAGTTGCATGCAATTGCTCCAGTTCTTCATCACTGCCCTGTAATCGACCTAGCTGCTCCGCCAGGTCACAAGTAAATTCTGACAGCTCGGCCGGCTTGATCTTGTGCTTGCGAGCCACACCGTGGACATCCGACAGCCGCCGGTTGACCTGATCCAGACGCTCGGGGTTGGCATCGAACTGATCCAGTTGGGCGCGTAGTTCAGTGACTGCTTCTTCAATTTGAATATTTGCCGTGTCCAGCAGGGCAATAATTTCTTCCACCTGCTTTTCCCGATGGGGAATAGCCTGCAGCAGGCCAAGCACCTGCACCAGGCTCTGGCTTATGCTACCCTCTTCGTCGTCCGTACAGCGTGACAGGGCATTCTGCAGAGTATCCAGGATTTCATCGGCATAGCTGAGCTTTTTGAATTCGGCTTCCAATGAGATGAGCTCATCCTCACCGAGTGCCAGCTCTTCCAGTTCGGAGAGTTGATAGGCAATTAACTGGGAATGGGCCGAGGATTCTTCCGACTGTGCAGTGAGCTCTTCGATCTGTTGAAAGTTTTTCTGCCAGCTTTTCCAGGTGGCTTGTACCGAGCTAACCAGGTCCTGCTGCAACGCAAACTCGTCCAGCAATAGCTGATGCGTACTTCTGAGTAGCAGCGACTGATGCTCATGCTGGCTGTGGATATCAATGAGCATCTCCCCGAGGGTTTTTAAATTGGCCAGCGTGACCGGGGAGCCGTTTATATAACCCTTGGATCTGCCATCGCTGTTAACTACCCGGCGCAATATACAAAACCCCGCTTCATGCCCGGCGGCCAAGTCATTCTCCTTGAGCCAGTCTCTGGCCGTCGCATTGCCGGTAGTATCGAATTCGGCACTGAGATCGGCCTTGGCCGAGCCGGGGCGTATTACGGTTTTATCGGCTCTGTCGCCAAGGGTCAGGCCGAGTGCACCGAGAATAATGGATTTTCCAGCACCGGTCTCGCCGGTTATGACTGACATCCCCGGTCCCAGATCGATTTCCAGCGACTCGACAGTGGCATAATTTTGAATGGATAGCAGACTGAGCATAGACCTGAAGTATATTGGATCAAAATCAGTAATTGCACCAGTAATCATGGAAGTTTTCCCATCGGGCTCAAAGGATCAGATTTAGCCTGACAGGGGGCTGATTTTTACCCCTCAAAACGCTTGAATCCATTTGGATTGACCCCATATAGCTGACATTGATGGGCTGGCTTCGATCTGCGAGACCGAAGTGGGCCATAGAGGCTCGGGATAAGGCATAGTAAAAAGGTTTAGTAATAAGGCTTAGTAAAAAGGTTTAGCATCAGGCCTTGATGAACAATCGCAGAGGAAAGAATGAGTAATAAGACACCTTCCGATGAACATACCTCCCCGGACACGGGGGCCGATGGCGCAGAGGAAATCCCTGAAACTTTGGAGCAGAAAACTGCCGAAGATACAGAGATTCCCCAGGAGCTTAACCTGGAACAGACCCTGTTTAAACTGGAGCAGGCCGAGCTGACGGCACAGAAACATAAGGACGATCTGTTACGGGTGCAGGCGGAGATGCAGAATCTGCGTCGACGAGTTGAGAAGGACGTTGAGAAAGCACATAAGTATGGGCAGGAGCGTTTTAGTGCCGAGTTGTTGCAGGTAATGGACAATCTGGAGCGGGCACTGGATGCGGCGGCTGACAATGAAGATGATATCGTGAAGGCGATCCATGAGGGAGTGGATCTAACACTGAAGAGCTTTATCGATTGCTTCAAGAAATTCAACATTGTTGCAGTAGATCCGCTTGGAGAACCGTTTGACCCCCAGTTGCACCAGGCCATGTCCATCCAGGAGAATCCGGAGGTCGAGCCAAATACAGTAATAGCGGTGATGCAGAAGGGTTACACCTTACACGGACGGGTGATTCGTCCGGCCATGGTGCTGGTGTCGAAATAGGCTGCCCTGAAGAACGCGAACCCCTGATTTCAGTGACGTTGGGCGGATCCGTGGACAGGTGACTGGCCTGAAAAGTAGCAAAATCAGAGTTTTTAGCGGTGCTCAGCTAGAGATTTAAGATGAACGACGGGATCAGTGCATTATTTTGGCATCGATCCCTTGATTTATGAAGGTTTGGGCCAATATTGGAATGTTAAGAGTGGCCCACAAATGATTGGAGAAATTTAGGATGGGTAAAATAATTGGTATTGACCTCGGCACCACGAATTCCTGTGTTGCAGTGATGGATGGTGGCAAGCCAAAGGTCATCGAAAATGCGGAAGGCGATCGGACTACGCCGTCGATCGTTGCCTATAGCAGCGATGATGAAACGCTGGTGGGACAGCCCGCCAAGCGGCAGGCGGTAACGAATCCGAACAACACCCTGTTTGCCATCAAGCGTCTCATCGGTCGTCAGTTCAAAGACGACGTGGTGCAGAAAGACATCAAGATGGTGCCCTACAAGATAATCGGTGCCGACAGCGGTGATGCCTGGGTGGAAGTGAACGGTGAGAAAATGTCACCACCGCAGATTTCTGCCCAGATTCTCATGAAAATGAAGAAGACAGCAGAAGATTTCCTCGGTGAGGATGTGCAGGAAGCAGTAGTTACCGTACCGGCATACTTTAACGATTCACAACGGCAGGCAACCAAGGATGCAGGTAAGATTGCCGGTCTCGTTGTCAAGCGCATTATCAACGAGCCAACAGCGGCAGCTCTGGCTTACGGTATGGATAAGAAAGCGGGTGATTCTACAATCGCAGTCTATGACCTCGGTGGTGGCACATTCGATATATCCATTATCGAAATTGCCGAGACAGATGGCGAACACACCTTCGAAGTACTTTCCACTAACGGTGATACCTTCTTGGGTGGTGAAGATTTTGATTTGCGCCTGATTGATTACCTGGCCGATGAGTTCAAGAAAGAATCTGGCATGGATCTGCACAATGATCCACTGGCTCTGCAGCGACTGAAGGAAGCGGCGGAAAAAGCCAAGATCGAACTTTCCTCTGCACAGCAAACAGAGGTGAATTTACCTTATATCACTGCGGACGCCAGCGGGCCGAAGCACCTGGTGCAAAAACTTACCCGCGCCAAATTTGAATCTCTGGTTGAAGATTTAGTGGATAAAACACTGGAGCCACTGCGAATAGCGCTGGCCGATGCTGACCTTGAAGCATCTGGAATTGACGATGTGATTCTGGTGGGCGGTCAGACTCGTATGCCCATGGTGCAGCAGAAAGTTGCAGACTACTTCGGTAAGGATGCGCGTCGCGATGTAAATCCGGATGAAGCAGTGGCAGTAGGTGCCGCTATTCAGGCGGCGGTGCTCTCGGGTGATGTGAATGATGTTTTATTATTAGATGTGACCCCTTTGTCTCTGGGCATAGAAACCCTGGGCGGTGTTTCCAGTAATTTGATTGACAAAAATACAACCATTCCAACCAAGAAGACCCAGGTGTTTTCAACGGCCGATGACAATCAAACAGCCGTGACGATTCATGTTGTTCAGGGCGAGCGCAAGCAGGCGACGCAAAATAAATCACTGGGTCGATTTGATTTGACCGATATACCGCCTTCTCCGCGCGGCATGCCCCAGATTGAAGTCGCCTTCGATCTGGATGCAAACGGTATCCTGAACGTGTCGGCAAAAGACAAGGCTACGGGCAAGGAGCAATCGATTGTCATCAAGGCATCGGGTGGTTTGTCGGATGAAGAGATCGAACAGATGGTCAAGGATGCCGAAGCCCATTCTGCCGATGACAAAAAGTTTGAAGAAATCATCACGGCAAGGAATACAGCGGATGGTCTGGTGCATGCCACGAAGAAAACTCTGGAGGAAGCCGGTGATAAGGCAACAGAGGAAGAGAGAGATAAGATCAATGCAGCTATTGAAGCACTGGAAGAAGCAATGAAGGCAGATGACTTTGCAGAGATTGAAGCCAGGACCAAAGATCTGAGTGAAGCCTCAACGAGCCTGGCCCAGAAGATGTATGCAGAGCAACAGGAGCAGCCATCAGGTGGAGATGCAGAGGCGAGTGCAGAATCAGGTTCTGATGACGATGATGCTGTAGATGCTGAATTTGAGGAAGTTAAGGAAGAAGAGAAGTAAGCGGGTTTTGTCGAACGACGGGGTCAGAGTAAAAAATTATTCTCGATCAGCTTGAATTAGCTATTGGTGAGCGATTTTTTACTCTGACTCCATAGAGCGAGACTACGTAAAAACTGAGTCATTTGCATGGCTTGGTTTTTTGCGTTTTGAATAAATGGAGACCAGGCGACCCCGGGAAGGATCGATTATTGAGAAATTGAAATGTCAAAACGGGATTACTACGAAATTCTGGGTGTAGAGAAAGACGCATCGGGGCCTGATATTAAGAAGGCGTACCGGCGCGTTGCTATGAAACATCACCCGGACCGCAATCCGGACGATAACGAAGCCGATGATAAATTCAAGGAAGCCAACGAAGCGTTTGAGGTGCTTTCTGATAGTGACAAGAAATCCCGTTATGACCGTTTCGGCCACGCCGGAGTAGAAGGACAGACCAGTGCTGGTACTGCCGATTTTGGTGATATCTTCGGTGACATATTCGGCGATATCTTTGGCGGGGGCGGCCGCTCTCATCAATCCCATGTACGGCAGGGTGCCGATCTGCGTTACAACCTGGAATTATCGCTGGAAGATGCGGTACGCGGTAAAGAAGCAAAAATTCGTATACCAACCAGCGTGAAATGCTCTGCCTGTGGTGGCAGTGGCGCCAAGAAAGGTACGAAGGCAGTTGACTGCTCGACCTGTGGCGGGCACGGCCAGGTGCGTATGCAACAGGGTTTCTTCGCCGTGCAGCAGACCTGCCCCCGTTGTAATGGTGCGGGCAAACAGATTAAAGATCCCTGTATCACCTGCCATGGGCGTGGTTCGGTCGAAGAGACGAAGACATTGTCAGTCAAAGTGCCAGCAGGCGTTGACAGCGGAGACAGAATTCGGCTGACCGGCGAAGGGCAGGTCGGAGTTCATGGCGGACCATCTGGCGATCTGTATGTGGAAATAATTGTCCGGCCCCATCATATTTTCCAGCGTAACGGTAAGGATCTGTCTTGCGAGATTCCGATTGGTTTTGCCGATGCGGCCCTGGGCGGTGAGTTGGAAGTTCCTACTCTGGGCGGTCGGGTTAAACTAAAAGTTCCAGCCGAAACCCAGACTGGTAAGTTATTTCGCCTGCGCAATAAGGGTGTAAAGCCTATTCGGGGAAATAGCACGGGTGATCTGCTGTGTCGGGTGGTGGTTGAGACACCGGTGCAGCTGACCAAGCGGCAGAAAGAGCTTATGGATGAATTCCAGCAGATTCAGGAAGCCGAGGGCAAGCGGCAGACCCCGCGGAAATCATCCTGGTTCGATGGCGTGAAAAAGTTTGTCGATGGGCTCAGAACCTGACTACTCCCTCTGCCTTGATTTTTCCATGCATGGCTCCATTCAGTCTGGGCCCGAAGTTGGAGACAACCACAGACGATGCCAGGCTGGCCAGGTTCCCCGAGTACACAAATCCTTTTCCCGCAGTGATTCCGTAAAGAAATGCGCCGGCGAACATATCACCTGCGCCGTTGGTGTCGACTGCATCGACAGAATGCGGTGCAATCGAGAAGTATTGTTCTCCATCGTACAGTAGTGCACCTTCCACGCCACGGGTAATGGCGAATTGTCGCGCCGTAGATTTCATCACCTCGCAGGCATCCTCGATGTTGTCCTTGCCGGACCAGAGCAGTGCCTCTGTCTCATTACAAAATAGCAGATCCACCCCCGAACCCAGCACATCGTTAACATCGTCGGGAAAATATTCCAGCATGGATGGATCGGAAAAAGTCATCGCGGTTTTAACACCGTTTTCCTCGGCAAACTTTTTCAGATCGATAACTGCTTTCTTGCCGCTGCGGGAAGTAACCAGATAACCTTCAATGTAAATGTATTCCGAATCTTTGACCGCATCGAAGTCAAGATCTTCCGTTGCAAGATTTTCGGAAACACCGAGATAGGTATGCATGGTGCGGTCGGCATCCGGACTGACCATCACCAGGCAACGCCCGGTGGTTCCCACTTCTCGCAGGCTGTCAGTATTGGTCTCAATATTGAGGTGGCCTAATTGTTCGAGATAAAAGTCACCAGGTTCGTCGTCTGCTATTTTACAGGCGAAATAGGCGCTACCGCCAAACTGGCTCAGGGCATAAAGCGTGTTGGCCGCAGAGCCACCACCGGCGCGTTTTTTGACTCCCACTCGTTTGCGGAGAATATCCAGTAAATACTGTTGCTGCTCATGGGCCACTAGCGTCATCAGACCTTTTTTGATCTGATACTCTGCGAAGAATTCATCATCGACTTCAAATTCCTTATCTACCAGCGCATTGCCAACGCCAAAAACCTGATATTTTTTCATGCTGCGAATTTCCTGTTGCTGGATTCTATTAATTCATTTATTAATGGCAGCGAAAGCCAGTTCGGCTGCATCAAGGGTAATGGCTATTTCTTCTTCACTGTGTGCGGCCGAAATGAATCCTGCCTCATAGGAAGAAGGTGCCAGGTAGACTCCATTAGAAAGCATCGTGTGAAAATAAGTTTGAAAATGGGCGTTGTTGCAATTCATCACCTGGGAAAAGTGCGAGACTTGTTCTTCAGCGCTAAAGAAACAGCCAAACATTGCTCCCACCTGGTTGGTTGTGAACGGAATATTCGCTGCCCCGGCCCGTTGTCTGAGGCCCTCGAGCAGTTGGGAGGCTCTTGTCTCCAGAGTTGTATAGAAATCGGGTTTGGCAATCTCATCCAGCATGGCAAGTCCGGCAGCTACGGCCAGAGGACTGCCCGCCAGTGTGCCGGCCTGATATACAGCGCCGATCGGGGCGATCATGTCCATGATTTCCGCGCAGCCGCCAAACGCGCCGACTGGCAGCCCGCCACCGATTACCTTGCCTAGCGTGGTTAAATCAGGTGTTACGCCGTATACCGATTGCGCTCCACCCAAAGCGGTACGGAATCCGGTCATTACCTCATCGAAAATCAGCACACTTTCAAAGTGACTGCATTGCTCACGTAAGGTTTGAAGAAAACCCGGAACGGGAGGAACGCAATTCATATTCCCAGCGACCGGTTCGACGATGACGCAGGCTATCTCGCTGCCATGTTCTGCGAACAGTTGCTCCGCAGCAGCACAGTCGTTGTACGGCAACACATAAGTTAGATCGGTATAGGCTTTGGGCACGCCTAGTGAATCGGGTTCTCCGAGGGTAAGGGCACCCGAGCCAGCTTTAACCAGCAGGCCATCGACATGACCATGGTAACAGCCTTCAAACTTCACCACCTTGTCTCTGCCGGTAAAACCCCGTGCCAGGCGAATGGCGCTCATCGTGGCTTCGGTTCCCGAGGTTACCAGGCGTACTTTTTCTAGCGAGGGGACAAGCCCGGTAATTTTTTTCGCAATGTCAACTTCAGCCTCGGTGGATGCACCGTATCCAATTCCATATTCGAGTTGTTCCTGTAGGGCAGCGATAACTTTCTCATGTCTGTGTCCAAGTATCAGCGGACCCCAGGCGCCGACGTAGTCTATGTAGCGATTATTGTCTACATCGATTAGCCAGGCGCCATCGCTGGCCTTGAAGAACAGTGGATTGCCACCCACACCCTTAAACGCGCGTACCGGGGAATTTACTCCACCGGGGATGTATTGAAGTGCCAGGTCATACAGATTCCTGGATTTTTCCTTGCTCATAGTTTGAATTCCGAGAGTGCCTGTTACTTAAAAAGCTCACTTAGCCTTTGTGCTCTTTGTTGAATATCATCTGCTGAAAAAAGGTAACTGATTACGGCCAGCATGTCAGCTCCTGCCTCGATGGCAGCCTGGCCATTTTCCGCGTTGATGCCACCAATAGCAACAACTGGAATTGCAAGCTTGGTTTTGGCCGCAGTTAATACTGCAAGCGGTGCCGGAGGCGCTTCGGGTTTGGTCGGTGAAGAGTAGAATCGACCGAAGGCCACATAGGTTGCGCCCTGTCTTTGTGCTTTGAGGGCGACGGGAATGGAATCATGGCAGGTCACCCCCACTATGTGCCCGGGCCCCAGTGCCTGCACTGCCTGTTGAATATCGCCATCGCGCTGACCCAGGTGCACACCTGAGGCGCCCGCTGCCAGACAGAGCTCGACATCATCATTGATAATCAGTGGTACCTGGTAGTCGGCACAAATTTGTCGCAGCGCAACTGCACTGCGCAATTTGCTATCCCGGTCTGCAGACTTGCTGCGGTATTGCAGCAGGCTTATCCCGCCTTCCAGTGCCTGCTGTACCTTCTGTACCAGGTTCAAGTCTGAATCAACCGCGTTTTCAGTGATAGCATAAATGCCGGAAAGCTGCATGCACTAGCCTGTGAAAAACTCTCTCATTGAATTTGCTTATTCCAAAAACTTCGATTTGGAATATGTTGTCCAAAACCCATACGTGTGGCGTGACTCAATGACTCCCACGTGAATCGCTGGGCCCGCTGTACTGCATCCTGCAAACTGAGCTTGTGTGCCAGATAACCAGCAACCGCTGCTGCCAGAGTACATCCTGAGCCATGATACACGTGTTCGAGTCGGGGCCAGGTAAAAAATGTTATGTCTTGATGGGTAGAGTAGAGCTTGTTCACCACTTCGGGTGTTTTTGCGTGGGTTCCCGTGAGCAGGATATGCTGGCAACCGCTATCGAGGATCTCGTTGGCACAGGTATTGAGCGTATCGGCGGTGGGAGCCAGGCTCGCCAGTTCATCGGTATTGGGAGTCAGTATGGTAGTGAGCGGCAATAGCAGTGTACGCACTGCATCGAGAATTTCCTCAGAACTGAATTCGAAACCGCCTCCCGCGCTGGCAATCGGGTCCAGCACTACGGGTATGTCGGGGTAGGCTTCGAGCAAGGTGTGCATTACCTCCACGCAATCGATACTGCCGGGCAAACCAATTTTAAAGCAGGAAATTGGGATGTCCTCCAGTATGGCTCTTGCCTGCTGAATCAATAAACTGGGTTCGGTGGGCAGGGAGGTGATGGCATTCTGCGTATTTTGTGCAGTCAGCGCAGTTACCACCGGTGCCCCATGGCAGCCTATGCTAAACAGGGTTTCGATGTCGGCTTGAATGCCAGCACCCCCCGTAGGGTCGAGACCTGAGAAGCACATTACTACAGGTTTTTCTGAGCTCATGATAAACAGCCATTCAGACGGAGCAGGTCATCTCCATTTACGGTTTGACAACGATCAGTATCACGATGCCCGCCAATAGAAATACCGGGAATTCATTGAAGAAGCGAAAAAACACGTGGCTATAATTCTGTGTTTCTTCTCTCAGCCCCTTCATGAACCACCAGCATGCACCATGGTAGATCAGCAGAATTGCCACCAGTGCCAATTTAGCGTGCATCCACCAGAATGCCAGGAAATACTGCCCATTATCCAGCACTAGCCACGCGCCCAGAGCTACCGTTGCCACAGCAGAGGGGGTGGTAATACCCCAGAAGAGTTTTCGCGCCATAATGATGAAGCGGTCTTTACTCGTTTGATCCTCGCTCATGGCGTGGTAGACAAACAAGCGTGGTAAATAAAACAGGCCCGCAAACCAGCAAACTACGAAAACGATGTGAAAAGCCTTTATCCAAAGCATGACGCTCTCCTGTTACGGCACTCTCCATATACGGCAATAGGAAAATTAGCACAGCTCACTTCCGAAGTCTTGGGGAAGGATCTAAGCCCTTGATTTTACGCAATGAAACACAGCCGTTTATTGCATTCTTGCTGCTTGGGTGTAAGATACTTCGTCCGCCCATTCGGATTGGAATTGGCTAATAAATCAGAGCAGGTATTTTTGTGATCAAGGTGGGAATAGTAGGGGCTACCGGCTATACGGGCGTTGAGTTGTTACGCCTGCTGGCACCCCGTACGGATTTGGAATTAACTGTGGTGACATCGAGAGATCTGCAGGGATCTCTGGTGCAGGATCACTTTCCGAATCTGCGCGGACACCTGGATCTGGAGTTTTCCTCTCCTGATAGCGACCAGCTACTTGCATGCGATGTGGTGTTTTTTGCCACGCCTCATGCGGTAGCTATGCACACGGTGCCAGCACTGATCCAGGCGGGGGTCAAGGTAATCGACATCTCAGCAGATTTTCGCATTCAGGATATCGCGCTGTGGGAGCAATGGTATGACACTACCCATGTCTGCCCGGACCTGGTTGTTGACGCTGTCTACGGTTTGCCGGAAGTGAATCGGGAAAAAATCAAGCTAGCGCAGCTTATTGCCGTGCCTGGATGCTATCCCACGGCGATTCAGCTAGGCTTTCTACCGTTGCTGGAAAATAACCTGGTCAATTGTGGGCAATTGATTGCCGACGCGAAATCAGGTGTGAGCGGTGCCGGGCGAAAAGCCGCTGAAGACTATTTACTGTGCGAAGCCACGGAATCCATGCGTGCCTATGCGCTAGGCGGACACCGTCATCATCCCGAGATTTGCCAGGGATTGAACGCCGCGAGCGCGGAAAAGGTGGGTCTTACATTTATTCCTCACCTGGCGCCGATGGTACGGGGAATACTGGCTACGCTCTATGCACCGGTTAAAGGCGGTGTAAATGTCACAATTAAGCAGTTGCAATCAATTTTTGAAGACCGGTATGCTAGTGAACCCTTTGTGGATGTACTGCCGCAGGGCCAGCAGCCTGCTACCCGCAATGTAAGAGGGGCAAATGTGTGCCAGATTGCGGTAAACTATTCCGCCGAGAATAATATGATAGTGGTGCTGGTGGCAGAGGATAATCTGGTTAAAGGTGCATCAGGTCAGGCGGTGCAGAGCATGAATATAGTATTTGGCCTGGATGAAACTACCGGGCTGGACAATATTGCGTTGATGCCATAAAGAATTGCTCAAGCAGGGGTTACCTAGTTGCCAAACGTTGTCAGAGGAAGCAAGCAGGAAAAGATGGTGGTGGTGCCACACCGGCCATGGCGACGCCTGTTTTTTGTCCTGATGTTAGTCGTTGGAGTCGCTGCCAGTGCGTTCGGTGGTTTCATGTATGGCTATTATGAAGCGGTGCTGACTCAGGAAACTGTTCAGGCCGCTGAAGAAGAGCTTAACCAGGAACTGACAGAGCTGCGAGCACGCAACGCGGAGTTGCAGCGTGAGGTAACCATACTGGATCGGTCCAGTGTTATGGATCAGCGCGCTAACGAGGAAGTGCAGGAAACGATCAGGAATTTGCGGGAACAAGTTGTACGCCTGGAGCAGGACATTGTTTATTACCGTCAGGTCGTATCGGAGGAGACTGAGTCCAGCGGCCTAGTAATAGATCAGCTTAATATTCAGGCAACCTTTCAGCCTGATCGCTATCGTTACAAATTGGTGATGCGGCATAAGGACACCGACGGTGACGTCTATTTGAATGGTCACGTAAATGTTAACGTTGTGGGTAGGCTGGATGGTGAACAGGTAGTGATTCCGATTCGGGAATTGTCCGAGGATGAAGAACAGCTGGATATAAAACTACGCTTCAGACTTTTCCAAAATATTGAGGGAGAACTGGCGCTTCCTGCAGGCTTCGAACCAGAACAGATACACATAGCTGCGATCTCAACCTCGCCAGCTAATAAGAGTATAAACAAAAATTTCAGTTGGGTTGTTGCAGGAGAGTAGCGCTATGTTTAAGAAAACAGAAACCAGCAAGATCAATCCAGATCAATCCCATACTCTGATTTCGACATCCGCCGAATTAGTTGGTGACATACATTTTAGCGGTGAATTGATTGTAGAGGGTCGTATAAAGGGAAACATTTATGCAGAAGATGAATCTGCTGCAATAATCAGAGTCGCTAAAACAGGCATTATCGAAGGCGAAATATGTGTGCCATCAGTTGTTATCAATGGAACGGTCAGTGGCGATGTCAGGTCCACCAAGCACATTGAGTTAGCGGCCAAGGCAATAGTGATTGGCAATGTTTACTACAATCTGATCGAAATGGTCATGGGTTCTGAAATCAATGGCAACCTCATGCACATCAACTCCAATCAGCAGGATACCAAACGGCTTGGCAGCGACAGGAACGCCTATACTACCAATAGCAACCTGTCCATAGAATAATTGACTAAAACAGTCGGTTATTGCGATAATCGGCTCCAGCACTCGGTAGACTAATACCGAACTTTCCCGGATTTGGAATAGCCATGTCAGTTGTACAGACTCAAGAACCGGTAATCGTGTCTTTATCGGATAACGCTGCATCCAGGGTGCAGCGCCTCATTGCAGAAGAAGGAAATGATAAACTCAAACTTCGTGTGTTTGTCACCGGCGGAGGTTGCTCGGGTTTCCAGTACGGATTTTCTTTCGACGAGGAAGTGAGCGAAGATGATACGGTTATTGAGCATAAAGGATCACGGCTTTTGATAGATCCCTTGAGTTACCAGTATCTGGTAGGCGCGAGAATTGATTATGAGGAAGGTCTGCAGGGCTCTCGCTTTACTGTGGATAATCCTATGGCCAATACTACCTGCGGTTGTGGCTCTTCATTTTCTATCTGATCCTGGTTTATTGATAGATTGCGCCCAATATAACCGGTTCACTGGCACCGGTTAATTGCCCCGTGGCAATTTTATTTCCCTCACAGGTTTGTTTGGCCATCCAGGCAAAGGCGACCGCCTCAACTTGATCCGGGTTAAAGCCCAGTTCGCGGGTTGTAGCGACAGATGCTGCGGGTAGTAGTTCCTGCAATCTGTCTATGAGTATTTTATTGTGAGCCCCGCCGCCGCACACGTAAATTTCCTCTGCAGTAAGCTCTTTGCTAATAGCTTGTGTAATAGTCACCGCGGTATATTCCAGCAGGCTTGCCTGCACATCAACTGCCGCTGGGGGCTCCTGCAGTTTACTCAGCTTTTCTTCCAGCCACTTGCCATTGAAGAGCTCTCTGCCAGTGCTCTTTGGATGGGGCAGGGACAAATAATTTTCATCCATAAGTAGATTAAGCAGCGCTGCACAAATATTCCCCTGTGCTGCCCAGTTGCCTGCTTCATCGAATTGTTTTTGCTGCTTGGATTCGATCCAGTAATCCATTAACACATTGCCTGGACCGGTATCGAAGGCAAGTGCTGAATTATCCCTGGCCAACACAGTGATATTGGAAATGCCCCCTATGTTTACGATCACCCGATCATGCCCGGGTGATTGAAAACAATTCCTGTGCAGGAGGGGTGCCAGTGGAGCACCTTCACCGCCTGCTACCATGTCCCGACGCCTGAAGTCTGCGACCGTGGTGATGCCAGTTAGCTGCGCTATGGTGTTAGGGTCGCCTATTTGTATTGAAAATGGGGTATCACCATCTGGCCGGTGATAGATGGTTTGACCGTGGCTACCTATAGCGGTTACGGATGTGCCCGGAATAGCCCCGGACTTCAGCAATTCATTGACCGCGTCAGCAAATAGTCTGCCGACTTGAATATCAACCCGACCAAGTAACTCAAGATCTACTTGCCGGCCTGCGGACAGAAACAGTAAATCGTTGCGCAGTGCAGACGGCATGGGTGTACAGGAATGGGCAATCAACTGTGGCACATTGCCGGTAAATTCAACTAGGGCACAATCCACACCATCCATGCTGGTGCCGGAAATCAGCCCAATGTAGTGGTTGGGTGCAGGCATAATGTAGTACCTCGACCAGGGTTAAGTTTCGGGTGCAGCGGGTCTCTCAGCGTTTAGCTGCAAGGCGCTTTTGCGCCGTCGTAGCCTGCGCTCCATCAAGTGAAAGCAACGCAGCAGATGAATGCTGAGAGGCTCGCCCTTCGGGAGTTCACCAGACTGTCCATTGTGGCGTTGCAGCAACTTGACTTAGCGATGCTAGGCCCGCGTCACTGCGCCTAACACTGAACAGTCTGGTGAACTCTGCACTCCAAAATTAACCCTGGTCGAGGTACTAGTCGGCGCTGGATTGGTTCAGCGTTATCAATTGGGAGCTATTCAGCTCACTAAAATTAGCCAGGAGGGAAGCAGTTTGACTTCTGAATCTGTCCATTTCTGTCGGATCGATAGATTTAGCCTTGGGAAGTTTGTCCAGAATTGTGCGCGGGTTCTGATGCACGCCGTTAACCAGAAATTCATAATGTAGATGGGGCCCGGTTGCGCCACCGGTTGCCCCAACGTAGCCGATGATATCACCCTGCCTGATGCGCTTGCCGTTACGGACTCCATTGGCATATTTTGACAGGTGGGCATACTTGGTCTGGAAGCCACCGTCGTGCTTTACTATTACCAGGTTACCAAAAGAACCGTTGCGTCTGGCCCAGGTAACCCGACCATCACTGGTGGCTCGTATGGGAGTGCCTGAAGGCGCTGCGTAATCCGTTCCCTTATGGGCCCGAATGGTATTGAGAATGGGATGTCGCCGTCGGGGGTTGAAGTTTGAACTTATTTTAAACACATCCAGCGGGCTACGCAGAAAAGCTTTACGCATGCTTTCCCCATTAGGATTGTAAAAGCCGGTTTCACCTTCTTCATCTACATAACGCACCGCGATGAACTGCTTGCCCTGGTTGGTGTATTGGGTCGCCAGGATTTCTCCATTGTCAACGAACTCACCATCCAGGTATTTCTCTTCATAGAGAATACTGAACTGATCCCCAGATCTTGGGTCGAGTATGAAATCGATAACGCCGCCGAAGATATTCGCCATTTCCATAATCGTTATAGCAGGTATCTGCTCACGCTGACCCGCCATAAACAAACTGTCAGCGATTGCGCCCACTTTAAATGCCTGGGCAATCTGGGCCTGTTTTTGAATTGGCTGAATTGTGTAGTTACCGTCATTTAGTGTGAACAGATATCCCTCAAGCGGCGATTTGAGTAGCCGTAGCTGTTCCAGCTCGCCGGCTTCGGGAATCATGAAATCCAGTTCGTAGCCAGGAAATAAGCGATTCAGGACCTTACTGTCATTGCTGCTGTTTAATACGCGAAACAGGTCCTGATCCGTTAAGCCAATTTTAGAGAAGATGGCGGAGAGGTTGTCTCCTGCCTGAACTTCGACGCTTTGCCAGGGAGAAATATCGATAGCAGGTGGTGCTGGTGCGGGATCCACGAGAACGAAATCGTAATTTTGCACTGCTTTAACCGCCTCTGTTTCGATGACAATTTCACTGGTCTCGGGAGTGGCCACGACCGGAATCGAGATCTGTACTTGTCTCGGTTCTGTGTTTCCAGCTGGGAGAATTACCGCAATGAACAGCAGTGACGCCAATACACCCGATAGATAAAGATGATCTTTTGGGTAATACTTGCTTATAAATTGTTTAACGAAATCAACCAGATCCATATCAAAACAACACTTTATTGGTCCATCTGCGTGTTAGAGCGCTGGATTATAGCAATAAGCCCTGCAAATCCTAGCGATTTTTACCGGACTTGCCCCATTTCAGCGCCTTCTAGTGTAAAATCTGCGCGTTTTTAGTGTGATTTGTGCCGTACCCACATCAGCTTGGGTCGGCTAAAACCCTGAATTTATTAATTAATGATAGGTATATGAGGTTCTTAAATGCCCAATGCAGTACAGGACATCATTGGTGATCTGGATAATCGCGGCCTGATTACCCAGCTAGCGGGGGGTGATGAGCTTAAAACTCATCTCAGCGAAGCGAGCAGGAAGGTCTATGTCGGATTCGATCCTACCTCTGATAGCCTGCATATCGGTAGCCTGGTGCCATTGCTGGCATTGAAGCGGTTTCAACTGGCGGGGCATACGCCAATCGCCCTGGTTGGTGGCGCCACCGGGATGATTGGAGACCCCAGTTTTAAAGAATCAGAACGCGCTTTGAACTCTACCGATGTTGTTGCCCAATGGGTGGATCGGTTGAAACCGCAGTTGGGTCAGTTTCTGGATTTTGATGCGGGCGCGAATTCGGCATTGTTGGTAAACAACCTGGACTGGACCCAGGGCTATGATGTGCTGGGATTTCTGCGTGATATTGGCAAACACTTTTCAGTCAATGCGATGATTCAGAAGGAGTCGGTTAAACAGAGAATCGAGCGCGAGGGTGCGGGAATTTCCTTCACCGAATTCAGCTATATGATATTGCAGTCCTACGACTTCGCCGAGCTGAACCGGCGTTTCGACTGCACAGTTCAGTTAGGGGGCAGCGATCAGTGGGGAAATATTACCGGCGGCATTGATCTGACCAGGCGTCTGCATCAACAGCAGGTATACGGGTTGACCATGCCATTGGTCACCAAGGCCGATGGGTCGAAATTTGGCAAGACAGAGTCCGGGACGATCTGGATTAGCCCAGAGAAGACTTCTCCGTACGCCTTCTATCAGTTCTGGCTCAATACGGCAGATGCCGATATTTACAAATTTTTAAAATATTTCACTTTTCTTGATGTTAGTGAAATCGACGCAATTGAAATCAGCGATGGCGAATCCAACAGCAAACCGGAGGCCCAGGGTATATTGGCCAACGCTGCGACTCAATTGGTTCACGGTGATGACGGGGTCGCTGCGGCAAGACGGATTAGTGAGGCTCTGTTCTCGGGTGAACTATCCAGACTGACGGAGGAAGACTTACAGCAACTGGAACTGGATGGGCTGCCTAGTTCCACCTTTGAGTCAACCGAGGCTAATATTGTAGAAGTTCTGGTAACGACCGGGCTCGCCAAGTCCAATAAGATGGCACGGGAATTTATTGGCAACAACGCTGTTAGTGTAAACGGCCAGATTGTCAATTCGGTGGATTTCCAGCTTAATGCGGAGAATGCCATGAATGGGAAATTCTTTGTGTTGAAGCGGGGCAAGAAACTCTTCCATTTGGCAAAAATGAGCCTTTGACAAGCCTCTTTTTGGACTTCTCTGGCGCGCTTTGAATTCGTACTGACAATTTGTTTCAAATTCCGCGCTTTATTCCTTGCGAAACCCCGTCCTGGCTGTATAATACGCCCCCTCTGTGTCGAGCGGCACTGGGGTTTTGTGTTCTTTAAAAATTGAGATTAAGCAATAGAGGTGGGTGCTTGCCGGGGTGGTAGCTGTATAAAAAACCATCAAAGGTAAGCAACTG
>PVBE011146595.1_pt1 | contig 25815 bp, 15 predicted proteins | sample 1631181 | NCBI WGS metagenome assembly PVBE01 (sample SAMN08397723, study PRJNA350692) | Marine metagenome, whole genome shotgun sequencing project. | isolation source: water | place: Pacific Ocean | collected 2012-04 | reverse complement strand
CAACCGAACTACAGAGCGTGCCCAATGTCGCAGTAACGTTTGTTGGGGGTGTTGGTAAGGTTGCGACTCGGCCAACAGATGGATCGCTCAACACTGTGCCCTCTTCGCCACACGAATCTGGTTCTGCTGTCACCCAGTAGAAGTATTCCGTATTCGCATCTGCTGCATCGTCTTGATATGGGGACGTTGTAGAAGAGCCAATTTCTGCATCTACACCTGGTGTTGGTGGAACGCCTGTTTCATTTCTATAAATATAGTACGTTGCGCCTTCGCCAAGATCGGTCCAACTCACTTCAACATAACCACAGAAGACACCAAGGGTAGAGGCGACACCTTGCACCTGTGGTACTTCAGAAATTGCGCTTGCAACATCGCTTGCTGGGCTTGGGCCACATGTGTCATGATCTGTCGTTACCCAGTAGTAGTATTGCGTGTTTGCAAGAACTGTGTCGTCTGTAAAGAACGCATCGGTAGTTGGGCCAAACTCATCGTTTGTAAGAATGTCAAATACATTTGTTGTATCTCGCCAAATCGTATAGTTAGCGTTCCATGATTCTGGCGTCCATGTCAACGTAACAAAGTTACACGAAACGTTTGATGCCTGAACATTTTGTACAGGTGTCATTTCTGGAAGTGACATGCCAAACATGCCCGAAGATTGTGGTCCTTCGCAACCATTTTGAAGTGTTGTTACAAAATAGTAATATGGAACATTTGGATCATCCGGGTAATCTACCCAGCTTTCGGCACTCGGAGAACCAAGAAAAATATCAGGTGTGTAGGGGTCGATACCACGGTACACTTGATACCCATTGTTACCAACAACAGTGTCCCAGCTCAGTGCAACCGAACCACATAAATCCTCTGATGTAACGATGTTTGCTGGTGGAGATAATTGTCCTATCCAACCATCTGTTCCATCATTCTCCACAGGGCTTTCGCCACAGCCGTTTTCAACTGTTACCCAGTAGTAGTAAGTAATACCAGGAAGTGCTGTCAAATCTTGCCAGAGCGTGGTTCCCACTGGAACTGTTCCAATTTCAGAAGCACTTAGTGGTTCACCGACTACTGTGTGTCGGTAAATGTGGTACAGGGTTCCGGTATCAACCTCGTCCCACGTGATGTCAACTGAATCACATAACAATCCTTGTGTTGCCAAAGCAACTGGTGATTGTGGAATATCAATTGCAGCCAAACCGCTAGTGAACAAACTCAGGCTACTTGAACCGCAAGAATTGTTTGCACGAACCCAATAATAATATTCCGTGTCGTCAGCGCCTACAGCATCTGTATATGGAGGCATTTGTACCGTGCCAAGTGGCGTATCGTCTGGATCACCACCCCCTGGTGTTGGTTCAACACCGGTTGTATTTCGATAAATATCGTACGTTTGCGCACCTGCTGTTTCTGTCCAGTTCACCCACACTTCTTCACAGATTGTGCCAACAGAAGCGACCGTGTCAGTTGGAATGTCAAGCGGCGGTTGGGCGATACCCTCTGTAGCCGTTGATTGTTCGGTAGAAGTTGTACAGAACACGCCTACTGAACCAACAAAGTAATAGAGAGGTGTGTCATAATCGCTTGGAGCAAAGTCTGAATAAGTTGGACCATCAGATAAGCCAATGATTACTGCATTTGCAAAGTCAGGATCAATCGATCTATAAATTTCATACGCTGTCGCGTTTGTCACTGGTGTCCACAAAAGATCTACTTGACCACAAGGTGCTGCAGCAGAAGCAACGTCGTTTGGTGGTGCTATTTGACCAATAGAACCAGTTGTAGATGTTGCGTCACCAATAAGGCTATCGCCACATGCGTTTCGGGTGAGAATCCAATAGGTGTACTCTTGGTCTGGATCTGCCAAAGTGTCTTCAAAAGAAGTTAGCGGCGTTTCGCCAATTTCTTGAGCGTCTGCGATATCGCCTGAAGCTGAACGATGCACAACATACGTTTCTGCTGTTGGAGCGGGCAACCACTCAACAAGAACGCTGTCGCAATAAATGGATAGTCCAGTGTCGGTTGCAGAAACTTCGGTTGGGCCCACTGGCGTAGCACTGGAATATCCAGAAGCAGCAAGGCTCATCACACTTACGCCACAACTGTTTGTACCAGTTACCCAGTAGTAGTAAGTGTCACCGGCAACAAGCGCTACGTCGTCATCAACATAAGTGTTGTTTTCGGTTGTTCCAATAGGCAACGCAGTGCCCTCATCGTTTGAACCAGAACGATACACGGTATAAAGCGTATCGATCCCTGCGGCATCCCAAGATACCCAGATTTCGTTACAGTGGGTTCCCGAAGTCGCGGCAACGTTTTCTGGAATAGCCATGTTTGCAAGCGCAACACCAGCAACAGAACTTTCCGCCGGGGTTGTACATGTATCATTTACACTTTGAACCCAATAGAAGAATTGTTGGTCAGGAGTTGTTCCCGCATCCGAGTCTACGTATGTTGGGTTAACGCCTGTATAGGGCAAGATGATTGATTGTGTAAAGTCATCGGTTTCTGACCTTGAAACGATGTAGGAATCTGCAAGATCAACACTGTCCCAAGTAATTGTTACAACACCGCATTCATCGTCAGTTGCAGCGAGGTTTGTTGGGTTGGCAAGTTCGCCAATAAAACCAGATACTCCATCTAAGGATGAATCGCTACTGCCACAATCATTGTTTGCAACGACCCAGTAGGTGTATGTAACACCTGGAATAGCAGTAAAGTCTGCGAATTGTGACGCAGGCGGAACAACGATTGCTCCAGCAAGTGGTTGGGCGTCTGCCCAAAGAGCATCCACGCCATCGGCTCTATAAATTGTAAACGAGGCTGGATACCCAGCAACCGTCCACTGCACAAGCACAGAACCACATTGCGATCCTTGGCTTGCAAAGACGTTGAGTGGTGATGCAAGATCGCCCACACTAAGGCCAACTGCTGAACTTCCAAATTCGCCTTCGTTATCAGCGCAGTCTGTTGGTTCTGCTGTAACCCAGTAATAATACGTCGTGTCACCAAGTGTAGTTATATCGATATAAGGACTGCCATCAGATGTGGCCACGTCGACTGCGGAGAATGGGTCGTCAATGGTGTTTCGGTGAATGTGATACGTCGCTTGCTCGGCAATGTTATCCCAACTCACCTCAACCGATTCACACAAACCAGATGTCGCAGTTGTATTGAGTACTACGGGAATAGCAGCAACTGCTGAAGCAACCTCACTTGGCAAACTTATTCCGCACAGATCGTGATCTGTCGTTACCCAGTAAAAATATTCTGTATTCGCTAAAACGTCTAAATCAGTGTACGTCGTCAACGTTGTAGAACCCAGTGGCACTGCAGCATCAAAGTCATCAACAGTGTTTCTTGAAACCGTATAGGTCGCAGCCCACAGTTCTGCTGTCCAGCTCAGTTCAATAATGTTACAAGACAAATTATTCGCAACAACATCTTGAACGATTGATGTGTATGGAAGAGCCATGCCGTGTTCGCCTACCTCTGGCACTTCAACACATTGGTTGTTGTCCGTTGCAACGAAGTAAAAATACGAAACCTCAGGAACCGCAGACGTGTCTACGTATGACTCTGTAGAAGTAAAGTCAAGGAACCAAGGGTTAGGATCGTTTGGATCATCTGAGCGATACACTCGGTATCCAGTGTTTCCCGCAACAGCATCCCATGTAATGAGTACTTCGCCACAACCAACACCGTCTGCAGGATCATTAAATGTCTGCACGTTTGCTGGATTTGCAAGCACTCCGTTGTAGCCGCTATCAGAAGCGGACTCATTTGCGCTTTCACCGCAAATGTTCACGCCTACAACCCAGTAGAAATATGTCACGCCGCCTTCGGCAGTCGTGTCAGTAAATGTGTTTTCGTTTTGTCCGGCCGTACCAATAGCAACACCCGCTGATTCAAAGACGTCTTCAGTGCTTCTATAAATGTTGTACAAGTCAGCGCCAGAAACTGGTGCCCACCGCACTTCAACCCAAGAGCAATCTATTAGACCACTCGAGCCATCGCTTGCAACAACAGATGTTGGGGCATCTGTAGCACCAACAGCCTGACCGATCACGGCAGTAGAATTAGCAACATCACTGTTGCCACAAGAATTATTCGCCTGAATCCAATAGAAGTATTGCGTGTTAGGAAGAGGTGGCGTATCTAAATATGATTGGTCTGAGGCACCAATCGAAACAGGTGCTGCAGTTGCAAAATCATCTACATCGTTTCGACTCACGGTAAATGTTGTGCCCATTCCGGGGTGCGTCCAAGAGACGAGAATGTCATTACAGATTGTCTGGTACGTTGCACCAATCGAAACAGGTGCTTCTACATTTTGAACAAATGAGCCCACCGTTGCCGTACTTGCAACACTTGCGTTACACGCAGGTGCCGTTGAAGTTATCCAGTAATAATAAGGAATAAGCGGGAATGCAGATGTATCATCAAATGTAAGTTCACCAGTTGAACCCACAAGGGTTGCCGTCCCAAAGTTGTTGGTTTGGTTTCGATAAATGTCATAACTAGATGCGCCATCAGAAGCAGACCACGTGACAGTAATAATGCCACACTCACCGTCTGTTGCATCAACTGTTGATGGCGGTGTAGTCTCGCCAATCATGCCAGGACTACCCGAACCAGCAATAGGGCTTTCGCCACAGCCGTTTTCAGCAGATACCCAGTAAAAATATGTCACACCTGCAACAGCCGTTATGTCTTGCCACGTGTTAGTACCCAACACTTGTTGTGAAATAACTGACGCAGTACCGAAGTCGTCAACAGTGTTCCTGTAGATGTGATACAGCGTCGCTGATGGCAACTCATCCCACGTAATTTCTACTGCGTTACAAATTGAGTTCAGTGTTGCGTACGCGTTTGGAGAGGTCGTAATTGGCACCGCTCCAACACCCATAGAATCCAAACTTAAGTTGCTTGAACCACATGTGTTATTTGCTTGTACCCAATAATAATATTCCGTGTCATCAACAACGGTGTCGTCAACGTATGGAGGAATTTGGGAAGAACCAATTGGCGTATCGTCGGGATCAGCGCCGCCTGGAGTTGGCGCAACGCCCGTTTCGTTTCTATAAATTGAGTATGTTTGCGTGCCAGCAATTTCTGTCCAGTTCACTTGCACCGCGCCACAATCAGTACCTACAGAAGCAATGATATCCGTCGGTATAGTGAGTGGTGGCAAGGCCGAGCCAGCCTCTGCTGGAGAATGCAGGGACGGGGTTTGACATGCATTGGTTACCGATGCGACAAAGTAGTACGCTGGTTGGTCAAATACAGTCGGCACATAATCAATGTATGAAGGACCGTCTGCAACACCAATAAGCACGGCGTTTGCAAAGTCGGCATCGTCACTTCGATAGATAAAGTATCCAGTTGCAAGGTCTACTGCTGTCCATGTTAAATCAACCTGACCACAATTTGCGGTTCCGTCGGTTGCCTCTACGTCTGTTGGTGGTGTCAATTCGCCATTTGAGCCACTTGCAGAATCTGCAATATTTATATCACTTTCACCACAATCATTTTTGGTTGTTACCCAGTACGTGTACTCGGTGCCAGGAGTTGCAGAAACGTCTGAATAGAATATGTCAATAGTCTCTGCAATAAATATTTCATCTCCTAGAATAGGACTTTCAGATCGCCAAACAATATATGCGTCAGCAGTTTCTGCAGGAAGCCACGTCAATTCAACCGAATTACAAAAAGTAGATGTACCCGCTTCGGTTGCAGCAACATCAGTTGGAGCAACAGGAGTAACTTCGGTCCAACCAGAAGTCTCTGCACTAAAGTCACTTTCAACACCACAACTTGATTCTCCGGTTACCCAATAGTAATACGCTGTAGCCTGAACTGGAGTGGTGTCAATAAAGTTTGTTGTTGTTGTTAAACCAATCACGATACCGGTACCTGCTGGATCGTTTGTTTCACTTCTGTAAATTCGATAAGTTGTATCTGCTGTACTTGCAACACTCCAACTCAGCCAAACTTCGTCACAATGCTCCTCTACTGTTGCGGACAAATCCTGTGGAATAATGATTGAGCCTAGGGAGATGCCGCTTGCATAACCTCCCCAATCTGAAACACAATCAGTATTCGCAAGATTAACAACTGCTCGTACCCAATAATATAACGTTGTGTCTAATAGTGGACTTTGATCAGTATAAAACGTGTTTGTTGTTTTTCCAAGATAGGTAGCTGGAACAGGATTTTGTGGGTCTGGATTTTGTGAATAATAAATGTGATATTCATCTGCACCAGAAACAGGTGCCCATGTTAAATCTATGACACCACAAAGGTCGTCAGAAACCGTGTTGATAGTCGCACTGTCAAGTGTGTGGTTAGCTGCCTCTGTAGAGATACTTTCGGGACTATCGCCACATCCATTGTGGGATTTCACCCAATAGAAATATGATTGACCGCCGACAGGCGAGCCGTCGATGTAGAAAATCTCGGTAATTAGATCATCAATAATCTCTGATTCATCAAATACATTACTTGTTCCACGATAAAGTGTGTAGCTATCTGCTCCAAACACTGGCTCCCAAATAATGGTGATGTCTGTACAAGAGTCACTGTCAGACTGCCCAACCATAGCAGGCGCGTCAATAGGTTCAGCGAGAAAACCTGTGGCCACTTCATTAAGAACACCTTCGCCACAAGCTGTTGTTGCTTGTACCCAATAATAATATTGGGTGCCTGCTGCAGCAGTATCGTCAGAGAAAAACGCTTCAGTTGTTGTACCAACTGGCGTGTCGTCAGGATCAAGGCCACCTGGTGTTGGTTCAACACCGGTCTCGTTTCTGTAAATATCATAATCAATGACGGCAGTAACCACGTCCCAAGTCACCAAGACTTCACCACAATCAATACCTTGTTCAGCAGATATTCCCGTGACAACAGCGAGTTCCGGTAATGCCGAACCAATTACACTTGCGCTTTGATTTGCACCAACACACCACTGACTATCTGCCGTGATCCAATAATAGTAAGGGGTATCTTCAATAACAGTGTTGTCGGTATATGGACTTGCAGCAATGTTGCCAATTACTACGGCCGTTAAATAGTCGTCAGTAGCATTACGCCACACGACATAATTGTTTGCAATTGGTATATCTGTCCAACTGATTTCCACAAAACCACAATCTTCGCCATCTGAAGCAAGCACGCCAGAGGGGCCGAGCAAACTACCGTTTAAGCCTTCGGCTGCTGTAGCTTGTAAAATTGGTGGCTCGCCCTCAGAACAATTGTTTACGGCCTCAACCCAGTAAAAATACGGCACGCCAACGACTGCTGTCGCGTCGATATACGTTGAAATGCCCGGCAATACTTCGTCAAGCATATCTGCCGAGCTTGGGTCGTCATTAATATCGCGGTAAATGCGATACGATTGCGCCATAACGCGACGATTCCAAGTCAACTGAACACCAGCACAGTACGATCCAGACGTGGCGTCTAAACCCTCAGGTGCAGCTAATTGCATACCAAGAAATCCCGAATCACTATCGCTTTCACTTGTTGTTCCACACTCGTTGTCTGCGACAACCCAATAATAGTATGCTGTGCCAGAAACAGGTCCACCGGGATCACTTTCTAAATCTTCGTAGTATCCCAGGTCATCGATAGATCCCACAACAGCAGAAGAAGCGAAATCGTCAGTCGTGTTTCGAGAAATCGTAAATGTGGTGCCATCAAAAGAACCATCCCACTCTACTTTAATGCGATCACATAACCCACCCTTCGAAGCCCTAAGATTTGTTGGCTGTACGAGGGCTGGCATTGATGCGCCTGAGACAGTTGTAGATAACGCTTGGTCGTTTGGACACAAGTAAGAAACACTTGCAACCCAATAATAGAATGTTTGACCCGCAACAGGAGGGGTATCGATAAAGGAAACATCCGTCGTTTCTCCAAGACTTGTAGGTGGGTTTTGTGGATCGAAAAAGTCGTTGTCATCACTCCGCCAAATTTCATACGCATCGGCGCGAGCCACTTCGTTCCAAGTAATTTCAACGTCACCACAAGAAGGCGAATCAGGATCCGCAGGATCTGTAAGCACAACTAGGACACCTTCAGGTTTTTCTAGTTCAGCCGTATATCCTATTGCCCCGCTGGGTGTCTCAAATGATGTTGAACACTCGTTTTCACCAATAACCCAATATTCATACTCAATTCCGGGCTGGGCAGAATTATCGTGGAATTGGGTATTTGGAACACCATTGATGAATGCTGGGGGTGCACCAATTTGTTGAGATGTTACATCGAGCGGAGCTCTTCTCAAAATTTGATATACATCACCAGGACCCAACAATGACATTTCAGGAATCCACGAAAGAAGAACGCCGTTGCAATCAGAACCGTTAGATGCACCATAACGAATGGTGACTGTTGACAAGTCATCCTGCAACACACCTGCTGCAGATCCACCTACAACCGGCGGATCTGGTTCATCACAATTTGAATCCCATGGAGTAACCCAATAATAGTACGTAACTCCCTGCTCAGGAACTGTTGCGTCAGTAAAGGTTGCTCCAGCCATCGGGGCTGTATCAAGTTGAACTGCGTTGTCAAAAATATCATCAGTACTACGCCAAATAATTGCCGTGTCTGGGTTTGGTGCAGGGTAACCGGCTGGGGCAGGAAGGCTCAAATCCCACGTGACTATGATTTCATCACAATCCTCATAGACAGTCGCCATTACCTGTTGAATAGGAAGTGGATTGTCTCCAATTGTCCCAGTCACACCCCGCCCAGGTGTATTTGGTAGTGCAGGCGGTGGCTGCATGATGTTCGGGTTATATTGGTCAGCAATTAAAAACGATTCATCAATATTACATGCGTTTGTACTAGCAACCCAGTAATAGTATTGTTGTCCACCAACAACAAGGGTGTCGGCGTAGGTGCCCGTGCCACCGGGTAATATTGCAACAAGTGTCGCACCACCAACCTGTCCTGCTGGAGAAAATACATTCTGTGTATTTCTAAACACATATTCTGCTGTTGCTGCTGGGTCGGGTGTCCATGTCACGTTAATTGCGGCACAGTTCGCGGGGTCCCCGCCATTTGTGGCAGCAACATCCACAATTGGTACTGGCACAAGTGTGCCACCAGAGACCAATGGAGCTGGAGGGCCTGCAAGAAATGCATTCATCGCAACAATATTTGAAGTAGCAAATCGAGAATCAATATTAGTCGCCATTGTGGCGCCTCCGGGCAACATGCAACTACTCATAATTGTGCCAACGCCAGCATTACCTGTGTCACACGAATCAAAAGCTAGACCTGCAGCAACACCCGGTAGAGGAGCCCCGGCGAGCGCGTTATAAACAAGTGCAGTAATGTTACCAAAGGAGCCTGTTGGCGTTGCACCGCAAAGTGTGCCAAGCGCTTGGGCAACAATGTATGTGTCGTACCCAGTCGTATCATTTGCACCAAGCAGCCCACTTGCTGCTCCAACAGCGTTCACATTTGAACCACTAGGGCATCCTGTGTCGGGTGGCCCTGGAGGAGGATTTGCTGCAGCTGGATTAATGCCAGTTGTAAGCCCACCCCAATACCCAAGGCTCTGCTTTGTTGTTTGTGCGCCTTGAAAATTTATTGCACCTTCTGCACCAGTTCGCAAAATGAGATAACCATCACTTAGACCCGTTCCAGTAGCGCCTGTAACGTCTGGAATAGTGTTACCAATACTTGTTTCAACGAAGTCACAGAGTACTTGTGGAAGAGCGTCATCATCAACTGAACCAGTCCCATCAAATATTGTGCTCACAACAGGTTCTACCCAAATGATACCGTTACCTCTATACACTTCAGAAACCTGTCCAACAAGTGTAATAATGTAGTTGTATGCGGCTTGCTGGTCCCCAGCAAACAAAGCAAGAAAATCTGCGCCATAAACGACAGACAAACTAATTTGTGCGCATCCACCCGGGGGAGTTTCGCCTACACCACGACCATCACCAAGAAGCTGTTCTCCACCTTGATTTCGTGTTTTCTTAGCCACAGCTTCTCGCATCATTTCACGTACTAGTTGAAGACCAGGTTGCTCGGCAAGTGGGTCGCTCACGACAATCACCTGCGTTGCAGGGTCGGTCGAAATAACGTGCCTTGTGTCGCTATATTCAATGAACCCATTACACATTTCTTTGTTCATACCAAAGACAACAGTGCTTTCCGGATATCCAGCAACGTGCCCTCGGAAACATTTGGCTGTAATGTCAATTTGTCGCTTTCGAACAACGCGATTACCGCTACTGTCAGTTGCGTAATACGCTTCGTGAATATCGCCCTTGTATGGAAAAAACTGTTTAACAACAAGGTCAACTGTTTCATGATCATTCACTGGGAAATTTTTAACTATTATTTCACCGTTTCTTTTTGCCATATCTTGCAACAACGAATCGTCGACTTGCATCTCGACCAAACCACTGTCCAACAAGACGCTTTTTGATTCTGTAACACGCAGTGGTGATTGAATTTCGTTTTCAAGCAGTTGCGCATGTGCACCACTAAATCCAACCATTGTTGTAAGCAATGTTGCAACAATAAAATGGGCGCGACGTTTGAATTGAAGAGTTCGTGTAAAAATAGTCGAAAACATGTAATACATCCTTGAAACTTCCCTCGCGGGATACCCGGAATGGGATTAATAACCTTGCGGCAAGGCCACACGCCTTGTCGCTATTGATATGACCTAGGAAGTATAGCCCTCCCGCGGGATTAGATGTACTAAAAACCGAGCTCTCGACTAAAAAAGTGCAGCCCACATGCATCTTTTGCCATTGCAAGGGTTTCCTCAGTTTTAGCGTTTGCCCGAGCTGTTCCGGACTTAAGGATGTCTAAAACAGTTGCATCATCCCCAACCGCCTCTCTTCTGGCTTGCATCGGTTCTAACATCTCACTGATCGCTTCTGCAACCTCTACTTTGATGTGCCCATCACCAATATTGTCACCTCGAACGTATTTGTCCTTCAGTTGGGCCGCCCTTTCTGGGTCAGGAATGAAGGTTTCAACATATTGCATCAAGGCATTGTCGCCATCGCCAGGTTCAGTCGGCGATTGACGCCCTGTGAAAATTTTGCCCATCTTCTTTTTAACTTGCTTTGGGGTGTCTGTGATCAAAATGGCGTTTCCAAGTGATTTACTCATCTTGTTTATGCCATCTGTACCTATCAATTTACCCACTTTCCCAACATCGGCTTTTGGAATTGGGAAAATGCCCTTCTCAACCATGATTGGGTCATCGTCTTCCACGTTTTCATCGATACCGCAGTAAAGTTTATTAAATCGCCGAGCAACTTCACGCGTGAGTTCAATATGTGGAATCTGATCTTCGCCCACAGGAACCGCGTGAGCTCGGAAGGCCAAAATATCGGCAGTTTGACCAACAGCGTAAAGAGGGAAACCAAAACTGTAGTTTTCGCCCAAGTTTTTAACCTTGATTTCTTCTTTCAACGTTGGGTTTCTCATTACCCTATTAAAAGGGAGCAACATCGAAAACAAAAAAGTGAGTTCTGCAATCGCTGGTGTTTCGGATTGCAGAAAAATCGCCGATTTTTCTGGGTCAATTCCCATTGCTAGATAATCGCGAACAATTTCCAGTGTATCGCTGCGGATCTCCTCGGGCTCGCTCGATCGTGTCGTAAACGCATGCATATTTGCAAGCAGAAAGAAACATTCGTGCGAATCCTGCAACTCCACCCTGCGCCGCACCGATCCGACAAAGTGTCCGAGGTGGAGTTGGCCCGTTGGTGTATCACCTGTCAATATGACTTTGCGGTTGCTCATAGTTGCGTACTGTACCAATGGTACCTCGCACTAGGGTATCCCCGAAGAACCTTAGAGAACGAGCGCGATATTGAAGGTGTTGAACAAAATGTGAACTGCGATCGGTGCAAAGACCCCTCCGCTTTTTACGCGGGCAAGGCAAAGTCCAATCGATAGCACCATGAGCCCGAGCAGCGCTGAAAGCGGAACTGAGCCAAGGTGCATTGCAGAAAATATGACGCTTGTTATCAAAATTGCACCCCACACAGATGTGCTGCCAACGAATTCTGGCACACTTGGAAGAAGCAGCCCCCTAAATACAATCTCTTCGATCACGCCAGCACCAAGGGTTGCTGCTAGAACAACAACGACGAGGTAGATTGAAAATTCTGCATTATGTAAGAACACCAGTGTTTCGTGCCCCACTTCATTTGGGTCTTCCCAACCGATACTAGAAAATAGCGCATGTGCCAAACCTGAAGTCACCAATGCAAGTAGTGTAAATGTGACGAAAATAATGAGAATCACGCCAATGTTGTTTCTTATGTTTGGCGGTTTTACAAACAGTGAGTACACAATAACAACGGGTATTTGTGCACAAATCGCTCCACCAGAAATCCACGAAAGTTGCTCGATTGTCTCTGGTTCACCTTGTGACATTCCAAAAAGTGCACCAAGTGATCCAAGAAGAAGTGAACCGAAAAACAGAAGAATTGCGACCCAAAGTGGCATTGGAAGTGTTGGGATTTCCTTAGAAAGTTTGAAAATATCTACTCCCCTCTTCCGTCGCTGCCAAAGGTGGTGTACCCTTGGCAACATAACCCGTTATGTCAATCACACTCAAAGAAATCATTGCACACAAACGCGGCGAAGTGGATCTTGCTATAGAAGAACGCCCTCTTCTTAGTGTGAAAGAAAGTGCATTATCTGCGCAGCCTCCACGTAATTTTTTTGGTGCAGTGGTGAATGGACATACACGTGGAAGTACGAGCGTAATTGCTGAAGTCAAACGCAAAAGCCCATCTGCTGGGGTGATTCGAGATGACTTTGACGCGGGTGCCATTGCCACAGCGTATGAGAAGGCGGGCGCGGCTGCCATCTCTTGCTTAACGGATAAGCATTTTTTTGGCGGAAAACTAGAATACATCAAAGAAATACGAGATGTTATTTCTCTTCCCGTCCTTCGCAAGGATTTTATCATCGATGAATATCAGATTTGGGAATCGCGGGCCTCTGGTGCTGATGCGGTCTTACTTATCGCCGAGGTACTCTCCGAGGGACAGTTGATGGATTACATGATTCTCGCACATGAGTTGCGAATGACGAGCCTTGTAGAAGCCCACAGCCTGGATGAATTGTTAAAAATTCAGGGACACATAGGTTTTCCACACTCTGGGTACAGTTTGCTTGGAATCAACAATCGTAATTTAAAAACCATGAAAACTGACATTTCGCACACCATTAGAATGGTTGATGTGGTTGAGGACACAAGTGTTGTAGTGAGTGAATCGGGGATAACAAATCCAGAAGATCTCGATCGATTGCGTCAACACGGTGTGCATATTGTTCTTGTTGGTGAATCACTCATGAAGCAACGTTGTCCCGGCGAAGCGCTTGCAAAGTTGATTCGCATGAACATGTCATAGTTAGGTATCCTGCACAGATGATTAGAATTACCGAACAAGAAAATATCGTAACCTTAACTATGAATAGGGCTGGAAAACGAAACGCGCTTTCACGCGAAATGCTTGAAGCAATTCATGGCGGACTCGATGAAGTTGAACAAAATAACGAAATGCGTGTGTTTATTCTTGCTGGGGAAGGGCGATCGTTTTGTGCTGGGATGGATTTAAAGGGCGTGATTGATGATCCTGCTGCAATGGGAAACATGCTTCATGATTTAGCAAAAGTTTCCCAGAGAATTCGTGCCCTGCCAGTCCCTACAATTGCGTGTGTACAGGGTGCTGCAATTGGTGGAGGATGCGGGTTGATGGTTGTCTGTGATTTTGCTTTCACACACGCCGAATCAAAGGTTGGTTATCCAGAAGTAGATTTGGGAATTTGCCCTGCAGTGGTTGCGCCTTGGTTGATGAAAAAAATTGGAGCGGGACGCGCCCGCGCAATGTTGCTTGCCGGTGGAACAATTTCTGGAAAACAAGGATTTGAAGCTGGGCTAACAACGCACCTATGTGATCTCGATCTTCTCATTGAGGAAACAGAAGCATTTGCAAAAAATCTTGCTCGTGGTGGAAAAACGGCTTTGGCAAAGACAAAGGCTTGGCTCAATGAAATTGACGGGTCACTCGACAATGCTTTGTTGGCCAGAGGTGCCGACCTCTCAGCTGAATTGTTCGCCTCTGAAGAGGCTCAAAACCGACTTAAGAAGCTCTACGGGTAATTTGGTGCCGGCGCCTTGGTGTTCTTGAGGGACACCGAGGTGCAGATACCATGTGGTATGTGAAGCGGATTTCATGTAGAATAAGGGGCGCGGCTCATTCGCTGTTTTTACACTATTTTTCCGGAAATCTGTAAGGTTCACAATGAATACAACCACCCAAATGTCTCTCCTTCGATACGAAATTAACGACCAAGGCGTCGTTACTCTTTGGCTAGATGGCGATGGAAGGCCAGTCGTGGTACTCGACAGAAACTTAATTCAACGGCTCAATGCAACACTAGACGCAATAAATCAAGAAGAGAATATCACAGGCCTCTTCTTAAAATCTGATTGCTCACGAGTCTTCGTCGCGGGAGCAGATCTCGCAGAAATTGACGCCCTTGACGACCCTGCACTCCACGCATACCTCGCATTTGGCACAACGGTATTTGGACGGCTTGCATAACTTCCATTTCCCAGCATTGCACTCGTTTCTGGTGCAGCACTTGGTGGTGGTTTAGAAATCGCAATGCACTGCGATGCAATCGTCGCATCTAAAGTTGGTGGAAACGAAAAACCGTATCCAATAGGTTTACCAGAGGCGGGCCTTGGAATTTGCCCCGGATGGGGCGGCAGCCAAATGTTGCCTGCTCGAATTGATCCAACAGTTGCCATTGAAGCAACAGCAACCGGAAACTTGTTTAAAAGCAGTGCGATGCCAGAGGGTCTTGTAGACGTACTTGTAGAAACTCCAGAAGAACTTGAAACCGCAGCCACAAAATGGCTTTCAGAAAACCAAACTGTAAACCGGACTATTCCAAGATGTATTTTCAATACAGAGAAAAACTACAAAGAAGCAGTTGAAACCGCAAAAGCCAATCTAGATACCAGTGAATCTGTCCAAGGTGTAATCCTTGCAGTAGAAACTGGTATTCATCAGGGCTGGTCAGATGCAATAGCAACAGAACAGTGTGAACTTGTTCGATTACGAAACACCCCCGCTGCCCGAGAAAAATTAGAAGCGTTTTTATCCAAAGGTTAATTTAAAGAAAGCCAACTACCCATGAGTAAACCAGACATTACTAGCCAACTAAAAAATGTTTCCAAAAAAGATATTGAGCAAATCAAAAAAGCACAGGAAATGCTTGGGCCAGATCCTGAAACAATGGGATTTGTCAAGAACATCTTCTGGGGCAATCTTCGTGAAGACATGATCTTTCCGTTTCCAGAGGAATCTGTTGAAGAACGTGAGCGTTGCGACAAATTACTAGAAGAACTCGATACATATTTCCGAAACGAACACCCCTCTGTAGAAATCGATCAAAACCAAGAAATTCCTGACTGGGTAGTTAAACGTTTCTTTGAAATGGGTGTTGGTGGCGTCATTGTTCCCCAAAAATATGGTGGTCAGGGTTTTGGTGTCACAAGTTACAACCGTATCCTTGAACGCATTGGTCGTTCTTGCGGTTCATCTGCTGTGATGATTTCTGCGCACCTTTCAATTGGGTGCAACGCTGTAACATTGTTTGGTTCTGAAGAACAAAAACAATATTGGTTACCAAAAATTTCCAATGAAGCGCTCAGTGCGTTTTGTCTCTCAGAGCCCAATGTTGGTTGCGATGCGCAGGGTCAAGAAACAACATGCGAGTTAACCGAATGTGGCAAGTACTACATCATTAACGGCGAAAAGAAGTGGGCCACATCTGCAGCACAATCTTGCATGTTCACCGTCATGGCGAAATATAAAATGACCGATCCTAAAACTGGAAAAACAAAGGAGCGATTTAACGCCTTGATTGTTTCTCCAGACATGGAAGGTGTTGATATTTTCAGTAGAAACCGTGCTAAATGCGGTATTCGAGGAACGTGGCAGGGTCGAGTACGTTTTACCAATGTAAAAGTTCCGCGCGAAAACTTGCTTCACAAAGAAGGCAAGGGAATCGTTGTTGCACTTACATGTTTGAACTGGGGACGCTGCACACTTGCCGCTGGCATGGTTGGCGCTGGCGCTGTTGCTTATGAACAGGCTGTTAAGTGGACGCAATATCGCTATCAGTTTGATCGCCCAATTGGTGAATTTGAATTGATGAAAGAACGTATTGCTCGCATGGGCGCATTCCGATACGCAATGGACGCGATGCTCTACGTCACAACTGGCATGGTTGATCGCAACGACGAGGACATCATGCTCGAGACAGCAATGTGCAAAGTCTTCTGCTCAGAGTACGGTTTCCGTTGCACAAATGAAGCTATGCAAATCATGGGTGGCGAAGGATACATGGCAGAAAACGAACTTGAACGTCTTTGGAGAGATTCTCGAATCAATCCAATCGTTGAGGGTGCAAATGAAGTCATGCACAGTTTCATCTTTGCGTACGGCTCAAAACAACTTGGCGAATTTATGCTCGGCGTGAAGGCGGCTCCACATAAAAACATTGGCGCTGCAATCAAAATTGCACTCGAACTGTTTTTGGGTATTACAAAACCAGCACCAAAAATTACTAAGATCGATCCATCACTTCGCAATCACGCAACCACCCTTTCAAACTTGATCCGCGAATTTTCACACCAAGTGAAACTTATGTTCAAAGAAAAAGGTGAGGATCTCATTACTAATCAAACCACGCAGTATCGTTTAAGTTGGATCTCGACTTGGATTCATGCGATTGCTTGTTCGCTTTCTAAAATAGATCGTGACATTCGCAGGGGCGTTGATGAAAAGCAACTTGCACACGATCGAGCGATGGTTGATTTCATCATGTCGTATGGCACCTATAAAATTAACGGTTGGCTCCGCGCTTTGCGACAGAACCCAGATGCAACAATGTTAAAAGCAGCAGAAAAGGCTTGGGAGTTTGGAGAATCTTTACCAAACGAAGATTATTACATCCCAGAGAAAACACCTGACCTTGCTGCTCGCGGAACGGGAAAAGTTTGTAATCAAGACGCTCTTAAGCAATTTGGTGGTGGATCACTGTTTATACAAGAAGAAGCGGCTTCACACTAAGCCTATAATCTCATTATGCACGAACAAGATTCTATTTTTGAACAAATTGTTGACCGAGGTCACGAAAGACTTTGTTTTCACCATGACCCGGAAACTGGACTGAGAGCAATCGTCGCTATTCACTCAACTGCACTTGGGAATGCACTTGGAGGAACACGTCGGTGGTTTTACGAAAGCGAAGAAGATGCAATCTTTGATGTGCTTCGTCTGTCAAAAGGAATGACTTACAAAGCTGCTGTTTCTGGCTTGCCAATGGGTGGTGCCAAGAGTGTCATTATGTTGCCACACAGAGAACAGCCCCGAACTGAGGGTGAGGCTCGTGCGATGGGTCGGTTCGTTGACACATTCGATGGTTCATACATTGCCGCCGAAGACGTTGGTGTAGACATTCAGTTTATCGACTGGATGGCAATGGAAACCGATCATGTCATGGGCGGCGAAAAAGTCTCAACTGGCGGAGACCCTTCTCCGTGGACAGCAATGGGCACGTTCCATGGCATGCGTGCTTCGCTCCTACACGCCGGGAGAAGTGATGACTTCTCTGGTATAAAAGTTGCGATGCAGGGCGTCGGGCATGTTGGACAAAACCTGTGCAAACTTCTCACTGAAGCGGGCGCAGAAGTTGTCATTGCAGATATCAACAAAGCAAATGTAGACAAAACAGTTGAAGAGTTTGGGTGCAAGGTGGTCCACCACGATGACATTCTTAAAACAGAGTGTGACATTCTTGCGCCCTGTGCGCTTGGAAACGTGATCGATGGCACAATGGTGCAACACCTTCGTTGCTCAATCTTGTGCGGTGCTGCAAATAATATTCTGGGTGATCCAGAAGAAGATGCCGTTGCACTAAAAACCGCTGGAATCATTTACGCACCAGATTTTGTTGTAAATGCAGGTGGTCTTATTCACTTGGCGGGCTTACACCTTGGAATGACAGAAGCAGAGCTCCAACAGAAGAATGATGAAATTTACGACACAACAATACGAATCTTAGAAAACGGGAAAAACGCTTCTTCAACATATTCCGCTGCAGTTGGTTTAGCTGAAGAACGAATTGCTGGCGGAGAAACACAGTGCCATGCCAGTTGAGCCAGTCTATTCAACAACGATCAACCACGTAAGCATCCTTGATGAACAGGGAAATTTTGATGCAACACTCGGTGATGGGTTAATTCCTGATGAAGATGTTGTTGCAATGTATAAGCACATGTTGGTGTGCCGGCAATTTGACAAGATAGCATTTAAATTACAACGCTCCGGTCGCATGGGAACCTACCCAGAAAACCGTGGACAAGAAGTCCCGTCACTTGCCGCAGCGTACGTTTTGCAAAAAAAAGATTGGATGGTCACGTGCTACCGAGAAAACGCTGGACTCTTTTGGCGAGGGCTTCCTAAAGAAAAAATCTTGTTGCACTGGATGGGCGACGAGCGGGGAAACCATATTGATGAATGCAACGTTACGCCACTTGCTATTGCCATTGGCTCACAAATGTTGCACGCAACCGGTCTTGCTTGGGCAAGTAAATACCGAAAAGACGGAGCGATCGCATGCACTTTTTTTGGTGATGGCGCAACAAGTGAGGGTGATTTCCACGAAGCCGCAAATTTTGCTGCTAACTTAAACATTCCAGTTGTATTTGTCTGTCAAAACAACGGGTGGGCAATTTCATCACCAACAAAACTAGAGTGTTCCGCTCCAACAGTTGCACAACGCGGTCTTGCCTATGGCATGGACTGCATCCAAGTTGACGGGAACGATCTTTTTGCAATGGTGAAGGTTGTTCGCGACGCTGCAACAAACGCACGTGAAAACAATCGTCCTACTTTTATTGAAGCACTAACATACCGGCTTGGAGATCACACTACTGCCGACGACGCTCGGCGTTATCGCGATGCTGACGAATTAGAAATGTGGCAAAAACGTGATCCGCTCATCCGTACTCGTATGTATCTTGAACAAAAAGATTTGTGGAGCGGGGCAAAAGAAGAAGAGCAACTTGCTGCTGCAGAAAAAGAAGTTGCACAAGTTGTGAAAAATGCTGAGGAAATTGATGCGCCATCAGCAACTGATATTTTTGATTCAATGTACATCAATTTACCCGATGAACTTCGCAAACAACGCCAAACAATGCGCACGAGCAGTTTGGGTCAAGATCCATCACAAATTGAAAACACAAACGGAGTGAGGCAAAACAGCTAATGGCAAACCTTACTTTAGTACAAGCAATTAACTTGGCACTTATCCAAGAAATGGAAAAGGACGATCGTGTTCTTTTGCTTGGTGAAGACATTGGCCTTAACGGCGGAGTCTTCAGGGCAACCGAGGGCTTGTTCCAACGGTTTGGTGGTGATCGTGTTGTTGATGCACCGCTCGCTGAATCCGGAATCATGGGAACAGCGATTGGTTTGGCAATGGCAGGGCTTCGTCCAATTCCAGAAATACAATTTGAAGGATTTATGGGACCGGCTTTTGATCAACTCACCAACCAAGCCGCTCGGTTTAATAGCCGCACGCGTGGTGGAATCACATGTCCGCTTGTGTTGAGGGTTCCAATTGGTGGCGGTATACACGCACCTGAATTACACAGTGATAGTCCGGAAGCAATTTATACACACACGCCCGGTTTAAAAATTGTCATGCCATCTTCGCCATACGATGCGAAGGGTTTGTTGATTAGTGCCATTCGTGACCCGGATCCAGTGATTTTCTTTGAACCAAAGCGTATCTACAGAGCGTTCCGTGAAGAGGTTCCAGAAGACGAATACCTCGTTCCAATTGGCGAAGCCCGAACTGTTTGCGAGGGTGAAGAACTTACGATGGTCTCTTGGGGTGCAACTGTTATACAGTGCATGAATGCGATTGAGCAAGTTGACTGTTCAATCGAACTCATCGACCTTCGAACCATTTCCCCGATCGACATGGAAACGATCACCAACTCTGTTCGCAAAACTGGTCGTTGCGTAGTTGTTCACGAAGCGCCCAAGACCGCGGGTCTTGGGGCAGAAATTGCAGCAGGCGTAATGGAAAACTGTTTTCTACATCTTGAGGCCCCCGTGCAACGAGTGTGTGGCTTTGACACCATCATGCCATACTACAAATTAGAACTCGAATACCTTCCAGATGCAGAACGCATTGGCAAGGCAATTGTTGAGACGTTGGCGTATTAGTTATGGCTACAAAACAACCAGCAGACAAATCACACTTTATTCTTCCCGACCTTGGGGAAGGTGTGCATGAAGCAGAGCTCATCAAGTGGTGCGTTGCAGTTGGTGATACTGTCAACGAACACCAGACTCTTGCCGAGATGGAAACTGATAAAGCACTTGTTGAGGTGCCAAGCCCTTGGACTGGTGTAATTGAATCGCTCAACGCATCAGAGGGTGAAATTGTCAAAGTTGGAAGTAAGTTGGTGAATTACAAAGCCGACGAAACTACTGTTGAAAATAAATCTGACACTTCAGATGCGCCGCCCGACACCGGCTGCGTGGTTGGCTCGGTTGATGACAACATGTCAGTACCTGCAAGTTTCCAGCGCACTTCTGCGCAAGTGGAACAAACCTCTACCCAAAAATCTGTCGCAACTCCCGCTGTTCGTAGAATTGCTAAAGAACATAATGTCGACATCAATACAATAGAAGGCACGGGTCGCGGCGGACGCGTCACGGCTTCTGATATTGAATCGCACACTGGCATTGCTCAAACAACACAGGTGCCCCTCTCGCCCGCTACTGAACAAACACCGGCGACGCCACTCGCAACACGAGTAAGTGTTCCACAAGAAGGTGTTTCGGAACGTATTCCTTTCCGCGGCATCAGAAGAAAAATTGCTGAGGCATTAACACACAGTTTGAAAACCGCCGCACATTTCCAAGTTGTAGATGAAGCAGATGTCACAGCACTTGATAAACGGCGGCAAGGGTTGAGCGATCTTGTTGGGCGCAAATTTAGTTTGCTTCCATTCATCATGATGGCCGTTTCAAAAGGGCTCAAAAAACACCCAACGATGAACTCCACCGTTGATGATTTTGTTGAAGAAATTTTACTACACTCAAACATTAACATTGGGTGTGCCGTTGATACAGACAACGGCCTTATGGTTGCCGTAATTAAAAACGCAGACAAACTTTCACCAGTGCAACTTGCTGAAGAAACTGCACGGTTGGCAGGTGCATGCCGCGACCGATCAATCGACCGCGAAGAACTTTCTGGTGGAACGTTCACCATTTCAAATGTTGGTAGTTATGGTGGAATGTTTACAACACCAATTATTAACTATCCAGAAGTTGGTATTCTTGGTGTTGGCCGAGCAAAAGAACGGGTCCTTACCAAAGACGGTGCATTCTACGCTGGCAAGGTTTTGCCCCTAAGTTTAAGTTGCGACCACCGCGTAGTTGATGGCGCTGAAGCAGCACGTTTCTTGCGAACTGTGATTGAATTATTAGAAAATCCCGAGGAGTTATTGCCAACAATATGAGTACCAAACAAATGACCACTGTTTCTGCTGAATTACAGGCTAAAATTGAAAACAGGACTGCAACAATTGGCATTGTTGGCATGGGGTATGTTGGCTTGCCACTTGCTGTTGCTGTCTTTGATGCGGGTTTTCCCGTCATCGGTTTTGATGTCGATGATAAAAAAATTGAACACCTGAACAATGGAACTCCGTACCTTGAACACCTTGGAAGTGATTTTGCAAAGGACTTTGTTGACTCAGAACGATTTGTTGGAACAACCGACGCTGCTTGTTTGGCAAACGCCGACATCATTTCGCTTTGCGTTCCAACACCCCTTGGTGTCCACAACGAACCAGATCTCACATATGTTTTAGAAAGTACTCGCGCGGTCGCGAAGGTGTTACGTAAAGGTCAACTCATTGTTCTTGAATCAACAACATATCCCGGAACAACGCGCGATGAAATGCTTCCAATTCTCGAAGAAAGTGGTCTAAAGCACGGTGAAGGTTTCTTCCTCGCCTACAGCCCAGAACGAGAAGATCCGGGTCGAAAAAGTGAAACAACGCAATCGATTCCAAAGTTAGTGGGTGGAACTGATGAATCTAGCGGAACACTAGCACATGCTTTTTATTCCACGGTTGTTGACAACGCGCACCTTGTTTCTTCTGCAGAGGTTGCGGAATCTGCAAAACTTCTTGAAAACGTTTACCGCGCTGTCAACATCGCACTCGTCAACGAAATGAAACTCATTCTTGACAAACTCGGTATCGATATTTGGGAAGTTGTCGATGCTGCAGCAACAAAACCATTTGGTTTTCAAGCTTTTTACCCAGGGCCTGGTTTAGGCGGTCACTGCATACCAATTGACCCGTTCTACCTAACGTGGAAGGCGCGGGAGGCCGGTATGCCAACCCGGTTTATTGAACTAGCTGGTGAAATTAACCAGAAAATGCCAAGTATTGTGGTTGATCGAGTTGCAAGTGCACTTAACGAAGGTGGCAAGCCACTCAAGAACGCGAACGTCTTGGTTGTTGGTGTTGCGTACAAACCAGACGTAGATGATGTACGAGAGACGCCTGCTGCTGCAATTATTGACGATCTACACCGCCGTGGAGCGGGTGTGCAATATCACGATCCACATGTTGTCGAGTTTCCAGAAATGCGTAAGTATGACATTGACTTGAAATCGGTGCCGATCACAGCTGATTCTATCGCTACGTATGACGCAGTGCTCATTGTTACAAACCACGCACTTGTTAATTGGGACCTTATTGCAACAAACGCATCACTTGTTATCGACACAAGAAACGCGCTTGCAAAATGTAATGATATTCGGTGCCGGCTCGTCAAAGCATGAGTTGGAACTGGCAAGTTCTTGACGCTGGCCGCTTCGCCCTAGATGGTGGATCGATGTTCGGGGTTGTCCCTAAAGCACTCTGGTCAAAACTAGTTGCACCAGACTCGAAAAACAGAATTCCAGAAGCGTGTAATTGTGTGCTGTTGGAAAAAGATGGCGAGCGCGTGCTAATCGAAACGGGTTTCGGGGGTGGGTGGAGCGAAAAAGAAATAGATATGTTCGGCATGAATGGTGTCACCATCCTTGACGCACTTAAAGAAAACAATATTGATCCAGACTCAATTGGAACTGTCGTTCTCTCGCACCTTCATTTTGATCACGCTGCTGGAATTACGCTTTTACCAAAAGCAAAAGTAATTGTGCAAAAACAAGAGTGGGAAGACGCAAACAACAATCGCTCAACAATGAGCCGCACCTATTTGCCACATGTGCTCGATTCGATCCGAGACCGGCTTGTTCTTGTCGATGGCGATGCGACTGTTTGCGGTGACATTCGTTTAACCGCCCGCAAGGGTCACACGTGGGGATTACAATCGATTGAATTTGATAGCAAAGATGGCGTTGTTTGTTTTTGTTCAGATGTCATGCCCACAAAAAACCATGTTGGACTTGCGTATTCCATGGGCTATGACATGTTGCCGTGGGATAACTCGCAAACCAAAAAACAGCTGCTCGAGCAAGCACATTCGGGTAGGTGGAAAATGGTGCTCTATCATGAGCCTGATGCACCCGTTGTCATGGTGACAAAGGACGATCGGAGCCGGTTTGGTTTAGATCCAGTTAGTGCGTTTGTAAGAAGTTGATCACCACGCTCGCAACGTGACGAATTTGATCTTCAGTCAGCTCGGGGTAAATTGGCAAGGCGAGGGTTTCTAAAGCAGCGGCTTCTGTGTGAGGAAGTTCGCCTTCCTTACAACCAAGACCCTCAAAGCATTCTTGCATGTGTAGTGGTACTGGGTAATAAATTTCAGTGCCAACATCATTTGCCTTCAATTCGTCACGAAGTGCATCTCGACATTCTTTGGGTACGCGTATGCAATATTGATTGTAAATATGACGTGCTGGTGCAGGTGGCTCAAGTGGTGTTCTCAGCTGAAAACCGCCGTTTGATAATGGGACATCAGACGTTTCTGCGCCTGCCCCGCCAAACAACTCGTTATACAAGCCCGCGTTTTTTGCGCGTCCTTCGTGCCAACTCTCAAGATAAGGGAGTTTGACGCGCAACACTGCTGCTTGAATTGCATCGAGCCGTGAGTTTACGCCCGCATACTTGTGATAATACTTTGGCTTGCTGCCATGCACGCGTTGGATGCGAAGTAAGTCTGCTAGTTCATCATCGTTTGTTGTAATGATGCCACCATCACCATATCCACCAAGGTTCTTAGAAGGGAAGAAACTAAAGCACCCCATCGTTCCCCGCGTTCCAACCATGATGCCCTTGTTATCTTTTGTGCCAATTGCTTGGGCTGCATCTTCAATAACTGGAACACCTAGTTCCTCGCCAAGTTCTAAAATGCCATCAAGGTCACATGATTGTCCGTACAGGTGTACTGGAATGATCGCCTTTAGATTGCTACACGCAGCTGCACGTGTACGGGTGTCCGTAGTGCAAATGTTATACGTCGTTGGATCAAGATCGACAAACACGGGTTTCGCGCCGAGACGGTAAATTGCTCCCGCTGTTGCGAAGAAAGTGTACGAAGGACACAAGACTTCGTCGCCATGCCCAACTCCTACCGCCATTAGGGCTAGCAGAAGTGCGTCAGATCCTGAACCGCAACCAATTGCATGTTTCACTCCGACGTATTCTGCGACCTCTTTTTCAAGTGCAGAAACGTTTGGTCCCATGATGAACCACTGGCTTTCAACGACTTCCGAGATTGCTGAAGCAATTTCATCTCTCATGGTTTCGTGTTGAGCTTTAAGATCTAGAAGTGGAACTGTTGTTGCAACGGTCATTGACAAATTTCCTCTGTTTGGGATTGCGTTTCGTGTAGGGGCTGAAGAACGTTGTTTGTTTCTTGATAGGTGTTACCACAACTTGTACATGTGTTATTTGCAGGAAGCGTATCACCGCATCGACAAACCCACGCGTGACGTTTGGCTGGCACACCAATCATAAGTGCGTAATCTGGTACATCGCGTGGAACGACTGCTCCTGCTGCGATGAATGCAAATCGGCCTACGGTTGATCCACAGACGATCGTGCAATTAGCACCCATGCTTGCACCTTTTTTAACAAGCGTTTGTTGGTACTCGCCACGGCGAACGATTTCGCTTCTCGGGTTAATCACGTTTGTAAACACCATTGATGGACCACAGAACACATCGTCTTCAAGAATCACTCCCGTATAGAGTGATACATTGTTTTGAATTTTTACATTGTTGCCGATTGTGACATTTGGAGAAACAACAACATTCTGCCCAATATTACAATTTTTACCAATTGAGCAATTGGGCATGATGTGGCTAAAGTGCCAAATGGATGTGCCTTCGCCTATTTCGCACGGTTCATCAACATATGCGGATTCATGCACTCGTACATTTGGGAAATTCTCTGAGTTAACTTGTGGCAACAACTGCCTCCCTAGAAACTACTTGGATTGTTGGGGTGAATTCACGTTTGCATATTACTGGCCTACCGCCATTGTCAAGTGAATCTTGTGCATCGTGCAAAATTGAAAGAACTCGTACGCCATTTTGGCCATCGGTTCTTGGTTGTGTTTGGTTTGCAACACAATCTGCAAAGTGTTGGCATTCAATATCGAGTGGCATTTCATCTGAAAACTCAACAACAACGCCATCGCCCTTTACGGGAATTGGCATGCCTTCGTGCCAATCCACGTGTTG
>PVBE010199787.1_pt1 | contig 25826 bp, 24 predicted proteins | sample 1631181 | NCBI WGS metagenome assembly PVBE01 (sample SAMN08397723, study PRJNA350692) | Marine metagenome, whole genome shotgun sequencing project. | isolation source: water | place: Pacific Ocean | collected 2012-04 | reverse complement strand
TCAAATAAAACCGGGCGAACGGCGGAGTATGCCGTTCGCCCGGTTTCGCTTGGATCAGGCCGCCTTTGGTCGGTTGCGTCCAATTTCTCAGCTCGTTGTGTCCTATTTCTCAACTCATGGACGTAGCCGTAGCGATTCGGGAATATCGTGAGCCCGGGTGGTGTAGTCACCGGGGGGGACCGGCGGTACGGACCCCTTGGCGGAGTTTGCCTGCCCGGAAGCGGCCTCCTCGTTCTCGGTGCAGCGACAGCAACTGCAAGGGTACTCGGGGGTCCACTTGTACTTGCACCGCTCACACTCGTACTGGTATTTTTTCAGGACCTTGATCGTCCGGACGCGGGCTCCTTTGCAGGGGACCGGACACTCGCAGCATCCCGAGGCGCATCCCCCGTTGCAGCTATCGCAGCGGGGTTTCTGCCAGGGGAAGGTGACTTTGGGAATACAGATATCTTTGCAGACGACTTCATAGAAATTCCTTTTGACATTTTCGGTGCCCACTTCCAGTTTGCATCTTGGGCAGCAAGCCGAGCAGCCCGAATCGGAATCACATTCTGCCAGAGCGGGCCAGCTTGCGATCGAGGCGAGTGCAAAAAGAGATACTAGGGCGGCAGATGAGACAAAAATGCGGTAATGGTAACGCATGACTAATATCCTATGAGTAATGGCCAACTATTTTTTGTGAATGTGTATTCATGGATTGTTCAGGAAATGCTTTTGTTCCGGGTACGATTACCAGTCGACCATGAACTGGGTTCCGAGGATGTTGTAGTCTCCGCTGGTACCCACACCGGCCGGTAAGGGATTTTGTCCCGTAGTGCCGGTGTCCCGATTGCTAATGAGTCCATTGATGTAGTTGAACTGCATGCGGGCATATGGATTCCACCACCAGTTGAGGGCGAAGGTGAAGCTATTGCCGACACCACCATCGATTCCCTCGCTGCTGAAGTCGGCATGCGAGTAGCGGCCGGCGATTTGCCAGCCACCCCAACCGCGGGCCCTGCTGCCATCCTCCGTCCTTACTCGGAAAAAGTTCTCGTTGGGGTAGCTGCGATCGATGACACCCCGTGTACGTCTCCAGGGGGTGTAGTCGTTGGTGAGCCAATAGGCAACGAAAACGTATCCGCCGTGAAAATTCAGATCTGAGGCGCCACCCGTACGTTGCATATGTACGTTCATATACTCACCTTGAATCTGCAACTGGTTGATATTGAGAACCCCTTCGATGCCTCCCAGTTGGTAGGACTCGCCATCGGTGATTCTCCCGGTGTCATACCACTTGTGGGTACCATAGGATTCTGGGCGTGTAAAAAATCGGGCTTGTTCGCCGCCATTCGGCCAGCAGGCCGCCCCGGAAAGACCCAAGTGGGCGTATCCTCTCCCTCCGGACATTTCGTCATACCAGAGAGTATTGGCAAGACGGCCTGCAACTTCCGGTTCCCAGTTGTTGGTTACAATCCTACCGGTATGCAAAATCTTCTGCATTAAGAATCCGCCATAGCGCCAGTTCCAACGCTCATCATTCGAATATCCGTAGCCCTCGATTCCGAGGCGACGAGAGTCGTCATTGAAGGCATCGATAGCAAGGGAACGTTCCATGAAGACGCAGTAACGACTACTTTCGATATGCGCCAGACCATAGGGTCTCTTCTGGTTGCCGATAAGAATTTTTTCGTGTCCGTTGTTAACAAGACCGGGAAGATTGCCCCACCCGAAATAGGCATCTTCAATGCTGGTACGTTCGGGTACGGCAAACCTCATAAGCAGTTTGTATTCCATCGTTTCGCTGACTTGTCCCTTGATTCCAAGTCGCAACCGGCGAAAGCCGACAAACGAGTCTGGGTTGCCGATCGTAGGTGGAGGGGCACCCGATGTTGGGTTCGGCCATTCCGAACCGACCCAGTTCACCAGGGGCGAGTCGCTGGGATAGGCCCAGTAGTCGATGAATGCACGACCAAAGAGCTTGAAAGTCGGTTTTGTGATGATGTCGACTTCTTTGAAGTCGTACAGTTCATCCGCTTGCTGCGAGACCTGGGATTCGAGAGCTTCGATCCGCTCCACGAGACTACTCAGAGAGCTATTTGCTACGGTAACTGTTTGCGGGGAGTCGGCATACCAATCCGATTCACTTGCCTCTGCGAGATTGTTCATCGAGCAGAGTAAACCGCAGGCTACAATCAAAAGAACCTTTATCGTGCGTATCGAAAATGTCATTTTCATGAGAAGCTTTGGGCAACTTTTTAGATGCGTGTATCCAAAATCATTGTGAAAAAAAAGCTCCATCAGAATCTCCTGGCTGTCAAAATCGTTGCAATTACTAAGGGCCTAAAAAACGTCAAAAGTAGAATAATCATCACAATTGGTGTCAGATAATCTTGACAATCGGCGTTAATGAAATCTGGTTTTATAAAAATCCGTATAAACCGAATATATTCTCTATCTTTACTATAGTCCGGGCAGTTTGTCAGAATGCGCCTACAAGCGGACCGGGATGCTGCTGGCATCGCTTGCATCTTGCTGATGTGGTGACATTTGAAAACCAAAGGAATTGAACATCGAAATAATGGGAGAGGCAGAAATAATGGGAGAGGCATCCATTACTTCTTTGCTTGGAGTGGCCGGCTTGTCGGCGCCGGTACACAATTTCGGCAACCGCGAAGCTGCCCCCATCCGGCTACCCTGCGGTCGGTTTTTGTTCCTTGCTTTTGAGAGATTGATAGATGGCCTCTTTCGTACGCGTTGTTGCTACCACGATGCACTGTTGGATACAAAACAACCCGGAAGAATGTTCACAAAGAGCAATCCGGCAAGAAAGATTCGGGCGTGACCGTTGCCTGAATGACGCTGATTTTGCATGACGCTAAGGTGTCGTAATGCCGATATCTAAACGTGCATATAATCTCACTAATCCTGATGTCATCCAGGCCGAATCTGCGTGTGCTGTATTATGTAGAAGTGAGCTCATAATTGCCCGTCACATTATTCGGCCCTATGTGCCCAATGAGTCGCCCTTACCGCCGTTAGTTCCCTAGCGAGGCACGACCGTGAAGAGAATCCCCGTAAAGAGAATCCATGTTATCGGCTGTAAAAACAGTGGTAAAACGACTCTGACCGTTGAATTGGTGGAGCACTTTGTTGCGCTCGGTTATCGTGTTGGCACGATCAAACATACGCACCACCATCATGAACTTGATACACCCGGCAAGGATTCCTATCGCCACAGCCAAGCTGGTGCTGTTGCATCTGGGATACTAGCGCCCGGTATGAATGCCGTTTTTTGGCCCACCCCTGACGGGGCTGACGGTTCTGATGCTCGGGCGGACGATTCTGAACGTTATGAACGGATGCTCTCCGCCTTTCCGGATTGTGACTTAGTGTTGATCGAAGGTCATTCTCAAACCGAGGCGTTCAAAATTGAAGTCTGGAGAAAGGACGTATCGGAAAGACCTCTCGCTGTTGAAGATCAGTCGATTTGTGCAATCGTGACCGATGATCCGGTTGACGTAACGACGCCAGTGTGGAATCGATCCGATGTGCCAGCAGTTGCAACACATCTACTTGAGATGATGGGCATGAAATGATCCGGCCCCAGGCCGGGTTTTGGCCGACACCTATCTGGATCGCTCTGGCGGTTGGGTCCAACTAACCGTCAACGGCAACGTAGGCCGACAAGTTCAGCAGCATCGCCCCGATTACTTTTCGGCAATAAAAGTAGATGTGGCAATCTGTTTTATTAAGCTGTTTGAACGATGGTGACGATCCATTCTCTGATGTGACCGTTTGAGTGTGGGACGGGCTGCATAGTCTTCTAGCACGTCGGTTGCATCCTGAAAAATCAATCCAGACATGCACCCTGGCGAGTCCACCGACATCCTCAAACAGCGAACCAACATTGGGCATAGCCCACTTGCCCCTCCCGCCGCAATGTATTTTTCAATCTATTAAGGAACGGTCGCCATGCGAGTACAAATACCACAGATGCTAATTTGTGTTGCTCTGTTTTTGGGCTTCTCCAGCTTGGCCTATGCAGAATCATTCATTGAAGAAACGATCTCCTATATTTCGGGCGGTTGTTCATGCGATGCGAAAGATTCATGCGGGTGCGAGGATTCCTGTTGCGCTAGTTCGGACTGTTGCTTGCTGAGATTCCTTAAGCCGAGTGATACATGCTTTAGCCAATATATCAGCCCAATGACCAATCCGGTCTTCTTTGAAGATCCCAGAACATTGACCGAGGCACGGTTCATCTTTCTTAGAAACCGTGATCCCTCCGCCGTTGCCGGTGGTGGCGATATCAACCTTTTCGCGCTGCAACTTCGTGCTGCTTTGACGGAAGATCTTTCCGTTATTGCCACGAAGGATGGTTTTATTACCTCCCATGGTGGTGTGCATAACCTGATCGATGACGGCTGGGCCGATGTGGCCCTTGGGCTCAAATACAATCTGATCAAAAACTACGAGACACAGACTATCGTTAGTGTGGGGCTGCTCTACGAACTATCTGTCGGCAGCACGCGGTCTTTGCAAGGCCAGGGTGACGGTCTCTTTAGTCCTTTCCTGACTGCGGCCTTCGATTTCAATGGGTGGCACTTTATGACCGAGCCGGGCTTCATGCTGCCCACAAATCACAATGAAGAGAGTACGGTCTTCTTCTGGGACTTCCACTTGGACCATCGAGTGGCGGCAACAGATTTTTTCGTCCTGGGCGAAATTAACTGGTTCAACTGGCTCGGTGCTGGGAACAATGGTATCGACGGAGTTGAGGGAATCGATCTGTTCAATTTCGGATCAACCGGCGTTGCCGGCGACAATGTCGTGACCGGAGCGTTGGGAGTGAAATACCGCCCAAGCTTCTACACGGAAGTCGGATTCTGCTGGGAAACTCCTCTCACCGATCGACGTTTCGTCATGGAGTACCGATATATGGTCGACGTCATCGTACGTTACTAGTCGTATCGCCTCCTGTCAGACAGTTGCTGCTTTGGCAATCCCCAAACAGTTTTGGGGATTGCCTGCATCTGTACTGCCAACACAATGCATCTCCGTTGCCAGAAGGGCATCGAGTTGCTTCTCTGGGGGGAGTTTGAGCCATACCCCATCGGCAGTTACTTTCACCGGAAAGATTTTGATGTAGAGGTCTTCGCCCGAGAGGCATTCTCCGGATTGGAGGGAGAATGTTTTTTTGTGCATCGGACAAGCCACCTTGGGCGTTTTTGCAGCAGTGCCGATGATTCCTCGCGAGAGAATGAATGTGTTTTTGTGGGGGCACATGTTCTGGCAGGCGTACCACTCTCCACGACTTTCAAAATTGTAAACGGCAATCTGTACGTTCCCGTATTTGATCGTCGCGCCACCGTCGCTTGGAAAGTCGGCCACCAGGCCGACCTTGACCCACCGCGTCCCCAGGTGGCCGTTTCCGTTTGTCTTCTGTTTCCCATTGGTCTCTTGACCATTGCTGCTTCCAGGCGAGGCGCCCATGCCGTCGTCGCATTGCCCGTTTGAGGAGGATATTCGGAACTTCTGGGATTCATGCGCCGCTGCGCCATCTTTCGGCCAATTTGCGGGGCGGTGCTGGCCGCGTTCGTCGATGATTTCGATCGTCGGTTCACTTTCATCGGTGTTGACAAATTGCCGGAACATGCGGCGACGGAGAGGATCGTTGACAACTTCTTTCCACTCGCATTTATAGGTGGCGACCAAGTGCTGCATCCGCCGCTCCAATTCGTCGCAAATACCGAGTTTGTCCTCGAGGATGACTTCTTTCAAATGTGCGATGCCGCCTTCCATCCTCTCAAGCCACGCCGCGGTGCGGGTGAGCTTGTCGGCCGTGAAGATGTAGTACATCAAAAAGCGGTCGATGTAACGAATTGCAGTCGGTTCATCGATATCGGCGGCTAAAAGATTGGCGTGTCGTGGCCTCGCCCCCCCGTTGCCACAGATGTAGAGGTTGTAGCCGTTGTCCGTAGCGATCAGGCCGACATCTTTGCATTGCGCTTCGGCACACTCGCGGATACAACCGCTGACAGCAAATTTGATCTTGTGCGGTGCGCGGATGCCGCGATAGCGTTCTTCGATACGGATGGCAAAGCCGACGCTATCCTGAACGCCATAACGGCACCATGTCGCGCCGACACAACTCTTCACGGTCCGTACCGACTTGCCATATGCGTGACCGCTCTCGAAGCCGGCTTCGATTAGCTCTTCCCAGATATCTGGCAGCTGATGCAATTGCGCGCCGAAAAGATCGATCCGCTGTCCGCCAGTAATTTTTGTATAGAGTCTGTATTTCCTGCCGACACGGCCGATCGTTATCAGTTTGTCCGGTGTGATTTCACCGCCCGGAATACGTGGGATCACACTGTAGAGTCCCCCACGCTGTGTGTTGGCTAAAAAACGGTCGTTCGTATCCTGTAGCGTATGATGTTCCGGATCAGAAATCATTTCGTTCCACAGGCTGGCGAAAATAGAGCTGGCTGCCGGTTTGCAGATTTCGCAACCACTGCCCGTGCCATGCGAAGCAATCAGAGCACCAAATGTCTTGATCTTGTTGATTTTGACAATTTCAAAGAGTTGTTGCCGCGTATAGGAGAAGTGTTCGCAGAGGTGGTTGTTGATCACAACGCCCGCTTTGGTCATTTCTTTGCGAAAGATATCGCCGACCAATGGCAGGCAACCGCTGCAGCCCGTACCTGCCTTGGTACATGACTGGACGTCGCGAAGCGATGTAAGGTTTCCTTCTGTAATCGCTGCACAGATTGTTCCTTTGCTCACGTTGTTGCAGGAGCAGACCTGGGCATCGTCACAGATTGCATCGGCACCACCCAATGCCGCGGAGATGGAGCCGCCGATCCCGATCAGCTCACTTGGTGAACAGGGTAGCGGTAGTTCCCCCTTGGCCAGCATTGCGAGCGTACTGTAATCAGTGGCGTCGCCAACGAGAATGCCTCCGAGTAAATGCGTGCCCTCAAGATCAAACAGGAGCTTTTTGTAAATGTTGGCGAAGGGGTCTTCAAGAATCAGCGATTGGGTCTGCGAGGCATCCGCTTCGTAGTTGCCGAAGCTGGCAACATCGACACCCATCAGCTTTAGCTTGGCCGACAAGTCCGTTCCCGTGAACTGGCGGTCGTCGCCGCAAAGATTCGCTGCAACGATTTGAGCCATTTCATAGCCCGGGCCGACAAGCCCATAGACCATGCCGTTGTGCAGTGCCACCTCGCCGATGGCGTAGATATCGTCGTCGGAGGTCTGTAGATAATCATTCACCGCCACACCACCACGCTCGCCTACCGCAATTCCGCAGTCGCGTGCGAGTTCATCGCGGGGTCGAATGCCGGCCGAAACGATAATCATATCGACTTCGAGCGACTGTCCATCGGCAAAAGTTATCCCCTCGACGCTTGTCTTCCCGATTACTTGCTGGGCGGATTTGTTGAGGTGGACCTGGACGCCGAGTGCTTCAATTCTCTTCACAAGAATTTTGGAACCGGCATCGTCCACCTGACGGGGTAGCAGCCGGGAGGCAAATTCAATCACATGCGTTTCGAGGCCGAGGTCGTACGCCGCTTTGGCCGCTTCGAGTCCGAGCAAGCCGCCACCCATAACGGCGCAACGCCCGACATCCGCACCGTAGGCGATGATCTTTTCCAGATCCTCGATGGTGCGATAGACGAAGACGCCAGGCCTCCCAATGCCCTCGATCGGTGGTACAAATGGGTATGAACCGGTGGAAAATATGACATAATCGTATTGGATCGAGGCCCCATTGTCTGACGTTACGATCCGTCGTTTTCGATCAATCTCGTTTGCTCGATCGCCGATGTGAATCTCGACGGCGTGTTTTTGATACCAGTCGAGACGGGCCATCATCAGCTTTTCGGCATTGCGATGGGCAAAGAAGGACGTGAGTCCAACGCGATCATACGCCGCCCGCGACTCTTCGCAGAACGTGACGATGTTATATTGATTAGCCCGGTCGTACTCGATCAACTTTTCGACAAAGCGGTGGCCCACCATGCCGTTGCCAATAACCACGACTGTTTGTTTGGCTGCATTCGTCATGTTTTGTCTTCCTTATACGTCGTCGGAGGGCTCGTACCGGCGGACGCAGACCGCACAATCTTTATACGAAGGTTGTTTTGAATAGGGATCGAAGTGAGCGTGGGTGAGTGTATTGGTGGTGGCGTAATGCATGGGGATAAACACCTGTCCCGGCTGCACGGTGGGCGTTACGAGTGCCTTCGCGCGGAGGCGGCCGCGCTGCGACTCGACAATCACCTCTTGGTCTGGCCGGATCCCCTCGCGCCGGGCATCGAGCGGATTGATTTCCACATACACTTTCCGGGGTCCGAGTTGGCGGAGGACTGCCGATTTGGCCGTGCGCGTTTGTGTGTGCCACTGTGCTGCAGTACCCCGCCCGGTGAGCAACAGATACCGATAGCGGTTGCTCGGACGTTCCGGCATCTCGCGCGGCATCTCAAAGAGAAATCTTGCCCGGCCATCGGGGTGGTAAAACTTGCCGTCGGCAAACAATCGCCGTTGGCTGTTCAACGGGCCGTCGCTCATCGCATCAGGATTCCCCTCAGGAAACGGCCACTGGATCCCGCCCTGTTCGTGAATCATTTGGTAATCGCGTATGCCGGTGATGTCGCATGGCTGAGTACGGGAAAGTTGCTTCAACTTGTGAAAGACCGCTTCCGGGTCGCTCCAGGTGGCAAACATCGCACCGCAGCCCCAAGAGTCCGCGATCAGGCGAAAGATGGCAAAATCGCTCAGGGCCTGCCCGGGTGCCGAGGCGACTTTCTTAACCAGCCCGATGCGCCGCTCGGAATTGATAAAGGTTCCCTCCTTTTCGCCCCAACCCGCCGCAGGTAGATAGAGGTCGGCGCGCTGCGCAGTTTCGGTCGTCGAGTACATGTCCTGAACCACAAGAAAGTCCAACCGGTCAAGAATTTCGTGGCACGTATTCTGATTGATCCAGGAGTGGGCCGTATTTGTGCCGATGATCCAGAGGCCCTTGATCTTGTCACTCAGGATGCCTTCGATGATTTCGTTGTAGGACCAGCTAGGCCGGTCAGGGATCTGCGCCGCATCCATGCCGAGGATGTCAGAAACTTTTCGGCGATGCATTTCGCTTGTAAACTCAAACCCGCCAAGCAGGTTGGTAGTGTTGCTGAACAGTCGCGAACCCATCGCATTGCACTGACCGGTGAGAGAATTTGCGCCGGTACCGGGCCGACCGATGTTGCCAGTCATGAGGGCCAGATTGATGATCGCCTCGGCGGTGCGGACCCCTTCGTAGCTCTGGTTGACGCCCATGGTCCACCAAAACGACACCCGCGCACCCTCATGGATGGTCTTGGCAACTTCGTGCAACGTCTCGGCGTCGATACCAGTGAGAGAAGCGACGCTTTCGGGTCCGAATCGGGCGAGGTGTCCGCGAAAATCGTCGAAGCCGTTGGTGTGCTCCTCGATGTACTCCCGGTCGATCCAATCTTCCTGGATGAGGATGTGCGCAAGGCCATAGAGCAGTGCCAGATCGGATTTTGGCTGAAGCGCAAGATGTTGCGTTGCTGCCATCGCCGTTTCGGTCCGCCGCGGATCAAGAACGATAATTTGTGGCCGGTGTGGATTGCTCAGCACCCACTGCCAGAGGATCGGGTGGGCGATGCAGAGATTGGAGCCGACCAACACAATCACGTCCGACTCTTTAAAATCGCAGTAGGTATACGGGGGGGCATCAAAACCAAATGCCTCTTTGTAGGCAACGACGGACGATGCCATGCATTGGCGGGTGTTGCCGTCCCCATGGACCATGCCGATGCCGAACTTGGCCACCGCACCGAGCAACGCCATCTCTTCGGTCGTGATCTGGCCGGTGCTCAGGAAGGCAACCGACTCTCGGCCATGACGGGCCTGGATTTCCCGAATGCGGTGGCAAAACGATTCTGTCGCCTCCGGCCAACTGATCGGTTTGTATCCTCTTCCACCTCGCATGAGTGGTGTTGTGCCACGCTCGGCCGACTTGAGTACCGACAACGCCTGCCAGCCCTTGGGGCAGGCCATGCCAAAATTCACGAGAGAATCGGCGGCAGGAGTAAGATGGATTGCCTCGCCGCTGCGGAGGTGAATGTTGAGGCTACAGCCGATCGAGCAAAATCCGCACACCGTCCCGGTCGTGGCATCGGGCTGTAGCGCGGCGGGCACCTGCGAGAGCCCGAACGTACTTGGCTGGAGTACCAGTTCCCGCGTTAGAGGTCCGTCGAATGCTCGCCAGACCGTATTGGTCCGTCGGATGTCCCGGGTCGGTCGCTGGCGAGTCTTTGTGCTCATGTCGTGAAGGCCCCCGGCATCCTGGTGGACACGGAAGTGGCGAAGAATAAATGCCTTTCATGCAACTCGCCAACTGTCAGCAGGCCGAGCATCAGGAGCGTCATCAGGCCAACAAACAGCGGATGATACGCATCGGAGAAGTTTCCCTCGGTCGCCAGCAGGAGTGGCATAATGATGCCACCGACAATCCCGAAGAAAAATCGGCGCAAGGCGACGATACCGAGCGGCCCGACCATCAACAGGGCGCTTCGCTTTTGGGGCGTGTATTGCCGGGTCTTGAGGTACATCAATATACCCCCCTCCAGGCATAGTTTTGCCAAAACAGCAAACAGCAGGATGTGACAGAGTGTCCACCCGTATTGACGCATGACAAAATGTACCGTCACCTCGTTTGAGGTGGCCGCTCCCACCAACAAGATCAGAAGCGAGATTGGTATGCCGAGGATCAAGGCGGTCAATGAGAACTTTGCGGCAGTGAGAGACAAACTCCAACATGGTCGTCGTGTGTCGACGTAGATCATGACGGAACAGAAAATGGCCACAATGCCGGTTGCAGAGGCAGCCACTCCAAGACCTGCCTCCCAATTTTTGGAAAACGATGGGGGGAAGAAATCAACAAATGCACAAACCACGTACGCCACTGAAAAAGCGGCAAAAATACCGAAGGCGAGTATTTCGCGACTCAACCAGGATGTCCTCAGGCCAAGCAGGGCCCGAAACGCATACATCGGACGCCCCAAATGAAATACAGAGGCCCCAATACCCAACAATCCCAAGACGAGTACGGCACTCAAATGCAGCGGACGAACCGATGTGGCGATGTTTTCGCGAAACAACGAAAAGTAGGAATACATCACCTGCTCCACAAGGAATGCCCCCACCGACATCTGCGTGAACACAAGCATGAAGACGAGTGGCAGGTGGGCGTACGCCCGCTGGACCGAGAAATAATCTGCCGGCAGCGCGTTACGAGGGAGCGGACGGCTCGATTTGTAAATCGTAGTGGGGACGGTGTAACCGGGTTCCGGTGCCGCAGGCAGAAACTGGGTTGCCTCGCTCTCGTCTAGAAGAGTTTGCTTGTCTACGAGCCGAATGCGAATTGCCTGATTAGGACAACCTTGAACGCAGGCAGGTGCTTCGCCAACCTCCAATCGTTGATGGCACATGTCGCATTTACGGACAATCCCTTTCGACTTGCTGTACACGGGTACATCGTAAGGACATTTAAGTGTGCAGTATTGACAGCCAATACATTGATCGCTCAAGTGCTGCACAATACCGGTGGAGAGATCTTTTTCGTAAGCCTCAGCAGGGCAACCTACAAGACACGCAGGCTCAATGCAGTGATGACATGCAGTCGTAACATGCTGCAGGAACGGCGACTCGCTCGTTCCACCGATAAGTTGACCGACGTTGCGCCATAGCTCCGTTTCCTCCAAGGCATTGAGCGAATGGCATGCGACAACACATGTCTTGCACCCGGAACAGATATCGAGGTCGACTTCAAAAGCGTATTGTTGCCCCGCCGGAGGTGCAGTAAGTGGAAGGAGGTCGCGATAGTATTTTGCCTCCGCTGGCACGCTGTTGGTCTGGTGCGTTTGTGCAAACCGACCAGCGGCCGAAAGGGACTGCTGCTCGTCGAGCAAGTCATCGGCAAATCGACTTAGTGCATCGTTGTGACCATCTGTGATTGTCGGCATCATCCACTTCCGTCCGATCGCGTTACTGTGGGTCAGGCAGCTAGAAGTCCAGCAGCGTCCTTGTTCTGTTCCCGTTTGGCGAGAGCTCGGGCATATTCTTTACGGGCGGCGGTTTCGGCTTCCGGTGAGAAAGTGACTGCGAAGACGCAGAACGAAGCGGCAGTGACCAAGCCACCCAGAATCAACAGCGCTGTGGGCCAAGCCGTAGTGCCTGTAAACAGCAGGCCGGCAGCGACCGCTCCGACATTGCCGCCAGCGCCAACGATGCCTGCAACCGTGCCCAAGGATTTGTTGTTGACAAAGGGCACAACAGAAAACGTCGCCCCATTGGACATCTGTACAAATAGCCCAAACAGCATCAGTGCCGGAATGGCGAGCGTTAATACCCGCATCTGTGAGAAGAACATCAGCGTCAGCCCCTCACAGAACAGGACCATAAATAGCCACATCACGCGGCCACGTAGCCCCACCCTGCCGCTGAAAGTATCGCTGATCATGCCTCCGAGCGGTCGCGCAAAAACATTCATGCCACCGTACAAGAACGCCATGGCGCCAGCCAAAAACAGGCTCAACTCGAAATAATCGGCGAAGTAAAGCGCAGCGATGTTGCAAATCGTAAGCTCAATACCAAAACAGCACCCATAGATTAGCGAAAGTGCCCAGACGCGATGATCTTTGCATACCTCAACGAATGCGCCTTTGGCTATTTTTGTCTTGGGTAACTTGCCGACAGCGCGAAGCTCTTTAAAATTGCCATCCGGGGTATCTTGCGTGAGAAAGAAATAGGCAATCCCCATCAGCAAACAGACGATGCCAACCGCTAACATCGACAGCCTCCATCCCAGGGCACTACCGAATCCAAACCCTGCAACAAACAGTGTAAAAATTAGCGGCATCATGAGCTGCGTTACGCCGCCACCCATATTCCCCCAACCGGCAGTGGTGGCGTTTGCCGTTCCGACAACATTCGGCGCGAACATTACCGAGGTGTGATACTGTGTAATCACAAACGATGCTCCGATGACACCGATCAAGAGGCGAAGAAAAATAAACGTCAGGGGATCTTGCGCAAGGCCGATGGCCATTACGGGAACCGAACCGAGGATCAGGAGCCAGGTGTACGAGAGTCGCGGTCCAATGCGGTCGCAGAGCCAGCCGAAGAACAGCCGCGCGATGACGGTCGCTGCTACTGACGCAATGATGCTCAGGCCGATTTGCGAGCGGGTCAGCCCCAACTCGTCGCGGATCACGGACATCAAGGGTGCAATGCCAAACCATGCAAAAAAGCAGACAAAGAACGCAAACCACGTCATGTGGAACGCCCGAATTTGGGGCATTGCCACCTTAAAAAAGTTGCTCCAGAGCGAGGTCATCTTGTTTTGAAGTTCCATGCATCACGTCCCTGGATATGTCTGACCGACCACGTTTCAATAGCGACTGAATCTGGGCGGCGCAAGCGCGCAGACCGATCGCACTCCATTGCCAAAGGCCGCCTGCGAAAAGATCGATAGCCGGTTCGGAAAGTGAACCGGAAAGAGGGGCGAATCTCGCCGCGCGTTGCCGATCTCTCTTACACCCTAGCACCATATACATTGGGACTCGCTTTTTATGCGAGTCCGCAACGAGTCCGCCGGGAGAAGTGATTTGCAAGATTCGTGCCAAACGTCTTTTTGATCGGTGCATGGCGATCGCGTGGCAGTAGAAACACTCGGATTTTGTGGCAGACGGAGGAGCATCATTTTCCTAAATACATAGAATGGAAGTGATGATTTGAAGAATAGAAAAGTAAGATTTTCGGGCAGCTGAATCCATTTACATCCCCATACCGCTTCTGAAGAGGGTGCCTCATTTTGGGGCAGAGAATGCTTACACAAAGTGCAACCGGGCCATTTCGGGGGTTGCCTGCATATAGGGGCCGAGATAAGAATAAAAGATAGACAGGCATAGCCAGCCAGTCGGGAAGCAACCAGCATCATTCGTTCCGCCAACCGGCCCTCTAGGGGTCTTAGCCGCCAAGGTGAATACGATGGAAGCAGCAACAGATCGTCTCCTCGCGCTCCGCGTTTCAGATGTGATGACCCAGGATGTTGCTCGCGTTTTTCCTTCGCACACGATGGCCCAAGCGGCAGAAATTTTCACTAGGCATAAGGTCTCTTCGGCGCCCGTGGTTGACGAGTCGGGTACCTGTATCGGTATCCTCAGCGCGACAGATTTTCTCAGCCGCGATCAGGAGGCTCGGGGGAGAGAGGGAAATCGGGCGGAAACGGTACTCGATTGCATGACACCCACCGTGTTTTCGGTGGCTCTCGGCTCATCCCTGCTTACCGCGGCTCGGGTCATGGACGACAAGCACGTCCACCGCCTTCCGGTGATTGACGAATCGGGCTGTCCGGTAGGGATTGTGAGTACGATGGATATCGTGGCCACGATGATCAACGCGATCGACGAGTTAAAATCGTCACTGTCAAATTCTTGATGGCGGTTGTGTTCTGCTTTGCGCCAATCTTCTCGATTTTTCCATCCTTATGGACGCTATTGGGCTTTCGATGCCTGGAGATGCGTATCGAGAAACGCCACGAGGTCTTTCCAGTATGTGGCGCGGACTTTGAAGAACAGTTGGTGTCCATCGCTTCGGTAGGCCGGATAGACCGTTAGCTGCGAGTCGGCTCCGACCTGCTTGAGTCGCCCATTGATCGTTCGGGCTATCTCCACATGGTCAGCCTGTGCCGAATCGTTGCCCGACACAAGGATCAACGTGGGGGCGGTGTTCTTTGTCGCTGCCGCTAGGGCACGGCTGAGTGCACCGCGTCCGGCGGCGGGGGCCATGAGGATCGCGGCGCGTAGCTCAGGAGACTTGACCGCAGCGATCAGGGCGAGCAGCCCTCCGCGGGAAAAACCGACTACCGCCACCCGCTTCGGATCGACTCGATCGAGCTTGCGAAGATATTCGAGTGCACCACGGGTCTGAGTAATCTCCGCTCGGAGTGTGTTCTGCTTTAGTCGCATCGGTGCCAAAGCGACATAGCCTGCGCGTGCCAGTGCGGCGAGGGACTGCTGCGGATCGCCTCCCACGATGCCCCCCCGCCCGCCGTGCAAAAAGAGGACTGCCGGGCAGGGACCCTCTCCCTCCGGTTCGGCCAGATACGCTTCGGTCCGTTGCCCGCCGGAAGGGAGGACGATTTTTCGAGCCGCGGCGGCCGCATCTCTACCGTTGGCGATCAGGAGGATGCAACTGGTAAGGAGTGTGATGGTAGCGCGCATTTGAGGCTCTATTCTATCGATCGGACTGGCCAAGCAGCGGTGCATCAAACCCCGCGGCCGGTAAAAAGTTGTCCATAGATTCCCATTTGCTACGGCAATTGGAGAAGGTATAGACGGTGGGAAAACGCCATATTTGGCGGGTTTTTTTGAAAAAAATGCCAGAATGGCCTTGCTGTCGTGTACTGTGTAGTATATACTACACTGTCGATGCAGATTTCTTCTCCTGGGCCAAAGGTTTTTATGAGCGATCTGGGCGATTACCTCCGCAAGCAAAGGGAGCAACGTCGGCAGAGCGACCCGCAGTTTTCGCTTCGCAAAGTTGCCCAGAGGATTGGGGTGCAGCCCTCCTACCTGAGCAAGGTGGAACGCGGTTCGGAGGGTTCGCCTTCGGAGGAGACGCTCCGGCGGTTGGCGGAAGATTTGAACGAAGATGCCGATATCCTTCTGGCTCTGGGAGGAAAAATCTCCACCGATCTGGCAAGCATCATCCGCAAGCGTCCGAAGTTGTTTGCCGAATTGATCCGGGACCTGAAAGATATACCCGATCACGCGGTGCTTCGCATTGTGCGTGAAGTTCGGGATGGAAATTGGTAATATTAACGATAGGAGGGGACAGATATGATTGGACTAAGTCACGATTCACTCGAGTTTAGTTTTCCGGAGGTACATCCTGAAGCTAAGCTGAACATACAATTCCAGCGGACGTTGCGGATACCCGATGATGGTACCGACTACCCGCTTCCGGCGGGACTCGGCGAGTTTCCGATCGAGCATGTCGATGATTATTTGCGTACCGTTCCCGACCGCTGGCTTGAGCATGGCGGTGTCATGTTGCCGATGTACCAATCCGAGGCAATGTGGATCAATTTTCAATCGACATTTCTAACGGACCACGATACCTGCTATCCGTTTGCCGTTAAAATTGCCGCCGGAAAAATCGATGCGGTGACCGGGAAGCCGTGGACAAATCACTTGCGGCGGCAGCCGCAAAATTATCTCCAGGTGCCGTCTCAACCATGGCTCGATGGTTTTAGCATCGAGCAGGGAGTGATCCGCCAATTTGTGGCGATGCCGCTTGGGGGCGGTTACACGGCGGAAGAGCAGATTACCGGTGGGGCTGAATTTGGTGGTTTGCAGATCATGGTCATGCCGATGCGACGCAAGGCCTTTGAGCGATACCATCCGGTCGTCCAATCGTTTCAAAAAGCTGTCCGGCAGACCGCCGAAGTGCATTGTTTCTCGCCGCCTCCTTGTTCCTTTTTAGAATCTGAGATGGAGATGGGCCTCGGCGCGGGTGGGCGGATGCGACAGCAAATCTACGATGATCAATACAAGCTGGCCGATTGGGAGACCAAACAGAGTAGCCGCTGTTTTGTCCATCTAACCAATTCTGAAACGTGGTGCCAGATTACCGGTAAGTACCCGCCGACGAAGCCCCCGACGGCAACGTCGTACGAACAAGCCGGTATGCCCTGGTTTGATTGGTACGAAGACAAACCGGCAGTCGGTGGTTCTGCCACATTGCGTTCATTAAAGTCTGTCGTGCAGGTAGATAAAGTAAACAATGAAAAACCGGTTATAGATAATGATCCGATCGCAATTGAAAAGGTGACCCACTTGCGAGAATCGCTTTCTAAGGGTCAGGTTCGCGAGGGCCAATTTTGAAGTTGGCGCCGTCGTTGAAATAAACATCCGGTTCGCGGTGAGGTGCCTATCGTATCTACGGAGGGCACGTTCTCCGTCAAGACAGACCCCCTTGTCCATAAATCCTGCTGTGAATATTGTGATTTGTGGTGCGATCGGTTAAACAGGACCGGCACAAGAGTTGTATTTTCTGGCATCTGTGGAGAGTTGTGATGACAACTTGTCGAGTTGCCCGTACGGTAATGACACTTTCGATAACACTCCTTTTCGCAATCATGTTTTGCCTTGCCGGCCTCGGTAAATGGCTTGACGGCGGGGCTCCGGAGTGGTTCGTCGAACAGTTTGCCAACACTCCGCTGGGCAGTCTGCCACAGACACCAATGTATCTGGGCATCGCTCTGGGCGAGTCGTTGCTCGGCCTCGGTGCCGTGGTGAGCCTTTTGAAGGGCGAGTGGCTCCGGGGGCGTGCGCCTCTGTTGAAACTCACGCTCGCCGCATCCCTGTTGATGTTTGTGGCCCTCGGATTCGGTACACGCATTTCGCACCAATACGAAGATGCGGCATTCCAGTTCATGTATTTTACCGGCACACTGCTGGCCCTGATAATCGTCGATCGTGACGACCGGCTGGCTGAAACAAGCGAGGCAGACAGGACAAACTCATGAAACGACAGGTTCCATTTGGCAAACCCCTTCGGGCTTTGCTCGTGCCGCTCATCGCCTTTCTTTTTCCGTTGGCGATCAGCGCAGCTGAGCAATCCACCGTATCGACCTTTCTAGCGGCGGCCGCAGAGGTGAATATTACGCCCGAGATTGGTGTGCGGCTCACCGGACCCGGCGAGCCAAGTACCGGCGTGGCGGACGAACTCTTTGCCCGAGTGTTGGTCCTCAGTGACCGGCGGCAGCCGGTGGTGATAGTAACGGCCGATCTGGTGGGTGTGGAGATTGCCTACGCCGAGGCGGTCGGTAAGGCGATCGAGAAAAAAACCGGCATCCCGCACGGGCGGGTGATGTTCAACTGTTCGCACACGCACAGCGGGCCCGGCGCGTCTCTGCCTGCGGATGATTCGGAAAAATCATACGGCCGCGATGTACTCGAAAAAGTGGTCGCTGCTACGGCCGATTGTGTCGATCGGCTCGAACCGGCCAGGCTGCGGGCAGGGCGAGAGGCGGCACAGCTCGGTTTCAATCGCCGCATGCCGCACGGCAACAATATTACGATGGCCCCCAATCCGCACGGGTCGGTCGTCCCCTGGGTCGATGTGTTGGGCTTGTATCGCAAGGACGGAACGCGGATTGCAATCCTCTTTTCCTATGCGGCCCATCCGGTGGTGATCCACTCTGCGAGCACACTCATCAGCGCCGACTATCCCGGTTTTGCCGTGGCCCACCTGCAGCGGATGCTCGGCAGTGGGGATGGTGCGAGTCGCGTTTTGATGTTCGCCCAGGGTTGTGGCGGTAATGTGAATGCCTTTCCACTCAAAGGGGGCCTGAAGGCGTGCAGTCGTACCGGGTTGGTGCTTGCCCAGGCAGTAACCCGCATTTTCCTCGAAGATGTTCCTCCTGCCCCGATTCGAGCAGCATCGCTCACCGTGCACTTGCCGCTGCAGCCGGCGCCACCTGTGAAAGAGTGTGAGCGAATGCTGGCCGAATCGCCCGACGATCAGCGACTCGTGGAGTTATTGCAGATAGCCAAAGAAAAAAAACAGCGAACCATGCCCTATCCAATCCGCGGGTTTGCCTTCGGGAAAACGCTCTGTATTCTTTCGCTTCCGCACGAAAGCTTTTGCGATTATCAGTTGTGGGCCGATCGGGAGTCGCCCTATCGCGATACGCTCGTCTTCGGGTACACCGGGGGCGTACATGCCTATGTCGCCACGGCCCGCGCGTATCGCATGGGCCTGCTCGGGGGATACGAGGCCTCGCCGCGACGAAGCGGGCTCAACAGCCGTTACCGGACGCCACCGGAACCGGTTGCCGAGCAGATCATCAAGGGTGGCATCACCGAAGTCTGGCGATTGCTCGACCCATCCTCCCGCCCGTAGTGTGCCGGATCGACCAGACAGATCAAAAGATTCGCGAGCAGGGCGATTGCCAACAGGCCAGCCATTACCAACATTGTCGAGTTGTAGACGGTACTCGTCGGATCGACCGTACTGATCGTGGCGACGATTCGTTCCTTGGACAAAAGTGTCGGCATGAAACAGCTACCGCGTCAAACGTGAACCATGCAGGGGAACAATGAAGTTGCAGGATGGAAGTCAAGCAAGAAATTTGGCAAACACGTTGCGGGTCATCCGTAGCACCCGTGGATCGGGGCCTTTGAGCTGGTCGGTGACCCGGTAGTGGCCGGGCGGGATCGCCAGACCATCCCACCACCACCAGGTGGAGGCATTGAAAACCCAGTTCTCTTTTTTGCCAGGGTAGATCGTGGCGTGGTAGTGGCCATCGCCACCCAATCCGTCGCTGACCTTGCCGCTTGCCACCACGCACAGCCCCGGAACATCTGCCGGGCCACTGTTCCACTCCCATCCGATCAGTCCGGAAATCCGCTCCCCCATCTGCATCCCGGTCCCATCGTACATCCAATGGTCGGGGTCGCGGCAGATCCAGTCGGCAATCCCCATGTAAGGGTAGACGTTGCGCGCACCGATCAAGAGTCCTTCCGATGGAGCGAGCGTCGGCAACTGCTTGGTACCCGGATAGCGGGCCAGACACTCGGCGAGCGCTTCGGGCGTTTCGGCCTCGTCGCTAAGTGGTCCGAAGAGGCCTTGCCGTGTGATCTTGCGGTGTTTTGCGCCGCCGACTCCAGGGAGAAACGGGACCACGCACCAGCAGGTGTCGCCGCTAAAAAATGCCGCATTCATTCCCGCATCGACCGCCTGCCGCACGTTGTCGAACATCGCAAGCGACCAGTACTCGTCATGTCCGACCGAGAGAAAACTCCGCCCTCGTCGCAGCCCCTGCCGGTCGGTGTGCGTATCGAGCGTGCTGATGTAGGAGACATCATACCCTTCTTTTTCCATCCAGTAGGCGAGAGGGTATTCCCAGAGAAAAAACTCACCGCTGCCGAGCGTTAATGGCGCCCGATGGCCGTGCCAGTTCCACGCATAGGGTCGGTCCCAACTGACCTCGACGCCCGGACCGCAGTAGGCTTGTGGGTGCTTGCCATCGTTGTAGAGCGAATAGCCGCCTGGCCAGAGGTTGTAGGCAAGCCAGGTAGCGTCGCTTACTTGGAACAGAAAGTCGCACGCCCGATCGTCCCGCACGATGAAGATTACATAGCTTTGAGCGCCCTCTTTTTCAGCGGTCAGCTTGCCGACATAGACCCCGCTGAGCCAGTCGGAGGGAATCTTCAGTTGTGTCGCCACCTCCCAATCACATTCGCGGAGCCGCTGCTCGCCCACGGGAGGAATAGCCTGCGGACTACCGCGAAACGGGCCGAGAGTCGCCATGTGCCGGCCCCCTTTGCCCTGGTAGTACCCCAAACGGTAGATGTCGACCGAAAATGTCGAGGCGGGACGCGTACTGACCTTAAGATCCAACGACTCGCCCGGCCGCACGCTCGGTTTGGAGCAGAATCCCTCGATGCGTGAAGAGCGGTTTGAGTTGTCCTCATCCACGATCGGCCGCGTGAGCATCCAGTCGCTCGTGCCGGGCAGGGCATTCTCTTGGCGGACCCGATCGCTCCGCACTTCGGCACCGACGGCGTTATTTTTGATGCCCACAAGTGGCAACGCGAGTGCTGTGCCGGCGGTCGCTTCGAAGAGGTTGCGCCGCGTGATTCTTCGGGCTTTGCCTCGTTTGCCGGGCATAGGTTGGCCTTCTTGCTCGGATGCCTTGTCGCAATCGCTGTCCCCATTCTCGTGCGCTTCGCAATCGGCGTCAATCGAGAGCGCGGAAGTTGGGGCCATTTTGTTGAGATTGCGGATGTTTTTCCGAGTCGTTGATGTACTCTACCGGAGAATGGGTCCCGCTGCGTAGAATGGTGTTCCACCCCGGAGAACCGAGTATGTGGAACCCTGTAGAAAACTCTTATCGCGTGCCCTTTGACGGTTCCTTTAAGATCGAACATGCCGATACCCGGCCCCCACAGAGTGGTCCTTCTCGCAAGGATTTGAAGGCACAGCTAAAGGCTGAAGTAGCCGCTGTCGATACCCTGCAGGAGATCCTCTTCGCAGAAGATCGTCAATCGCTGCTTTTGGTGTTTCAAGCGATGGATGCGGCGGGCAAAGATGGCACAATCCGTGCAGTGCTTCGTGGCCTCAATCCCGCGGGCTGTCAGGTCTTTAGTTTCAAACAGCCTTCTGCCCGAGAGTTGGACCATGACTTTCTCTGGAGAACCGCCCAGCGGATGCCCGAACGCGGTAAGATTGGCATCTTCAATCGAAGCTATTACGAAGAGGTTCTGGTCGTTCGGGTCCATCCGAAATTCCTCGGCATGCAGCGACTGCCTCCCTACGAATCACTCGAACAGATATGGAAACATCGCTACGAGAGCATCCGCGACCATGAGCAACACCTAGCGCGCGACGGCACACGAATCATCAAATTTTTTCTCCATGTGAGTCCTGATGAGCAGGGTAAACGACTGCATCGTCGTATTACGAAGCCGAAGAATCACTGGAAATTTAGTTCCTCGGACCTGGCCGAGAGGGAGTACTGGACGGAGTATATGGATGCCTATGAGGCAGCCCTGAATGCCACCTCCCGCCCGTGGGCACCCTGGTATTCCATTCCCGCAGATGACAAACCGTTTATGCGGGTCCAGGTAGCACAGATAGTACATAAGACCCTGAAAGATATGGACCCACGATACCCGGATTTGAGTGACGAGGACCGCACTGCTCTCGTAGCACACCGGGAGTCGCTTCGGCCAGAGGGTGAGGAAGACTGACGGGACTTTTGCCACTGTCACCTTAAGCGAGTGACGGCACAATGATCGGCCGGATCACCCGGCAGCCGATCGAGCCGAGCTGTTCCTTGAGCCGGTCATAGACCGGTTCACTCTCGAAAGTGCCGATGATGGCCCCACCGGAGCCGGCAAATTTTGCGGTCGCGCCCGCCTCGCGGGCAAGTTCGACCATTCTCAATTGTCCGCGGGCAATGTTGCAGATACTTTGCCGTAAATCAAAATTGGCGTCGATCAGTTTTCCGAGTGCTGGACTATCTTTGCGCTCGATCGCACGAGTCGCCTCGTCGGTAAGTTCCGCAAAGCGGGCCATCGCCTTCACGACATTTTCATCGCCCCGCTCGAAACGGGCGCGCAGGTCGTTGTGGACCACCTCGGTCGGCTCGCTTTCCAGTGTGCTATAGGCCACGTAGAGCGAGGATAGACTCGACGGATCGATCGGTCGGTAGCTGCCACAGGAAAATCCCTGTTCGACCCTCATCTTTTCCTGGGCAAAGTCCATGAATACTGCCCCCTGATAAATTTGGGCGACGCGGTCCTGCAACCCGGCACCAATTCCAAGTTCCTGGGTCTCGACCGCAAGGGCAAGAGATGGTTGGACAATGATCGGGATATCGATTTTGTAGAACTCCATCAGGCAGCGGAGTGTCGCCACGATGATCGCGCTCGAACCGGCCAAACCGACCTGTCGGGGAATGTTGCTCTCGTAACGGACCGAAAAATTCTGCTTGTGGAGCGGAAGATTTTGAGTTTTGCAGTAGTCGACAAAAATTTTAATGGTCGCCTTGACCAGTCGCACGCCGCCGTAATAACCGTGCATTGCCACATCGGTATTGAGTTCCTCAATCGAGTCGAAACGGCTGCGGTCCTCCTGACTCCAGATGATTTCAATTTGATCCCACTCGTACAGCGTGACCTGGGCCCAGAGATTGCCCAGGCCTAAGGAGATTGTTTTACCGTGGTAGCCATCTGATGGATTACCCATCAGTCCAGCGCGGGCATACGCCTTTTTCCGAATCAGTTCCATCGTTGTGCCTTCCGGGAGAGGCTTATATATAGCTCTCGAGTATTTTTCCAGTCACTTTACGGAGTTGCGGCCCATATTTTGGATCGGCCATGGCAAATTCGATGAACGCTTCGAAATAACGTTCAAACGATCCGATATCGAAACGTTTTTCGTTGGTAGGCAGTCGGACCCCAAGGACTTTGCCCCCATCTGCAATCAACGTTCGAATGGCGTCGGTCAATTGGATCTCGCCATTTTTCCCCGGTTCGGTATGTTCCAGATAATCAAATATTTTTGAATTGAACACATAGCGGGCTGCCACTGCCAACTGGCTTGGAGCTTCGTCGACGAGTGGCTTTTCGACCAAGTCACTGAGTTCAAAGAATCCATCTGTCTTGTTGCAGGGTTTTGCAATGCCGTAGTGCACTACTTCCTCTCGATCGACTTCTTCAAAAGCAATCACCGCATCAGCCTGGGAAGATTCAAATTCATGGATCATCAATTTCACGATTTGCGACTGGCCGTTGACGCCAATGATGGAGTCTCCTAGTGCGACCACAAAGTTCTGCCCGTCAACCAGCGGTTGGGCGCAGAGAATCGCATGCCCCAGACCGAGCTGTCTCCGCTGTCTGGTGTAGAAAAATTCTAACTGATCGCGTTCGAAGGCCAGGTCTTGCAGGAATTCTTCTTTTCCGGTCTCGCGCAGGTGAGTAATCAATTCGCCATCGATATCAAAATGATTTTCGATTGCGGTCTTGCCGGGACCGGTCACGAAGACGAGTCGATGGATATCGCATCGGTACAGCTCCTCAGCAACATATTGCACCACCGGTTCCTTGCCCACAGCGAGCATTTCTTTCGGTTGGCTTTTCGTGAGGGGTAGCAGGCGGGTTCCGCGACCAGCGACTGGCACAACGGCAAGGTCAATTGACATTCGTTTTTACCCTTATATCTTGAAGAGGAGTATTCCTGGTGGTCGGCGGTGTCTCTCCGGGACGATAGAAGCTAAAGCGGGCGATTATAACTCCAAAACAGGTTGCTCAACAGGATGATTTTCCTGACTGTGGCAGGCTCGGTGACGGCGGCATTATGGCATCTACCGCAAAACAGCATGAAGAGCAAACTGCCCTGCCAGGGCATCTCGCAGGCCATGAGGAAGAGTTTTGCGTCTCGTTCCAGAGAGACTTCCCATTTTTGTGGCTCCTGACTCTTGTGGGGCCTCCGCTTCTTACCGTCGTGCTGCTCGTTGTGATTGGTGTCTCTGCAGGCTGGCTTTTTGTTCGCAATTTGGTACTTACCGGTTTTTTCACTTTCTTTCTTTTTGGAAAATTTGTGATTCTCAGTGGCGATGGTTCAGAGGTTGCCAGTCCGTTTTTTACTCCGGACCAACTTTTTCTTCTGGTCCTCTACATGGATCTGATGACGGCCATGATGCTGGTTTTTCACGCAGGATTTTTGTTTCGGATTCCGTACCTTGGCCACCGGCTGTTGCTGGTTGCCGAAGATGGACAATTTATCCTGCAACTGCACCCTTGGATGCGGAGGGCTACCTTTGTCGGCATTACTCTTTTTGTGATGTTTCCTCTCGCCGCAACCGGGGCGGTCGGAGCGGCTATTTTCGGGCGTCTCCTGGGCATGTCTCGGATTGCAACCTTTTTTGGAATTTGTCTCGGTAGCCTACTCGGTTGTGGCGCGATGTATTACGGTTCTTTCTTGATCAATCAATATTTGGATCGGAACAACCTGTTGCTGACCGTTGGCGGTATTGCAGTGATTGTAGCTGTGATTTTTCTATTAAATTATCGCTACCGGCAACTGAAAAAGCGTGCGCGGCGGTAAGTGCCGGATCGTTGCGATAGAATGAATACCATGACGAGAGATTCTAAAAAAACACTCGTAGTCATTCCTACGTACAATGAGATTGAAAATTTGCCGGAGTTGGTTGAAGGAGTGTTTCAATATCTTCCCGAGTGTGAGATTCTCATCATCGATGATGATTCCCCGGACGGTACGGGACGGTGGTGTGACGAGTATGCCCGAACCGACCGGAGACTTACGTGTCTGCATCGCGAGGGAAAGCTGGGGTTGGGCTCAGCGCTGCTCGCTGCGATGCGTTTCGCTCTGGAAAACGACTATACGTTCACCATGACGATGGATGCCGACCTGAGCCATCCGCCGCGCTATCTGCCAGACATTCTTGCGAAAATAGATGCCGCCGAAAAGTCGCAGGTTGATGTTGTGATTGGTTCGCGCTACGTTCCTGGTGGAACGATCCGCGGTTGGTCTTTCTGGCGTCGGCTGATTAGATTTGCAGTCCACTTCTTTTCGCGACTGCTGCTGGGTCTCAAAGTCAGAGACTGCAGCAGTGGTTTTCGTTGTTATCGGACAAAGGTGCTAACGTGTATCGACAGCAGCCAGATTCGATCCAAGGGATACTCCTTCGAGGAAGAAATCCTATGGCAGTTGCACCGACAGGGTACACACTTTGCTGAAATCCCGTTCGCTTTTGTCGATCGGGGAAAGGGGGCTACAAAAATCAACATCAAAGAGGCAATCGCTGCCGGAGGAGTGATTTTGGTCTTGGCGCTTGATCGCCTGAGCAGTTGCTGCCGGAAACAAAAGATCGACCCTTGTTGATCGGCGAAAAATAGACTAGATCAAGAAGGTTCCATTTTACGATTTTTCCACACTGGGCTCGATGTTCCATGGCAATTCTTGTTACCGGTGGCGCTGGATTTATTGGCAGTCATCTTGTCGAGCGGTTTCTGGCCGAATCGAGCGAGAAAATCGTTTGCCTCGACAACTACAACGACTACTACGATCCGGCGATCAAACGCAAAAACGTTACGGCGTTTGAAAACAATCCGCAAGTGACGATGGTCGAAGAGACCTTTTGTAACCAGGACGCCATGCACCGCTTGTTCGAAGAGCAAGAGATTGACGAAGTCTTTCACTTCGGTGCCTACGCCGGTGTGCGG
>PVBE010499502.1_pt1 | contig 25827 bp, 17 predicted proteins | sample 1631181 | NCBI WGS metagenome assembly PVBE01 (sample SAMN08397723, study PRJNA350692) | Marine metagenome, whole genome shotgun sequencing project. | isolation source: water | place: Pacific Ocean | collected 2012-04 | reverse complement strand
TTGATGGTGAAGGCACCGGCGTGATCCGGTACGACTACTTCCACAACGATACCACCGATACCGGCAACGTCACCATGACCACCACCGGCAGCTAAGCCGCCGAGGTACGCGGACGGCGCGGGGGGCAGCACGCCCCCCGCCCCACCACGTTTTAAATATTACCGAGCTCCCGTAGCCTTCGGTACACCGGTGAGGGCATACCATGGACTTTGCGCGGGTCGTCAAGGGTGTGTTCATCCTCCTAACCCTCGCCCTTGGTATCGGGGACCTCCTCAGCCTTCTGCCCGAATGGTTGGACCTCTTTGGAGACGCACTGGCCTACCTGATGCTCTCGATGCTCTGGTACGAACTGAACATCCCCGCAATCCTCTTCGGGACCACGTCCAAGAAGATGAACCTGGCCATCCTGACGATCCTCTACATCCTCGCCGTCAAGCACGTGGTGTTCACCGCTACGACCTTCGAGACTGGGCGGTTGGTGCTCGTGGAGGTGGGCAGCACCTTCGGGCTGGTCGATCCCGGGGACGTGCTGGAATACGCAAGTCCGACGAAGTACTTCGAGCCCATGAAGGTCATAGGTAAGATTCTTGATGAGGAGAGGGGTAAAGTAATCATCAAGTACAACCTGAACAGCAAGTACCCGCGTGCCACAGGTGTGACCCTTGTCGGTCTCTTTGATGACCAGAACGGAACATTAGTACTCACGCAGACGCCTGTCGTACAGCTAGAGTACCTGGACGAGGAGACCGGTGAGGAGGTGGTCAAGAGCGCCGAGTTCGTGGTCAGCGGAACCGTGAAGTGTGCGAACTACACCTTCGAGAACCAGTTCAAGATGATACCCCTGGCACCTGTGACCGTGAGCCTCCACATGCGTGAGGAGGTGGACTGGCAGGTCGTCGTGGGTGAAGCTCACAAGGACGTCGTGGTTGGTGTCAGCAGCACCCTCGATGAGTGGAGCATGGCCATCGGGTTCCTGCTCCTGGCGATCTATTCTGCGACCGCGGCCTGGGCCGTCGACTTCACGGGGTCCAGCTTCGCCTACTCCTTCTTTGTACTTGTCACATCGAAGCTGACCGTTCTGCACTCCTTTGACGTGGCCGTGTTCTGGCAGCTCCTGTCCGCGGACTTCAGGTCCGAACCAACCCACCGACTTCTGGCGTTCCTCCTGGTCCGGTTCATCGCCGTGTACTACGCCCTGCTGGGCTTCTTCATGTTCGTGTTCGATACGGTCACCCAGTGGCTGGTCGTCTCTATCGACAAGTCGCTCTACGTAGTAGCGTTCCTCTACGCCCTCTCCTACTTCCGCTCCCTGGACATCGCGGCCGCAAATAAGTTCGGGGCCATGGACGAGCAGTTCGTGATCCTGCTGGCGTCCCTGTTCACGAGGTCGCGCTTGGTGTACCTTGGTCTCTCGGCCCTCCTCATCACCCACGTCATCGCGGACGCCGGCTACTTCATCCTTCCCTCGCTCTTCGGCGGTATGGAGACACGCATGGTGAACATCGATCCCACGATATGGGCCCAGCGTCACCGGCCCCCCATCGAGCTGCTCACCAAGGACATCGCGGGGCTCCAGGGCCCTGGGGTCGCCATGACCGTGGCGGTGTACGTGCTCGACACCATCGCCCTCCTCTTCCTCATGGCCATGCCTGTGGCGGTGTTCGTGCTCATGGCCTCCAAGGAGATGGGCGGCAATCCTGTTTGGAAGCACTGGTTCGTCACACGCCTGCTCCTGGCCCTGTTCCTTTCCAGCGCCGTGGCCCACTTCATGGCGCCATGGAGCTCCATGGGAATGCTCCATGAGGGATACGAGACCTACACGATCCTTGGCCAGAGCTGGGAGCTGCCGACCATCGGGAACGTCGGGGGTGTGGACTTCCAGACCCAGCCCCTCGGATCGAGCGCCGACCTGTTCCCCGTGATCCTGGGACTGTCGACCGTCATCCTTCTCACCGTGCTGGCGTTGTGGTCGTACACCTCGTTACGTAACCTCATGCTCACCGGCTCCTTCATCCTCTCGATGCTCTTCTTCTCCCAGTACATCTTCATCTTCTCGGCTTGCATGATCCTCTACTTCTCGCAGCTCATCGTGGGGAACATCAATCTTGCTCTCGTCAAGATGTTCGGGGACTTCATGATCGTCACCGTGGCGTTCTACCTCGTCTCGTACCTCATGTTCATCTTCCGTTCGGGAGAGTGGTTCGCGGCCACAGCCCTGGACATCTCAGAGGAGGAGGTCCGTGGATTCTTGGCGATCGTAACGGTGGGCGTGGTGCTCTTCATGGCAGCTGTCATCATGCGACAGGGCAACGACGGGATCCTTGCAGCGGTGACGGCGTTCATGGTCCACGCGGCGCTCGCTTGGGGTCTGAAGAGGCGAATGGATATGGCCGTGACCTCGTCCGCACCCCAGCCATCTCCGACCGCAGCTCAATCCATGCAGGCCCCGGTCCAGGGGCCTGTCCAACAGCCTCAGCAGGCCTGGAACCGGCCCCCGGGGCCTTCTTAACAGGGCAAGCGAAAGGTATATAACTACCCTGAGCCGCTGTATCACACCTGATGGACCCTGACGAGGTTATCGCCAAGGCTCTTGAGGTCGGCAAGGGGATTTTCGCCTTCCTTTACGGTCTTATCACGTCCATCGTCGAGTTCCTTATCGAGCACCCTGAGGTGCTAGTGTTCGCCGGCGGCTTCTTTGTAGGCTACAAGGTGGGCATGTTCTTCGGGAAGGACCAGGCCGAGGAGGACGTGTTCTCCTTCCTGACGGGCGGCATGAAGCTCGATTAGGCACTGGCGAATACCGGCATTCCCCCCACTTGTCCCATTTAAAGGATGGACTGCCTTTCTCATTCATGCGTGAGGTGGAATGCGACCGCTGTCACTTCAGGTGGACCGTTCCCGAGAATACTCAGGGTCGGTACGCCTTCGTACAGTGCCATCGATGCGGCAGGCTCATCTATCGCCGCCATAGGCTAGTCCAGGAACGGCTCGATGATTTCCTCGTACAGGGAGGTACTACACCCTCCTGACCGGAACGCTCAAACCCAACCTTCAGGCCAAGCACGATCATCATATCCTATGAGGGGTGGATCTCCCTCTCGCTACAATACCACACCCTCCCGTAGATACATAAAGATACTCACACCCCCGTGATCTAGGTGAACGACCATGCTGCTCATCAAGAACGGACTGCTGGTGACCCAGGATCACAAGCGCCGCGTGTTCCGCGGTGATGTGCTCATCGACGGCGACCGCATCGCCAAGGTCGGTAAGGACCTGCCCGATAAGGTCGACGAGGTGGTCGACGCGTCTCGGCGGATCGTCATCCCTGGTCTTATCAATACCCACAGTCATACGGGCATGTCGTTCATGCGGGGTTTTGCTGACGACATGGCCCTCATGCCCTGGCTCGAGGAGCGCATCTGGCCGACCGAAGCAAAGCTCACAGAGGAGGCCGTGTACTATTCCACCGTGCTCGCCCAGCTGGAGATGGTGTCCTCCGGGACCACCTTCTGCCATGACATGTACTTTTGGCCCGAGCAGGGGTGCCGGGCTACAGAGACGGTAGGCATGCGATTTGCTCCCGGTGGTATATTCCTGGACTTCCCCACGAACATGGCCTCGGGGCCCGAGGAGTACAAGCGCTCGGCCGATGCTCTGTGCCGGGCCTCCAAGAAACACCCGCTCATCTACCCGGACATATCCCCCCATGCCCCCTACACGTGCTCGGAAGAGACTCTGCACATGGCCATGGATGTGGCCAGGAAGCATGAGGTCCCCATCCAGATACACCTTTCCGAGACCGCGGGCGAGGTCGAGAACATGGTGAAGGACAAGGGCAAGCGCCCCCCCCGGTATCTGGCGGACCTCGGGGTGTTCGACCTGCCCACCATCGCGTTCCACTGCGTCCATCTGGATAAGGATGACGTCCGGCTCATGGCCGACAAGGGCGTGACCGTTTCCCATAATCCCACGTCCAACATGAAGCTCGCTGTGGGCGGAGTGCCCCCCATGGCCCTCTTGGACAAGGTCGGAGTGCCCGTGGGCCTGGGCACCGACTCGAACGTCTCGAACAACAACCTCGACATGCTTGAGGAGATGAAGGTGTGCGCTCTCGTACACAAGGCGGCGAACATGGATGCGACCGTCATGCCTGCCCGCCGCGTGATGGATATGGCGACCATCGACGCGGCCCGGGTGATGCACGTCGAGGCAGACCTCGGCTCCATCGAGGAGGGAAAACTGGCGGACATGGTGCTCCTGGACCTCGACTCGCCGCGGCTCATCCCGTGCCACGATCCGGTCTCGAATCTGGTCTATGCTGCACAGGGAGGGGATGTCACTGATACGCTCGTCGGGGGCAGGTTCCTCTATCGGGATAGAGCGTTCACGTTCCCGGTGGACGACATACTAAAGCGTGTACGTGGCATCGCTAAGGAACTGACTGCGGACTGAACGGATGGGGACCTACTGCCCTGACAGACCCTCGAATCCGCGGTACACCGTCTCGGTGCGGCCGGGGCCAGTGGATAGGATGGTGATGGGCACGCCCATCTCGCTCTCGATGAAAGCGATGATCTGCTGAGCGTTCTCGTCTTCTACCTTCTGGAAGCCAGGGAAATCCTTGTACACAGGTTCGCATCGTGCCAGCTTTTCCAGATCCCAGGAGGGGTAGTCGGTGATCGTCTCACCGTCGCACTCGTAGGCGACGCAGATCTTGATCGTGTCCATGCCCGCCAGGACGTCCAGCTTGGTGAGGGCCATGTCGGTAAAGCCGTTGATACGGTTGGAGTATCGCTGGACGACCAGGTCGAGCCATCCCACGCGCCGGGCGCGGCCGGTGGTGGCACCATACTCCTTGCCCTGCTTCCGGATCTCGATGGCATCCGGCTCCGATGCCGACTCGTCCACAGGCCATCGTCCGCCGTCAAGGCACGTGACCACGGGACCCGAGCCGACCTTGGTGACGTAGGCCTTCATGATACCGATGCTCTGGATGGCCATCGGTGGCATGCCCACGCTGGTGAATGCAGCACCGGTCATGGGGTGAGAGCTGGTGACCTTGGGGTAGTTACCGAAGTAAAGGTCAAGGAGCGTCCCCTGTGCCCCCTCGAACACCACGTTCTTACCTGCCGCGATGGCATCGTTGACCTCTATGGAAACATCGGTGAGGTAGGGGCGTAGGAGCTTGCCGAGCTCGATGTACTCTGCCACGATCTCGTCCGCGGTGGTCTCCACACGCTTTCCTTCACGGATCACGGTCATACCCTCGTCGTACACGGCCCGGAGGTACTTCTCTTTGAGGATGAAGTTATCGCGGATGCGCTTTTCCAGGACCTTCGGGTCCCCCACGAACTCGAAGAAGGTGATGCCCGTGCGGTCCGCAGCATCAGAGTAACAGGGCCCGATGCCCCGAGCGGTGGTGCCGATGGCAGCGCCCGTGGTCTTTGCCCGGTGTGCCTCCTTGGCCAGGTCCATGGCAACGTGGTAGGGGATGATGACGTGACATCGGGGATCGATCCCTAGGTTGGCCTCGCGCTCGAGGGCGTCGAGCTCGCGCTTCACCTGGGCCGGGTTCACGACGACCTCGCTAGCAACGAGGCTCCGGATCCCCCGGAGCACACCCGCTGGGAGGACATGGAATTTGTAGGTCCGGTCCTCGACCATCACCGTGTGGCCGGCGTTGTCGCCGCCCTGATAGCGCACGATCATGTCAGCGTTCTCGGACACGGCGTCCACGATCTTGCCCTTTCCCTCGTCGCCCCACTGCGATCCGACAATGCTCAGAACTGGTATTGGAATCACAACCTTTCCGCTCTGGGAGCGGTCGTTTGGCGATACCACCCAAAGCCTCTTAAACCTGACCTGTACGGTCCGCAGCCCTCATGTACGGTCCCAGGCGCTGTCCGTCCGGAGCTCGATGGGACGGTCGGTCCAGACGAAGAACTCACCGAGGGGATTGCGTTGCAGGTCTTCTGGGCAGGTGATGCCCAGGTCGCCGGGACCGAGGGGCACGAGGTCGATTACGAGGCCATCCCCTTCGGCAGTAACCGCGACCTCCACGTACATACATGCGCCTCCCCCTTCTCGCGGGAAGGTGATGATGTGGCCTCCAGGCACCCGTACGGAGCGTGGGGCGCCGAGGCCGGACATGGCACCGAGGGCGAACCTGAGCTGCTGAGCCGGAACGGTCCGCAGGTCCAGATTAACAGGCCCGGTCTCTAGGTTGAACCGCGGCAGGAGGACGGTGCGGTCCTGGATGGGGCGGTCGTCCCCGACATGACCGAGCTCGTCAAGCAGCCTGGAGGGCGAGAATGGGAGCCTTGTGGGGAGCAGCGGGAGGGGGTGTCCCGTCGCGAGGGTATCCGTCTGTGGCCCGAGGTACGAAGGATCGAGGTCGAGCCCATAGGCATCGGTCCACCGCGGATCCGTATCGAACTCAACATTCGCTGCAAAGCGCACCGTGAGCGAGAGGACGAGTGTGAGTAGCAAAATGGCTGCGATTCCGCGGCGTCCGGAGAACGCGCGCAAACCCTCGGGGGCAGCGATCCAGAGCGCCGGGAGCCAGAGGTAGGCGAGACTCGTCTTAACCACGTCCCAGTCCTCCTGCACGGCGAGGAATAGGACCAGCGGGACCGTCCAGAGCAGGAGCATGCGCCGTTCACCGGAGTACCAGAGCCCTGCCAGGACGAGCGCGCTCCCTGTGGTACCGAAGAGGAGCGCCATGACCAAGGGCAGGTAGAGGAACGTCGGGACCGGGCTCGTGGGCGTGCGTACGATGGTCTCATGGAAAGGCCAGTTGAGGAAGAGCGGTAACGTCGTGCGTGCTCCCAGGAAGGAGTACTCGATACCGTTGCCCGGGAACTTGGCCACCCCCGGGCTCGTCCACGCGCTGCCGTAGGCATACTGCTGGACGTACATCGTTGGGAAGAGGGTAACGAGCGCACCTATCGCGAACAGCGCGACCGCGGACCGTGGTCGTGATGCCCGGGAGAGCGGGACCGCGAACGCAGGGAGGCAGAGCAATGCCACGTCCCTGACGCTTAGCAGCATGCCGGCGAGCATCCCGGCCAGGAGCCATCCCCGGTATGAGGGACGTTCGAGAGCTAGGGCGATGAGGGCGGCAGCGAGGCAAGCGGCGAAAAGGGTGTCGGGGACCAGGAAGAGGAAGTCATGGCTGAAGTGAGTTGCCAGGGGCATGAGCAATGCCAGGGCCGCGCTGAACGCGACGGGCCAGCCCGCTCCCGACAACCGCCAGGACGCGGCCGCCGTGGCGAGCACGGTCCCCAATAGGGCTAGGGCGAAAGCGACATGGAACGTGTAGCTCCCCAGGAAGGGGAAGAGGGCGCTGAAGATGGCCGTGTTACCCAGCCGCTGATCGCCGATGTTCACGTATCCGTTAGTGATGTAGTCTGCAGGAAGCGCAGCCGTGGCCGGGAACACGTATACTTCGTCATCCGTTTCAGAGACATCTCGCTCACTCTCACGTCCAGGGCCAGGTAACGGGAGCCCCCTGTGGACGCTCCGCGTGTAATGCGGGAAGAAGGGTGAATAGATCTCCATCCGGATACGGTAGAGCCAGGTGACACTCCCGACACCGACCGTGTCGTACACGGCCACGTGCGTGCACCGTCTCCACGGATTCTGCTCGAAGGGGAGCTCTCCGAGGGGCGGGTGGATGTCCACGAGAAGACCAAGGACGAGGACGAGCACTGCCGCTGCGGGGAGAACTAGGCCAAGGGGTGGAGGCTCGACCGAGGGATGACGCGTCCGTGCGGCCCAGAGCAGAGCGGAAAGGAATAGGGATGTGGCGACGAGGAGCGCGGGGGTGACGAGGGTGTCAAGGAGGAAGGCCAGTCCCAGAGCAGCCGGGGGCACAATAGCGAGGGCGAGGGGGATGGCCAGGAACGCCGGATGGCCCTCTGATGAACGACGATCGTGCAGGAGACGAGCGGCGGCGATGGCAGGGAGCACGAAAACGACCGCAAGACCGCACAGTCGCCAGAGCGCGGTGAGGAGCATCGAGAGCCGTGTTCGCAGTAATTCTTTTTATGTGGAGCGGTGGCCCCGCACCTCACGACGGGAAGGGGTAGCGATGGGCTGCGACGTCACGTCGTCCAGACGTCCAGAGCGTGACTTTCCCGAGCTGTTCGCTCCGGGAGCGTGGAGGGCAGCGTGCGCCGAGCTCCGCGGACATGAAGGGCCGTAGGCCCACCGAGAGCACGTTCCCATCGTCCGAGAGCGTCATCTCGTACAGGGCGCACGGGCCCCCCCCTTCCTTGCGGGGGATGGTAAGCTCGTAGGCGTCACCCTTCCGTTTGGCCCGGGGGAGACCGAGGTCTGTACTGGCCAGGAGGGCGAGCCGCAAATCGGCCGGGCCAGAACGGAGGTCCACGTGCACAGAGGTTCGTTCTAGGTCGAACCGAGGCAGGTGCCAGGGACGCTCTGGCAGGGGCCGGGGATCGTCCGCTCGGGCAAGCTCCCCGGCGAGACGCCCGGGATTCAGAGGCAGTCCTTCGGGGAAGAGCGGGAACGGTCCCGTTGTGAGAAGGCGCTCCCGAACGTCCGCGACACCTCCTTCGTCGACATGACGGTCGCCGTAGACCTCTGACCATCGACTATCGGGTGGTGCGTCAACATGAGCCGCGAGCCTGACGGCCGCTGAGAGAATGAGGACTATGCCCAGAACGACGACCGCTCCCTTCCGGTCGCTCGCCGTCCGGATCCCCACGGGGACGGCCACCCATAGGGCCGGGAGCAGGAGATGGATGAGAGATGTCCTGGCCACGTCCCAATCCTCCTGCAACGCGAGGAATAGGAGGAGCGGGAGAATCCACAGCGCGAGCACCCAGCGCCGCTCTTCCGACCGTGCGATGCCCACCAGCGCAAGGGCGAGTGCGCCGGTACCGAGGACGAAAGTGATCACTAGTGGTAGGAACAGGGCCGTGGGGAAGGGCGTCGTGGGCGTTCGGACCATCGTGTGGTAGAACGGCCAGTTGAGGAAGAGGGGTACGGTGAACTGTGTCCCGAGGAAGGTGTAGGTGAGGCCTTCCCCTGGGAACTTCGCCATGGTGGGATTGGCCCAGACGCTGCCCAGGGCGAAGCGATGGACGTACATTGTGGGGAAGAGCGTGATGAGCATTCCTGCGATGAACAGCATGCTCACCCACTTACGTCGGGGGGACCGGAGGATGGGGACGGCCATCCCTACCAGGCAGAACACCGCTACGTCCCTCGTCGCCAGAAGGGTGCCGGCGACCATCCCCGCAAGGAACCATCCCCTCAGTGTCGGACGGCCGAGAGCGAACGTGAGGAGGGTGGCCGAGAGAAGGGCGGCGAAGAGCGTGTCGGGCACGACCTGGACGAAACCGGGGCCGAAGTGACCTGCGAGCCCTGCTAGGAGCGCAAGGGCGCCTGCCAGCGCTCCTGGCCATCCGGGACCGGAGAGCTTGCGTGCGGCCGCCGAGGTGGCTAGGACGGTAGCTATCAGGGCGATGGTGAACGCGAGATGGATGCCGGGCCTACCGAGGAAGGCCACGAAGGTCGCATAGAGGGCAGCGTTACCGAGGCGCTGGTCCTCGATGTTCACGAAGCCGTTGGTGACGTAGTCGGCGGGAAGCGATAGAGCAGCGGGGGCGATGTATACCTCCTCGGGAGCGTCACCCGTCCAGGGGAGGGGGTCACCTGGCTCCGCTGCTGTCGGGTAGCGGAGCCCGTAGGGATGAGCGTCCTCGAGGCGGCTACGCCACAACCAATTGAGCCCCCCGGCCCCGATGGTATCGTACACGGCCATGTCCGTGCAGCTCCCCCATGCGGTAGCATCGAACGCGGACTGGCCCAGGGGGGGCCTGAGGTCAAGTGCAAGAAGGGCGCAGATAGCAAGGAGCGCGAGGAGTGACCACCGACCGGGACGGGCCACCTTGGGAAGGGGCGGCCTGCTTCCCACGCTCCACAACAATCCGGTTATCATGGCGGCCGTCGTTACCAGCAGAGTGGGTGTGACCACCGTACCGAGGAGGATGGCCATGGCCAGTGCCAGGGGCGGCATCGTGGCGAGGCTCAGAGGAAGGGCAAGCATGAGCGCATCTCGTCGGGTCATCCCTCGCTTCCCGAGGAGGCCGGCGGCCGCGATCCCGGGAGCAGCGAGCGTGAACGCCAGTCCAGCGATACGACCGAGGGCGAGGATGGTCATCGTTGGCCGTGGACGCAGTAATGCTTTTTATGTGGAGCGGTGGAACGCGGTCGAGCCGATATCCCCGACGATATCGGGAACCGTTGAGGAGGTATCTGTCCAGAGCATCAACATCACCTCAATCTTTGCTGCCATCCTGTCCAGCGCGACGATGCTGACGAGCACGATTACGGATATCAGTGTACACCAGAGCACTACTCCAGCCCGATAACTAGATCGGGGGATTCGGAACAATGGGATTATGGCGGCTGATAAGGGGCGCGCTATCCGTGTACGATGACCACCGATCCACTCCTCAAGGAATGCCCTGCGTGACATCCACATGGGCCGGTCGCGAAGTGATTCGGCCGCTTGCTTCAGAAGCATCATTTCTTGTCGAAAGCTGGAGGGTAGCTCGGCCGAGCGGGGAGAGAAGGGGAACACCGCTAGGAACACCTCTGTCAGTGCTCGCACACGTTCAGGGCTCCCTTCGGGAACGTCGTCCCAGAAGAGCGCGCGGCTGAAGTGGTTCTTGGGCGTGATATAGTACTCGATGACCTGGATGCGGTGACGTGTTGCACGAAGAGTGGGACGTGAGTTCAACACGACCTCTTGTGCCGGAGTAGCCATCATTGCCTTCTTCACCCGCTCGAAAGCGACCTCTCGAACATCATCCGTCTGCCTCTTTGCCGGAGGCGCCTTTGCCTTCTCTCGCTCATACAACGCATGCATGGCGACCTCTTCTAACGAACGGGCAAAACCCTCCACGATGGCTGCGTGGGATGTCCTCCCGAAAGCGCGCGTGTCCACGATATGGCCGTACTCGTGCATGGCCCTTCTAAGCACCTGCTCCTTGGATCCACCGAGATAGGCGTCCATACCGAAGAAGACTGCTGGCTGCTCCAATGTATGGACCACCATCTCCTCCGGCGGGCTCCCGAACACGGCGGCCAGGACCGCAGTGTAGTCCTCAGCGGGGAGTACATGAAAGGAGAAATCGTGGAGATGGAATCCGTCCCGTGTTCGCTCTACACGTTCACCTGTAAGGTGAGCGAACAACTCAGCTACTTCATCGAGCTCATCAGGAGTCACAGGGCGAGAGAGTGCTGTGGCATCAGCCCGTACATCTGGAGGGAGGAGACGTGCGTCAACCACCATGGTCGGGGGGATGCCGTCGGTGTAGTGCACCAGTGACGAGATCAGAGCACAGGCGAGGAGCACGGGAACGGCACCGGACAGGCCATGGGGGCGTAAGCGTACGAACAGGCAGATGAGCAGCATTACGTCCAGTAGAAGCACGAGAGGCCCGGTCAGGGACACGGGGAAGGGTAGGAGGAGAGCCAGAATGGCCAAGAAGAGAACAAGGGGAAGACGACGGGATGATGTTGGCTTTACGTGACAAGCGAGGGCGGGTATCGCAATGAGCGTAGGGAGGGCCGCCAGTCCCAGAGCCACAACGAACCTGCTTCCAAGAAGGAGGTAGGCCGCTGACGCCGTCATCCGATGGGCGAGCAGAGCAACTGCAAGGACGGATCCCGTGGCAGCGATGTGCCTTTCCACATGATTTATTTATCGGACCGGAATAAAACGCTTGCCGGATACCTTTTCAGTGGAAGAGATATTTGGTGCTTCTTTTCATTCCACTGCTGGCAGGGGGGGCGCAGGGGCGTCCGTTCCGTTCCAGACGCCCGCTGCGACAACCGTACGCCCGATCTCGGACGTACCTTTTTCCAATAACTTCACGTCCCCTCTTGCCAGGAGTTGAGGTAGGCATCCTGCTCGGGCGTGAGCACGTCAATGTCGATCTTCATGCTCTCCAGCTGGAGCCGGGCAACCTTCATGTCCAGCTCTTCTGGTAGGACATACACCTTGTTCTCCAGCGATTCGCGGTTCTCCAGGACCCACTTCAGGGCGAAGGTCTGGTCCATGAAGGACATGGCCATGATGGTGGAGGGGTGCCCCTCTGCTGCGGCCAGGTTCACGAGGCGCCCTTCGCCGCACACGAACACGCGCCGGCCGTCGGGCAGGGTGTACTCGTCGAAGTCCGGCCGGATCCGCCGCATGCTCTTGGCAGCACTGCCCAGGGCCTTGACGTTGACCTCGGAGTCGAAGTGACCGGAGTTGGCCAGGATGGCACCGTCCTTGAGCAGGGGGAAGTGGCGTTCGGTCACAACGTCCTTGCATCCAGTGACGGTTATGATTATGTCGGCCGTGGGTGCAGCCAGTGTCATGGGCATAACGCGCCAGCCGTCCATTGATGCCTGTAACGCACGGAAGGGGTTGACCTCGGTGACGGTGACGTTGGCACCGAGCCCGGCGGCGCGCTTGGAAACGCCCTTGCCGCAGGAACCGTAGCCAGCGATCACCACGTTCTTGGACGCCACCAGTACGTTGGATGCGCGGAGGATGCCGTCAATGGTGCTCTGACCTGTACCGATGAAGTTGTCCATGAGGTGCTTGGTATCCGAGTCGTTGACGGCCACCATAGGGTACTTGAGAACGCCTTCCTTCTCCATGGCACGGAGGCGGATGACGCCGGTCGTGGTCTCCTCGGCCCCGGCGAAGATGCCGTCCAGAAGGTCCTGCCGCTCGGTGTGCACGATGGTTACCAGGTCGCACCCGTCGTCCACGGTGTACTGGGGTTTGGTGTCCAGCACCTTGTTGAGGCACTCGTAGTACTCGTCGTTGGTCTCGGCCCGCCAGCCGTACACGTCGACGCCGTCCTTGGCAAGGGCCGCGGCCACGTCGTCCTGGGTGGAGAGAGGGTTGCATCCCGTGATGGACACCTCGGCACCAGCGGCACGCAGGGTGTTGACGAGCACTGCGGTCTCTTTGGTGATGTGTAGGCACATGCCGACCCGAACGCCCTTGAAGGGCTTGCTCTTCTCCAAGGAAGCCTTGAGACGGAGGAGTCCTCCCATCTGCATCTCTGCCCATTCGATGTTGAGCGCTCCCTGGGGGGCCAGGGACATGTCCTTAACGTTCGATCCCATGATACTCTTCCTGTTCCGCGACGTTCATATAGTTTGTACCGAATTATTAGGACAATGTCCAATAATGTGTTGAAAATAAGGTATATTTGTGGACATTGTCCAAAATTATAAAACAATTAACGGACAAAATATATCCATGGTCGACGAAAGGGATCGAGCGATCCTCGATGAGCTGAAGCATGACGGCCGCGCTTCGGTGCGGACCCTCGCCAAACGTCTGGGGATGCGACCTTCCACGGTGCATCAGCGCATGAAACGTCTCAAGGAGAATGGCGTCATCCGCAAGTACACCATCGCTGTGGACCATGCCCAGCTCGGGGAGGAGCTTGTTGTATTCATGCTCGTGTCCGGTACCTCTTCCAAGTATCTGGACCGGCGACTGCTCGGTAATCACTATGTACATGAGGTGTTCGGCGTCACAGGAGAGTACGACGTGATGTTGAAGTTGCGCTTCCCCGGGATCCAGGAGTTCAACGAGTTCGTCATCGACTTCCGGGACACCTATTCTGATGCCGTGGCCAATACAGTGACCATGATCGGTACCATCGACCTCAAGAAGGGTAGGTAAAGGGGATGCCATGCACCTTGTTCCCTTGTGGCAGGCTCATGCATGACACTTCTTAAGTATGCACCCGCTTGCCCTCACCGGAAGGGACCATGGTATACAAAGTAATTGAATTGATTGGCACCTCAGAAGAGGGTTTCTCGGAGGCCGTTCGGAACGCACTCTCTGAGGCCGAGAAGAGCCTCCATGGCATCGAGTACATGGATGTTGGCAATGCTCGCGTTCGCGTGAAGGAGAGCAAGATAGTCCAGTACGAAGTGACCGTGAAGGTCGCCTTCAAGATCGAGAAGTAGGCCCTGTCATATCAGGGCCTCCCCTTTTTCTCTTCCCTGTCCGGTCCAACGATGGATTGAGGCTCTTAGGCGCTGCCGCCCAAATGTTTTTATCCCTGGTGCCCGATATGGACCATGGGATTAGACATGGGTAGGACATTCGAAATCCTGTTGACGATCATGCTGGTTGTTTCCTGCACCGTTGCCGGGAACCTCCTCGACCTAGTCAAGGAGAACCGGGCCAAGGTGCTCGCCCAGCGACCTGAGGCACAGGTGTTGCCAGCGAGCCAACGCACGGCCCTGGTGGAAAGCCTTGCCAATAACGGTATCATGAAGGCGTTCTTCTCATCTCTCGAGGAAGCTGGAGCCGACCTATCCAGCATCGAACCGAGCATCTCACGTGCGTTCGTCAGGGATGTGGGGGGGACGGGTGTCAAGACCGTCAACGTCTATTACCGAACGACGCTCGATAGTGGGCTCGTCCTGATGCTGCGGGTCACCGCGGACGTGAAGGGCGAGGTGAACATCCTCGAGCTCACATACCGCAAGATGCCCGCATCAGGGCAGGGCAGGCCCGGCCCGGCGACGCTTGCGAGCCTCTCTGCTGGAGAGAAGGACCGGCTCAAGAGCGTGGCCCTCGCCCACGAGCTTATCAAGCCCCTATCGGCGGACCTTCTGAACAAGCAAAAGTATACCATCCATATCCCTCCCTATGCCCGGGACAACATAATCGCCCTGAGCTTCGTTCCCTTGGAGACGAGCTGCACCGTACCTCTCAGCGATAAGGACGCTGCCGCTGCCGAGACAGGCCGGGACCAGCTCTGTGCTCTGTGCCAGTGCCCGGTCGTGACGGCACCCGTGTGCGGGGAGGACTGGATCACCTATGCCAATCCCTGTCTGGCCAGGTGCGCTGGTACGAGCGTCCGCTCGGCCGGTCCCTGCCTTACCCAGTGCCCCGTTTACGGCACTATTCTCGTCCTTGTGGACGTGTTAGACTGGTCGGTCAAGGACGTGTATTTCCGCGAGGCCCGAGCGGAGACGTTCGGCCCAGTAATCGCCTGTGAGCCCGACAGCGCTCTCTCGCTAGAGAACTCCCGGACCATGGAGGCCGTGGTCCGCGCTCTCGACGATATCGCCCTGGAGCTAGTCCAGTACAAGGCGCACGATATCGCCGACCGGGTGCGTACCCAGGCACGCGAGCTGACGGGGACCTTCGGTGTGGCCGACGAGTGCACTACCGATCAGGACTGCTCGTTCTCGTCATGCTCCTGCTCGTGCTCTCCCGCAAATGCTGACGGCCTTGAGTGCCTGAGGTCCTGCCCGACAGTCCACACCTGCGCGTGCATGGACGGCGTGTGCGTCAACGACGAACCACAGTGTGTGTGTCCCGATCTGTATGAACCGGTGTGCGGTTCGGACGGGGAAACGTATCCTACAGCCTGTGACGCGGCCTGTGTTGGCGTCGGTGTTGCCCATCAGGGCGTATGTCCGGGTGCCGGGTGCACAGGCACCTTCCTTCCTATGGATTCCCTCGTCGATCTTGGGAACGAGCTGGTGGGGGCGGCCATAAGATGCCAGGGCGTGGCGGGTCCACTCTCCAGCTCGCACGCGATCCCCGTGGGCATGGGCCGTGACTGGGCGGAGTTCCAACTCAATTTCCTTGAGCTACCTCAGCCATGGCTGACCAGTAATTGTGAGAGAGAATGCCGTGAGACAGCCACCCTGTCGCGGAGCCTGTGCGAGAACGATTGCGCGTTCGCGGCCAGTGAGTGCGAGCAGACATGCCGGAACGCGGAGAGCGCCGAGGTCATTCCATGCGTCTTGCCGTGCCTTCAAGCACAGCAGGGCAAGTGCGACATCCTCTGCAATGCGACTCTCCGCCCACGTTTAGGAGTGGCCGAGCAGCGTACCCTCTCGCGCGGCGTGCCCATTACGTACAAAGGATACGAGATCACGCTCGAGTCCATCGACGCCGATACTCGGACCGCCTCCCTCCAGGTAAAGGATCCCGAAGCCCGCATCCTCACCTTTAAACCAGATTACGATGACGCCGATATACGGGATTATGGCCCATTCTCGATCTTAGTGGCCGCAGGGGTCACGAGGCTGGGGGAGACCGTCGCTGACGTGGTGCTCGCGCCTGCCGTGGACGACGTGTGCATCGAGCACTGTCGCTCGTCCCCGCCTCCGAGCTACAGCGAGTGTATGACCTCTCTTTGCCGGACAGACTGCGAGGCCAGTTCGAACCTCCAGACCTTGTGCGGCGTGGCCTGCGCTGGCCCGGATGGCTGGACCGACCACGGCCTGCGGGACGATGCGTGCGCGAACCATGCAACCTTCGCGACGTGCATGGGGCAACGCTGTATGGAAACCTGCCAGGGAGAGCTGGACAAGAGCGCGATATGCGCGAAGGACTGCAAGACACCCTTCGAGGGGCTCACCGCCTACGGGGACTATACAGCGGCGCGGACCGCGTGCAGCGGATCCGGCGGCGACCACGAGGGATGCCTCCGGGATAAGTGCCTATCGGCATGCAGCTCCTCCCTGGATGTCGGGGAGCGCTGCAGGGACGCATGTGGGACAATCCAGGGCTGGGATGCCTATGGTGGCATCCAGGAGGGCAGGAGGGCGTGTGCTGATACCGACGAGGATTACAGCGCATGCATGGTCGGCATCTGTACGGGACGGTGCTCGGGCCACTCGACGCTTGCGGACAAGTGCCAGCGTTCATGCACCTCTTCCGAGGCATGGCGCGCTCTGGACGACTACGAACAGAACGACGAGAACTGTCGGATCAAGGAGCAGGGAGCTTTCACTGCCTGCACCGCGGCTTGCACTGCCCGCAAAGCCGTGTGGGGGTCCGCCTGCACTGAGCGCTGTGCGGCTACGGCCTACCTCCAGAGTATCCGGACCTGTGTGGATTCGTGCATGTCAACCTCGGTAGGGACCGTCGGCACATGTCTTTCGGAATGCGGCTCGACCGATCCTGATGGTGTGACGGCGTGCAAGGCCGCGTGCAGTACGGCCGAGGATGCTGGGAAGACCCGCTGCCTCGCCGGGTGTAATGGCCCAGAAGGTGCATGCGCCGTCGCCCGGCAGCAGGGGGACGAGGACGTGCTCCCTGAGGAGGGGGCCTGTGTGGACAATATCGCAGTGCTCCATGCATGCAAGTCGCTCGTGCGGTTCAAAGGCGCGGGCTTTGAGGAATGCCCGCCTGACGACGCCCGATGCGGCCTTTCGAAGGCATTAACTATCATACATGTGGGCATGGACTGTGAGCGTACTTATCTGGACGATGCCTATCTTGATCCCGAGTTCTGCCGCCGTACTGCGGACTGCGTCCAGCAACCGGGATGCTGCGAGTGCGGGCCGCCCAGGTTCGTCAACCGGTTCTCCCGGTTGCCCGTCGTATGCGAGGCGAGCTGTGCCTGCACCACGCCGTCCGACGTGGCCGCTCAGCGCTGGGCGCCAGCATGCGTCGAAGGACAGTGTGTGGCCGAGGCCGTATCGCCTGCGGAGTACTGCGAGACCGACACAGACTGCGTCCATGCTGACGCCTGTTGCGACGTCGAGGCGGCCACCTGTCTCAACCGCCGGTACGATGAGGTCGAGGACTGCACCGGGATCGTTTGTATGAAGCCCGATGCGGCCCCCACGTCATGCCTGTGCGTTGCCAACCGGTGCATCTCCCAGGCAGTCAGTGCTGCACCCTCCGCTCCGGCCGAGCCTTACAGCCTGTACGGTTCAGCTGCCTCGGCGGACGCCGTGTGCGGTGATGGCGCCTGTGTCCTTGGCGAGGACGTTCTTGCCTGCCCGGAGGACTGTGCCATCGAGTAGGAGAGGACCATGAACCCGATACCACAACGTCCGGGCCTGGCGGCCGCACAGATGCTCGTCATCGTGAGCCTGCTCACCGTCCCGGCTCTGGCGGAGGTGGCATGGGAGGTAGATGTCCACGGACGTGAATATGTCCATGTGCTCGTAGCGGCGAACCTTACATGCTGCGCCGAGGGTGAGCAGTTGGAGGAGTGGTGGATTGAGTCACCCTTCCCAGTGGATGAACCAAGTCTCGTCGCGTTCGATCGGGAGCAACCTCTGAACGTGCGAGTCGCGCCCACGGGCGTTGGTACCGGGCTGGTCGTGGCACTGAACGAACCGCTCCTTCGTGGACGTTCGCAGGTGGTGGCCGTGGAGTACGATGCCGCCGTTCCAATGTCGCGCGGGGACGTGGTCTGGACCTTGTTCGGCATCCTCCCTCTCGAGGGCGGGGGGACCGTGAGGCTGGCGGTGATAGACATGGAGCCATTGGGCTACCGCACCACCGATGGGGAAGTGTTCGCTCCTTCAAGGGACGGCAACATCACTCTTATCCACAGCTCGCGGACACCACCCAATGTCACCTTCCTCGGCGACGGATCCCTTGCAGTGACATTCGCTGTCGAGAAAGCGCCAATAGGTCTCCTCGACATCGAGCTCAGGATCTCGCAGAAGCTCTCGTGCGATATCGATGCTGGGCTCACCTGCGAGAACGATCCTGACCTCTGCCCATGCCCGGGTGGTTGGAGCTGCGAACCGGGGGCACAGGCCAGCACACCTCGCGGATGCTACAGTCCCGACTGTGGTAATGGCGTGTGTGATGCGGGTGAGTGCCTTGCCGGGTGTGTCGACTGCAATATCACCCAGTGCGCTGGAGACGGCGCATGCACTCTTGCCTTGGGAGAGCGGTGCGACACCTCGCCGGACTGCGCCTGCGCGGCCGATGGTCTCTGTGATCCCGCTGATCCAAGGTCGAACAGCCAGGGCTGCTTCCTTGTCACGTGCACGGACGATATATGCGACTTCGAGGTGAAGGACCTGGTGAGCGGGAACACCACCAGCTTCGGCGAATGTGCTCAGGGGTGCATAGGATGCAACGTCACTGTGTGCGCCCGAGATCCTGAATGCAACCTCAAGGCCGGGGAGAACTGTAATTCATCCATCGACTGTCCCTGCCTCCAAGGCGCGCTGTGCGACCCGGCCGAGCCACGGGCGAACGTCACCGGCTGCTTCTTCAGGGAGTGCGGTGATAATGTGTGCGATGTGGACCTGGGCGAGTGCGGGGCAGGATGCGCTGACTGTAACTTGACCATCTGCAAGGCCGATTCCATGTGCAACCCCGCCATAGGTGAGGATTGCGCTAGCGCGCCGGACCAGTGCACGTGCCCTACGGACTGGCAGTGCGTGCCCGACCACGTCAACGCCACCGAGAAAGGCTGCTACAACGAGCGATGCGGGAACGGCGTATGCGAACGCGATCGGGGCGAGTGCGCCAGCCATTGCATCGACTGCGGAACAGACGACTGTCTGGGTGACGGTGAATGCTCTGCCTACCACAACGAGACGTGCGCCATCTCAGTGGACTGTGCATGCACAAGTGACAATGTGTGCGACATCGGACGCGATCAGGCCGACGCGGCCGGCTGCGCTGCTGTCGTGTGCGGTGACGAGCGGTGCGAGGGGGAGGAGAACGGCGACACGTGCCCTGTCGATTGCGGCGCCGAGGAGGAGCAGCGACTGCTCGTGCCCAAGGAGCCGGAGGTCGTACGCACATCGCCCGGAGGTACCGTCACCGTCACGATTTCCGTGAAGAACGAGGGGAGTGCTGATGTCCCGGTGAAGCTGATCGCCTGGGGTGCCGCGGCGGACTGGACCACCCTGGAGGACGCCCATCCTGTTCTCTTCAAGGGAGCTACAACCGAGCTCTACGCCACGGTGACCGTGCCCAAATACACAGAGACCGGGACCTACAAGGCACGTATCGAGATCCAGCGGACGGGGCTCGAGTCGCAGTACGCGCTCTACGAGGTCGAGGTGATGTCCGAGAGCGGTTACTGTGGTGATGGCACCTGCCAGCCAGGCGAGGACTGCAAGAGCTGTTCCGGCGATTGCGAGTGCGTACCGTCCATGTCGGTCGACCTCCCAACGGGAACGGTGTTCGTCACGATAGGTGAGGAGGGCTCGTTCACTATCAGGGTGCGGAACACGGGGAGCGTGGAGCTCCACGACGTTCTCCTGAACCTCACCGGTATCCCGGGCAAGCCCGACAAGAACCGGGTGGCGGCCATCCCTACGGGCGCCCATGCGACATTCACCGTATCCTTCGCCATAGAGGAGCAGGGGAGCTTCACCGCCAAGGTGGAGGTCGTCTCCAAGGAGGGACCGAAGGGGAGCGGGACCGTGACGGTCTCAATAGGTGATGAGAAAGCGATCGCAAAGGGTCTCGGCGAGGAGCTCAATGAGGCGGAGGGGAACATCGAGGTCGAGCTGGAGCGCTTCGCTACCATGAAGAAGGAGGTGAGCTCGACACAGTTCGCCTTGCTCGAGGAGCGTCTCCAGAACCATCTCAAGACCGCTCAGGACGAGCTCGAAGAGGCCCGTCGACTGGCCGATGCAGGGGACATGATGGGGGCACAGGCCCACCTCGTCCAGGCCCGCACCGAGATGGAGACCTTCCGCACGCTCGCCACGTCCGTGCCTAAGGAAGAGGGCGGGTGGGGACGTTTCATCATGTTCGTAGGCATCCTTGCGGTACTTGCCAGTGGTGCTGGACTGTTCGTCATCTCGCGGCAGGCGGCGGCCAAGACGAAGGCGGCCTCAGCAGCAGTACAGGCTGCCACGTCGGCAGGTCCGGCCCAAGCAAGAGGGGCCGGTTACCAGGCACAGCAGAGCGCCTATGGCTCCTATCAATACAATCGGCCTTATTATCGCTACGACTATTATCAGCGACAACAGCAACAAACCCAACCACAGCAACGACAGTGATCCTCGAGCCCTCAATGGACTTGCCCGCCCTCGACGAACTGTGCAAGGTACTCGTCCCGGGGAACACCGGCGAGCTTCGCCAAGCGGGCGATCGCGTGGTCCAACCTGCTCCCGTACTGGGCTGCACGCTTAGGCCGCAGAGCCAGTTCCTTGGGGAGGCCGAGAATGGAGGCGGCCTGCCGGAGCACGAGCTTGTTGACGTCGCCGTCCCTGAGCAGGGGGTCGGGGAGGGAGAGCGCGAACCGGACGACCTCCGTGTCCAGAAAGGGTGTACGCAATGCTATGCTGCAACCAGCAGCGACGAGGTCGTCACGAAGGGTGTCACGACGCCAGAGGTCCAGCACGTCCCGTCGACAGGCGCCTGCGAGGTCCTGGACCGTACGGTAGCGGGCATAGCCCCCGAACAGCTCGTCAGCCCCCTGGCCCGCGAAAACGACTCGGACACCGTCCCTGTGGGCCGCTGTAAAACCGAGGTGGAGCGCCAGAGCCACACCTACCAAGGCGTCATGGCCCACTCGTGGAACGAGTCGTGGTAGGAGCGCCTCGACACCGCCCACGGTCGCGCGCTCCACATGGAGGGGGATGCCCAGGTGGTCCGCCGCCCGTTGTGCGCCCTCAAGGTCGGCCGCCTCCTTCAGGCCCGGTTCGTCGAGCACGGCCACGTACCCGCGGACATCCGCACCTGCGTCCATCAGGAGCCGCGCCACAACGGTGGAGTCGACACCGCCCGAGAGGAGCACACCGACCGGACCCGGCGGGCGATGAGCCAGGCGCTTGGCCACGGAATCTGTGAGGAGGGAGATGAGCCGTTCAGCGGGAGGGTGCCCTTTCGCCAAGGGATCGTTATCGGGAGCGAGCCACGGCACATCACGCGTAACCAGGTCCGGACGGTCGGAGGGGACGTGGTATCTGAGCAATGACCGGGGTTCGAGCGGGAGCGGATGTGTCAGTTCGACCGCTTCCAGCGCCTGCCGCTCGGAGGCGAAAGCGAGACCTGTGCACAAAGAGTACCAAAGCGGTCTCACCCCCAACGGGTCCCGCGCAAGAATGACGTCCTGGCCCCGCCAATAGGCCATGGCATACGGTCCATCGAGAGCGTCCAGCACCGTCTCCGGCTCGGGCCAGGCGAGGTCGAGGGCCTTGAGAAGAGCGGTCGCGTCCATCGGGCCCTCCGGCCCACTGAGTTCACCGTCAATGACCAGTATCCCTGCGCCTTGGACTGGTTGGGACCCGCGGTCCACGGCGTCGAACCGTGCATGACCTATTGCTGCTGAGCCCTCCGGGGTGAGCAAACCGCATGAGAGGGACGCGCCGTCCGGCCCCCTGTGGGTCAGGCCCCGCAACATGGCCGTCACCACCTCCCCCGAGCCCGTGGGGCCGAAGGATCCTGCGATACCTGTCACGAGCGGTCTGCAGGGGACAACGATTAAATACCTACCAGTGCAACCCTCGGCCGATGGCGTTGGCCGACATCACCGTCGCACTGGCACAGGTGGACCCGACTGTCGGCGACGTTGATGGGAACGCTTCCCTCGTAGCAGGAACTGTTACCGTTGCTCAAGCATCCCAGGTAGACCTCGTGGTGTTCCCCGAGCTCGTCATCCCCGGCTATCCTCCCCGTGACCTCTTGCTCAAACCGGCGTTCATCGAGAGGTGCGGCCGGTCGCTGGAGAATATCGCCAAAACCACCAAGGGCATCACGGCGATCGTGGGCACAGTGCGACAGGAAGGGAACGCGCTCTTCAACACCGCTGCCGTGTGTACCGACGGGAAGGTCGTCGCTTACTGCGATAAGACCCATCTCCCCAACTACGACGTGTTCGACGAAAAGCGCTACTTCACACCGACATCACGATGGGGGCTGGTAGATATCTCGGGACAGACCATGCTCGTGACCGTGTGCGAGGACATCTGGGTGGACGACGCAGCTCGGGATGAGGTCGCCCGCAACGCTGAACTGGTCGTGAACATCTCCGCGTCTCCCTTCTATGCGGGAAAGGGTGCCGAAAGGGAGGGCGTTGTCCGGCGATTTGTGGAGAAGATCAGTTGTCCGGTGGTGTACGTCAACCTCGTGGGCGGCCAGGACGACCTAGTGTTCGATGGTGGGAGCCTTGTCATGGACCGCGATGGTAGGATCATGGCCCAAGCTCCTCGCTTCACCGATGAGCTACTCGTGGTCGAGAGTGGTCGAGGCGCTGTCGCAGCCCCGGTCGGCCGTGATGAGGAAGTGACCGAGGCCCTCTGTCTCGGTCTCCGCGACTATGCACGCAAGAACCGCTTCGAGCGGTGCGTCGTGGGGCTGTCGGGCGGGATCGATTCGGCGGTCGTGGCCGCCCTCGCGGCCCGTGCCCTCGGACCGGACGCGGTCTTGGGCGTCACCATGCCCAGCGCGGTCTCGTCGAAAGGGAGCGTGGACCATTCGCGACATCTGGCCGCGAACCTCGGCATCGAGTTCCAAAAGGTACCCATTGCCTCGATGGTCGATAACTATATGGATGCGCTTGAATCCTTCTTCGAGGGAACAGGGTCCGGTGTCGCTGAGGAGAACGTCCAGGCGCGCGTCCGCGGGAACATCCTCATGGCGCTGTCCAACAAGTTCGGCCATCTTGTACTGGCCACGGGGAACAAGTCGGAGATGGCGGTAGGCTACGCCACACTCTACGGTGACATGGCCGGTGGCCTAGCGCTCATCTCGGACGTGCCTAAAATCCAGGTGTACGCGCTCGCTCGGTTCATCAACGAGGAGGCAGGACGCGAGCTCATCCCGCAGGCTATCATCGACAAGCCCCCTTCTGCGGAACTGCGGCCGGACCAGCGGGACGACGACGACCTGCCCCCATACGACGTGCTCGACCCGATCCTTGCCGCATACGTCGAGGACCACCTCCCCATGGATGCCATCGTCGCAAAGGGATTCCCGGAAGCCGTGGTGTGTGATGTCGTCCGCCGTGTGGATGCCAACGAGTACAAACGGTACCAGGCACCTCTAGGTATTAAGGTCACTACACGTGCTTTCGGCTCGGGGCGGCGGATGCCTATCACGAACCGGTTCAGGGAGTAGGCACGGCCACGGTCTCGGAGCTCTCTACCGTGAAGTTATCGCTCGTGCCCACGGGACGTATTACCACCTCATCCCCCAAAGTCGTGGTGGTTGGTTCTATCTGTACTGCCCGACATCGCTCGAGCTCCGTGCTGTTAGACTGCTGTCCTATGGCCACGCCGATGACGAGGCCTACGAGCAGCATGGAGATGAGCTTACCCGTAATCTCGCTATCCATGAAGATCACATATCACTTTCAGGAAGACGGGTACCTACTTCTTCCTACCTTCCATCCGGTCCTGCTCGTCGAGCAGTACCTTCACGCGGTCCATGAGCGGTACCGACCGCTCCCACAGCTTCTCGAACACCGAGTGGAATGCACTGAAGGCGTCCTCGCCAGAGAACCATGTGCAGATGCTCCTCCCATGGGTGCCCTCGGGAGCCATCTTCGTGAACCAGAGGAACACGTGCCGGCGCCCCTTCAGGATGAGGCGTAAGTTGAAGATGTTCTCCTCGCAGTGACGGATGGTGAAGTACTGTTTGAGGGAGGATATCTCCCGCAGGTTCTCGTGGGTGACCGATGTCAGGATCCGCAGATCGATACCCCGTTTCTTGAGCTCCTTGGGGGAAGGTCCAGCACCGAAAGAGGGCTTGCCGAGCACCCAACCGTGAAGGTAGCGTACCTCTTCTTCCCCGTAGAGGTAATATGCCGTGTCATCCTTACGAAGAGCGTTGTTGATCCAGTCGGCGAAGGGGTAGGTCTTGTCGTCATCGTCGTACACTCGCCACACTGCAGGGGGGCGTGGTCCTGACCGTCCTGTCACGAGCCGCTCCACTGAATCGCGGATCTCGTCCCTGACGTGGTAGGTCTTGCCCTCCGTGGACTTGCGCTCGTAGAGCACTCCTGCCTCGATGAGCGTCTTGAAGTGGTCGTGCACCGTGCGCTCCGAGAGACGGAAGTCGGCACGGATGTTGGCCTGGGTGACGAACTCGAAGGTGAGCGCACGCCGCACCGCCTCTTCACGGAGGGGGTTTGCCAGCGCTCGCGCCAGCTTGGCGAGCTCCTTGGTTTCCATGACCGCCTCAGTCATCCTCGTGCACCTCCCGTATCTCTGCCACCCGGTCGGGCAGATGAGTGGAGAGCACCCAAAGGGTGTTGAAGACCGAGTAGAAGGCGTTCTGGAAGTCCTTACCATGGAAGTGAGCGCATAGTCTATTGTTGTCGTTCTTCGAACGTCGTCGTGTGAACCAGAAGAACACGTCGTTGCCGCCCTTGATGATGAACCGGAAGTCGAGCACCTTCTTGGGCAGGTGTCGGATATCGAACCATTGAGCGATCCGCCGTACGTCGGGAAGGTTCTCCTCGGTGATGGTCGTCAGCAACCGCATGTCCACACCGCGCTGGCACAGCTCCTTTGGCATCAGCTCAGCATCCCGCTTCAGCCAATCAAAGAGGTTCGCGAGCTCGTCACCGTTGTAGACGTAGTAGTTGACGTCCTGGCGTCCGAGGCGGACGTTGACCCGTTCCATGGTCTTGAGAACCTGGGTCTGGTCCTCCATCACACTACAGCACCTTGCGGCACTTCCCTGCCGTTTCGGCAGGAGGAGAGGCTCAAGTAGGGTCTGGGTGTCCGCGAGCACGCTCAGCTTGTCCTCGGCCAGATGCGTCACCATCCCGAGCTCAAGGAGCACCTTGGTATGTTGCTCCACTACCCGAGAAGCAAGACCCGTCCGCGAACAGAGCTCCTCCATTGTAGCGTCCCCTTTATCGATGAGGGTACGGAGCATCTCGATCCGGGCCTCATGGGCAAGGGCACTAGCGACAGACATGCGGTCGAGTGATACGACCACCAGTAATAAAAACGTAAGGTAGGGCGGCCCACTGCGACTGTAGAGTCCTGAAATTATTTCGTCGGGGCGCTTCGCCTCGGGATTGTGCTGTGACGAAGCTCAACGACAAGAAGATACGATGGTTATGTCGACAT
>PVBE010615396.1_pt1 | contig 25833 bp, 27 predicted proteins | sample 1631181 | NCBI WGS metagenome assembly PVBE01 (sample SAMN08397723, study PRJNA350692) | Marine metagenome, whole genome shotgun sequencing project. | isolation source: water | place: Pacific Ocean | collected 2012-04 | reverse complement strand
CAGGTGTTATTGCTTGAGCCGAAATCTATAGTGAACACGGGCAATGTACGGAATGAAAGAACAGTCGACGACCAGTGGATCTGAACTTTGTAATGCTGCATATGGCCCAAAGGCTTCGACCCGGAAGCGGCAGGGGCGGTGGCATGGAAGACCTGACGAAAAAACTGACTCCTAAAAAGCGCAAGGCGATTGAGGCATTGCTGACGCAGCCGGACCCGTAGAGGGCATCACAGTCAGCGGGCGTGTCACGTTAAACGACCCATAATCGGCTGAAAGATCCTGACAGGCAAGCAGAATGAGAAAAGAGTTTTCGGACTACCGCGTGCTTACGTTGGACTGCTACGGCACACTGATCGATTGGGAGAGAGGCATCTGGGATGCGTTCCAACCCATATTGACTGAAAACAAACGGCTGGACCTGCCGAAAGCCTCGGTGTTACAACAGTTTGCTAGTCTCGAGTCGAAACAACAGAGCGTGGCGCCCAAAATGCGTTATTCCAGTGTTCTGCAAACGGTTCACGCGCAATTTGCGCCAGACAATCAACTGGCGACGACCGATGAGATGAACCAGCAATTTGCGGAGTCGATAGCTGATTGGCCTCCGTTTCCCGATTCTTCGGACGCACTGCGCAGTCTTCAATCAAGGTACAAACTGGTGATACTCTCAAACGTAGATCGGGCTGGGTTCGCGGCGTCTAACCGGAAGCTCAGTGTCGAATTCGATGCGATCTATACGGCCGAGGACATCGGCAGTTACAAACCGGAACTGTGTAACTTCGAGTACATGTTGCGTCACCTGAACGAAGATTTTGGGTTTGAGAAATACGATGTTCTACATGTTGCGCAGAGCCTTCACCATGATCACACACCGGCGCGAAAAATTGAACTGGCGAATGTTTGGATCGATCGGCAAAATCTTTCTCGGGGAGGTACCGATTGGAAGACAGGCGGCTGGGGCGCTACCGCTCTGGTCGAAGAAGTCCCGGAGATCGACTTTGTGTTCTATACGATGGAAGAATTCGCCCGAGCAGCGGTCGGCTGAAAGCATGTTTTGACACATGAAGCGTTTCTCAGTAGGCATTCCGTTGAACAGGCGGAAGAGCAAGACAGAGGAATTGACCGATCCCATTGTTGTGGCAGTGAGTAGCAGTGCTAGACATACGTTCAGCAAACCGAATCAACGATTAATAAAACTAATTAAAGGAATAGGAGTTGAAGGAGACGCGCACTCAGGAAAAAGGGTCAAGCACCGCTACCTTGTTAACAAGAATTCTATGAAGCCTAATTTGCGCCAGGTACACTTGATTCAGTCTGAGCTATTTGAGGAACTGAACGCAAAAGGATTCTCAGTAGAATCTGGACAACTGGGGGAAAATATTACGACACGAGGAGTGGATCTACTAGCTTTACCAACGGGGACCAAACTGATGTTAGGCGCGAAAGCGGTGATTGAATTGACCGCATTACGTTATCCATGTCACCAGATCGATGACTATCAAAAAGGCTTGTTGAACGCTGTAGTAGATAGGGATGGGGAAAGGAATATTGTCCGCAAGGCCGTAATGGGGATTATACTGATCGGAGGCATAGTACGCCCCAGAGATTCTGTTATTGTCAATCTTCCAGCTGAACCTCACCACCGGCTGAAGTACGTTTGGTGATCCGAGCAAACAGAGTGACGCCATCAAATGCCCACGCGAAGAACGGCTTGATGGCCGCAACAGCAGACCGAGCTTATGTTGGTGCAGAAGGTGTGACGGCTGTGATGCCGAAACCTGCTCTATATACCGTAATGCAGCCTTTCTATGGGGAGATGCCTTCTAACGGTGGAAAAGGTGTAACCGCAAGCGGTCCCGACGGGGGTCTAGCCCGCACCCGTACGTAACTGAGTTTCGCCCGTCGGCATTTCACATGTGCCCGAAACGCCCACGATAACGGCGCTGGAGCGAAGCCAATGTTCACGTCGAGTACCTGCGCGCCGGCCTCCACCTGCCGTCGCGCGTCGCGGCGCACCATCGTAGTGTCGCCGGCTTCAAGTTGGGCGGTGAGCACTTTGCGATTGGTTGGGTTGATGCGCTCGCCGATCATCACGAAAGGATGATCGAACCCTATCTTCACGATTCGGCCGTCGTGTCCCTCCAGAATGGTTTCAGGATTTGCTGTCATAATGTCGATTCTCCTAAGTCCACGAGGAGGCTTTCCGGTTAATGGGTGTACACCGGTTGTCCACGGCTGTACAACACTTTGCGCCAAGCGTTGTTAACGTCAAGCCCCAGCTGGCTGATCGCGTCGCACACCTTGTAGTAGGGTTCCAGCCACTCGTCTTTGATTTCTAGCGTGTCTTCGTCATAAAGCTCGGGGAAGGATTTGCCGGTGTTCGGGTTGTCGAGGCTGCCCTCGTAATGCGAAAGGAATTCGAGCACATAGCCGTTGACCTCTTCGCGGGTGATTCCAAGCGCGGCGTGAGCAACCTGCGCCTGGAAACGAGCTTCAAGCCCGGTGGTCTGATCGAGGGTGGCGCCGCCGCGGACGCCCGAGCCGTGTTGGTGAAGGCCACACACCGCGCCGATGGCTGCCCCGGCTGCAATTTCCCACAGCAGTTCTGAGGTGCCTGTCCCAGACACGCAGTAGATGTCGTTGGCGACAACCATGGGCGTATTGCGCGAAAGCGCCTGGCCTGCCATGGCCTGTATCCAGAGTCCCATTCGGCCCGTGTTGTTGATTCTCATCAAATGCATGTGGCCCATGAAATGGTAGGAGGGGTGGTATAAGACGGCGCCCAGGATATGCTCCGCAACTGTGAGAAGGGCTGTGCCTTCCGCGCCGCCGCCCATCCCGCCGACAAGCGGCACAAGCAGGTCGATGATGTGGATGCCGTAGTTGAGCATGAAGGCCACTCGCGATAGCTGGTCGTAGTCGGTCTTGAGTTCCACCATCTGGGAGACCAGTAGCCCGTCCGAGGGCCGCAGGCCGATCTCCGGATCGAGGGCGGCCATCTTGCCCTGGCAGGTGAGCGGGGAGGCGTTGTCCTCGATGTGCATGCCGGGACGACCTGCCTTGCGCACGGCTTCGCGCGCCTCAACCGCATCGCGGCGGGCGGCCAGAATTTCGGTGGGCGACCCAGGCACGACGAGGTGCCCCCTGTAATTGGCGACCGAGCCGGCGCCAAGACAGTCGACCAATGGTTCCTGGGCGCAACTTTGCAGTATCAATTTGTGATAGCGCTCGCTCGACGGGGTGCCAGTTGGGCCACTATGCATTCGGCAGGGGATGAGGCTCTCAACCCCGCGATGCTGTTCGAGCACAGCGTCCTTGCCGGCGCCCAACACGACAGAGTTCGGCTGTGCCGCGACGATCTCTTCGACCTCGTCCCGCGCAAACAGGATGCGGCGTTCTGTGGTCTGGTTGTAAGCGCCCATCTCTACAAACAGCACCAATGCTGCCTCGTAGAGACGATCTGCCATGTCGTCGTCGCTTCGGACGAGCACTTGAGGATCGAAGAACAGCCCATTCTCCTTGACGAGTTTGCGCACTCGTTTGACGAGCATCAGATCGAAGTCTGACTCCTTCATATACGGGCCATTCTCCGAGCGCTCTACGATCTCAGGCAACCAGTCTTTTTTCATGTCGATTATCACCGCATCTAGAAAACATCGATGTCTCGTGCAGAGACCACTTCGCCCTCGTAAAATCGCTTGATCTCTTGAAGCTGTGCCTCCGGGTCATACGGAATTGAGCAATTCCCCTCGTGATGGAGTACAAGCATCTTTACATTTGCTTCCGTCGCAAGTTCGGCAAGCTGTTGCGGCTTTTTATGATATGCCCAGATGGTCTTTCCCTTCTCATCCACTGACGCGCCGCCCCATGGCACGTTATCGAGATTGGCTGCCATATAGACTTCGCTACAGACCACATCAGCATCTCTGGCCGCTTCTAGAAAACTGTTGCTCACATGGCCATCCCCACTCCACACCACAACCCGGTCTTGCGTAGTGAAGCGATAGTCGAAGTTCTGGACCCACGTACCGTGTGTGTGATTGAACGCCTCGACCTTTACGTTTTCATCCTCATACACCAGTCCCAGAGCCGAAACCTCGTGCACATTTGCTCGCCAGCCGGTGTCGTTGTTCTGCTCAGGTCCGTTGACACGCTCGTTGATGTCGGCACGGTATGCATCAAGGAGTGTCGCTACCAGCCGATCGGCACCTAAGGGCCCGTAGATTTCGAGCGGCTGCGACGTTTTCGACTACGGTTAGCGGCTGCACCAGTACGAAATGTTGGTGCACCATGCCGATGCCGAGTTGGATGGCGTCATTTGGTGAGGTCAGGTTGACCCGCTCGTCGTTGAAGTAGATTTCGCCGGCGTCGGGTTTGTAAAAACCGTACAGAATCTCCGCCAGCGTTATCTTGCCGGCGCCGTTTTCTCCCAGCAGACAGTGGATTTCTCCTTTGCGGACGTCGAAGGAAATGCGGTCATTTGCGAGCACCTGGGGGAAGCGTTTCGTGATGTTGACGGCTCGAATGACGGGTACGTCGTCCTCAGAGGATGTGATCGTCATAATTGCAGTATTAGAGTTGATCATAAAAGGTATCCTCGCCGAAGCGGCTCAGCCCCGACGAGGGTACCTCTTAGCCCCAATGTGTATCGCGAGTCTCCGAATTAAAGAAAGCTCAGCCTCACTCGAGGGGCTCGACCTTCAAGGGGACCACGAGGTTGCCGTCGATGATGTCCTGACGGGCCTGGTTCACCGCATCCACGACTTCCGCTGGCAAATCTTCTTCCCAGTTGTACAGCGGCGAGATGTCGGCGCCGCCATCAGCCAACCCAAACCAGACTGGTTCCAGAGGCGCGTCATGCAGTGACAGGTCACGACACACCAACCAACAACTTGCAAAGCTCGACAGTCGCTCCAGCATCCGCCGAATACCCATCGGCCCCGATGCTGTCGGCCCACTCTTGCGTAACTGCGCCGCCGCCGACAAGCAGTTTATATTTCTCTCGCAAGCCCTGTTCTGCAAACAGGTTGATCGTGCGGCGCTGCACAGGCAGCGTAGTAGTCATCAGGGCCGACATCATCACGACATCGGCCTTTTCCTTTTCCGCCGTTTCCATGAACACGCTTGGCTTTACATTGCGTCCCAGATTAATTACATCGAAAACGTTGGCGTTGAGCATAGAGGCGACGATGTTCAGGCCGATGTCGTGGATATCGCCTTCGACGGTTCCGATCACCACCTTGCCTATCGCCGACGCAGGCCTGCCAGCGGCCAGGATGGCCTCTTCCAGCAGACCACCAGCCCGCTTGGCAGCCTCGCCCGACAGCATCAGTTCGGGCAGAAAAATACGGAATTCTTGGAAATTCATTCCGACCTCGCTCAAGGTGGGCACAATCACCTCCTTAATCACGGCCAACGGATCAATTCCCTGTTTAAGGGCCTGGCGCGTGAAGGCTTCGGCCTCGTTCTCGTCGCCTTCGTACAAGGCTTGGCTCAGACCAGTATGGATTTCTTCGGGGATATCAGTCATGGTTCTCCCTCTTGTTAATTTGGTTCATCCCTCTCAAAGAAATGGTTCTATAATTGTCCAACTTCACTCTCAGCGGTGCCCCTTCGGGCAGGCCACAGCGGCCAGCGAAGCATTTCGTTTCGCCAACCAGCGGACAGCGCCAGGGGCTGATGGCCGCGTTACAGTTGGATTGAAGAATCGCTCAGTAGTGCTCTTCTCCAACCGCCGTCAAGGTCCAGCCCCATCTTCTGAATCTCCTCGCTCACCTCGTGATACATACCGAGCCACAACTCGTTTGGCTCGACCGTGTCAACATCGTAAAGTTCGGGGAAGGGCTTGCCTCGATCGGGCTGTTTCAACGTGTGCTCGTACCGTTCGAGGAGTCGGAGCACATACTCGTTGGCCTCATCGCGCGTGAGGCCTAGTGCGGCATGGCTCACCTGGGCATTGAAGCGCGCCTCCAGGCCAGTATAAGTGTCGGTTTCAGAGCCGCCCGTGCAGCCCACACCTCCCTGGTTCAGGCCGCTCACCGTGGAGGCCAGCGACCCGGCTGCGACCTCCCAAAGCAGGTCGGTCGTTCCCGCACCGGCGCGGCAATAGATGGCGTTTATCATGACGATGGGCGTGTTGCGTGTCAACGCCTGACCGCCGAGGGCATAAATCCACAGCCCCATGCGGTCGGTGTTATTGACGTTCATCAGGTTCATGTGCCCGGAAATGTGGAAGTCCGCGTTGTAACATACGGTGCCCAACAGGTGCTCGGCGATGGTGAGGGCGGCGGTGCCTTCCGCGCCGCCGCCCATGCCGCCAACAAGCGGCACCAGCAAATCGATGATGCGGATGCCATAGTTGAGCATGTGCGGCACGCGCGAAAGCTGGTCGTAATCGACCTTGAGCTCCGCCATCTGTGAAACTAGGAATGCATCCGACGGACGCAGCCCCTGTTCGGGATCGAGGGCTGCCATCTTGCCCTGGCAGGTAATCGGTGTAGCGACGTCGTTGATATGCATGCCCGGGCGCCCGGCCTTGCGCACAGCTTCGCGGGCCACGACGGCCGCCTGGCGTGCGCCCAGCATTTCGGTCGGCGACCTCACCTCAATCTGCCTCCCCATGTACGTCGCCACGGATCCAGAGCCCAGGCAGTCCACCAGCGGTTCGCGGGCGCAACTTTGCAGGATCAGCGGGTGGTAACGCTCGCTACAGGGGGTCCCCGTCGGGCCACTGTGAATTACGCAGCGTTCATCACCCTCAACTTCCCGGCGGCGCATTGTGACTGCGTCCTTGCCCTCTCCCAGCACAACCACGCTGGGGGCGGCTGCGACAATCTCCTCAATCTCGTCACGAGAGAACATGATGCGTCGCTCAGTGCTTTGGTTGTAGACGCCCATCTCGACCAGCAGGTCGACCCCGGCCTGGTACAGCCGGTCGGCCATGTCGTCGTCGGCGGGAATGGGCACCTGGGGATCAAATTTGATGCCATGCTTCTTGACCAGCTTGGGCACCAGTTTGACGAGCATGAGGTCGAAGTCCGACTCCTTTATGTAGGGCCCGTTCTCCGAGCGTTCGACGATTTCGACTTGCCAGTCAGTTCTCATTGCGGGTATCTCGCTCCTTCTATGCGGATTCTTCCCAGTCACATACGGGCTAATGTTGCTTGATGGTTAGCGTCTATTCACCGCGAATCACCTGCAACGCCTCACGAGCGTCTTCAAGAACTTCCTCTTCCTTCATTGTGAGCAACATGCGATCTTCCATGACGACCTGACCGTCGATGATGCTCGTCTGGACGCTCGTCGACTGATACGCCGACACAATACGCTTTACAGGATCGTCCATCTCAAAATCCATGGGCGCAGCAGGAAGGCCGCCGTCATCCAGAATGATCATGTCGGCCTTTTTGCCTTCCTCCAACGACCCGATCTGGTCAGACAGCCCAAGCGCAGCTGCGCCGCCGCTGGTTGCCATTCGCAACACATCCTCGGCGGGCATTGCTTCGGCCCCGAGTCTGTATTTATGTATTAGCGAGGCCATACGCATCTCGATGAACATATCCAGATTGTTGTTGCTGGGCGCGCCGTCGGAACCGATGGCGACCGAGATGCCCCGTGCCAGCATCTCTGGGATGCGGGCGATCCCCGAGCCCAGTTTTAGATTGCAACACGGGCAGTGGGTGACGTGCGTACCGGTTTCTTCCAGGACGCGCAGCTCCTCATCATCCAGCCAGATACAGTGCGCCATTTGTACGTTGGGGCCCACCACTCCGATGTGCTCCAGGTAAACGAAGTTTCGGCGTCCGCGCTGCCGAAGCATAGCCGGCACTTCGTAGCTGATCTCCCCAGCGTGGCCGTGGATACCGGCGTTATGGCGGTCACTCTCCTGTTTGATCTCCTTCAAGAGGCCTTCCGTGTTCCACAATTGCCAGCGCGGCGCGAAACCGTAACGGATGCGGCCATTGGCTTTGTCATGCCATCGATGCAGCAAATCCATGCTCTCATGTATGGAATCCTCGGTGGTTTCGCGTAACGCAGGTGGCAGGTTTTCCGAGAGATCCATCATCGCCTTGCCGGCCTGTCCACGTATCCCCGATTCCTCCATAGCTCTGAAAACGCTGTCCTGATGATGCAGCGTGCCCATGTCAATGATGGCAGTCGTGCCCGCCTTGATGATTTCGGCCAGTCCCAAGCGGGCAGAGGCGTACAGTGTTTCAGGCGTATGCCGGGATTCCAAATCCGTAATAGTATTGAGCCAGTCCAGTAAGGGTTGATCATCCGCCAGACCGCGAAAAAGAGTTTGGCAGAGATGTATGTGGGCTTGAACAAAGCCCGGCAAGACTAACCTGCCTTTAGCATCGATGGTTTTGTCGGCCGTGCCGTCAAGTTGGGGGGCTATCTTTTCAATCCTGTTGTTCCGGACCAGGATGTCACCCTGAAACTTGCTGTCCTTCGCATTCATGGTAATCAGAAGGCCGTTCCTGATCAGCAAGGTTCCCATTTGCTATCCTTATAAGTTAGTAACCTGTGTCACTCTGCTCACCTGGTCATGGATGGTGAGAACAAAGTGGAGTCGGAGGCGCAAAAGCTGTTACTGCATGAACACGAAACTTGCCCCGTTCAGCAGTTTTCTCGGCGCAGAAAATGGCTTCGCCGATTTGGTTAGGCCAAGAAATGACCAGATGGTTGAGAAACGTGCTGTAAAAGGCCGCCATTATTATACTATAATATACAATAAATTTTCTCGGGTGGAGTCAATGGAAACGTGACGAAATGGAACAGTCAGCTCCGAAAAATCTCTTCCTGGCCTTGGGGCGTCTGTGAGGTGTTACGTGGCCGCTGATAAACCAAATCATCAGGTTTCGCTTGTGAGGCAAGTTCTTCAGAATCTGACAGACCAAATCAAAAACGGGGATTATCCCCCTGGCAGCCGCCTTCCGCCCGAAAATCAACTTGCTTCAGAATATGACGTCAGCAGGGCGACGATTCGCCGTGCCTTTAATTATCTTGCTGAACGTGACTTAATCATCCGCCGGCAGGGCAATGGAACCTATGTCACATATCTAACCAGTATTGCGAACCCGCTCAATCAGTTTTTGGATTTTCGGGAACGCATTGCGCACAATGGCTTTGAGCCGGGATTTGATACCTTGGAAGTTCAAACCGTGAAGGCAAATGTCGGGACAGCTAATCTATTAAGAGTCCGGCCAAATAGCCAGCTGCTGCGCGTTAGAAAGATATTTTCGGCCGACAGCATCCCGGTTATCTACGTCGTCAATCACATCCCAATTTGGGTTTATCGCAATCAGCTAACCCGAGAGGAAATTGCCCAGCCGGGCTTCACCGAGCCTTTTTTCGATTTCTTTGAGCACAAATGCAAGCAGCCGGTCAAATATTACATATCGTCCGTCCGTGCCGGTAATGCTCGCGACGCTGATCTGCCTGACAAAGTTTCGTCTGTGGATCCGAGCACGCCAATATTGATCCTCGACGATGTCGGCTACAGCTATGACGAGCGGCCGGTTTTCCGCTCAACCGAACATATCTTGAACGACATGATTGATTTCCACGTGGTTCGGCGTGTGGATATCTACAAATGAGGAACTCGTACAACGTGTGAGTAAGTCTGCCGAGAACCGGAAGATTTGTTGGGAATGGCTCCACGGAGATAGATTATATGAAACAGCGCATGGCAATCTATGTGCAGGCAATGGTGGACGAAGCACGGCGCCACCGAAGGGAATAGGCGATTTCGCTGGACCTCAGAGGGAACTGGTGCAGGACGCAAGGACCGGAGAGTTGGAGCAGTACGGCACTTTGGGAACACTATCGCCTGCCGGAGATTGAAGAGGCGCCGCTGACTAACCTGGCAAAGTGCGACGGCGCGATGCGTGTTGTCGTGGTCGGTCCTAAATAACAGTCAAAAAAATGGCAACATATCGAATTCTTTGCTGGCATGACATTCCAATCGGAGTGAAGGCGCGAGACGCTAATGGCGATACGATCGAGCATTTGCCCGAGCGGTTCCAGATGGCTGCTGATTCGGTTGCCACGAATATCGAGTTGACCCAGACCAAGGCCTATCTGGCCGGGTGGCGCTATAGCGATCCGAACGGACACGCCGGTTCAGCTGGTGATGTTGAAAAGACGGTGGCAGCTGAACTGGTCGAAGCGTTTCCACCGAAACGCGTCGCCGCCCTGTGTCGCGAATTTGGAAGCGAGGCTGAAGGCGACTGAACTGAGATGAAACCTACCCAAATCGAAGCGAGCCCCTGACGGCTCAAAAGATCTCTTATCCGAATACGCGCCTGAACTATGCATGAAATACAGAGACAGGGGCAACAGATCGTCCGTTATGAAACGCCCACCACGTTAGACAACGCGCTGGAGCTGCTCGCCATATATAGCAAACGAGCGCGTATCGTCGCCGGTGGTACGGATCTGATCATTGAGTTGGCGCGAAACCAGCGCGCCGGCGTAGATACACTAATCGACGTGACTCGCATCCCCGGATTAGCCGACATCGTACAAGACGATGAGGGACCGATCCATCTTGGGTCGCTCGTGACGCACAACCAGGTTGTCGCCTCGAATCTGATAGTGGAAAAGGCGCTGCCGCTGGCGCAAGCTTGTTGGGAAATAGGCTCCCCGCAGCTGCGCAATCGCGCTACCGTGGCCGGGAACCTGGTCACTGCCAGCCCGGCCAACGATACCATCACGCCGCTCCGGGCGCTCGGCGCCTCGGTCACGCTTGCTTCGAAAAGGGGACGGCGAACCCTCCCGCTGCCCGAATTTTACACCGGTGTGCGCCGTACGGTGATGGAACCCGATGAGATGATGATAGATATTGGTTTCCCTGCTATGAAGATGGATACGCGCGGCATCTTTGTCAAGCTGGGTTTGCGCCGTGCACAGGCGATATCGGTGGTGCACATCGCCGCGCTGTTGCAGTTTGACGGGGATACAGTCGTAAGTGCATGCTTGACGCTGGGGAGCGTGGCGCCCACTATAATCCGTACCCCTGCCGCCGAAGATTATCTGGTTGGCAGGTCGTTGACACATGAAACCATTGATCAGGCGGCACATCTGGCCGCCCAGGCTGCCGCCCCGATCGACGATCTCCGTGGAACAGCCGCCTATCGCAGCGACATGATCCGCGTGTTGGGCAGGCGGGCGCTTGCAGCGCTGCGCGATGGACATGAGAGATCACAGTGGCCGGCGCAGCCGCCGCTGCTTTGGGGCGCTGTGCGGGATGGTCGCTTTCCGACCGGAGCACGATTTACGTCCGAGCACGATGCGGATACACCGATTGTCGCTATCGTGAACGGACGGACGATTCGCGCTGGCAATGGGACCCATAAGACCCTGCTCCGCTGGCTACGCGAAGAAGGTACGTCAGTCGGGGAGAGTTCGCTCACGGGCACCAAAGAAGGATGCGCCGAAGGCGAATGCGGCGCTTGCACAGTGTTTCTGGACGGAATGGCCGTTATGTCGTGCCTCGTGCCCGCCGTTCGCGCGCACGGCGCTGAGATCGTCACCATCGAGGGGTTGGCCGGACCCAACGGCAACCTGCACCCTTTGCAGCAGGCCTTTATCGATCAGGGCGCCGTGCAATGTGGCTATTGTATCCCGGGCTTCATAATGGCGGGCGCCAAACTGTTGGAAGAAAATCCAACTCCCGACGGCGATCAGATTCGGCTGGGCTTCGCCGGAAACCTGTGTCGCTGCACGGGGTACTACAAGATCATTGCGGCCGTCGAGAAAGCCTCGATAGCTCTGTCTAATCCCCCACTCCCCCTTTCCGCCAGTGTGCCACAGGAGCCGTGAATCCGTGACAATCGGCTTTTCGCACTATCGTATCGATGCGATTGGCAAGGTCATCGGAACTGCCATGTATCCGGGGGATCTAACTCCTGATGGATTGCTCCATGCCAAGGTGGTGCTTAGCGGCCGTCCGCACGCACGTATGCTCAGCCTGGATTTGAGCTCGGCCGAAGCGGTTCCCGGCGTGGTTGCCATCTTCACTGCCAAAGATGTGCCCGTGAATGAACATGGCTCGCAGATAGTCGATAAGCCGGTGCTGGTGGGTTTGAACAGTACCGGACGTAGCCGAATCCCAGCTGAGGTAAGTCGCTGGGAGGGCGACCAGGTCGCAATCATTATCGCCGAAACGGAAGAAGCCGCCGCCGAGGCGCGTGATCTCATTCAAATTGAATGGGAAGATCTGGCCTTGATAGCAGACATTCAAACCGCCATGCTGGATGATTGTCTTGTCCATCCGGAAAACGATAAGCAAAGCAATGCCTATCTGCACGCCAAAATTCGAAAAGGAGATATGGATGCTGGATGGGCAGCTGCCGACGTAATTGTCGACAGCGAGTATGAACTGCCGTGCCAGGAGCATGCTTTTCTGCAGCCAGAAGCAGCGTTGAGTTATATAGATGGCGCGGGGCAGGTCACAGTGGAGATTGCGGGTCAGTGGACGCACCAAGACCAGAAGGAAATCGCCCATGCCCTGGATTTACCGCTCGAACAAGTGCGCGTCGTCTACCCGGCGATTGGCGGTTCATTTGGTGGCCGTGAAGACGTGACATTGCAGATAGTGATGGCACTGGCATCTTGGCGGCTGCACTCGCACGGCGAATCTCGGCCCATTCGTGCTATCTGGACCCGGGAAGAAAGCATTATCGGGCACCCAAAGCGTCACCGCATGTATGTAACAACGCGCTGGGGGGCAACCAATGCAGGGAAGATTACGGCAATTGAAGCGCAAGTCTATCTCGATTCCGGGGCCTACACCTGTACTAGCAACAAGGTTCTAGGCAATGCCAATCTCTACGTTCCTGGCCCTTACGAGGTTCCGAACGCTCACATAGACAGCTACGGCGTTTACACCAATAACGTTCCCGGGGGCGCTTTCCGAGGTTTTGGTGCTCCCCAGGGTGCCTTTGCGGCCGAATGCCAGATGAACAAGCTGGCTGCGGCCCTCGGAATCGACCCCGTTGAATTGCGCTTGAAAAACGTTTTGCGAGAGGGCAGCGAAGGGATTACCCAGGCTGTGCTTCCAAGTGGAGTCAGCCTACCCGAGGTGATTGAGACTTGTGCGGCCGAAGGGCAATGGGGGAGCGAGCAAGCAAATGGCCATAATAGTAACCCAAAATTGTTCAAAAGCATCCAGTCGTTGCCGCCCGATTCTGCTACCACGCGCCATGGACGCGGATTTGCCTGCGCTTACAAGAATGTGGGTTTTTCTTTCGGCTATCGCGAAAATTGTGAAGCCAGCCTCGAATTGCACGGTAAGGCTGAAATTGAGCGCGTAGTGCTACGCCATGCGGGCGCTGACGTGGGCCAAGGGGCACATACGGTTTTACAACAGATGGCGGCAGAATCTGTGGGCGTTGCTACTGAACGGGTGGAGCTGATCGTCTCCGATACGGCGCATGCCGGTGATTCAGGCTCCGCCGCAGCTTCCCGTCTCACTTGGATGGCAGGCAATGCCATTCTCGGTGCTGCCGAAAAAGCACTAGAGGCATGGCGACGCGAAGATCGACCAGCCAGCGGGCATTTTCGCTACCTCGCCCCGCCGACAGAAGCGCTCGATCCCGATACAGGGACAGCTTTCCCCTGTTTTACTTACGGCTACGTGGCGGAATGTGTGGACTTAACAGTTGACATTGATACCGGTCAAATCAACGTTGAGCGCGTGGTCTGTGCCAATGATGTAGGGAAGGCGATCAATCCTAACCTGATTGAGGGCCAGATTGAGGGGGGAGTTGTACAGGCCTACGGTTATGCAGTGACCGAAAACTTGCAATTGCAGGACGGGCGGATACTGAATCCGCGCTTGAGCACCTACCTCATTCCGGGTATTTTGGACATTCCTGAGCGGGTCGATTCGGTCATCATGGAGATCCCCGATCCAGAAGGGCCATGGGGACTACGTGGCATGGCTGAAATGCCTCTGATTCCTTTGGCGCCGGCGATTACGGCGGCGCTCCACAACGCGACCGGTATCTGGTTTGAAGAGATCCCTCTCTCACCGGACCGTGTTGTAGCTAAACTTCGTGAGCACGGTATTGGCGTGGATTAGACCCCAAGGCTGAGCAACTCAAGAGTAAAATGAGACTGTATTTGATTCGTTCTTATAGTGTAGGAGCCGCTGATAAAAGCAAACAACCATGTGTGGCATAGCCTGTCATCTAGATAAATTATACGACGACCGCGCCGCTGTGGGCAGCACAATTGTTGAAATGCTCAATTCGCTTGATTTGCGCGGCCCTGATTCGGCCGGCGTCGCGCTGTATAGCCCCCGGACGGGCGCCATGACGTTGCGCGTGAAGGTGGCTATTGGAACGGCGACGTGCCTTTCGGTTATCGCCGGATTGACCAACGGACGCTGGAACTCGATCCCAAGCAAGCCAAAAGAGTCCAGTTCGCTTTCCAGAAGTATGCGTCCGAGCTTTGTACCGATGGCGAGATTGCGCGGATGATAAACGATCAGGGCTACCGCACCAAGAACAAGACCGGAGAGGCACCCTTCGCCAAAGACTCTGTCAGAGGCCTGCTTACCAACCCATTCTACACGGGCGTTGTCATGTACAAAGGCGAAATCTTCCCTGGTCGCCACCCTGCCATCATCGGCCAGGAAACTTTCGACAAGGTCTTACGGCTGCGCCGGAAGCGCTATGCCGGTTGGAAAGGTTTCACCAGTCAGGGTCCTCGGACCTATCCTGCCGCTGGGCTTCTCGAATGCGAGGAGTGTGGTACCCGCTGCCAGGGCCGTACCACCCGGAACACCCGATTGATTGGTAGAGATGGGTGCCACCCATCTGAGTTTCGGTCCGCCCCTCGGGCCCGATTTGATGAAAGCACTGCACGTGCTCGGTCGAGAGGTGATCCCTCATTTCCGGCACTCGTAAGTGGTGCCAACTGCATGTAGGGCTGTTTCTCCTACCAGTCTTTGAGCACCTCCCGGGCTGCATTGTGACCGCATCATATCCGTCACCAATTACTGCTTCGCCGGGACACAATTGAATACTTTCACCATATTCCTCACGAGACCAGACAAATCTTTTCCAACAACATGTAAATCTTGCATGTATACTCCGTAAGACTATTCTTGGCGCGGCAGCACCAAACCAGCAATGCGGGGCAAGCTGAAAGGGACCTTTTCATAACCGCCCATTCCTATCGCGTCAATCAGAACAGCGAGGACCATCTGGCCCAAGATCATGGCCATGTTTCCCGCAGCTACACCTATGCGAGGCATGGCATAGGCGACACCGGCGACAGCCACAAGGATCAATACAGCCACCACTGCGCAGGCTGGCAAGATTCCTTTGGTATTGTCCAAGGTCAAAGTGCCGCGCATAAAAAGGAAGACCACCGCCGGAACTGCGATCACAGCAGCGACAGCATGTTCTATCAAACTGGCGCCAATGGCTCCAACAGAGCGTGCAATGAAACCCTCGATCGTTGTCACAATGCCAAAACCACCACCGCTGAGCACGGCGACAATCACGCCTGCATTAAATCGCTGCTGCATTTGAATCTCCTTTGTTAATCATGACAAACCAAATAATCTACTCCATTATTGCTAAGGCCGTGTTCATTGGCACGCAAATCTCCTAGAAGCTCAACTTCTTTATCCCCCTACGGGGATGCTTCGCTAAGAAGTTGAGCTTCTTATTTTGTGGCTTTCCAAGAAGCATTTTGCATTTCTCAACGCCACCAGCAGCGTTACTGCCATAGGCGTTGGCGCCCATCTCTTCGGTAATGTCTGGGGTTATGGGTGCGCCGCCAATGATCACAGAATATTTCTCACGGATACCTTTACCTACCAGCATATCGCCAACATCCTTCATAATACGGCAGGCAGGTGGGCAGCCATCTAGTATTTATTAAGTCATGAATTTATGTTCAGACACGTTTCTATTATGTATTCTCGAAGGTTATACCTCCACTTCCATCAATTTCTTGGCGATTCTCACGCCGATCTCAGCATCACGTGCGAAGCCATCTATTTCAATTTCATCAGCGAATTCCTGTGTAACTGCGCCACCACCAATCATCACCTTGACGGAATCTCGTAAACCTTCATCTTTCAAAACCTCGACCGCATTCTCTATTTGTTTTGTGGTCAGGGTAAGTAACGAGCTCAACCCCAATATTTGAGGATTATGTTCCCGTACTGCTTTGACAAAGTCATCTGCTGGCACATTGACCCCTAAATCAACAATATCAAACCCGTGCGAAGCCATCAATGTTCCTACAATGGTCTTTCCGATATCGTGTAGATCGCCTTCTACAGTACCCAAAACCACCTTACCGATTTTTTCACGAACGGCGCCGGTACGTGTAATTTCTCTTTCTAATACCGCTGCAGCAGTTTGCATGGCCTCCGCAGCAATCACTAGGTCGGGCAAAAAATACTTTCCGCTGGCGAAGCCATCGCCCACCTCAGTTATACCTGGATGCAGTCCTTTGTCAAAGGTAAGGAGCGGGTCGATGCCATCGGCTATCGCCTGTTCTGCCAACTGCTCAGCTTCGCTGATATCTCCCCGAATTATTGCCTCACGTAAGCTGCTCAGTAATTCACTTTGTGACATGGTCGTCTCCTTGTTCAGCCAAGTTTCTCAGCTTCGGCAGCCTTCAGAATCCGACCCAGCTCTCGGTCCACATCTTCTGGTAAGGGTTTATTCTTATGGGTCGCCATCAAATTCTGCGCGATCTCGGAGGCCCGATCCAGCACACCTTTCCTGCCGCCTTCGATCCAGGCATCATATCCTTCGCGGACGCTGACTTCTGGGATAAGGTAATCTTCTTGCCAATAGCTCCGAGTATGCTCTTGACGCAAGTAGTTCCCAGGGATTGGGCCAACTTCATTGATCAGGTCAACGGCAAGCCGTTCCTCATCGACACGAATCCCTTCTAACACCTTGCCGATCATCTTGCAGACCTCGTTATCAATCACCATTTGTTCGGGAGAAAACGCTCCTTCGTTATCCAACCCACCCAAAGCCATGATATGGTGTATGCCTGCCTGGGCGCACAGGAGAGCTTGAAGATGGTGCTCGTAGGATGCCTGCGGATCGGGCGTTTTCGCATCGGTCATCGGGAAGAAAGCAGCTGAAGGCATTTCCAAAAACCTGGCTATCTGCGCCGAGGCGACTGCCATAATCCCAACATCGATCGAACCGCTTGCCATCGTCCCCAAACGCATATCCATCGGCGTGGCGTAAGCCACATAAATTCCACCGTTACCTTTGTTTACCAGTTGCCCCAGTACAAGGCCGCCCAGAATTTCGGCTGTTTGGAGAACCAGCGTTCCGGCCATGGTTGCTGGACCGGACCCCCCCCTCATTGGCCCGCTCAGCAGATGCAAGGGATGACCTGCTCCAGCATAATCGAAAATTCCCTGGGCCTGATCAACAGCGATCACTAAGGGTGATACCATACAGATAGACCCATGAACCTGCTGGTCAAGCACCTCACACATTTCTACGACCCATTTCGAGCATCCGCCAAACGAAGCACCCATTGTGGTCTTTTCTGTATACCGGAATGCAGTTGCAACCACCCATTCCATTTCCACCTCAGGCGGCTTATCGGAGAGGTGCGGCGTGGGTTGGCAAAGGGTATGCACCTCTGGCATCGCATCACATAAGCGCACTAGCCTAGCCAAATCTTCCACTGTTGACACCAGCCGTTCTCCTGTGGTCCAGTCGTGGCTAGTGAAGCCAGGGAAAGCGCCAAAATAAATGGTTTCCCCACCCCAATGGAGGGATAGATCTGGGTTGCGCGCTTTCTGCACAAATTCATTGGGGCAGCTATCTACAGCCCACTGGACAAGATCTCCAGGAAATTTAACCCTTTCCGTCTCAGCATCCACTTGACAGCCCGCTCCCCTAAGAAGGTCAACAGCACGCGGGTGCGCAACGGTCATACCGGTTTCGGCCAACACATTCAGCGCTCCTCGATAGATGCGCTCCACTTCTCCATTTGTCAATAATTCGTATGGTTTCTTGCATTTGTGCCCAGTTAGTGTCATTTGATAACTCCTCTCAACAGACAACCTATTCTCTACCACATATAATTGTGTGTTTCAAACAATGGTGGAACACAAACGCTTGTTTGCACATTACTTTAATTGGTCTTGCCGTGTAGAGATCGCGCGTTTCAATCTCTCAGCTGTGATCGGGATTTTCTTGATCTGCAACCCAGTAGCGTCGAAAATAGCATTAGCAATTGCTGGAGCGGGCGGCATGATGGGCGGTTCTCCAACTCCTTTTGCTCCAAAAGGGCCAGTGGGGTCTGGGTGTTCAATATACACCGCCTTAATCGGGGGTACGTCCAAAGCAGTTGGAAGTCGGTAATCAACAAAAGAGGGATTAGTGATTTCTCCTTCTAAAACTTGCAATTCTTCGAACAAACTTCCACCAATACCTTGAACCACTCCACCTTCGATCTGGCCTTCGACTCCGGCCGGGTTTAACGCCTTTCCAACGTCATGGCAAGCTGTATAATTTATAACTCGGGTTTTGCCCGTGTCTTGGTCAACCTCAACTTCAGCTACATGTGTGCCAAATAGAAAGGTTCCAACTTGTCCTTGGGCATAACCATCACCAACAGGGTGCGGGAATGAGCCTGCGGCCAGCCAGGAGCCGCTACCAAGTAAGGGGCCTCCGGTTACATAAAGGGCAATTCCAACCAAATCATTAAAAGCCAGACGGTTGTCAGGTTTATCTAATTGAAATACCCATCCGCCTTCCACTGCGATCTCTTCCTGGTTACACTTGAGGAAAGATGCAGCAGCTCCGACCAGCTTATTCCGCACATCTTCTGCTGCAATACGGACTGCATTGCCAGAATCATATGTTGTCCGACTGGCGATCGAACCGGTATCATGAGGGGCGAAATCAGTATCTGCAGCAACAACGCTCACAGCATCTACAGGAACCCCAAGCACTTCTGCGGCGATTTGCCTCAGGACATTGTGTGAACCACAACCAATTTCGGTTATGCCCGTGATTATAGTTACAGTTGCATCCTCATTCACTCGAACCATGGCGGAAGAAGAGAGAAATCCGGTTACGTGAATAAGGTTGGCAACCCCGATACCACAGTTGGCTTTTTGCTGGCCTTTCTTTTCTCTATAGCGTGATTCCATGAGCGCTGACTCCATGGTCTCGCGTATTGTCACCGCTCGCAAGTTCTGGGTGGAAAGGATCGGTTCGCCGTCACGGCACAGATTCTTGATGCGAAAGTCAACTGGGTCCATTCCCAATTTGGAAGCTATTTCATCCATGATCAATTCTGTGGGAAATGAGATTTGATGGGCACCATATCCCCGCATACAGCCCCAATCTGGGTTATTCGTCACTACCACACGGGCACGTGCTTGACAATTAGGGATGTGATAGGGTCCCTGGGAAACTGTTATCGCATGAGTTGCGGTGCCAAGTACGTGATCCGCATATGCGCCTGCGTCTACCAAGATATCTGTCTCTTTTGCTGTGATCGCGCCATCTAACTTTACCCCAACTTTCATATGAATCGAATAGGGTGAACGAGCATGTGTGGTAGTGAATTCTTCCTCGCGAGATAATACAAGTTTTACCGGACAGCGTGTTTCACGAGCAAGCAAAGAACAAATCTGTTCAAGATGTGTTTTGAGGCGACCACCAAAACCACCTCCCAACCAAACTGCTACTACCTTCACGTCAGTCATGGGTAAATTAAGCGATAGCGCTAATTCTGTGTGCAGCACACTGATCTGTTGCGTACCTGTGAACACAGTGATACGTCCCATATCGTCAACCTCAGCCAGACAAGCATGAGGTTCTAGGGCTGCCTGATGACACGGAGATGTGTAATAGTCTTCTTCGACAACTAGATCCGCTTCGGCAAATCCGGCCTCGACATCGCCCAAGTGTAGTCGAGCGTCCATGCACACATTTCCATACCGCTTGTATGGATAGATAGCCTGATATTCAGCTAAAGTTGGGTGAATTAAGTGTGCATCAGGAGCCATTGCCTCCTCAATCGTGTAAATCGGAGAGAGATCTTCATAATCAACCTTGATCAGACGAACAGCTTCAGCAGCCACTTTCTGGCTAATCGCCGCGACTGCAGCTACTGGCTCCCCAATGTGCCGAACTCGGTCGACAGCAAAGATGAGTCGGTCCCTAATAAATATGCCATATAATCGAGTAGGTGCTTGCGCGCTAGTAATAACAGTTTTAACACCTGGTAAGGCTTTAGCTTGACGAGTATCAATGCCCAGAATGCGAGCGTGTGGTCGGTCGCTATATAATATTTTGCCATATAGCATACCTGCCCGGAAAAGATCTGTCGTGTACAAGGCACGCCCAGTGACCTTGGCTACCGAACCTGCCGACTGGATTGATTTGCCAATAGCCTGGTATTCACTCATGAATTTTATCCTCGCATCATTTCTGCAGCAGACAATATGGATCGAACTATCCCCACGTATCCAGTGCACCTGCAAAGATTTCCCGAGATGGCAGCGCGTACCTCCTCTTCCGTTGGACGAGGGTTCTCATCAAGTAGCGCCTTTGCAACCATGAGAAAACCAGGCGAACAATAGCCGCATTGAACAGCACCATTCTCGATAAAACTTTGTTGTAGAGGAATTAGATTATCAGCATCACCTAAACCCTCTACCGTTAAGATCGATTGACCTTCAGAAGAAACTGCTAACACAAGACAGGAATTTACGGGCTTACCATCAATAAGTACCGTACATGCACCGCAATCTCCAGTTCCACAACCCAATTTTGCCCCAGTTAATCTCAGCTTGTCACGTAGAATATCAACTAACAAATCATCTGGTTCGACCATCAGAGAGTAAGACTGGGAATTGATCTGGAGTGCAATCGATTTGTCCATAATCTTCCTTTTAATTTTCCTGTTGAAGTTGAACGTTTGCCTGCTTCAGGGCTCGAAAGGTGAGAACCTCAACCATCTCCCTGCGATATTCAGCCGTAGCTCGCACATCGCTGATGGGTGCTGCCTCTTCTGCGGCGCATTTAGCGACAGTCATTAAAGTATCATCATCTGACGATTGGTTTGAAGCTAGCAAAGCCTCCGCTTGAACAGCCCGCAAAGGTGTAGGCGCAACCGCACCTAAGGCGATGCGACCTTGAAATTTTCCGTCTGCAACCCATAATTTTACAGCGACGCCCACGATGGCAAGATCTAAAGCCCGGCGGGGCGAATTCCTTAAGTACACCGCTCGGGCATCTGGCGGCTGCGGGGGAACAACTATAGCAGTTAGCAATTCATCTGCTATTAGAGCTATTTGGCCTGGAGCAGTAAAGAAACTTGTCAGGGGTACCTGGCGGCGCTCTTTCGCTGAAGCAATTTCCAAGTGTGCATCGAGTACTAATAGTGGCGGCGCTGAATCAGCTGAGGGTGCGGCATTACAAAGATTTCCACCAATAGTTGCTATGTTTCGAACCTGAGGAGATCCCACAGCGGACGCGCTAGCGGATAGAACATTCAGGGTATCTGTCAGCAACGGTGATTTCTCAATCGCGGCAAAAGTACAGGCCGCGCCGATCCTCAAACTTTCTTTGGTGGAGGAAATTTCTACTAACTCTGGAATTGCGCTTATGTCTATCAGGACGATCTCAGACGAGACATTTCTATTGTGTTTGAGTAGTAGATCTGTACCGCCAGCAATGATTAGCGCTTGTCCCTTGTTCTTCTCCAAGAGGTTGAGCGCTTCCTCCAATGTTTCGGCTCGAATATAATCTTCAATCATAGAGCTCATCCAATTGTAATGATCCCAATGTGCTGCCCACAAATATCATATTTTTATGTAGAACATCAAATAGAATGTCTGGATACCAGACTTCATGGTTAAATAACGGGCCAGCGTGGTTTTATATCTCTTAAACCAGTTTCTGCCCGGCGTAGGATTTCCGCTAACCGCCCTCGATGCTTCATAAGGGCAGCCCTAAGTCAATGGATTCTTCCTTGACCTCGTCATACATTGCCTGCCATTCTGGTTTGGCTTTGAAATTCTCTAGGTCGTAGACCTCAGTGACAATCTTGCCAACATCAGGATTCTTAATGGCGTCTTCGTACTTGGGCAAAACAGCCTTGGCGATTTCGTTGACTTTGCCTAACGACATCCCTGATGCAGCATGGGATACCTCAGCTACCCATTTGCATTCCAACGGGGACAAGTAATCGTCCAGCTTGCCGCCAGCAGAGCGCGGACCAGTTGATAAGGACACTCCAGACGCAGAAAGCGCCGCCTGTCCTACCAATGTTTCATACAACAACGTCTTTGTGCCCGGACCCGAAACCTGATTGGCAATCCCCTGGGTGAGGATGCTGGTATTTCGACTCAAGGCTTGATGAACCACCGACAAAGCCCAGACGCCTTCCCGATTGACGTTGCCCAGGTAGCGGATATCATAAAGCTCACCACCGCCTATATCAGCCAGCAAAATGGGGTATTGCAATAATCCAGCAGCAATGCTCGACAATACCGCACCTTCAGGTGGACCAGGCATGCCACCGATCATCCCAGGTGAACCGGCAAAAATCATCCCGCCCACGTTCAACGTGTGGACCACTTTATGCAGCGTCTGATAGTTGACCTTCAATTCCGAAGGATAAAGAATTAATGACAGGTCTGTCGTGGGAAACGCACCAGCAATACCGTATCCACCAAACTGCCCGTACTCGGTTACCGCGGAGATCTGCCCAACTCCACCCATGCCAGGTCGCCCAACTTTCTTGCGGATTTCCACATGCATCTTAGCCTGCTCAAAACCAACCAGCGTCTCTGAGGGCGCATCCGGGATGACATCGATTCCATGGATCGATTTCAGCGAACCACCTTCCAGTATGTCGACTTCTGTCTGGCGAGCAATTCCCTCGGTCACAAGCGGCCAAATATCTTCCGACATGGTGATCCCCAGCGAGGCGATCATTTTCGCGGGATAGGGGTCCGAAGGTGTGCGCGTTTTGATGACGGAGGCATCTTCTCCATATCCAACGGTCAATTCGGATGGCGCGGCATTAATGGCCGCATCCAGTTCCTCTTGCGAAACCTTGATGATACGGTCTGTGGTCTCGCACAGCATGCCCAGTTCCAGGGCCATTTCATATCCCGCTTTGAAGAAGCGATCCGCCAGTTCACTATCCTGGTTTACGGGATTCTCCTGGTCGCATGTCTTGGCAAGTTCATATTTATTGAGCATCTCGCGAACGGCCTTGGGGATGCGCTTTACATCCCATTCTTTGACAGTGCAGTATTCGCCTTTTTGAGAACGATCTAGAATTTTGATGATTTCCGGCTTATTCATTTTTTTTCTCCAGTGTTTAGGATAATGCGCCCAGCACCACGGGTTTGTTGAAAGGTGGCTTAGCTTCACCACCCATCACCTGACGGGTGAGTGCGGCAGCATCGCTAGCATCTCGACCGTAGCCATCAGCGCCGATATCAGCAGCCCACTCCGGGTTCACTGGACCGCCACCTACGACAACATAAAATTTCTCACGGTTGCCCGAATCAATCAGGGTGTTGACGATTTGGTGAAATAGCGGCTGTGTGGTCGACAGCAAGGTCGAGATGGCCACCACATCGGCATTTTCATCGATGGCAGCACGCACAAATTCTTTGGGTGTCACATTGGTGCCCAAATCTTTGACCTTAAAGCCAATGGCCATCAGGTAGGCGGAAACTATGTTCTTACCGATATCATGCATATCACCCTGAATGGTGCCGATAACAACTGTGCCTCCAGCCGAGGCATCCAGATCACCCGCAGAAATATGCGGAACGATCATGTCTGACGCCGCACTGGCGGCATCACCAATCATGATCAATTCCGGAAGGAAGAGATCCCCATCTTGAAAGGATTGACCAACACCTCCCATGGGCTCGTTAATGGCCTGTTTGATGATGGTGGCGGGGTCAATACCAGCGTCGATAGCGGCCTGAGCTGTCGTAGATGCGGCTTCGACATCTCCAGCGACAACAGCTTGGCGTAATTTTTCGATATGATTTTGGTTGTCCATTTTTTATCCTTTTATTTATCGAAACCTTTTAGTCCTATCCGAATGGGTAATACAATATTTTGAACATATGTCAATCCATAAACGAGAGGATTTTCTTCGCTATTATAGAATACTTCCTCTAACCTAATCCAAAAACAGTTTTCATCACTATTCATTTTGACGTCCTCATAATCTGCTATGTCATCTTCCCACAATCCTCCACCAATCATCAGCAGAACACTGGCTAACTCTTGGTCAGTATATTTTTTTGTAAAGTCGAATAGGCCAAGGTTTAGATCAAGTTTGTAAATATCATGATTGAACCATTTTGCTGAATAAACATTTTGCGAGTAAAAAACTGGATCTTGATTTGCATAAATAATTCGTCTGACAGATACAACGCTATCTTCCATGCTCAGGTCAAGCACTTTCGCTTCCCCTTCTTTTGGAGCTCTCTGATTAATCCTAAACCCAGTAATGGAAGGCGTAAAGCCTCGATGCTCTATAAGATGGACAAAATCCCAGACACCACTTTTCGCAGAGATCAGATCTGGGATTCTCTTTCTTACATATGTGCCATCTCCGTGAATGCGTTTTACTACACCCTCAGCAGATAATTTGATGTATGCTGACCGAGCAGTGGCACGGCTGACCTTGAGCTCTCGTGAGAGCTCATTCTCAGAAGGCAATTTTTTTCCTGGGCCATGCTCGCCAGTAGCAATCCGCTCTTTGACGACCTTAACCACTTGATCGACAAATGTTTCCGTCCGTTTTATAGCCAAATTCACATTCCCTCAAAAATTTCTACTATTGTAAGCTCGTGGTCATCAGTCGTCTATTAAGTGTCAAAATTAGTTGCGGTTATTTTATATCTCAAATTCACAGGTTCTTTGCCTTACTTTTCGAGATAAAAGACCTATTATCCACAGTAGCATCACTTATAGTAGATATTTAAATTCCAGTAATCGTTGTTTTTCGAAAATGAAGACGCCTGAAACCTAGTATCACGCTAGACATGTATGTGCCTTTGACACCTGGCAAACAACACGAAGCAACAGAGATTACGGGTGAATTTCGCACGCCTTTGTCATATGACGGATTCTCATCTAATCACTCCTGTGGATTTTATCCAACGCATCCCATCCCTCCCTGCGCGATGGACTTTTATCGCACCAAGGAGGAATCACTATTGTTACTTTCCATACTTGCGAGTAGCTTCAACCATTGCAGCCACATTCTCTGGCTTCGAATGATCAGTTACTGCGCCCGCGCTGTCGATGATCACGCCTCCTTTGCCAGCAAACATGTCGATCAGTTCTTTTACATCTTCTTCAACATCTTGCGGCGTGCCATGCTCCATCAACGAGACGGGGACATTGCCCCAGAAGCAAAAGTCGTCGCCAAGTGCTTCGGCAGCGGCTTTGCGATCAATCCGATCAAAATGAAGGGGGAATTTGCCCTTAGGAAGCTGTTTGATATACTTCAGCCGTCCAGTCCAATCACCTTCAAAAAACGGCATTGGCATGAAACCGGCCTCGAGGATGTCATCGATTTGCTTCTTGAAGCTGGGCCAGAAGAACTTCTCAAAGTGAGGTTCGGTCATAAAACCATCGGCCCCCCGGTAAACAAACAGACAGAGGCGAGGGTTGCCTGAAATCTGACATTGAATGATCGAAAGCTGTGTTTGCTGCACTGCGCAGATGTCAATTGCGGAGAGGAGTTTGTCTGGGTTGCGGTACATGTCGGTCATAGCACCTTTGTTGCCACGTAACCAGATGCTGACTGTGTCATAAGCTG
>PVBE013002452.1_pt1 | contig 25835 bp, 20 predicted proteins | sample 1631181 | NCBI WGS metagenome assembly PVBE01 (sample SAMN08397723, study PRJNA350692) | Marine metagenome, whole genome shotgun sequencing project. | isolation source: water | place: Pacific Ocean | collected 2012-04 | reverse complement strand
CTTGATGTTCTCGACCAGCATGTCGAACAGCGCGCCCTCGGAGCTCAGCTCCGCCGTACCCTTGAACTGGACGCCGTCGAACTTCTCCGGCCTGCAGACGGACACGGCGACTCGCGGGTTCTCCTCCAGGTTCTGCCGGGTGTGCGGACTCATGATTTCTGCAAACACGAGATGATCGTCGTCGAGCACGGCGATCGAGCCCTTCGGGCTTACATTCGGCACGCCGTCGACAGAGGCCGACGCGACATAACACAGGCCGACCTCTTCGATCAGCTTCCTGTGGTCCTTGGTGATCATCCCCATCTGGCTCTCCTCCTGTGTCGGCCCTGGTCGGGGCTCCGTGGACAGTTGAGATAGCACCTGTGCGTCCGAATATCCTGGCCTCGGGGAAACTGGTCTTTTTTTGCTGTCTGCGTGCTCGCCCAAACGGTGTCGTGGTCGCCGGGTAGCCCCAGCGGCCAGAAGGCCGCACCTCGATCCCCTTGTTTCAGGTAGCGGCTCGCGCCGTCTCACAACGAACCCCTGTGGCCTTCCCGATCCGGCGGAGCGCCCGCCCCAGCCGGACAAGTCCCGGTATTTGTTGCTGCTTTTCAGAATCCGAGACATTTGCCATAACGAGCGAGGCTTTTCGCCTCGCTCGGGATCGATATCCCGGACGGCCCCGGATCGAATGGCCGGTCTTCACGATCATCGTCGGCCACTCTTGGGTCATCACCGGGGCCCGCGGCATGGTCGCCCTTCACTTTGCCCCGGCCGAACGCGATATTCTCGGAACTGCGAGAGCGTGGAGAGAAAGAGCCATGAGCGACGTCCTCCCCGCAGTCGAGATCGACGAGATCGCTGTCGAGCCCCACCCCGAGACGACGGGCGAGTACCAGAGGTCGCTGGAGATCGACGTCGTAGCGGACGAGCTCATCTTCACCCGAAGGGCGGCGTCGAAGCGTGTGTCCGCTGCGGGAAGAAGAGCTGACGGGAGATCTGCATCGCACTCGAGGAGCTATCATCTTCCGGGAGTGAATGGAGACGAGACAAAGGGAGGCCGCCATGACTGAATACCGCGTGATCGATGCCGACGGACATTTCAACGAGCCCGCAGAGATCTGGCCCCAATACCTCGAAAAGAAATTCCATCCGATGGCACCCAGGTACGTCACCGACAACCTGGGACGCCCGCGCATCTTGCTGGGTGGTGAGATGAAGGAGCACATCCCGATGCCACCCGGACAAACGCCCGGCGGCGGGATGGCCGGCGGCCAGGATCCGCACGCGCGCCTGGCCGACATGAACAAAGAAGGCATCGACGTGATGGTGATGTTTCCCACCACGGGTCTCTTCTTCTACGGCCTGAAGCAGCTCGACCTCACGGTCGCTCTATGCCGCGCCTTCAACGATTGGGCCGGCGACTTCTGCGCAGTCGAACCCGATCGGCTCTTCGGTCCCGCCGTCCTGCCGCAGATGGACGTCTCCGAAGCGATGGCCGAGGCAGTCCGCGTCGCCGAGAAGCGGCCGATGCAGGCCGTCATCTTCCGCCCCAACCCGGTCGCCGGACGAACCCTCGACCACCCCGCCTTCGCGCCCCTCTGGTCGCTTCTCGAGGAGCTCGACGTTCCCCTCGTCCTCCACGAGGGCACGACACAGGACGTGCCCCAGGTGGGCAACGACCGCTACGACAACTTCATGTTCCGGCACATCATCAGCCACGCCTTCGAGCAGCAGATGGCGCTCATGAGCCTGATCTGCGGCGGGGTGCTCGAACGGCATCCCGGCCTGCGCGTGCTCATCGTCGAGGCCGGCATCGGCTGGGTGCCGTATTGGATCGACCGCCTCGACCATCACATCGAGCAATGGGGCTTCGCCAGCGCACCGCTCGAGCTGAAGCCCTCGGAGTATTTCGCGCGGCAATGCTTCGTCGCAGCCGACGCCGAGGAGTTCATGCTCCCGCAGGTCATCAGCCTCGTCGGCGACGACAATCTGTGTTTCTCGACCGACTACCCACACCCGGACCACCCCTTCGAAGGGGTCGTCGCGGAGCTGACGCAGCGAACGGATCTCTCCGAGGAGTCCAAGCGCAAGATCCTGGCTGACAACGCGGCGCGTCTGTTCAAGGTCTAGAAGCGATACGGCAGCCCGACGCCCATCGACAAGTAGTACAGATTGTCGATCGAGCCGGCGTCCGGCTCGCGGAAGTCCTGCGTCGTGACGAGTGCCGTGACTTCCGTGTTCACCACGATGTGCCTGGTGATATACCAATCGATGCCGACCCCGCCGCGAGCTGCAAAGCCGCTCTCGTTGCCCCCATCGGTCTGGGCGATGCCGGGAATCGCTCCGAATCCGGGGGAGAAGCTGGTATCGGATTTGTAGAGCGAGTAGCCGGCACCCAGCAAGAAGTACGGATGGATCCGCCAGGTCGGAATGATCAGCTTCGTGTTGAGCGTCAGCGAATGCCCCGTGATATCGATCGTGGCTTTTTGACCCGGAAGCGACGACGAGGTGACTTCGGTTTCGAAGTTGTCGATCCATTCGTACTGGAACTCGAACGCGATGAAGGACGCCGCTCGGTAGCCCACGCGCGCGTTGAGTCCCCACGAATCATCAATGTCGACACTGACCGGCCCGCCGACCAGATCGGAAAAGGCATCGTCGATCTGATCGTCGAAGAAATTGTGCGTGTAGACGCCCGACAACCCGACATAGGCGCCGGTACGGGCGAACGATTCTTGTTTCGCGGAGGCGGACCCCGGAACGAGAAGAAATACAAGAAGGAAGGCGCGCAGCGACGCCGCGAGACTCCAGCGCAGGCTTCCCCGATCCTGAATGGTCGAACCCATCGCGATCCGCCCTTCGGTCCCCTCGATAGCTTGAATTCACCAGCACGGGACTCAAACGATCTCGAGCCGACCGGCTCCGAAACGGCCCGGTCGGGTCAGTTCCCAAGAACTATCGGCAGCGAGCCCAAGAAGCTGTAGACGGTCCCTTCTTGGCAGAACGGCGGATACCCCCCGTAGCCCCCCGCAGATAGGAAAACGCAGCGGGTAGAGGAGTCGAGCAGGACACGCGGCGCAGGTCCTCTGCTGGCTGCGTCGCACATCGAAGTGCGAGTCCGGCGCCCACGAAGGCAGCCGTTTCAGATCATCGGATCGCCCGTCGATCGACAGCGATCAGCTGTCCAGTCACTGCTCTGCCAGATCCCGCAGCAAACTGCGGACGAGCGGATCGAGGCCAACCGAATCGGATATTGCGGAAATTTCGGGCTCTGTGCCTGACAATCGGGCAGCTCTGGAACGGGACCGGCCCGTCCATGACTCGCGTACGGCCTCCCGCGCCTCCCAAAAGGCTGCTGGATTCGATCTCTGCGCTCGAGCTGGCTCAAACGGGCAATTGAGTTTGCCCGCAGCCTTTGGCACAGTCGTTGCTTCGTCCGGAACCAGAATCCGGCTGCTGTTGAATTCTATTCGCTGTCCTCGTGCGTGAGTTCCAGGGATCGCGCCGCGGAGAGCAAAAACTGCAGAGTAAGGAACCGACTTCGGCTCGGAACGACCCGTCTCCGCGCGGGGCCGGGCCGCTTCGCCGATTTCGGCTCCGGGCCGGGTTTTGACGACTTGGACGACGACTCATACACCGACCTGGACGACGACTTGGACGACTCAACAAAATGACCCTACCAAAGGAGGTCCCCGCGAAATGGGCACCAAGATGAAGCTCGAATACATCTGGCTTGACGGTTACAAGCCCACCCAGAGCCTGCGAAGCAAGACGAAGGTCGTCGAGGACTTCAGCGGCAAGCTCGAAGACACACCGATGTGGGCCTTCGACGGCTCTTCGACGGAACAGGCCGAGGGCAATTCTTCGGATTGTCTGCTCAAACCCGTCGCGATCTTTCCCGACCCGGGCCGCAAGAACAGCCATCTGGTGATGACCGAGGTCCTGAACCCGGACAAGACGCCCCACGAGAGCAACGGTCGCGCGACCATCGCGGACGATGATGATGACTTCTGGTTCGGCTTCGAGCAGGAGTACTGCGTCTGGGACCCCCACCATCAGGTGCCGGTCGGCTTTCCCCCCGGCGGGTTCCCGGCGCCCCAGGGCCAGTATTACTGCTCGGTCGGTGCAGAGAACGCGGTCGGTCGCGAAATCGTGGAAGAGCACCTCGACCTCTGCCTCGAAGCCGGCATCAACATCGAAGGCATCAATGCCGAGGTGATGATGGGCCAGTGGGAGTACCAGATCTTCGCCAAGGGCGCCGCGCGCGCCGGTGACGAGGCGTGGATAGCGCGCTACTTGCTCGCGAGAACCGCCGAGCGCCACGGCTTCGCGATCAATCTGGAGCCCAAGCCGATCAAGGGCGACTGGAACGGTTCGGGCATGCACGCCAACTTCTCGAACAGCTTGCTGCGCACCTGTGGCAGCCAGGCGGTCTACGACCAGGTCTGCAAGGCCTTCGAGCCTGTGATCGCGGAACACATCGCGGTCTACGGCGCCGACAACGATCAGCGCCTGACCGGTGCCCACGAGACCGAATCACTCGACAGATTCAGCTACGGCGTGGCGGATCGAGGCGCCTCGATCCGGATTCCCTTCGCGGTCGTCGACGCCGGCTGGAAGGGCTGGCTCGAGGATCGGCGACCGGCGTCGAATGCCGACCCCTACAAGGTCGCCAGCGTCATCGTGAAGACCGTCAAGGCCGCCAGCGCCAACATCAAGGCGTAGCGCGCCAGTCGAGCTCCGCGAGTCGCGAAAAGGGGTGTCTGGCCATCGAGCCGGGCGCCCCTTCTTCTTTCTGTTCTTTTCTTTCTGATCTGCCGGCTGCGACCCGCCGGCTCGGGAGCGGGGTCGTCTGACGCGCCCGAAGAATGGCCCCAAGGGGTGTCCCTCCGAAAAAATCTGAACCCGGCGCAAAGATTGCTGTCACGCGGCACACTGGAACCCCACAACCCGACCTACGGCGGGTGCAAACTGGGGCCGTCCCCATGTGGAGATGGATCGAGCGGATGCCCAGCGGAGCTCGGATCTGGAGATGGAAGGGGAGCCGGAGAGCTGCGGCGATCCTCGTCGCGTTGCCGCTCCTCGGGATCGCCGCGGCGGCGGCCGCCGAACCGGCCCTGCTGATCTTCGACGAGATCACCCCGAGCTTCATCGCAGTCGAGACGCCGCTCGCGTCTACGTCCTCGTCACCGCTGACGCTACCGGGCGAGCACGCAACCGCACTCGTCTATCGCGAGAATTATCCCGGGCTCGACTTCGCGGGCGTCTCGAAGACGATCGTCCTGACCGAGGACGATGCCGAGTTCTCGAGCCCGTCGATGGCGGGGGACGCCGGCGTACTGATCGAGATCACGGACCGGGCTGGCGGGTTCTTCGACCTGGCACTGGTTCCGGAGCAGCTGTTGGACGTCGAGGTGGGCCGCTACGCCGACTCGAGCTGCGACGGCTCGACGAGAGAGGTCGGCGGGGAACTCCAGTCCCTCGAGACCGCCGAACTGCTTCGCGGCCTGAGCTACAGCTGTGAGGCGGGCGGCTTCGAAGTGCTCGAGATCGATTTCGGGCCCGCCGGCGAGCTCGTCGCGCTGGCGGCGGACTTCGCCTACCGAGGATCGGGCGGAGCCTGGTCCGTGTCCGGCAGCCTGCGCTACCGCGCGTCACCCGAGCATCACATCGGAGGGATACTCGAGCTCGCCCCGATCGAGGCCCTCGACACCGACAGCGCCGACGCCCTCGGCTTCGCCTCGGTCGAGCAGTCCTTCCCGGCGCTGGTCATCTCCGGCCGCCGCGACATCAGCGCCCCCGGCCTGATCACCCTCAGCTCGAGCTCCGTCGGCGAGGCTGAGCTTCTCGGGTTCACGCAGGAGATCGGCGTCCTCGTGCGGCTCTCGACCTTCCAGAGCGCGGACCAGGTCCAATACGGCGCGGGCTCCATCTGGTCGCAGATCGAGGCGCGCGGCCTCGATGAGCTGGCCGCCGCCCGCAAGGCGCGCGTCGAGGCGCTGCGAAATCGGGACGATGAGACCCACGCAGAGGCGCTGGTCGCGCCGAAGGGTAGCCAGGGCGACGCCGACGACCCGACCGGATCAGATCTGGGAAGCGGCCCGAAGCAGCCTCCGTCGACCCCCGCCGACCCGGCGAGCGAGTCTCGCACCGTGCTGGGCCTGACGATCGAGACCCGCTACTTCCGTCCGGAGCTCCCGCCCCTGCTCGAACCCGGCGACTGGCCCGGGCCGGCCGAGCGGGACGTGGCGCTCCGCGACATCGGCGAGGCGCCGCGCGAACCGAGGTTTGCCGAAGGCGCGCAGCCCGGGCCCGCAGATCCCGCGGCGGCGCCCAGAGCAGTCCGGGTTGGCGCAGCCGGCAAGCCCCGCGGCGCCCCCGCGAGCTGACATCGCCGCACGTCCGGCGCTAACGGCCGACTCCGAAGCAGAACGCTTCCGCCTCGATGTCGCCATGGTAGTTCGCGCCATCGCCGAGCTGTTCGAGCAGCTGGGCGAAAACTGGCAAAGGCTCATTGCCAGCCTGGGAGGCTGAAGGAAACCCGATGGCCAAACGCACGACCGAGCGAGCCGGCGGCTCCGCCTCCGACCGCGATCTCATCGCGCGCGTCGCGGAGCGCGACGAATCGGCCAGCACCGAGCTCTTCCGCCGCTACGCGGACGAGATCTACGGCTATCTGCTGCGGCGGGCGCGCAAGACCGAGGCCGAGGATCTGCTGCAGGAGATCTTCGTGCGCGCCCTGCGCGGCGCCTCGCGCTTCCGCGGCGAGAGCAGCGCTCGCACCTGGCTGTACTCGATCGCCCGCAACACCTTGTCCGAGCGCGAGCGCGAGCGCTGGGAGGCGCATCTTGCCGGCGACGTCGGGGATCCGCAGCCGGGCCCGGAATCCCTCGCCATCGGAGGCCAGCAGCGGCGCAACCTGATCGCCGCACTCGATCGGCTGCCCGACGAACAGGCGCTCGTGCTGGAGCTGCACCGAGTCGACGGGTTCTCCCACAAGCAGATCGCCGCGCTGCTCGGAATCGAGATCGCCACCAGCCGCAAGCGCATGCAGCGGGCCAAGGAGTCGCTCGAGCGAGCGCTGGCGACGAGCCACTCGCAGCACGGCCGCCACTCCCGCATCGAATCCTGGCGAAGCTCGCTGCTTCGCCGCGCACTACCAGAGGAGGCTCAGATCCATGTCCAACATGAGCGCAGAGCAGTTTGAATCCATCCGCGAACGCACCCTCGAGAGGGTTGCGAAACTTCCCCGACGCCTGGGGCGCTACCAGATCCGGGGAGAGCTCGGTCACGGGGGGATGGGAATCGTGTACGACGCCGTCGACCCCACCCTCGAGCGGAGGGTCGCCGTCAAGGTGATCCACCGCAGGGCGCTGTCTCCCAGCGCCGATGACGACGAGGTGGCACAACGCTTCGAGCGGGAGATGAAGGTCGCCAGCGCGATCTTTCACCGCAACGTGGTCGCGATCCTCGACGCCGGTGTCGACGAGGGCGAACAGGGGACGCAGGCCTTCTACGTGATGGAGCGGGTCGCGGGCAACTCGCTGGAAGAGGTCCTGCGCCGCCGGGGGACGCTGCCGCGCGCGGAGGCACTGCAGATCGCGTCCGCGGTGGCTCGCGGGTTGGCGGCCGCCCACGCCCACGGCCTGGTGCACCGCGACCTCAAGCCCTCGAACGTGCTGCTCCCGGTCGGCGAGGAGGCGCGCATCGCCGACTTCGGCCTGTGCAGTGTGCGCAGCGAGATCGGCCCCGACGCCGACTCGGGCGCCATCCTGGGCAGCGCCCACTACATCGCGCCGGAGCAGCTCGACTCGGCCAAGGTCTCGCCTAGCGCCGATCTCTTCTCGCTCGGAGCGATCGTACTGCGAATGGTGTCGGGCTTCGAACCCTTCGGCGCAGCCTCGATGCCGGCGCACATTCAGCGGATCCTGCACGACGAGCCCGACGGACTCGACGAGCTCGATCCCGGGCTGCGAGCTCTAGTCGAGCGGCTGCTCGCCAAGCGGCCCGGGGATCGACCGCCCAGCGCCGAGCACGTTGCCGACGAGCTCGACGAGCTGGCCCGGAGTGAGCCCGAGCCGTCCCGGAGCCGCCGGCGAGTCGCGCGCGGTCTTGCAGGCCGCCTGTTCGGCCGCGGTGGCGACGCAGCGGGCGGTGCGCGCATTCGATGGCTGGCCCTCGGCCTGCTGCTGGGCGTCAGCGCGACGCTGGTCGGGATGCGCAACCAGGTGATCGGGCTGGACGAGGTGGCGGAGAACCAGTGGCAGCAGGTCGACAACCAGCTCGCCCGACGCAGCGAGCTGATTCCAAAGCTCGTGCAGATCAGCAAGGTCGACGGCCGCTACCGGCCGCTCGCCTACGAACTCTCGACCACCGTGAACCGCATCGCGGTCGCGCGGGCCCGCTACAACGACGCGGTCACCCTCCTCAATCAACGACTGCGCCAGCTGCCATGGAGCGTGCTCGCAGCGGACCTCGAGGCACGACTCCTCTACGAGCCGTCGCCGGAGAAGCTTCGCGACATCGCCTTGGAGCTGTGAGCGATGAATCGGACTCTTCTCGCGTGCAGCGCGATCGCGCTGCTGGCCTGCGGTGTCGGTCGCGCGCCGGTGCGGGTCCACGATGCGGCCGGACAGCTGCCGAGCGGCGCGGCCGTCGCACTCGACCGCAGGCTCGAGCGGCTCTACCGCGAGACGGGCGTCGACCTGCAGATCAGCTTCGAGGTCTCGGTGAAGAGCAGGGAGGGTCTGGGCATTCGCGCGGCCCGACGCTTCGCAGAGCTGGGCGTCGCGGAGAAGAGTCCGCAGGCCCGGGGTCTGCTCTTTCTCTACGACGTCGGCAGCGAGATGCTCCACGTGGAGCTGGGCCTCGGGATGGAGGAGATGCTGAGTGACGCCTTCGTGGGCTACCTCGTCGAGGATCACGTGCGCAGCCTCTTCGATTCGGACGAGCCGCGCATGGCGCTGCTGCTCGCGGTCCGCATGATCGAACACCGGCTGCGCCGCGCGGCGCTGGCCGGACGCTTCGACCCGCGCCCCGCGGACCCATTCCCGTTTTCACTGCACCGCTCTGCCGGTGGCGGCACAGCGCAGAACGCCCCGCTGGGCGCCGCGGCGCTCCCGACGCTTCCCCGCGGCACGATTCCGGCGGCCGAGCAGCGCTTCGCGGCCGCGGACACAGTCGAGCAGTGCTACCAGCGCTACGTCGAGTGGCTCGCGGGCGGCGTCTTCGACCCGGCGGTCGCAATCTTTACGCCCGAGAGCCGCGACCTGCTACGCCAGTTCCCGATCACTCCGGCCTACCTCGACTTCGCGCTGCAGAGCGAATACGGCAACGACATGGCGATCGTGGAGCAGGGCGATCGAGCGCTGCTGTACGCGGTCGACGACCCGCTGCCCGCACCGCACTTCCTGCGCCGCGGGGCCGACGGCTGGCAGCTCGATCTGGTGGCCACGAGCGAAGAGCTGGTCAACCTGGCTGGCGAGCCCTACGCGTGGACCTTCCTCGGCCCGGATGGCCCGAACATGCGGCCCTTCCGCGACCAGCTGGTGCGTCTCGGTGAGGCCCTCAGGCTGCGAGAGGGGGACAATCGTCCCATCCCCACGTTTCGCTAGTCCAGTCGCCAGCGGCACCTCAGAAACCGGTCACATCGACGACACCGGGCCCACTATCCGAGCACAGATCCGGAAGCTCCGTCGGGCTCGCGCCGGGCGGGACGCACCGCGAGCGAAGGGAAGGAATCATCGTGAAGCGAATTCTCCTGGTGACGGGGATCCTGCTGCTGCTCGGCTGTGATTCGAGCGGGGGGTCCTCCCAGAAACAGTCCGCGGCGGCCGCCAGTCTGGTACCCCGGCAGAACGCCGATGTCTTCACGGAGTTCATGAGCACGACCCCCGCCTCGACGGCCTACTGCCCGGTCGATTCATTGACAGCCCAGTTCGCCACGCTCGAAGTCTTGCCGACGAGCAGCGTCACCGAGACTTCCTTTTCAATGATGAACCTGCAGGAGGCGGGCATGGACGAGATGGACCGAATCAAATTCGACGGAGAGCACCTGTTCGTCGCCAATGCCCACATCAGCTCGGGGTGGATTCGCGGCGGCCCGGCCCTCGTGCTCTTGCCCGTGGGATCAGCCATCAGGGTGGTACAGGGCGGCGCCGTCATCGGCATGCCTGTTCTCGCGTCCATCGACTCCATCTCTGCGCCGTCGCTGGATCTCGCCGAGATCCGCGTCCTCGCGCTCGACCCCGAGAGCCCGGAGGCTCAGGAGGTGGGCGTGATCGCGTCGACCGTCGAGGAGGGCGGGATCGAGGGGATGTACCTGCTTCCTGCGGACGACGGGGATCCGCATAGCCTGCTCGCCGTGCTCGGCCAGACCCAGGTGGGGTTCGACAGGTCGGTCTGGACCTCGCCCCTCCACACGACACTCGAGATCATCGACGTCACGGATCCGAGCCAACCCGCGCACGAGAGCGTGCTCGAGATCGACGGCTCCCTCGTCGCCAGCCGTCGGCTCGGCGATCGCGTGTTCCTCGTGACCCGCTATCAGCCAGACTCCGTTTCCAGCGCCGGCTGCGCCTCTCTGATCGCTCCCAACGAAGAGCCCGGCCCCTCGCAGGAGGCGCCGCAGATGCTCCCGATGCTGCGGGTCGACGGGGGCGAGCCGGTGCCGCTGCTCGACGTGGACGATTGCTTTGTGCCCGAATCGCTGCTCCGCGGCGGGGGATCGCCCGTCATCACGACGATCAGCTCCATCGATCTGCGCAGCCCGGCGGATCGCGTCTCGGTCTGCGTCGCCGGCCTGGAGTCCACCGTCTACGCATCACCCGCCGCGCTCTACCTCACGCAGCCCCTGGGGTTCCCGCAATGGGGCTTCAGCCGAGACCAGAACGCGAATCGCGAGCAGATCCTCAAGTTTGCCTTCGAGGACGCGGGCCCGACCTTCCGGGGGGAGGGCTCTGTGCAGGGTCGTCTCGCGGGTGCGATCGACAGCTTTGCGCTCGGCGAAAACGACGGCGTGCTCGGCGTCGTGACATCCACGTGGTCCTCCGAGCACCACCTGAGCCTGCTTCGTGAGAAGCAGGCCACGGCAGACGGCGAGCCACGCCAGCTCGAGGAGATCGCCCACCTCCCCAGCCAGGCCGAGCCGGCACCGATCGGGAAGCCCGGGGAGTCGATCCGCTCGGTGCGCTTCGTCGGGGACCGCGTGTACGTGGTGACCTTCAAGAAGATCGATCCGCTCTACATCATCGACATCTCGCGGCCCGAGAGCCCGCGCATCGCCGGCGAGGTGGAGGTGCCCGGCTTCTCCGACTATCTCCATCCGATCGGCAGCGATCTGTTACTGGGCGTGGGCAAGGATGCCTTCGACATGGAGAGCTTCGCCTGGTTCCAGGGTGTGAAGCTCGAGCTCTTCGACGTTTCGGATCCCGCTCGCCTCAGCAGTGTCGCGAGTATCGTGGCAGGAATGCGCGGGAGCCAGAGTGCGGCGCTCGGTGACCACCACGCGCTGGCGCAGCTCTCGCTCGGTGATGGACTCCACCGGTTGACGATCCCGGTCGAGGTGCACGAAGGTGACCCTGCGAGCCCGAGCACCTACCAACCGTGGTCGCACAGCGGGCTCTACCTGTTCGAGATCGAGGAAAACGACGATCCCTCCCGAGCGACGATCGAGAGCGTCGGGGCTGTCGTCCGAGCCGAGCGCCAGGCGGACGGAGACACCGACTGGTCGTTTTCAGACGAGGCCACGACTGTCGGCGATCGAGCCGTGCTCCACGAGGACATCGTCCACTACATCCACGATGAGCAGCTGTGGTCCGCAGACTGGTTTACGCCCGAAGAGGTCACCGGACCCCAATAGACGCGGCTCCGAGGGGGCCGCCCGGGTCGGTCGAATTGGCGAAGCGCCACGCAGGGGCTCGGTGAGCGACGAGAAGGGGTGTCTGGCTGTCGAGCCCCACCCCTTTTTCGTTCTGACACGTCGGCTGCGAGCCGGTTCGGCCCAGCCTTTCTCAGCTAGAATCGAGTGGCCTGGGGCATCGTCGATGTCGCGGGCCACACCATTTGGGCCGACCCAGATTGCGCGGCCGGAAAGAGAGCACTGGGATGGCAGACCGCCTGGCTGGAAAGATCGGCATCGTAACGGGCGCCGGAAGCGGCATCGGGCAAGCCACCGCACTGCGCTTCGCCTCGGAAGGTGCGCGCGTCATCGTGAACGACATCGATGCGAATAGCGCCGAAGAGACGGTCAAGGCCATACGCCAAGCCGGCGGCGAAGCCCTCTCGCACCAGGCGGACGTGACGGATCCCGAGCAGATCGAAGCGCTGGTGGCGCGCGCCACGGACGAGTTCGGCCGGCTCGACATCATGTTCAACAACGCCGGCGGCGCGACCCCCGAAGCGACGGACTCGATGCCCATCGAGCGCTACCGCGAAATCATTGCGCTGAATGTCGACTCGGTCTTCTTCGGCTGCCAGTCTGCCGTGCGCGCCATGCTGCCCCAACGCAGTGGATGCATCCTGATGACGGCCTCCGGTGCGGGGATCGGCGCGGTACTCCATCTCGCCGCCTATGGCGCCGCCAAGGCCGCGGTCATCAACATGGCCCGCAGCATCGCCACCGAATACGGCAAGCAGGGCATCCGGGCCAACGTGATCGCTCCCGGCCCGATGCTGACGCCGGGCCTCCAAGCCTGGCTCGACACCCTCGAGGATGGTCCAGCGCAATACGCGAAGCAGGTTCCTGTCGGACGACTCGGACTACCCGAAGACATCGCCAACGCCGCAACCTTTCTCGCCTCGGACGAAGCATCCTTCGTGAGCGGCGTTCTCATGCCCGTCGATGGGGGCATCTCCGCGATCTATGCGGCACCCCAGATTGCCAGCACGCTCGAAGAATAAGAGGAGGCTTCCAGCATGGGCCGAATCAAGCCCCGCATCGTCCGTTACGGCGGCGCCTTCTTCGACCAGGACGAAATCGATCTGGTCAACGCCCAGCTCAACGATCCGATGGGGCTGGTCCCGGGCGCCAATGTGATGGAGTTCGAGGCCCGGGTCGCCGCCTACATGGGCATGCAGCACGGCGTGATGGTGAACTCGGGATCGTCGGCGCTGATGATCGCGATGCGACTCGCGGATCTGCCGCGCGGATCCGAGGTCATCACACCGACGCTAACCTTCTCCTCGGACGTTGCCGCCATCTACCACGCCGGCTACACCCCCGTCTTTCTCGACGTCGGACTCGACGATTACCAGATCCGCGTCGATCAGATCGAGGACGTGATCAGCGACGAGACGCGGGCGATCCTGATCCCGGATCTCATCGGAGGCATCTGCGACTGGGACCGGGTGCGAGCGATCGCCGACGAACACGATCTGTTCGTGATCCATGACAGTGCCGACACCCTCGGCGGAAAGCTCCGAGGCCGACACACCGCGACGCGCGCCGACATCTCGATCACGAGCTTCTCGATCTTCCACATCATCACGGCCCTCGGCAACGGCGGCATGGTCTTCTTCGACGATCAGAAATACCTCGACCGTGCCCTCGCGCTGCGTTCCTGGGGTCGTTCCTCCGAGAAATGGATGTGGGGCACCCGGGCCGGTGACAGCGACGGCCGCTTCCTCGAAGATCTCGACGGCGTCGAGTACGACGGGCTCTTCATCTTCGAGGAGAACGCCTACGGCTTCATTCCCAACGAATGCGGCGCCGCCTTCGGCATCGGCCAGATGAACAAGATCGACAAGCTCTGGCAGATGCGCCAGGAGCGATTCGATAGCCATAGCGAGTTCCTGAAGAAGCACGAGGACAAGTTCATCCTGCCCACGATCATCGAGGACACCGTCACGACCTGGCTCTGCTATCCGGTTCAGCTTCGCCCCGAAACCGGCTGGAGCCGCCGAAAGTTCCAACTCCAGCTCGAAGACTCGGGCATCATGAGCCGCGTGATCTTCTCGGGCAACATCACCCGCCACCCCATGCTGAAAGGCTACGAATACCGGGTCCATCCCGATGGCCTCGCCAACGCCGACCAGATCATGGAGCACGGCATCATGCTGCCCTGTCATCCGACCATGACCGATGAGGACTGTCTCTACCTCTACCAGGTGATCGAGGACTTCATCGAAGCAGATGGTGAGGTCTGCGCGACGCCGCCAGAACCCGCATGAGCCGATTCCCGCGGCTCTTCGAGCCCGCGCAGATCGGCGGCATGCGGCTGCGTAATCGGCTCGTCATGTCGCCGATGGAGACGGAGTATGCGACCGCCGAGGGCCTGCCCTCGGCGCGCAAGATCGCTCATTTCGAGGCCCGAGCCCGGGGCGGCGTCGGCCTGATCACGACCGGGGCGTCGTGCATCGATGCTCTGCACAAGGAAATCCCCTCTTCGCACCATTTCGGCAGTGACGACGTCATCGGCGCCCACCGCGCGCTGACCGACGCCGTACACGCCCACGGCGCCAAGATTCAACCTCAGCTCGCCCACGCCGGGCCCGATGGCGTCGCTCCGCAATTGCACGGGATCGAATCCGTCGGACCTTCGGCCATCCAATCCTATCTCACCGGTTCGACCTCCCGCGCGCTGCGCCCCGAAGAGTTTGCGCAGATCCTCGACCAGTATCGCGCCGCCGCACGCCGAGTCCGCGAGTCGGGTTACGACGGGATCGAGCTCCACGCCGCCCACGGCTACATGCTGCTCGGCTCCTTTCTCACACCCTGGCGCAACGCACGCACGGACGAGTACGGCGCGCGCCGCAGCGAGAGCCGAATCCGCGCCGTCGTCGAAGCGGTGCGGGCGATCAAATCCGAGGTCGGAGAGGAATTCCCGCTGACGCTGCGCGTCTCGGGCTATGAGCGCATCCCGGGCGGCCGGGCGAGCTCGGACACGGCGCGCATCGCCCCCGCCCTGGTCGAAGCCGGCGTCGACGCCTTCCATGTCACGGGCGGCGTCATCGATCGATTCGTGTCGAATATGGTGAACGGCGCGCACGACCCGAACGCGCTCAACGTGGTACAGGCCCGGGCGATCAAGCATGTCGTCGACGTTCCCGTGATGGTGGTCGGCCGGATCCATACGCCCGAACTCGCCGAGCAGATCCTCGCCGACGGCGATGCCGACCTGATCGTGATGGGGCGACCGATGCTGGCGGATCCGGACCTGCCCAGCAAGGCCAGCACGGGTCGCGCGAGCCGGATCCGGCGCTGCATCTCGTGCCAGAACTGCATCGACGCCATGGAAGAGCGCCTGGCGATGGACTGCGCCGTCAATCCCTTCACGGGTCGTGAGACCGAGCTCTGCCTGGCTCCCGCGAAGCAGCGCAAGGACGTCGTCGTGATCGGCGGTGGACCCGCAGGACTCGAGGCGGCGCGGGTCGCAGCACTGCGTGGACATCGCGTTCGACTCTTCGAGCGCAACGGTCTTCTCGGCGGGGCGCTGGTCATCGCGTCGACCGTACATCCGGAAAACGAGAGCTTGCTCGCCTGGCTGCTGCGCGAAATCGAAAGCTCGGACGTCGAGGTCCAGCTGGGTACCGAACTCGACGCTGCAGAGATCGAGGCGCTCAGTCCGGACGCAGTCGTCGTCGCCAGCGGCGGACGCCTGGTGACTCCGCGCATCGATGGCGACCACTTGCCCCATGTCCTGACTGGGCGCGTGCTGCGCGAGCTGCTCGCCGGGCGCGTGCCCGAAGAAGCGAGCCAGCTGCCCGTCTGGATGCGCTGGGGGGGGCGCGCGCTGGCGCCACTTCAGCGCTATCTGCGACCCGATCGGATTCGACGATTGTCGCGATTGGGTCTGCCGATCGGTCGGCGCGTCGCGATCCTCGGCGCCGATCTCGCCGCGGTCGAGCTGGCCGAGTTTCTGGCGGAACGCGGACGTCGAGTGGCGCTGCTGGATGGCGGCGACGTGATCGCTCCGGAAGTCGGGGGCAAGCGCCGGGCAGAACACATGGACCGCCTGGATCGACTGGCCGTCTCCGTGAACCTGGGCGTCAGGATCGAATCGATTCAGATGACTGGGGTCGCGATCGCCCGCCCCAGTGCAATAGCCAGGGTGGTCCCGGCGGACAACGTGATCATCGCTGGAGAGGTCGAGAAAGACACGACGCTCTTCGATGCGCTCCAAGGCCGCGTGCCCGAACGCTATGCCGTCGGCGACTGCACGGGGCTCGGCCTGATCCAGAAGGCTACCCTCGAAGGCGCCCGCGCCGGATGTTCCATCTGAGCGATCACCCTGAGCGACGACTCCCGCCCTTCGACCCGAGGAGAAGACCATGAACGCGACCCATCCCGCCCTACTGGCCGCCCAGTCCTCCTGGCGCTGCGTTCAGAAGCATGACAAGCAAGCTTGGCTCGACCTGATGGCCGAGAACATCTGCATCGAGGACCCGATCGGCGTCGGGATCACGAATCCCAGCGGCGAGGGCATCCAGGGCAAGCAGGCCGTTTCCGAATTCTGGGACAAGAACATCGCGCAGTCCCAGGTTTCGATCGAAACCCACGAGTCGCGCACGGCGGGGATGGAATCGGCGCACTTCCTGACGCTGCGCAACAAGTTTGGCAATGGGGTCTCTTCGACCGTGAGCGGCTTGTTCGTCTACGTCGTAGACGATGCGGGCAAGCTCACGAATCTGCGCGGCTACTGGGATATGGATGACATGAAGTTCGAGGAGCAGGCGGAGTAGAGAAGGTCGCGCACTTCAATCGGCTCGCGCTCCGGGTCACGCGCTAGCCCTCGATTTCCGTGATCCCCGCCATCCAGTCGAATTCTTCGAGGCGCGTCCAGCCTGGCATTTTCGAGCCCTTCTTCATGCGTTCGAGCATACGCGGAGTGAGCTGGCCGTGCTTGGCCATCGCGCCAAATACCGCGCCGGCGTTGACGTGGTCGAAGAAGTCGCGCTGCCAGTCCCACTTGAAGTTTCCCGCATAACGAAACCAAGAGCCGCCTGTCCCGCGAATCTCATAGGGGACGCCATCGGGATCTTCGACCGGCGCGATCTGGCGCCAGATGCCGATGAACTCGCCCTTCCGATCGTCGATCAGCGTGCGCACGTAGGGATAGGTCCACTTCTCGAGACCCGCCATCTCGCTATCGTAGACCCACTCCGCAATCTGCTTGTGCCCCTGCGCTACGAATTCCCACTTCGGCCCGTTATTCCAGGTGTAGACCGCGTCCTCGGTATAGAACTCGGGCATCTTCGACCAATCGCCGGTTCGACCGGCTTCGGCATTGGCCGCAATCCAGCGGCGCACCATCTCATCCATTTCATCTCGGGGAAATTCCGACATCTCTCCTCCTTGCTTCGTCGGACGCATCACGAGGGCGTGATGCGTCGATCCGTCCGATTGCATCGGCGTCGGGTAAGGGGCGACGTGCGAGACCACTCCGGTCTCGCCTTACTCTCGCCTCGCGCCTCGCACCTTATGTCACTCTTCTTGGTGTCAGCGAAGGACGAATCGACATCGAACCCCTGTCCTCCGTGGGGCGCCAATCTATACATTTTACATAGCATGCGCAAGGTAACTGCGATAGCATCGGGCTCAGCATGAACGACGCCACCACCCCGCGCCTGAAGCCCCGGAACCGTCCGCGACGAACTCGGGGACGAGCCCTCCTGGCAGAAGGCGATGCTCACGGCCTGGAAACAGGTCTGGCGCCGACTCTTTCCAGACGTAAAACTCGAGCGTCGTCGCTCGGTCATGCTCCAGCACGACACGATCCCACTGCTCTCCGGGCCCGCGTCGATGCGGGTGCTGGCGGGTGGCGAATCCAGATTCACGGCGCTGGAGCTCGACTCGCGGAAGCGCACACTGGTCCGCGAGCTCGCCGAGCCCGCGGCGCAACCAACTAGACGCCCGTTCCCAGCATCGATCGTCGCACACAACGCACACAAGAAGGGGATTCCATGGCTGATTCCGAACGCCGCGAACGCGGTCTCGAGATGCTCAAGAAGGTCTATGCGGGTGACGTCGTCGCCCCGCCGGCCGGAAACGCATTCACCGATGTAATGCTCGAGCAGGTCTTCGCGGAAGTCTGGTCGCGCGACGTGCTCTCGATTCGCGATCGACGGCTGCTGCTCCTGGGAATCATCGCCGAGAAGGGCGAGGCGATGACCTTCGGCATTCAGGTCATGGCGGCGTTGAAGAACGGTGAACTCGAGCCCAAGGAGGTGCGGGAGCTTCTCTTGATGATCGCGCAGTACGCGGGCTACCCACGCGCGGCAGCCCTCGCCGGCCTGGTCGAGGAGAAGATCGCGGAATTCGAAAAGGGAAAGTAGGGCGGCGGGAAGGTCCGAGGGCGGCGAGGGGCGCAAACCAGAGCCCAGAGATCGGACCTTCTACCCTTTGAAGGAATAACGTTATGGCGGATCTCGTCACGATCCAGGTCCGGAACCACGTCGCGGACGTGCGACTCAACCGACCGGAGAAATACAACGCGCTGAGCACCGAGATGTTCGCCGCCATCACGACGGCCGCCGAGCGGCTCATCGAAAACCGCGAAGTGCGCGCAGTCGTGCTCTCGGGCAACGGTCGCGGGTTCTGCGCCGGCCTCGACATGGCCAGCTTCGAGCGCATGAGCGACGCGTCGGGCGGACGAAGTGACGATGAGAAGAGTGACGGCGAGAAAGAGACGTTGAACCTGCTGGCCCGGGGCGATGGACCCGAGAATTTCGCACAACGCCCCGGCTACATCTGGAAGCGCGTGCCGGTTCCAGTGATCGCCGCGCTACATGGCGTCATCTACGGCGGTGGTGCACAGATCGCGCTCGGTGCCGACATCCGAATCGCGGCACCCGACATCCGAATGTCCATTCTCGAGATCAAATGGGGGCTCATACCGGATATGAGCATCACCCAGACGCTTCGCGACATCGTGCCACTCGACGTCGCCAAGGAGCTGACCTTCACCGGTCGCATCCTGGACGGGCCCACCGCCAAGCAGCTCGGCCTCGTGACCCATGTTTCCGAAAATCCTCTCGAGCACGCGATGGAGCTCGCCGCGGAGATCGCCACAAAATCACCGGACGCGATCCGATCCGGAAAACGGCTCCTCGAGTCGGCCTGGCATGCAGACGCCAGAACGGGACTCGAGCTCGAAGCACAGCTCCAGGCGAAGCTGATCGGCACCGAGAATCAGGTGGAAGCGATCCGCGCCAATTTCGAGAAGCGCGCCCCCGAGTTCAAGAGCCCGAAATAGCACCGACGCCGAGTGGGACCGCAGAGTCTGCTCCCCAGAATCGATGGAGAACGCGGTCGCGGCGCCAATCCATCTGTCCGCCTCGACAAGGCCGGGACCGCGTCAGGCGCCTCGGATCCCCGCCAGATCGGCCATCAGGTCATAGGCCTCTTCTTGTTGGGCGCGCACCGTGACGCCGGTGTAGGGCATACCCTCCCAATGCGAGCGCCAGCGTTCGCGAATTCGATCGACCGAACCGAACAGACCGCCTTCGTCGACGTACTCGTCGGGCACCGCGGCGATCGCCTCTTCGCGCTGACCGGCCTGAAACAGCTCGTGAATACGGTCCGCCGCATCACCCCAGCCTTCACGGTGCATGCGCTTCTTGTGGAAGTTCAGCTTCGGATGCCCCATCCCGCCCACGTAGAATGCGATGAAGGGCTTGCTCGCGGCGAGGGCCGCTCTCACGTCGTCGGTGATCGTGACACCCACGCCGCCCTGGATCTCGAAATCCGCGTAGCCCTTGTTCCCGCCTGCTCGACGAAAGCCCTCTTCGAACCACGACTCGAACATCTCCACATTGCCCGGCCGCATACCGAAGGCCAACCACCCATCAGCGACCTCCGCCGTCATCATGACCGTGTTCTTGGCACCCGTGCCGTGCCAGATCTGAGGCTTGCCTTCGAAGTGGAGGATCGACTTGAGGGGCTTGCCCATTCCGATCGAACCCGGGCCCGTGTAGGGAAGCTGCAGCTCCTTTCCTTCGTAGGTCACCGGACCCTCACGCGCGAAGATCTTCTTCATGATGAGGGTGTAATCGCGCAGCCGCTCCTTGGGGTCACCCCAGGGCGCGCCGTACCAGCCCTCGACGATCTGCGGACCGGAGACGCCCAGGCCACCGATGACCCGCCCTCCTCCGGCCAGCGCGTCGAGCGTGCCGAGCTGCATCGCCGTCATGGTCGGGGTCCTGGCCGCGATCTGGATCACGCCGGTCCCGAGTCGGATCTTCTGGGTGTGCGCAGCGATATAGGCAAGCGGCGTGATGGCATCCGATCCATAGGCCTCGGCAGTCCAGACCGAATCGTATCCGAGCGCTTCGAGCCGCTGGATGCGTTCGATCGGAATCTCGACCCCCCGCCCTGCGTATTCGACGGCCAGTCCGAGCTTCATGGTTTCACTCCCCTTTGACTTTCGCCAAAACTTCAGTGGCTTCCATTCGCGGCCTATGCGGTCCCGTGCAAGCCGCCGATCGTACCAATCACCGCGCGCCCACCTCCGGCCTCGAGCGCAGTACAGACCGATAGACCGACCGTTTCCCGACGGCCAGCACCGCGGCCGGGCGGAGCGCGCGAGTAGGCAAGACGAGCTGCGTATTCGCCACCACCACCAACGGTTATTCCCCGGTCACGGGGAAGACTTCGGCGGGTTGGATCGCGATGATGATCACGTCGTCACGACCAAAACATCCGAGAAAGTCGTCGTACTCGACCCGCACGGAGTCGTCCGGTTCGGTGTACAGCTGCTACTTCCAGCCAATCGACTGGTAGCCGCGCTCCGCCAGACATGTCCGCCAGGCAGCCGAGCGGCTACGCCTGCTGTGCGGCGGTCCACTCTTTGATCACCTGGATGCCGTGCTTCAGGTTGTAGACGTCTTCGTGATATGAGAAGAGACCGTTCCCCACGTAGACCTTGTAGGAAGTGCCCATGAACTCGTAGTGGCTTCCATCTGATCGGTTGCCCGGCAGGCGATTCCACCATCCGCAGGAGACGCTATCGCCCTCGATCATTCGGTAGCGCTCAGGAAAGCTCCAGCCGTGTGCGCGTTGCATGTCTGGAATCAGCCAAGCGCCGATCTCTTTGCGTCCACGCATGATGCCGACTTCGCACTCCGCGTAGACGGCATCCTCAGTGAGGGTGAGCAGCCATTGCTCCCAGTCTTCCTGCCGCTGGAGTGCGAGGGTATTGTCGAAGGCGCGTTCGATCTCGTCGCGATTGAATGCTTGTTTCTGAATCGGCATGGATACCTCCTCGTGGCGCGGTGATGAGCATGGATCTAGCCCAAGAGCCTATCCCAAATCCCGGACTTCGAATCGGAATCGGGCGCGTCGCGAAGAGATTCCGTAGGCCCGTGCCCGGTGCGGGGATTTCCACTAACCAGTCATGCTCTTGATCAGTGCCTGCTCTTCCTCGATGATACCCTTGAAGCTAGCCCGGACACGGCGAAGACTTCGGCTGGCTGGATCGCGAAGATGATCACGTCGTCACGACCAAAGCGTTCGAGAAAGTCGTCGTACTCGACCCACACGGAGTCGTCCGGATCGATGTCCACTTGCTACTTCCAGCCGATCGACTGGTAGCCGCGCTCCGCCAGACACGTGTCCACATAGCGCACGAAGACGGGATCGGGCTCACTTGCTCCGAAGATCCACGAGAAGAAGCCGCCGACGGCGCCCACGGCCGCACCCATAGCCGCACCGAAGCCGGGCCGTCCGGAGATCGCACCCGCAACCGCTCCGGTTGCCGTACCGGCCGCTGCCCCGCCCGCCGTCTTCTTGCCGGCTTCGAGCGCCTGGTTCGTATCGAGATCCGCCGCTTCCGCGAGCGCGATGCATGCGTCGATGTCCTGCCGGGACGCCTCGGCTCCGACCTGTTTCAAGTGGTCGTTGGGGTAGAGGACTGGACGCTTGGCGCAGCCGCCGACCAGCACGAGGACGACCAGAAGCCACGCGAGTCTGCTGTACACGATGGGCCATCTCCTCCGAGTCGAAGCGACCGGTCGCTCGACTTCGACGGGTGCGCTTTCGACGGGGTCCGGTGTCGAGAGTTCGACGGATCCTAACAGAACCGCATCGCTTCGGACCGCTCTTTCGCGGAGAGAATCCGCATTGTGAGCCACGTCTTCGCGACCACCGACAACAGATCGGGCCGGCAGCGGGACGATTTCAACGGACTCTCTTCACCGATCTCGGGATTGGGATCGTCGACGGGCTCGCCGCAAGACGCCAGCGAGCGGGGCCTGCGTCTGGATCGACAACGAGGGATTCGGCGCTCGGGACCCGCTACGCGCGATGCTGATTGTCGAGACCTTCGACTTCCAGCCGTACCGAAGGGCCGTCCTGGATCAGGCCCGGCGACGCCGCGCCAGCCAGCCCAACACCGCCAACGCTGTAAAGCCGAGAAGCCGAGAAGAGGGTTCCGGCACCAGGGCGATCGGGAATGAGCGCATGGGCGGGCCCAGGCGAACGGGTAGCGGCGCTCCGGAGTTGGCCGTCGCCGCGGCGGCTGCGAACCCCTGGGATCCGGTGAGATCGTCGCCCGTGTACGGGCCCAGCATGAAGAGATTGAACTGCGTCACCGCCAGACCGGTCAACACCAATACCACGCGCTTGACCGCGGGGTTGGTGCACTCCGAGATGTCGAGAGTGGTGGGCCCGTTGTAGCGGTGCCAGCTCGCCTGGAAGAGGCCGAGCGACATCGCGTTCAGTAAATCGACCATCTGCTGTGCGAGGACGGGAACTTCGCTGCGCCGCGTGGGGATCGTATGAATGGGAAAGGCCGAGGGGATGAAGACACGGTGACCACAAGCGAGTGTGTCGGGGTCGTCGTGGAGGCCAAAGCGATCCCAGATCGGGATGCCGAAGGGGCCGCCGTGGATGTGAGGCAGCCCGCAGTTGTCCGAGGGGCCTCCCTCGAAGGCCAGCGCCGCGGGGTCGCCCGTTGGCATGAAGGATCCGGCGCCCGTTCCCGGATAGCCGTAGGGTCCGTGGTAGTCGCCGGCGGCGGGATTCTGCACCGACCACGTGCTGAAGAAGCCGAACGCGCCAACCACGGCGGACGGGATCGACAGATGATTGCCGTCGTGATTGACGAGACCCGTGTCGAGCATCATGCCCGCGTTCACCTGGGTGTCCTCGCAACCCGGGCCGTCGTTCTCGGGATCCAGATCGCCATCGCCCGCGATCTCGATCATTACGGCTGGCGTGAGGCACTTGAGCGCGTTGAGCTCGTCGCTCACGAGCAGTCCCAGGTCGCTCGCCGATGCGTATACGGTCAGGTTGTTCGAGACATTGGGCCGGTTGTCGCTGAAGTCGCTGACGAAGATGTCGGCCGAGGAGAGCCCTTGCGCGGCCAGTGTCGGGGAGCCGCTCGCGAGCGAGAAGAGCAGAGAGTCGAATACCTGCGGCCCCGGAGGCGGTGCCGCCGGGGGGCCGGAGCCCACCCTCAGGGTCGTATCGGGTAGCCCCGTCTTCATCAGGCAAAATGCGTCGATGTCGTCGCCGCTCTGTAGGCCGATATCGGCCGCGGTGGCGAAGATCGAGATCGTCGCGTCCTGAGTCACGAGAATGTCACCGGCGGTCGCGGCGGGATTCAGTGCAGCGAGTGTGGGTGAGGCCGGCGCCAGCGTGAGGAAGACGGGCTGCTCCGGGGTCATGTCGCCGTCGGTGTCGACGACACTGGCGGGTTCGTTCACGAGGGCATCCACGTCGTCACTCGGGTTGGGAACGAGCTTGCTGCCCTCGACGAGCAGCAGATTGCTGCCGCCCTGGTAGCTCACGTACTCACCGCTCTCCTGCTCGCCGCTCGCGGCCTGCTGGGCGACACCCGTGTTCGTCTTGCCCGCGCTCGCTGAATCCACCGAGAAGGCGAGGGTCGTGTTGGGCGCTTCGTCGATGGGGTCGCGCCCGTAGGAGATCCCGTTCAACTCGTCTCCATCCACGAGACCGAGGCCCGCGGGCGTGAGCCCCACTGTGTTGGGCACGGGCACGAGCCAACCCGTGGCCTTTTCGAGCGTGCCGCCCGTGGCGATGCTGAGAGTCGGATCTTGCATCGGACCGTGGCTGGCTTCGCCGGTGATGGTGGCGAGCACCGGACCCTGGGTGCCCTTCGCGACCAGGGAGATGAGGCTCGGTGGATGCGTGTAGGTGTCGAAAAGAGGCGGCAGCGCCTTCAGGTTGCCCGCCTCCAGGCGCACGGGCTCGAGGTTCACCAGCGGGTCGAGTCCGCTGACTTCGACTTCGATGAAGACGTCGAAGAAGCTGTCCGCCAGGAAGCAGCCCGAAGGATCCTGCGCGCGCACCTCGCCGAGCGAGCTCTCATCGGGGTTGATCCGCAGCGTGATGGGCATCGCCATGAACTCGCCGGTCAGCGTCATCGCCACGATCTCGGTGTCGATCACGTCGATTCCGCCATCATCGCGCGCGTCGTCGCGCACGACGGTCACCGGCCCCTCGAGCTCCAGATTCTCCATGCCAAGCCCGTCGACCTGGACCTCGATGTTCATCAGGCTGTCGAAGGAATCGGCCCCGGCGGGCGGACAATCTGCAGCCTGTGCGCCGTCCGACCCCAGGACGGCAAGAATCAGACCACACCCCAATACGCGAACGACTCTGCGGGCGACTCGAATCATGACACTCTCCACCTTACTCATCAGCTCGACCCGAGTGTGGCGCGATAGGTAAAGGTTCAAGAGGCGGAGCGCGAAAGGCCGACCTGCTCCCTGCGATTGTCAGGCATACTGGCCTCTCCGATGCGCCGGAAGCTCTGAGACGTGGCCCGGGGGGCGGATCGTAGTTTCAGGCTGCATTTTCCCTATCACTGGTAGGTAGCGATATGATAATTGGACTCCAGGGGGCTTTTCTGCACCGTTCAGGGCAGTAGTCACCGCCCAGAACCGCAGCGCCGAACACGCTGCCCAGCGAAACAGGGCTGACTCGCACCCCGATCGGAGCCGAGATCGCATCCCGAAGCGAAGCACTTCCCGGCACCGCACAAATCGAGACCCACACGTCGACGTCTCGATCCGCTTCGGAGAGGGTCTCGAGCCGTTGGCCTCTCAGCCCGTTGCTGAGCGCGTTGCGCTGCCCAGGTCGGTCGAGCGTGATATGCCGAAGGTCGGGCGCTGGGTAGTCGATCTCGATCGGTGAATCGGACACGGTTTCCCGGTCCAGGTCTCTACTGAATCAGTGCGCCCGCGGTCACGTGAAGCTCGATTCCCGTGATATTCCGGGCGCGATCCGAGGCGAGAAACAACACGGCTTCGGCAATGTCTTCCGGATCGACATGGCGCTTCAGCTCGCTCTCATTCGCCAGGCGTCGACTGATCTCCTCGGGACTGACCCCGACCCCCGCCGCCATTGTCTCGAAGAGCCGATCGAGGTTCTCGCCCTTCGTAAAGCCCGGGGTCACGACGTTGACCCGGATCCCATTGCGGCCGACCTCCCGCGCCAGCGTCTTCGAGGCGGCCACCATCGCCGCCTTGGTGGAGCAATAGGCCATGTTCTTCGCGACGAAGGAGCTGCTGGCGAGGCTGCCGATGTTGATGATCGAGCCGCCCCCGGTCTCCGCCATTCGCTTTGCGGACTCCCCACAGAGTTTCATGGTGCCCTTGACGTTGAGCTGCACCGAGTCGTCGTAACCGGACCAATCGTAGTCGGCGATCGCATCGCGTTCGAAGGGATGAGTGGCGTTGTTCACGAGCACATCGACACGGCCCAGCTGCCCGACGACCTCTGCCACGAGATCGCTGCAGGCATCGAGATCCTTCACGTCGGTCGGAATCGGGATCACACGCCGACCCGTCTGGTCCGCAACCTCCCACGCCAGGGTTTCGAGCGGCTCGACACGCCGAGCCGTCAGCGCGATGTCGCCACCGTCTTCGGCGAGCCGCAGTGCCGTCGCGCG
>PVBE010947717.1_pt1 | contig 25843 bp, 24 predicted proteins | sample 1631181 | NCBI WGS metagenome assembly PVBE01 (sample SAMN08397723, study PRJNA350692) | Marine metagenome, whole genome shotgun sequencing project. | isolation source: water | place: Pacific Ocean | collected 2012-04 | reverse complement strand
GCTCGCTGCTCGTTGGGAGTGAAGCCTTTTTCGCCAAAGAGCGCCTTCACGCCGAGCAGCTTTTTGTACTTGGCCTCGCTGTACGGGACGCGGGCAAGTTGCCTGCGCTCGTAAGCGGTGAGCTTGACGACATCGTCGTAAAAACCGGGAACGTTGATGCTGCCGTTTTTGTTGATCATCCGGCCGAGCATTTTGCTCAGTGCCATTGCGGGATTCTCGACCGAGCCGCCGTAAATGCCGGAGTGCAAATCACGGTCCGGGCCAATGAGACTGATCTCTAATGCGGCGACGCCGCGCAGGGCATACGTGAGCGCAGGATGCTTGAGATCGGGCATGCCGGTATCGGACACTACAACACCGTCGCACTTGAGGTCGCGCTTGTTCTGCTTGAGGAACTCGACGAGCGCCTCGCCGCCGACCTCCTCCTCGCCCTCGACGACGAACGTCAAGTCGCACGGCAGTTCGGTGCCAGTCTTGAGATATGCCTCGACAGCTTTAAGGTGGGCGAAGTGCTGGCCTTTGTTGTCACTGGCACCACGCGCGAAAAGATTGCGGCCGCGAAGTGTCGGCTCAAACGGCGGGCTATCCCAGAGCTCCAGCGGCTCGGGTGGTTGGACGTCGTAGTGGCCGTAAACGAGAAAGTGTGGCTTGGCGCTGTTACGTTTTTGCGGCGTGGCGAGAGTGACGACCGGATGGCCAGCGGTCCTGTGCACACACGACTTGAGGCCAATGGACCTGGCATGGCCAGCAAGCCAGCGAGCACAGTCGCCCATGTCCTTTTTGTGCGCGCTCTGCGCCGAGACACTAGGGAAGCGCAAGTACTCTACCAACTCGTCGATGAACCGCTGGCGGTTGACATCGATGTATTGCTTGAGATGTTTCATTCAGTTAACGGTGGAATCATTTCTTTGGTTTTCCGCCTTTTTCAGGTTTGTTTTCCGGTGAAAACAGAGGTTCAAAAATCTGCAGTGGATTGACCGGCTGTTCCCTCTTTTTCTCTCCGGCGCCCTCGCCGCCCACGATGCGGCCCAAGTCTTTGAACAAACCTTTGCCACGGTTGCCAAGTGCATCCCCGAGGTCGGTCCCGATAATTTCCCCTGATAGGATGCCGGCGGCATTCTCGAGAAGATTGCCGGTCTGGTTTTCGACCGCATCGGGCAGTGAGACGGCCGACTGGCCAAGGATAGCGAGCAAGGCAAGTTTGTTGGTTTTGGTTTTTGGCTCGCCGACGGAGCCTCGGATCGTGACAAAGTCGGGCAGTTTCACGAACTTGGCACTGAGTGGCGTGCCGCCGGGGATCAGGCCCGCCTTGTCTGCGAGACCACGTTTCAGCGAAAACTCAACCGGCAAATCGAGTCGTGAGTCACTGAATGTTTTCGCGAGCGGCACTTCGCCATGGGTGCTCGCCTTGAAAACAGTACCCTCGACTTCGCATTTTTCAACCTGTACCACGCGATTGGCAATCTTCAGCGTAACGTGCATCGAATCAATCGGTGAGTTGAGCAACTGCGGGAGGCGCAACAAAACCGCGACCGGGGCTAGCAGTATCTTGGTAGCGTCGCTGAACAGGCGCAGGTCTCCCTCAGTGAACTTAAGCTCAGCGCTGCCGGCCAAGTTTTCCCAAAACTCAGCCTCCGTTGTGCCACTGCTGTTGAGCCTGGTAATCAAAGTTAATTTGCCGGCCAATCCGCCCTTGGCATCGGGATCGAACGTGTCCACAAGCGGTTGGGCCGGCAACTCATTCATGTTCACTTCAAACCCGTACAACGGCTTGGGCGTTGATTTGTCGATGCGCATTTTTCCAGTCACCGGCAGGCCGTTGAGTTCAAACTCGACCTTGTGCAGATCGATGACCTCGCCGCTGGTGTTGCCGAGGATGTTTGCCTTTGTGATCGTCAACTCCTCCCAGAACACTTTTGCCAGCTTGACCTGCAACTTCAGCGCGAATCCGGAGAGTCGGTCGGGCAGGCTCGCCAGGTCGCCGGCAAAATCACTTTCGGCTTTGGGCGTTGAATCGACAGCGGGGGCCGCCGGCAGCAACTTGCTGAGCGCTGTCAGATCGAGTTCGTTGGAGGCAAGCTTGAGGCTGCCGGTGGTTTTCCCGCCAGCGGGCGCAATGAGCTTGCCGGAGACGGTGAGACGGTTTTCGGCCCGAGCTGATTTTGGCAGCGTGATACCGGCCTCAGCCAACTCGATCGAGTCGCCGTTGAGCTTGGTTTGAACCTCCATGCCGAGCGTTACGGGTTGAGCCAATATTGGAGTGCTGCCCTCGGCGAGCATCAGTTGGCCAAGCGAGCCGTTTATATCCGCCGCAATGCTACCGTCAGTGCCGAAGTCAATGGTCGCGCTGGTTTCAGTCCGGCCGCGGGTAACTTGAACCGGGTCGAGCCACGGCTTGGCCAAGGCGTTCAGCGTTTCGGCGAGAACACCGGTCGCGGTAATGTTGAGTCTCCCGGCTGCTTGGCCAAGAGGCAACGTGCCGTTGAGCTCCACTTTGCCGTAAGGTCTGTCTCGTCGGATAAGCGTAAGTGTCGTTTTCTCGAGCGTCGCCAACTCGTCGCCAATACCGGCGCGGCTGTTAAGAGCGATGTTCCAATCGGCGAGTTTCCAGTCCGCATAACCACCGGTGAAGGCGGTTACGGCGGCGGTGGTGTCAACGGAGAGTTGCTTGCCTGCCTGAGCAAGCGTCACCGTGTAGTTCATGCTCCCTGCTTCAAAATCGAGTCCAGGCACGGCAGCCAGGCTGGCAGCCACCGGGAGGTTGAGCGCGCCCCGGCCCTTGGCACTCAATTGCCCAAGCGCGCCCGTAACCGATCCGTCAAAGGTCGCCCAAGTGGTTTCACCTCTGCCCAGAGCGAAGTGCAGTTTATCGGCGGAGACCATCTCCAAGTTGCCAAGTTTGCCGATAACATCGAGCTTGAGTCGGGTGCCGGCAAATTTCGGACCCGCATCAGTGAGCGTGATTTCCTCGACGACTGAATTGAGCCCGAAATCGAGCAATTTGCCACCGTTGGCGACATCGAGATTCAATGTGCCGGTCACGATGCCTGACCGCACGAACTGATCGGTAAACGACGGCCAATCGACCAGGTTGAGCCGGTCCAATCGCAATGCCAACGAGGATTTGGCACCCGTCACAGCACCTCCGCCCATCGCGAGGAACATCGGCTTATTGAGCGTAAGGGAGAGAGGTTGTCTACCGGACTTCCCAGCTATGAACTCAAGTTCATTGAGCGTTGCAGTTTGCGTCTCAAGATCGGCACTGACCGCGAAATCGAGTTCAAGATTTAAGCCGGTTGTTTTCGCGGTCTTCGGTGAACCAATCTTCGGTGCCCAATCGGCAAGGAGCGAAGTGTCAGCACCCTTGAGCTTGCCGCTGGCCTCAATGAGGTTACCGCCGGAAGTGGCTTTGAACCGGGCGTCGAGGCTGGCCTGTGTTGCAACCTGGAGTTGTGCCGGTGCGAGCCCCGGCAACGGCAACAACCATTCGCCACCCCTGAAACATGGCATGCACGGCGAGATCACTCTCAAGCGTTTCAAGGCTGAACTGCCCGGACACGTTGGCTTCAACGAAGCGGGCACCATCACGCTCGATGACGAGATCGAAATTCCGAATCTCTGGCAGGGCGGCATCGAGGTTCGCCGTAAGTGTGCTGCCGTTAAATGGCTGATAAAGCCGCGTACCCTCTGACAGCGAAAGCGAAAGCACGGAGTCAGCGCTGGTGATCCCAAGTCCATCGTCGAGTTGGATCGTGCTGCTCAACGTACCATCGGCAGCGAGTGTGCCCGAGGTTGACCTCGAGATCGTAACAGCTCCGCTAATATTCAACGTAGTCGGGCTGCCGTTAGCCAGCTGGTCAGCTGAGAAACTGGCCAGCCTAATCCGGAGTGTGTCCTGTTGGCCATCGGCCAAGCCGGTGGTCATCACGAGATCCGCATTCTTCACAATGACAGCTTTGATATCGAGCCGGGTGGGTGCGCCAGACGCAGACGCATCCGACGGGCTGTTAAGCTTTCTCAAAATCGGATCGATCGATGTTTCACCGTTAGGAGACTTGACTAAACGCAACGTTGGGTGGTCAAGCTGCACTCGATCGAGCGTAATCTTGCCCCCTAGGATGGCGAACAGGTCGTACTCGACCCGAAACTCTTCACCGGCAAGCAGCGTTTTCGTCTGGCCAGCCGCCACAAACCTGAAACGGGCAAGGCGAAGACTCGACAATGGGCTCCAACTCGCAGCCTCAGCGGTTAATTCGCCGCCCAGTGCGGCCCCCGCCTTGGGCAGGACAAAGCGCTTCAGGAAAAAGCCGCTGGACACAAACAGCCAACCAGCTACCAGCAATCCACCTAGCCCAAGCAGGACTTTGGACCATCTGCGTGATCTTTGTTTTTTTTTGCCTCCTGTCACAACTAGTTCAAACTGCACCATGTTGGCTAGCACTCCATTGCCACCCAACACGCCGCGCGTGCTCAATCTAGGTTGAGGGTACCGGTTGGCCAAGCGTGAATCTATATGTGAATTTTTCACTGACAGTGAGCGTAACTTCGGGCACGTTTTCGTCGTAGCACATATTTGAGGCGGGTTCGCTCCCTCGCCAACATTCCTGTCGTCATGAAAAACATCGTTATTCCTATTCTGGCCAGTTTAGCGCTGGGTTCATCCGCAAAAGTGGCCAAGGCCTCCCAGCCGCTGGAGGCTTTGCTGCCGGCTGATACCTTGCTGGTCGTGGCTGCGCCGGATTACGCCGCCGCGAAAAAGCATTTCAAAGCGGGCGCATTAGGACAGTTTTGGGACAGCTCCGAGGTCAAGCCGTTTCGCAATAAACTGACCGACGGCTTAGAGGCAAACGTGCTGGATAAGATCGAGGAGGAGCTGGCGATTGAACTCGAGACGTTTGAGGAGCTCGCCAGCGGGGGAGTCGCTTTGGCTTTGGTCGCCGGCGAAAGCAAGGAGCCGGGACTGCTGTTGCTGCTAGATGCCGGGCGAAAGAGTTTTACCCTGCGCAGAGCCTTGTCGCGAATGAAGCGCGAGTTGAAGAAGGACGGTCGCAAAGTCAGCGAGTCAGAGATTGGTGGGATCGATTTCACGACAGTGAGCAACACGGACAGCATCGAACGGGTGCATATCGGCCGCGTAGGCAGTCAGTTGATCGTCGGCACGGCTACAGAACAAATTGAGGGCGTCTTGGCACGGCTTGAAGGCAAAGGCAGTGGGCCGCTAACCAGCAACGCGGCATTTGCAGCGGATCAAAGCACATTGCTGAAAGAAGCTGACTACTATATTTGGGCCAACCTCGGTCAAGTGATCCCCCAACTACTCGACAACGTACCGGATGGGGCGGAGTTGGGCATCGACTTCGGTGAAGTGCTCGGTTCGCTCGGCATCAATAGCCTTGGCACATTCAGCATGACATACGACGAGCACGACGATGGGGCGCATTTCGACATATTCATCGGCTTGCCTGAAGCCAATCGCAACGGACTGTTTAGCCTGTTGGAAACCAAACGCATCGATGCTTCTCCACCACCATTCGTCCCGATTGATGTGGGTTCTTTCATTCGCTGGCGGGTGAACATGAATGCCGGCTGGAAAAATCTCGAGAAGCTGCTGCTCGAGATGTCGCCCGACGTGGCCAACATGATCGAGTTCACGGTTGGGCTGCTCGGCAAAGACAAAGATCCGAACTTTGATTTCAAGAAAAGTTTTCTCAACAACTTTGGCGACGACCTGATCCTCTACCAAATGCCTCCAACCAGCAACTCGCTCAACGACCTTGGCTACAGCCCGATGGTAGCACTCATCCAGTCGCCTGATCCGGCAAAACTGATCCAAGGCGTTGGTGCCGTCCCTGGCATCCTGCCACCGCCACTCAACGAGGCTGCGCTCAAACCGCGCAAGCTTGGCGAACACTCCGCGCAAAGCTTCGGGATCCTGGAATTGCCTGATCCCAGCACCGGCGAACTGGTGGAGTCGGAGATGCTGTTCGCAGTCAAGGACGGCTACATGGCATTATCCAACAGCGCCAACGTGCTACAATCCCTGCTCGACGGCAATACACAGTCGCCGTTGGCAAAGCGCACCCGGCTGACCAAGGCGGCAGCGGCCGTGGGCGGCATGAGCAGCGGTATCTTCGGCTACCAAAACGACCGCACGATGGTGCTCAGCGTGATGGACACCCTCCGCGCCAACGCCGGTCAATTCGACATGATTTTCGGCATGATCCCGATGGGAGAACTCGACGATTTCAATCTTGGAAACTGGCTTGATTTCTCTCTGCTGCCACAGGGCGAAAAGATCGCGAAGTACTTCGACATCACGGTGTACGGCGCCAAGGCCGACGCACGCGGCGTCAATCTGAAAATGTTTTCTCCCCGCCCACCGAACCTGAAGCGGTAGCGGCCGCCTCCAGTTTTCGCAGCTTACGGTCGTAAGCGTTTCCCGGACGAACGGCTTCTCGCATCAGGAATATTCCCGCCTCACGGGATTTCGCCGTACCGTGCAACACCGCCGTCGAGAGCGTGGGATAATCCGCACCCGGCTCGCCCCACACGTTTTTCAAAGCATCAAGAATGAGAGCCTCCGAATCGCCGCCGAGCTGAAACGTCCCGCGCAGCGTCTCCCACAAACCGTGCTCGGACGGCATAAGCCGCTGCAGCACCTTAAACCCCACCACACGCAATTCGTACCGTTCGCTGGCGACGAGCCGCATCACCGCCGGTGCGGCACGGTGGCCGAATGTCGACAGCGCTGCCGCGGCGGCATTGGCCTCGGCACTGCCCGGCTTGGCCTCGATGATGCCAACCAGTGCCGGTGCAGCACCGATGGCGTCCGCGTTCATGTTGCGCAGCAAGTGCAGCATCCGCGTGCGGTGTCCGCCTTCCGCCTGCCCAAGTCGGTTGGTGATCTCGTTCAGCGGCAGCGGGCCAAGCCCGCGCAGCGCAGCGAGGGCGTTGTTGTAAACCAGGTGCTCCGAATCGCCGAGCGCTTCGACGAGATCCGGGATGGCAGCCTCTGCCGCTTGTCCAAGCGCGACCAGGCCGGCCGCACCGCCAGCACGAATTTCCGAACGCTCGTAGGGATTCACCCAGCGAAGGACGTCCTGCCGCCCGATGCCGGGAAGCTTGTCGGCGGCGGCGAGCAAAGGCTGTTTCCAGACCGGGTCGGAGTGGCGCAGCGCGAGTTGAAGCCATGGGAGGGCGTTGGTTCCGAACTGCTCCATGGCGCTCTGCGCGGCGGTGCGACGGGCGGGATCGGCAGTGACGAGCAGGTCCTGCACCCATACCTCAAGTGGTCTACCCTCCACCACCGGTCCACGGTCGCGCTTGGCAACAATGAGTAACAGCATGAGCCCAGCCATCGCCGCCAAGCCAATCTTGAGCCATCGCCGTTTACTCATGCGCTAAAGTCTGCGAGCGGCAGCGGACGGTGGGAAGTAAAATTACCCGTTTTGCCACTGGATCTGGCCGGTGATCTCTAGGGCCAACTCGATAGCCTGCCGAGCCGACTCGCCGCTGACGAGCGGCTCCTGTTTTTCAGCGACGCAGCCGATGAAACTCTCCAGTTCCACCCTCAGCGGTTCCTCGCGCTGGATCGGCACCGGCTCACGAACAATGCGCCGGCCACCGAATTGGCTGACGATGGCGCTCTCTTTGCCGGCAAAAATTTTCTTGAGCAGGGACGATTCCTGTTCGTCGTCGCGGGCAAGCCGATAGTGGTAGCCCTGTTGTTCGCGGTAGTCGAGCGACACATAGTTGGGTGCGTCACCGCCGCTGAATACACGGATCTTTCGCATGCTCTCCGGGCTGACACGACTGACGGTGAGGTTGGCGATGCAGCCGTTGGCGAATCGCAGCCGCGCGTTGGCGATATCCTCAGACGCGCTGAGCACCCTCACGCCGGTGGCATCGACATGCTCAACTGGCGAGCGCACAAAGGCCAGCACGATATCGAGGTCATGAATCATCAGATCGAGCACGACACCGATGTCCATGCTGCGCGCTGGGAAAGGTGAGAGACGGTGCGACTCGATAAAGCGCGGCTCGCGGGCAGCCTCCTGGAGGTAGTTGAAGACCGGGTTAAATCGCTCGATATGGCCAACCTGCAGCAAGCTGCCGTGCCGCTTAGCCAGGCGCACCAGCTCGGTGGCCTGCTCCGCATCATCAGTCATCGGCTTCTCGACGAGTAGATGTTTGCCTTGCTCTAGCAGCGGCTTAGCCAGTTCGTAATGTGTGACTGTGGGCGTGACGATGCTCAGCGCATCGGCAGCCGCAGCAGCGGCCTCGACTGAGCCAAGAGCAGTGGTGCCATGTTTTGCGGTGATCGACCGGGCCCGAGCGGGGTCGGCATCGTACACGCCAACGAGCTCGACGGAACCCTGCTGATGCATTTCGCGGTAAATCCGCGCATGCTGCTGACCTAGCGAGCCCACGCCCAGCACAGCCACCCTGACCTTTGCTGCCATGCCCGGAGCCTACTGGCCCGTCGGCCAAGCGGCGAGGAAATCAGCCCTCAACAGGCAACTACGCCACAAACAACGCTTTCCTTGACTTGATTTTCTCGGGCTTTCGTTCGAATCTCCCGTACGGCTTTTAAAATGGCAGTCAAGGCAAAACAACAAGAGATTCGCGCGCTGTTGGTGGAGGAGAACGATATCATCATCGATTCCCTCACCGAGATCATGAAGTCCCAGGGCTTCCATGTCATCTCCCACAAGGATCCGGCTCAGGCCATCAACCTGATGAAGGGCGGATCCATTAGCGTGGTCATCGCGGACGACAAGTGCGGAGGCAAGGAGGGGCTGGAGATTCTCGAACTGGCGAAGCAGGAGCTCCCCGCCGCGACGCGCCTGCTGCTCACCAGCCGCGTGAACGATGATTTGGTACAGGCTGCTGTCAAAGATCGCCTGATCTACCGCTACATCACCAAGCCTTGGCTGACCGAGGACCTGGTGCTAACCCTCAAGACGGCAGCGGATACCTACCGCCTCGCTGAAAAAAACGCCTCGCTCCTACTGGAGAAAAACGACTTGGAACGGACCGTACGTGACTTGGAAAAACTCGCTGCAGCCGGAGGCAGCCAGGATAGCGGCTTGCCTGCAGCCGTTCAGACGACGCAGACCGAAGCGATCGCGGGGGATGGCGACGCGGGGGCGATCATGCAAACAATGATCGAGATGCTCTATGTCTTCCATCCGAACCTGAAGAGCAACGCGATCCGCACCATGGCACTCGTCAATACAGTGGCCGAAACGCTGAAGATGGAGAAGCTTGCCGCCGACTCGCTTTATCAGGCGGCGGCCCTGCACGACATCGCGATCCCCGGGGTGGATCGTCCGATCATTCGCCGCTGGCTGCGCGACCCGGAGAAGTGCAACAGGGACGAAATGAAAATCATCGAGCTGCATCCGCTCCATGCCGTCGAAATGCTCAAGCCGTTTCCGATGTTCAAGGAGGCCGAGGCGATCATCGCTGCGCACCACGAGGACTGGAACGGCAAGGGCTATCCCAACCGGCTCAAGGGCGAAACGATCCCGTTTGAGGCGAGGCTCCTTCGGGTAGCGCTGGACTTCTGCAGCAAGCACTCTGACCCCATCCAAGCCATGCTCGATATCGAGGAATTTACCGGCGATCTGTATGATCCGGATGCCGTGCGCGCCATCGCCAAGTCCGTGCCCCTGACCGAGATGCCCACCGCAGAGCGGGAAATCCTGCTCATCGAGCTCAAGGAAGGCATGACAATAGGGCGCGACATCATTAATGCCAACGGTTTCCTTCTCTTTCCAAAGGGAAAAACACTTACCCAGGCAATGTGCGACAAGTTGTTCAGTATCGACCGAATCTCGCCCCTCGATCCCTACGTGCTTGTGTATTGCTGACCAGTCATCTCCACGACAATGCCCCTCCCCAAAGCCGACCAAGCGCGTGCCGACGAACTGGCCAAGCGCGCCTCAGCGGCATTCGCCCAGACCGACTTGGCCAAGGTACGGCGACTCTATGGCGAGGTGCTCTTGATCGATTCCGAACACCCCGAGGCCAACTACTGGCTCGGCTACCTCGACTGCCGCGAAGGCAATCCCAAAGCCGGCGCCAACCATCTCAAAACCGCCAGCAAAGCCGCCCTCGACTCGGCACCATGGCTCGCACCTGACTGCCTTGTTGAACTGGGCATGGCTCTCAACTCGCTCGGCCTCGAAGCCGAAGCCGCCGAGAGCTTCGCAACCGTCCTTCAGCGGTTCCCCGCCTATACCGAGGGCCAATTGAAGCTGGCTGAGGATCTGGAGCAAGACGAGCACCTGACCGAATCGGCCATCGACGCCTGCCACCGCGGCCTGCTCGTGAACGGCCAACACCCCAACCTGCTCAAAAAAACTGCCGAGCTACTCGAGCGGGAGGCGCGCTGGGACGAAGCGGCTGACTTCTGGATTCTCCTACATGACATCACCACGCCCAACGCAGGCATCCATCTCCGAATCGGACTCTGCAAGCTCCGGCACAATCGAGACACCCAGGCAGCCTCCGCCGAATTCGAGAAAGCACTCGAGACCGACCCCAACCACGAGGCCGCCACCTTCGCGCTAGCAGAGCAGCTAGACGAACAGGGGCGGTTTGATGAAGTCATCATGCGGCTCAAACTCTTGGCCGGAGCCAGGCCCGACTCCGCCCGGGTGCCTCTCACCTTGGCCAACTTCTTGCGTAAATACGGACAGTTGGAGGAAGCCGTCGTCCAGTGGCGACTCGGCTTGAGCAAGGATCCGCAATGGGACGACTGTTGGCGTAACCTAGGCCTCGGACTTGAGCACCTGGACCGAATCGACGAAGCCGTGGACGCCTACCGTCAAGCGGTTCAAGCCGCACCCGAAAACCCAGAAAACCACCGCTATCTGGGCGCCTCGCTGCAGGATGCCGGGCAACTCGACGAGGCTCTCGCCTCCTACGGCCAAGCCGTCGAGATCAATCCCGAAAACGCCGAGGCCCATTGGGGCCGGTTCTGGGTACGAGCTATCCGGGGCGACTTCCCAAAGGCGTGGGACGACTATGAGTGGCGCTGGAAACTCCGCGGCCGCACCACGCCGGAGCTGGACAATTCCGCCCCTCTTTGGGAAGGCGGCGACCTCGCCGGGCAGACATTTTTTCTACGCGCCGAGCAAGGCTACGGCGACACCCTGCAGACCATCCGCTACGCACCGGTTTTGAGCGAGATGGGAGCAACCGTCAAAGTCGGCTGTCCACCTGCGCTCGCACGACTGTTTGCCAACGCACCGGGTATCAACGAAGTTGTCTCAGGCGATGCCGGAAACGTGACCTTCCACAGCCATCAAGCGATGTTCAGCCTGCCACGAATCCTCGGCACCACGTTGGAAAGCATTCCCAACCGTGTGCCGTACCTCACCGCACCAAATCCGGCCGGCCTGGAGTTACCAACCACGCCAGGCATCTTCCGCATTGGACTAATCTGGCACGGCTCCGGCAGCCAAAGCCCCGACCGCCGCAACGTGCCGTTTGAACAACTCCTGCCGCTGCTTGGTCAGGAACGCACAATGTTCTTCTCCCTCCAACTAGGCGATCCTGCCAGCGATCCCGCCCGGGCCGGTGTAGAACAAAAGCTAGCTGACTTGTCCCCGTTGATGGAAGACTTCGCCGCCACCGCTGCACTTATCGAACAACTGGACCTCGTCATCACCATCGACACCGCCATCGCCCACTTGGCCGGAGCACTCGGCAAGCCGACATGGCTACTGCTCTCCGCCGCCCCCGACTGGCGCTGGATGCTGGAGTGCAACGACAGCCCGTGGTACCCGTCCATACGCCTCTTCCGCCAGTCCAAGCTTGGCGATTGGAGCGAACCCCTGAGCAGGCTGACCGAAACTCTGGCCCGCACAGTTTGACGCCCTAGCCAAAGCGCGAACTCGACAGCCCTGTGATTGGGGCCTATCATTCCAAACCGTATATAGTTTATATAATAATGGCCAAGCCTGAAATCAAAACCAAAGTGGTGGGCAGCTACCCGATCCCCTCGTGGCTCGCCACCAATCCCTCCGGGCCCGCACTGCGCGACGCCATTTTGGTCGTGCTCAAGACACAGGAACTTGCCGGAATCGACCTCGTCTCCGATGGCGAACTGTCCCGGTTCGACATTAACCACCCGGAGACCAACGGCATGATCGACTACTTCATCAAGCCGATGGACGGCATCTCGCCAGCCCTCACGCGGGAGGACTTGACCAAGTTTGACGCCGAACAACGGATGGGCTTCCGGGCACAACCAGCCGGAGTGGTCGAAGGGCTGATCACCGAGGGCACGCTGAACCTGGCGCACGACTGGCAGCTATTCCGTGGGCTTTCCAGTACAGATGCGATGTTCACCTTCACCGCACCATATATGCTGGCCCGTACGTTGCTCGATCGGAAGTACGGGGACATTCGAACGCTCACAATGGCACTCGCCGAGGTGCTGCGCAAACAGATCGAATACATCGACGCACCTGTAATTCAAATGGACGAGGCACACCTGACCGGTCATGTCGAAGACGCCGACTGGGCGCACGAACCGTTCAACCTCGCGCTAAGCAGCGTTCAAGGCGAAAAATCGCTGCACCTCTGCTTCGGCAACTATGGCGGACAGTCGATCCAAAAAGGCTACTGGCAGGACTTGATGCCATTCCTCAACCGGCTGGACCTCAATCACCTCGTGCTAGAATTTGCTCGCAGAGGCTACGACGAACTCGAGGCATTCAACGAACTGAAGCCGGAAACCAAGCTCGGTGTCGGTGTGGTAGACATCAAGGACAACGAGATTGAGTCGACCGACGTTATCGCAGGCCGGATTGAGAACGCCGTGGCCGTCTTGGGCATCGAACGAATCAAATGGGTTCACCCTGATTGTGGTTTCTGGATGCTACCACGAACCGTTGCAGACCGGAAAATGGAAGCCTTGGTAGGCGGCCGTGACCAATTCCTCGGTCGCCAATAAAAATGTGCTTTCATCCAAAAAAAATTTGAAGACCTCTAACTTAGTCATTGTGAGCCATTTAAGCCAACTTGCTTCTCGCTTATACACCGTTTGAGAACTATTAAAAAAACGCAATTTTAGTTAAAAAAAGGGGTTTTCAGTGATGTACTGGAGAGTTCTTCACCAGTTCTTCACAATTCACCAAACCACCAAGGATTGTGACAAATTGTCCCAGCATTCCAAGTTGACAGATACAAGAGCAGAGACTAGGCTCCGCACTGCTGTTGCGCCGTGGGTGTGTTTTCTAGCGGCCGACACTTGGAAAGGAAGTGAATCTCATTTGACTGAAATACGCATTAGAAAAGGCGAGACATTGGACAGAGCATTGCGCCGTCTAAAAAAACGTCTTGACCGGGAAAACGTGATCAAAGACGCGCGCAATAATCGCTACTACGAAAAGCCAAGCGTACGAAAACGCCGCAAGATGAAAGTGGCTAAGTTCACGCAAATGCTGAAGACGCGCCACGCGGACGCCTGATTGTACAAAACTTTTTTTGCCGGAAGTTGTCAGTTAAGGCGGCTTTCGGCTATTTTTTTGCCACGAGATGTATTCCTTTTCCACCTGTTGGAACTCCCACCGCCATACTGATGGCCGAGCCATGCTGGAAGAAATCCGAGATCTTGGCTTCAAATACGCCGAGCTCAGCCATGGCATAAGGCTAAGCCTTGTGCCCGGCATCATGCAGGCCGTCGAAGCCGGAGTGATCAAAATTTCCACACTGCACAACTTCTGCCCTCTGCCAATCGGCTGCAACCATGCCAATCCGAATGTCTTCAAATTTTCCTCCTCCAACGCCCGCGAGCGCGACAACGCCTACAAGCACACGATGAAAACCATCGAGATGGCGGATCAACTCGGAGCCAAGCTAATCGTACTGCACATGGGCGAGATCGACATGCGCAACTACACCGACAAACTCATCGACCTGCTCGAAGCCGGGAAACAGGACAGCCCGAAATACCAAAAGCTGTGTCAGGCTGCCGAGATGAAGCGAGAGAAAAAGAAGACGAAATATTGCGACCTCGCCTTCGAGATGCTCGAGCGCATCGCCGAACAGTCGAGCCTGCGCGGCATCAAGCTCGGGATTGAAATCCGCGAGTCGCTCGAGGAAATCCCCCTCGACACCGACTGGGATTTTTTCTTCCAGCGCTTCGAGGATCCGAACATCTGCTACTGGCACGACATCGGCCACGCACAGATCAAGGAAAACCTCGGCTTCATCCACCACAGGCTGCACCTCGAGTCGATGGCCGAACGCTTGGGCGGCTTTCATTTGCATGACGTGCAGTTCCCGGCCCGCGACCACCGACCGCCGGGCCGGGGCATGATCGATTTCGAGGGACTCAGGCACCTCGTGAAGCCGGAACACATCAAAGTGTTCGAGTTAAGCCCGAGCCTCAAACCCGACGCCGCGAAGGAGGGCGTCTCCCACCTGAAATCCATCTGGGGAGAGGATTGAACTCCACGTCCAACGCGCTGCGCCTCTCGCTGAAACTGGCGGTCTGCCTCGTTTTGGTGACGTGGATTTTGCACATCATTTTCGCCGGTGAAGCCGAGCAGCAAATCGGCGAAAGCTGGGGCGCACTGTCGTTTGCCGAACAAGTCCGCGAGAGCTGGACAGTTGGACCGGCCGGCTTGTGGAAAACAATCTCCAACGTGAGCCTCGGCTGGCTGCTGGTTTCGTTTGTGTTCATGGGTACCACTATCTTTATCGGCATGGCTCGCTGGCGACTGGTGTTGGCGGTTCAGGGGCTGCAACTGCCGCTTGGCCGAGCCGCCGGCATTTCGCTGGTCGCCCACTTTTTCAACTCTTTCCTGCTTGGCTCAACCGGTGGCGATCTGCTCAAGGCGTACTTTGCAGCTGCAGAGACCGCTCACAAAAAAGCCGAGGCGGTGACCACGGTGGTCGTCGATCGGTTGCTTGGTCTGTTCGCCATGCTGCTGTTCGTTTCGCTGATGGTCTTGGTCAACTGGAGCGTCGTGATGAGCCAGCAACGCTTCATGGCCGTGATGCTCGTCATCCTCGGCATGCTTTTCGTGAGCGGCTTGTTCGTCGTACTGTCGTTTTGGGCCGGGCCGACGAAACCGCGACAAAAGTTTGAGGCGCTTCTGGCTAGGCTGCCCAAGGGCGACGTACTGGTGCGCTGCATCGAGGCGTGCCATGCCTTCGGCGAGAATCCGGGTTTCCTTCCGCGTGTGCTTGGCTGGTCGATGCTGCTCAGCTTGGCCTGCGTGTTGCAGATCGTCGCGCTTGGCTTCGGACTTGGCCTGCCGATGGGAGAACACCTCCGTGTGCTGCTGCTCATCGTGCCGGCGATCATCTGCATCAGCGCGCTGCCGATCACTCCCAGCGGCATTGGCGTCCGTGAAAACCTCTATGTGTGGCTGCTGGGTGCCACGACAATCGGCATCGAGGCCAAGGCGGCCTTGTCCCTCTCGCTGCTTGCTTTCGCCGGCAGCCTGCTGTGGAGCCTGATCGGCGGCGCAGTGTATCTCGCTTTCCGCAGCAGCCACTCGCTCGACCAATAAACGGGGCGATGAGCCGGGCAGGTCAAACCGGTTTACTGAAGCCGCGGACAAAAAAATGCGAGCGCCCCTTTCGGGACGCCCGCCAACCCAAACAACCAAACCAACCTCCTTTGACCGAAAAAACGGCCATCTATCACAGCAGAAAATCCACTGCGGACACCCACAATCGCGGACATCACGGGGTGGGACGTCCGATTAAGCGAAAATGTTCACTAAATCTGAAAAGAAATTTCCGTTATTGCCGCTCGTATTCTCCCTTGCCGAGCTTTTTGTAGACGGTGAATCCGGCCTTCTTTGCGTCGGTGATCGAGAGTGGCTTGAGGTGAGTGGGGGTGTTGAAGCTGGAGATGATCTTGCGCACCGGTCGCCTGCAGGCCGGGCATTTCTCGAGCGGCCTGGCCGACACAGGGCGGCGCAGTGTGAAGCCGGGGCCGCCGCACGGTTTGCAGTCGCCCTTGCCGTCGCATAGTTCGTATTCGTAAATCGGCATTGCCGTCGTCGCGGCAACCTACCACCAAACCGAACGCTTGGCCAAGCGCGCCCGAGATCGTAGTCTCGGGCACATGCGGATTGTTCGGATCTTGGTGGATGGATACAGCCTTCTGCATTGCTGGGAGAAGTTGGCACCGGGCAAGCCTCGCCACTCGTTCCACGCCCGGGACGCGCTTGTGACGGCGTTGACACAGTATCAAGACTCGTCAGGCACGCCGGTTACGGTCATTTTCGACGGCGGTGGCGCACCGCCCAACACACCAAAAAACGAAACGACCAATGGAGGCATTGAGGTGCTTTTCTCAAAAAAGGGCCAGACGGCCGACCAGATCATCGAGCGGGTGGCGCACCTAATGAAACCCTACGGCGAGGTGATGGCGGTAACCAATGACTTTGCTGAGCGCGAAACGGTGGTCAGCCTGGGCAACGTGGCTTGCAGTTGCGAAAATTTCATCCGAATGATGGAGGACACAGTCGGAGACATGCAAACCAGCGTAACCATGCACAACCGCCGAGAGCGAAAAGGCTTCAAAAGCCGCAGTTGAACCTGCGTTGACGCTGCACACTTCAACTCCTACGCTGCCTTCCGCATGAGCAGGCTCAGAGAGTCATTGATTGAATTAATCCGGCGCACCTCGGCGGAGATTCCCGATGATGTGCAATCGGCAATCCTTCGCGGGCTGGAACAGGAGAAGGAAGGCACCATTGCCAAGTCGGCTCTGGAGATCATCGATCACAACATCGGCTTGGCCAAGCGTAAGTCTCAGCCAGTATGTCAGGACACCGGCGGCATTTTGTTTTACGTGGACTGCCCGGTTGGCCTGAACCAGATCGAGTTCGAGCAGGAGACGCGCGATGCGGTGAAAGAAGCCACCAAGCTTGGCCACCTGCGACAAAACTCGGTGCACCCGATCACCGGCATAAACGATGGCACCAACGTCGGCCCCGGCTCGCCCAATATGCACTTTCACCAGCACGCGACTGACGACATTACCGTCCGGCTCGTGCTCAAGGGCGGTGGTTGCGAGAATGTCGGCTCACAATTCGCATTGCCCGACACCTCGCTCGGAGCCGACCGCGATTTTGGCGGATGCCGCAAAGTGATTCTTGAGGCGGTGCACCAGGCACAGGGCAAAGGCTGTGGGCCGGGTATCCTGGGCGTGTGCATCGGGGGGGACCGGGCCTCTGGCTACGAACTGTCCAAGCGCGAGTTTCTCCGCAAACTTGACGATCGAAATCCCGATCCCAAGCTGGACGAACTTGAGCAGGACATTCTCAAGACCGCCAACGAACTGGGCATCGGCCCAATGGGCTTTGGCGGCAAAACAACGCTGCTTGGCGTGAAGATCGGCGCGTCCAACCGGGTGCCGGCGTCCTATTTCGTCAGTGTCAGCTACATGTGCTGGGCCTTCCGCCGGCAAGGCGCGACACTGGCAACCAACGGCGAAATCACCGGCTGGCTTTATTGAGGAACAGAAAATGACTCACAATCTTTCTAGTCCTATTTCAGAGAAGACGATCCGCGAAATGAAGGTTGGCGATCAAGTCCTGATTTCCGGCACTGTGTTCACTGGGCGCGACGCCGTGCACAAGTATCTGCACGATGGCGGCGAGTTGCCGGCCGGGGTGAACCTCGACGGCGGCATCCTGTATCACTGCGGACCGGTTGTGCTCAAGGACGGCAACGGTGAGTGGCAGGTGACCGCCGCCGGCCCGACGACATCCATCCGCGAGGAGCCTTATCAGGGCGATATTATAAAGCAGTTCGGCATCCGTGGCATAATCGGCAAGGGCGGCATGGCTGACAAAACGCTCGCCGCATGCCAGAATTACGGTGCGGTGTATCTGCATGCCATCGGCGGCGCGGCTCAGGTGCTGGCCGAGTGCATCACCAAGGTGCGTGACGTACACATGCTGGAGGAGTTCGGCTCACCGGAGGCAATCTGGGAATTTGAGGTGATCGATTTCCCCGCTGTGGTCACGATGGATTCACACGGCGGATCGCTACACAAAGACATCCTCGCGCAAAGCGAAAAAGCCCTGGCCCAACTGCGCGATTGATCCGCAGGGGCGCCGCCCTCTCACAGCGGGGCGTTGGCCAGTGTGTCGGCGACGTGGCTGAGTTGCTCCTCCGTCAATTCCGGATACACCGGAATGCTCAACACTTCTCCCGCCATTCTTTCGCAGATCGGCAGCGACTCGTCGAAGCTTTGCAGGTGCGCAAAGCATTCCTGTCGGTGCAGCGGCACCGGATAATAAATCGCCGAACCGATGTTGTGCGCGGCCAAGTGCGCCTGCAGCACGTCGCGTTTGCCATTGCCCACGCGGAGGGTGAACTGATTCCACATGTGGCCTCGACCGTCGATCTCACTTGGCAGCACCAACCGGCCTTCGGCAACGTGCTCGCACTGGGCCAAGCGCTTGAGATACTGCACGGCGTTGGCCCGGCGCTTGGCCATGTAGCCAGAGAAATGACCCAGTTTGACGCCAAGCAGCGCGGCTTGGACCGGATCCATCCGGAAGTTGCCGCCGATGGCCTTGTGATAATATTTCGGTGCTCCGCCGTGCACGCGGAGGATGCGCGCGCGCTTGGCCAAGCCGTCGTCGTCGGTGGTGATCATGCCTCCGTCGCCGAAGCCGCCGAGGTTTTTTGACGGAAAAAAACTGAACGCGCCCAAGTCGCCCATCGTGCCGACCTGCCGGTCGCCAACCGTCGCGCCCATCGACTGCGCTGCATCCTCAAGCACAGCCAGGCCGTGCGCCTTGGCCAGGCGCTGCACGCCGTCCATGTCCGTTGCCTGGCCAAACAAATGCACCGGGATGATTGCCTTGGTGTTGCCGGTGACGCGCCGCCCAGCGGCGGCAAGGTCGATGTTGAAATCGGCGTCAAGCGAGTCGACGAACACCGGCGTCGCACCGGTGCGGGCAACCGAACCGGCGGTCGCGAAAAACGTGAACGACGGGCACAGCACCTCGTCGCCGGGGCCGATGCCCAGCGCCATCAGCGAAAGCAGCAGCGCGTCGGTGCCGGAGCTGACCCCGATGGCGTGCCGCGCGCCAACCGACTCGGCGGCCCGATCCTCGAACCCGGCCACCTCCGGCCCGAGGATGAACTGCGACGAGTCGAGCACGCGCACGAAGGCGGCCTTCAACTCGGCGGCGAGCGGCTGGTTTTGTGCGCTCAGATCGAGCAGCGGGACGTTGATCGGCTTTCCCATGGGCGCGACATTATCCACCGGCAGCTTGGTCAAACGCAAGGCGCATTGCCGTTGACAGCGTTTCTCCACGAACCGACGCTGCGGTTGTCCGACCATGAAATCAATTTTCTCCATCCTCCCGATCGTGTGCGCTGCGGCGTTTGGCCAAGCGGCCGAGCCGGCCAAGCTCAAGCTGTACTGGGCCAAAAACATGCTGACAATCAGCGGCACGCATCTGCCTGGCAAAGAGATGAAGATCCACTACCTTGAGGCGTATTGCCGAGCCAACTCGCAGACAACCGACTGGGGCCGGCACACCGTCGTTGGTCACAAGACTCGCCTGGTCTCCCGCAGCGCGGACGGCTCGCAGCTCCGTTTGCACTGCGACGTGAACGACGGCGTGACAGTCGAGCACGTCATCACCGCCACGCATGACGAGGTTGATTTTGCGCTCACCGCGCACAACCCCACGGCCAATCGCTCCGAGGCACACTGGGCGCAGCCGTGCATCCGTGTGGGCAAATTCAGCGGCACCGGCGCGGATACCACCGCCGACAAATACGCCTACATCAAAAAGAGTTTCGTCTATCTCGACGGCCGGCGGGCGATGATGCCGACGCAGGGCTGGGCGACCGAGGCGCGCTACATCCCCGGGCAGGTCTGGGCCGGGCCGGGCGTGCCGCGCACCGATGTCAACCCGCGCCCGCTGCACCCGGACGTGCCGGGCAACGGGCTGATCGGCTGCTTCAGCGGGAACGGCTCGATGATCTTTGCCACGGCATTCGAACCGTATCAGGAATTGTTCCAGGGCGTGATTCGCTGCCTGCACAGCGACTTCCGGCTCGGCGGCCTCGAGCCGAAAGAGACACTGAAAATCCGGGGGAAAATCTACCTCGTCAAAAACGACGAAGCCGCATTGCTGAAGCGCTACCACAACGATTTCCCCGAACACGGCGCACTGGATCAGCCGAAGAAAAAATAATTCTAATGGCCAAGCACATTCGGTTGGTTTGTTGAAGGTGTAGTTTTTTTGTGGCGTCCGGCTTGACTTGGTCTCGGGTGCCGACGATAAAAGTCGCGGTTCATGTTGGAGGATTCAACTGCAAGTCAGCCGCTTTCGAACAAGGAGAAAAGGGATCTGGACGTTGAGATTTCGTTTTTGGAGGGACTCACCAAGCGCGATCCCAAATACGTTGAGGCACTCCAGTTGCTCGGGGACGATTACACGAAACGCGACCGCTTCCACGACGGGCTGACCGTCGATGAGCATTTGTCCCGACTTCTCCCGGAGGACTCGATGGTCTATTACAACCTCGCGTGCAGCTACTCGCTCACTGACCGGATTGACGAATCTATCACTGCGCTCAACAAGGCCGTCCGCCTCGGCTACAACGACCCCCAGTGGATGGACATCGACCCCGACCTGAGCAATGTCCGCACCGACCCGCGCTACAAACGCATCCGCCGCCAACTGGACGTCAAGTACAGCAGCCACTGACCCGACCCGCCGTGAACGTCACCCATCAGGGCAAGTCACGGCACTACCGAACGGTCTGGTTTGACAAGGCGCAAAACCTCGTACGGCTCATCGAGCAGCGACTGCTTCCGCACCGGTTCAAAATCGTTTCCACCGCCGACTATCACGCAACCGCCCTTGCCGTCACCGACATGACCGTGCGCGGCGCCGGCGCGATCGGTGCCACAGCGGCATACGGCCTGGCGCAGGGCGCTCGGGCCTTTCGCGGGCGCGGACTCAAGGCCTTCGAGCGGCACATGGCCAAGGTGCACCGGACGCTCGCCGAGGCGCGCCCCACCGCCGTCGATCCGCTCAACGCCATGCGCGGCATGCTGTCACAAATGATCGGCGACACCGTTGCCGAGCGGCAGGCACAAGCTCTGGCCGCTGCCGAACAATTCGCCGATGACGACGTCGCCCACTGCGAAGCGCTTGGCCAACACGGCGAGTCGCTCATCCGCAACGGCACCCGCGTACTCACCCACTGCAACGCCGGCTGGCTGGCGTTCGTGGACGTCGGCTCTGCCACCGCGCCGATGTACGCCGCGCAGGCCAACGGCAAGACATTTCATGTTTTTTGCGACGAGACACGGCCTCGCTCGCAGGGTGCCATCCTCACCGCGTGGGAGCTGGCGCAGCAGGGCATCGCGCACGACATCATCGCCGACAACGCCGCCGGCCACTTGATGCAGCGCGGAGAGATCGACCTCGTCATCGTCGGCAGCGATCGCACGCTGGGACACACCGGCGAAGTGGCTAACAAGATTGGCACCTACACCAAGGCAGTCCTGGCCAAGAGGCACGGCATCCCGTTCTACGTCGCCATCCCGCTCTCGACCATCGACTGGGAACTTAAGTCCGGCCAGGCCATCCCGATTGAGGAACGCAACGAGAACGAGGTGCTCAGCGCTTGGGGAGTGACCGGCAGCGGGCGTCGGCAGCAGGTGCGACTGGCCAATCCCGGCAGCAGTGCCCGCAACCCGGCCTTCGACGTTACACCGCCGGAACTCATCAGCGGCATCATCACGCCGCTCGGCATTTTCAAGCCGCGCCAACTCTGGAAACACCGCGCCAAGCTTGGCCAAGCGACCGGGTGAGCGGCATCTACCTGCCGTCGTCCTGCGGCGGACTGCCCCGACTTGGCTTGAGCCCGAAGAGAGGCCGGAGCAGGTTCAGCCTTCGGATGATCAACTCATAAAGGGCCAACGTGATCAAAAAGCGCCGAGACTGATGACGGTGAATTTCAAAAAATGCCCGTCGGCCATTTCACAACAAAAAAAACCAACGCAATGGTGACAGTCTGGTGCAAGACGTAAAACGAGTTAACCGCCTCGTTGGCGTAGGTCAGGATACGGCTTGGCCGATTGAACAATACGGCCCTGAATCCAACGAACGCCACAAGCCATAGCCCGACGTTCACCCCGCGAAAAAAGTTGCCGACGGCCTCCTGAACTCCAGCCGAAAGAGGCATCGGCAAGACGTTAGAGGCAAAGCAGAGAATCAAAAACACCGTGATGCCCACCCCGAGTGCGAGATGAAACCATCGGTTCCGCTCTATCGAAGTCAGCAATTCGTCCGACGCGAAAACCGGGTAACCGTAGATAAAAACCACCAAGTACAGGTACAGGTTGGCCCAATCATCGACAACATTCTGGAAGCCGGCCCAGTGAGGCCTCAGCACCTATGCGGCAAACCGCCGTATGAATTCACCGCCACGCTCAGTTCGAAGCGCGGCAAAAAGCGGCAGGGCCAAAAACGAGTAAACCAGCAAGTAGGCCAGAAACCAAAGGTGGTGATAACTGAAGTTGCCTTCAGGATACACCCTCTCGAAAAATCTCGGGTAAAACTGCAAAATGCAGGCAAACCAATCGCTGACCAGCATAAAGCCGCGCTTGGCCAAGCGCGAAATAACCCGTTGCGCGGTCATGGAGACGAGTGTAAATTCCGCTTTTACTTTCGAATTTGCCCAGTAAACCAATGAAAAAACAGACATCCCCCATCATCGTCATCGGGCTGACCTTGGCCGCCCTGCTTTCCGTCGGAGCCGGCTTGGCCAAAGCCGAACCGCACCTCGACTTGGCCCACCAGATCAAGGCCACGTTGATCCACATCGACGTCGAGTCACTGCTCGACAAGTACCGGGAGCTGACCAAGCGGGTCCACCAAATCAGCCTCGACATGGCCGAGCTTGAGATCGAACTCGAAACCACCCAAGGCGAAGAAGAACGCGGCAAGGTGGAGTTGCGCTTCACCAGAACACACAAGATGCACAATTATTTGGTTCACGCGCGAGAACAGACACGCGATAAACTCCAACACATTGCTGACGAACTGGCCCACAATCCGCGCGAGCACGGTGAAGAGCACCATCACGACGAGGAACGCGATCGGAATCACGAGCAAAACGACCTCGAACAGCGCCTGCACAATCTCGAACGCGAAATAGGCGAACTGCGCGAAGCAGGTAAACACGACAAGGCGGAGCATCTGGAACGGCAGGCTGAAGAAATCCGACACCACTTCGCCAACCGCGAACACGGCGGGGAACGCCATCACGAAGAACAGGAGCATCAGCACACGAAGGAAGGCTTCAGGGAGCGTCTGCATCAGCTCGAGCGCGAAATCGAGGAACTACGCGAAGCAGGTAAACACGATCACGCCGAGCAACTGGAACGCCAAGCAAACGAAATCCGCGGGCACTTCGCCCAGCGCGAACACGGCGAAGGACGTGAACGACTCGAGCACCTGCAGGCCGAACGCCGCGTGGCACGCCAACATCTCGAGGAAATCAGCGAACGACTCAAAAGCATCGACGGCGAGGGCGAGGAAGCACAGGCACGCCGCCTCAAACTCGAGGACAAGCACGCCGAGGTGAGGGAGTTCCTCGCCCATGTCAACGAACAACTCAAGGAACTCTCCCACGACGGCCGCGAGCATCGCGAAGAGAAGGAGGAACTTGACGAACACCAACGCGAGGAGTAGCCGCCCGCGTCACTTACTCTCCTCGATCGCCTTGGCCAAACGCGCGATCTCACCTCCAAGCCGGAGGCGCGTCATCTTGGCGTTGAGCTTCTCGCTCAGCGAGGCACACAGCTTGAGAAAGCAGTCGGTGCCCGGCTCTTCCTGCAATTGATGCCCCGAAAAATCCTTGAAGCACTCCTGCCGCAGGTTCGTCAGTTCGTCCTGCAGCTTTTGGAGTTTTTCCATGTCGTTCCCCTTTTGTTTCATGTCGAGCGTCATTTGTTGCCGCTCAATCTTGATGACTTCGCGGATGTAGTAATCCAACCGGCTCTCCTTGGTTCGATCTATTCGCTTCCGATACCACTGAAAACCGACAAATCCCGCAACGATGATCGACACAAAAAATGATCGCATGCTCTCCCACATATCGACGATTTCAGGTTTCAAAAAAGTGCGCGTCTCCGGCTCGTAAATCCAGTTGGCTCCCTCGTGAACGGGGAAAAACGGGCGGGCACTGGCGAACGGTTTGCCCTGCGCGAACAACTCGCCCAGTCGGTTCTCTTTCTGAAACGGTGTCTTGAGAATTTCTTGGGTGATTTTTTCCACAAGACCGCTTTCGACATCGCGACGCGTGATGAGGTGCGCCCCGGTTGCCACGGTTTGAATGTCCGCTCCCGGAACCGCCTCTCCCTCGAACTGGTAGATGCCGCGCGGCACCTTGAAAGGAGAAAGGTGCAGCTGCATCGCCGCCAGCGCCTCGTTGTTAGGGATGCTGAGGAAGCGCACCTTTCCCATGCGCGCCAGCGTCTGAAATACGTCTGCCTGCATGCCGACCGTGATGAACGCCGCATCCACCTCATCTCTGCCGAATGCCCCGATCAACTCCGAGTACGCAAGGTTGCTGTGGTTCTCACCCGGCTCCAGATCGAGACTGCGCAACAGCAACCGCGACATGGGGTAGTCGGCGGAAAGCTCCGGGCCGATGTTGACGATTTTGCCCTCCAAGTCCCTCAAGGTCTCGATGCCGCTGCCTCTCCGGACGGCGATGTGCAGCGGCTGCGAATAAAGATTGGCCACAAACGCCACCTGCCTAAGCCGGGCGGGATCAATCCGTTGCGCCTCCTTCTTCAGCAACGCCGGGGCAAACTCCATCAGGTTTTCTCGGGAGCCAGGCTGGAACAGCGCCAAGTCGGCTTTGCCCTCCGCCACCAATTTTAGGTTTTCCAGCGACCCGGCGGTGGTCTGCACCGTGGCGCTGCGGCCAAGGCGCGTGACTACGTTCGAGAGACTGAGCGCGATCGGATGGTACAAACCCTTCTCCGGCCCGCCGGCGATGACGATGGTACGGTTCAGGCTGACCAGTGCCCTGACGAGCTGATACAGCGGCACGCAGATCAGCACACTCAACAATCCGATGGTGATCCATTTGCGTTTCATGCCGTGAAAAAAATCTGGTAAAATCATATCGTTTGGTCAGACGACACACAAGTTCGCAATACCCGGCCACGCGGGCGCATTTTTTGGTGGCGGCGAAGCCATGTCTCCCCGACATTGGGCGCGTGACGGATTCCGCCCTGCAGAGTGCCAGCGTGTTGCTGGTCGAGGATGAGCCGCTCCTGCGCAAGCAGGTGGCGGCCGCGCTCGAGCAGCACGACGCCGACGTGACCGCCGTCGGCACACTCGACGAGGCGCGCCGCATGATCCAGTCGCTGCCGTTCGACTTCGCGCTGCTCGACGTCAACCTGCCCGACGGCCTCGGCACCGATCTGTTGAGCGAGGGCGTTTTTTCCCCAAACACCGCCGTCGTCGTCTGCACCGCCGAAGGCGGCGTGCAGGGCGCGGTCGAAGCGATCAAGAACGGAGCGCAGGATTACCTCCTCAAGCCGGTCGACCCTGCCGTGCTGCCGCTCGTGCTGCACCGCGCCAAGGCCAGCCGCCAAACCGCCCGCCTGGCCGAGCACGAGCGACACGACCCCGCCACCACCGGCGAACGCCTTTTCTTCGGCGACGCGCTTGGCCCGTTTCGCCGTCAACTCGACAAGATCATAGCTGCAGACGAGCGGCTTGGCAGCGACCTGTCGCCGGTGTTGCTCGAGGGCGAAACCGGCACCGGCAAAACCAGCATTGCCCGATGGCTG
>PVBE010169914.1_pt1 | contig 25845 bp, 16 predicted proteins | sample 1631181 | NCBI WGS metagenome assembly PVBE01 (sample SAMN08397723, study PRJNA350692) | Marine metagenome, whole genome shotgun sequencing project. | isolation source: water | place: Pacific Ocean | collected 2012-04 | reverse complement strand
CTTTGAGTAATGGGGTGGGATACTGATTTGCTGACGCTGACCCGTGCTGACCCTGTTTTTCGGTTAACTATAGATTACGTTCTTCGTATAGAGGTTATATGGAAATAAGCGTCACAATGTGTCACGTGTCACGGACTGATTGTCAATCAGCATTTATGTGTGGCCCCCATCGCCAAGGGAAGCTTTGTGAGAGATTCACACTATCAACAGGGGTAGATTGTCATCCCCATAGATATGGAAATGGGGAGGGCTGCTCAATATAATCCAGCCGTTTGTTTGGATATCCCATCCCTCTCAATATGGATGGAACCTAATGGTTAGGAGTCCCAAGGTCATCCAGCACAACCGGGGGGGCATTTGATCGGAGTGGATCAATTTAAATTACCACCCCCACTAGGGAGACCCTATTAATTAATCCCAGCCTCTACGGCCCCTACAGAGCCATTGAAGGCATATAGCAGATGGGGTGATTAACTATATCTGTGACATGATAATCAGCGTCAGCGACATGATAGGAAGTCAATGGCAGTGAGGATTTGACAGGGTGTTGGATTAGGGGTAGGGGTACCTTAAGAGCAAAGTTGTGAACACCCTTGAAGCGGGGGGCAGAGAAAGAAAAGAGGAGAAGGCTATGTCATTAAGAAAGACAGCTAAGATACTAGGAATATCCCCTACATACCTTAGCTTGCTGCTAAACGGGAAGAGGCCTTGGCGAGGGAATTTGAAGGAACGCTACGAAGAACTTGTAAACACTTTTGTAAACACCCCCAGATGGGGGGAAGGAGAAAAAGGGGCTGGAACAGATATAGTGGTGGGCGGTACTGGATTTGAACCGGTGACCTCTGCGATGTCAACGCAGCGCTCTAAACCACTGAGCTAACCGCCCAATCCCCAACAACCGCCATCCTTGGGTCCATCGAGATAATCTTAACAAGGCCCCAAGAACGCGGTCAAGAAACAATGCGCCGACGCTGAGCGCCGGCGCATTGTCGCTTTAGTCGTCGTCCGACGGCACCTGCTCAAACGAGTCGTCCACGATAATCTCTTCCGCGGCAAATTCCGGGGCCGGAGGGGAGTCAATCGGACCGAACTCGCTGTTCATCCCCATTTGCATGGGATCCCTGGGCATAGCCATGCCGCCTGTCATTATCCCGAGAGGCCGTGGCGCGGAACCTTCCTCGGTCTTGCCGCTGACGCCGTCTTCGGTGAGCGACAGCCTGGCCGGGATGAGCCGGCCGATGATGACGTTTTCTTTCAGTCCTCGGAGGTAGTCGATTTCACCGTTGACCGCAGATTCGGTCAGCACTCGCGTTGTCTCTTGGAACGAGGCCGCGGCGAGGAAGCTGTCCATGTTCAGCGATGCTCTGGTGATTCCGAGCAGCACCGGCGTTGCGGTCGCGGGCTCTCCGCCCTCGGCAAGGATTCCGGCATTGATGTCCTCGTAGTTGGTGCGGTCCACCAATTCTCCCGGCAGCAGTTCGGTGTCGCCTGGATCGTCGATCCGGACTTTTCGTAGCATCTGGGAGATGATGAGCTCGACGTGCTTGTTGTGAATCGGCACGCCTTGGGAGCGATACACTCGCTGCACTTCGTCGATCAGGTAGCGTTGCACCGCGTCGCGACCCTGGATGCTCAGAATCTGCTGAGGGTTCTTAGGACCGGCGGTCAGCGCTTCGCCGGCGATAACGGTGTCTTCCGACTTGACGACGATGTGGGCCGCGGCGGGTATCGCGTACTCGCGCTGCTCTTCATCGGTCCAGAAGATGGTCAGGAGATCGCCGTCGATGCGAACGGCTCCCGAGACTCTGGCGACGAGATCGCTGGGCTGAAGTGCGGTGGTTTCCTCGTCTTCGGAATCCTCAGACGCCTCCTTGGACTCGGCGAGTCGTTCGCCGATGGTCACCATGTCGCCGTCTTTGAACGAAGGTGTGAAGCCTTCGGGCAACACGTATTCGTCCGTGTACTCCTCGGAGTTTACGACACGGATGCTGCGCCCCTCTGGGAGTTCGATGACTTCGACGGCGCCGTCGATCTCCGACAAGATAGATTCGCCTTTCGGCGCGCGAGCTTCGAAGAGCTCCTCGACGCGAGGCAGGCCGCTCGTGATGTCGGATCCGGCGATTCCGCCGGTGTGGAATGTGCGCATGGTGAGCTGCGTTCCGGGCTCGCCAATGCTTTGCGCAGCGATGATGCCGACGGCCTCGCCGATCATCGCGTCTCTCATGGTGGCGAGCGAGATGCCGTAGCACTTCTGGCACACGCCTCGCTTCGCCTCGCACGTCATCGGAGACCGCGCCATTACGATCGTGACATTGGCTTCGGCCATTTTCTCGATTACCGTGCCGTCGATGGCTTCGTTTCGATCGAACAGTATCTCACCGGTCTTCGGATCGGGAACCGGCGCTGCCAGGTAGCGAGCCTTGATTTGGTCGCCAAAGGACGTGCCCAACTCACTGCCGTCCGACGAATCGACCCAGACTCCGGCGGGCGTCTCGCAATCGTCCTCCATGATGATGATCTGCTGTGAGACGTCGATCAGGCGTCGGGTCAGATATCCGCTGTCGGCTGTTCGCAGAGCAGTGTCTGCCAGTCCCTTGCGGGCGCCGTGTGTGGAGATGAAGTACTCCAACACACTGAGGCCTTCCCTGAAGTTGGACTTGATGGGCCGCGGAATGATGCGCCCCTTCGGGTCGGACATGAGACCGCGCATACCCGCCATCTGCTTGATCTGAGCGATGTTGCCTTTCGCCCCGGAGTTGGCCATCAGATAGATGCCGCCGTAGTTTCGGAGGTTCGTTTCGATGACCTTGGTGAGTTCTTCGTTGGTGCTGGTCCATATCTGGACGGAGTTTTGGTAAAGCTCCTCTTTCGTGATAAGGCCGTCCATGTATTGCTGCTCGAGCGTCTCGACGTTGTCTTCCGCGCCAGCGACGATAGCCGCCTTTTCCTCCGGCACTATCACGTCGTTGATTGCGATGGTAACGCCTGCGCGAGTCGCGTAATGGAACCCCAACCGTTTGATTGCGTCTAGAATTTCAGAGGTGCCCTCGTTGCCTTTCATCTGGTAGCACTCGGCGACGATGTCTTTCAGCGCGCCTTTTTCAACCTCGTGGTTGCGGAAGGACATTTCAGGGGGAAGCACGTCGTTGAAGATGATGCGACCTGGAGTCGTCTCCATCCACTCCGGTTCGGAGTCGGCCGGTTCGTGCCGAACGGTGATCGGCGCTCTGAGGGTAACGACGCCCATTTCGCAGGCAAACTTGGCGTCTTCCAAGCTATTGAACTTGCGGCCGGCGCCTTTCGCCTTTTCGTCGATGATGGTCATGTAATACGCGCCGAGCACGATGTCCTGCGTCGGGGCCACGATCGGCTCGCCTGAGCTCGGCGACAGCAAGTTGAACGTGCTCAGCATCATGTGCCGCGCTTCCATCACCGCTTCCCTGGACAGCGGCACGTGGACGGCCATCTGGTCGCCGTCGAAGTCGGCGTTGAACGCCGTGCACACGAGCGGGTGCACCTGGATGGCGCTGCCGTCGATCAGCACGGGCTCGAAAGCCTGAATTCCAAGACGGTGGAGCGTTGGCGCTCGGTTGAGCATCACGGGCCTGTCTTTGACGACCTCTTCGAGGATGTCCCAGACCTCGGGCCCGATGCGCTCGGCCATGCGTTTAGCGCTCTTGATATTGTGGGCGTAGCCCTTCATAACCAGTCGGTTCATCACGAACGGCTTGAACAGTTCCAGCGCCATCCGTCTCGGCAGGCCGCATTGGTGGAGCTGCAGGTCCGGTCCGGCAATAATCACCGACCGACCGCTATAGTCCACGCGCTTGCCCAGCAGGTTCTGGCGGAATCGGCCCTGCTTGCCTCGCAACAGGTCCGACAGCGACTTCAACCTGTGGTTGTGACTGCCCGCCACCGGTCGGCCCCGACGTCCGTTGTCTATCAGGGCATCGACAGATTCTTGCAGCATGCGCTTTTCGTTTCGAACGATGATCTCAGGCGCTTGCAACTCGATCAGGCGCTTGAGGCGATTGTTGCGGTTGATGACTCGGCGATACAGGTCGTTGAGGTCGCTGGTCGCGAAGCGTCCGCCGTCCAACTGAACCATCGGTCGCAGCTCGGGAGGCAAAACCGGTAGAGTCGTTAGTACGAGCCAGTCGGGCTTGTTTCCGCTTTTCCGGAAAGCTTCGACAACTCGGAGGCGCTTGATCGCCTTCTTGCGGCGTTGGCCGGAAGTTGACTGCAGCTCTTCTTGGAGATCGTCGCGCATTATGTCGGTGTCGATCTTGCGCAACACCTCGAGGACCGCCTCGGCCCCCATGCCGGCGACGAAGATCCCGGCAAACAGGTCTCGAAGTTCGCGGACCCGGCTCTCGGTCAGCAGTTGGCCGATGCGAAGGTCCTCCAAATCGTCGATCTGGGAAGAGATCTCGTTTTCGAAGTCAGCCTTAGCCTGATCGAGCCGTGTGTTCAGATCAAGGGTCTCGGCATTGAACGCCTCAAGGGCTTTCGCGTCCTCGGACGGCTCCTCGGGTTCGGCCTTGGCTTCGGTCTCTTCAGCGTCTTCCGCTGAGTCGTCGGATGCGTCGTCGGATGCGTCGTCCGCGTCCGACTCGTCTTCCGTAGCTAACGCGGCTTCAAGCTTGGCGACCTGGATGCCGAGCTCTTCCAGCCTCTGTTGAGCTTCAGGATCCACGCCGTCGATGCCTTCGTCCAACTCTTCTTGGAGTTGATCGATTCGCAGGGTGCGCATTTCCTCGTCGACTTCCGTGACGAGATACTGTGCGAAGTACAGGACTCTGTCGAGGTTCCGAGGCGACAAATCCAGGAGCAAGCCTATCCTGCTCGGCGTGCCTTTCGAGAACCAGATGTGGGCCACCGGCGCCGCCAGGGCGATGTGCCCCATCCGCTCGCGCCTGACTTTGGACCTGGCGACTTCGACTCCGCAACGGTCGCAGATTACGCCCTTATAGCGGATTTTTTTGTACTTGCCGCAGTAGCACTCCCAATCCTTGGTCGGGCCGAAGATGCGTTCGCAGAACAGTCCGTCTTTTTCCGGCCGCAACGTCCGATAGTTGATCGTCTCCGGTTTGGTGACTTCACCGTAGGACCAGATCTTGATCTGCTCAGGTGACGCCAGGGATATTCGGATCGCGTTGAAGTCGTTTCCGCCTAGGGCCATATGTCAAGCTCCATCGGGTTGATTGGGTTATGACTGACGCATCGAATGATTGAATTCTGTCAACGTGGAACCAGCCGGTCCGACCTCAACGTCGACGTTGCCGGCCGGGACGCTGCAAGGTTCCCCGGCCAAGCGTGCCGCTGTCAAGAGCCACGACCGGCTCAGATTTTCAGCTTTCGTCTTCGTCGGATGACGCCTCGATTTCGGGTTGTTCGTCGTCGGATTCTTCAGTCGCATCGTCGGCAGGTTGTTCCTCTTCCGAGTCCGAACCGGTCTCTTCGCTGTCGACCGCCGTCGCCACATCCTCGTCTTCGTCTTCGTCGACGAGTGATTCGGCAACCGGAGCTTCCTCGGCGACGGCGACGGGCTGATCGGCCACTGCCACCGCCGAATCGTGCTGTTCGACTTCGGATGCCACGTCTCCGGTTGAAACCTCGGCGACAGGGGACGGAGTCTGATCGGTGTCTGTGTCCGGCGTGCCCACGGCGTCCGATTGAACTTCGGCCGCCTGGGCGTCGATCACTGTGACTTCACCCGAGACAGGCGCGAAGGCCTCCTCGGGCGGGGCCCCGACCACGTCCAACGTCGGCATTCCTTCACCGTCGAGTCCATCTTCCATGTCGTCCAGACCGAGATCGTGGACCGCCTCGTGAAGCAGCTCGACCGACAGGCCAAGGCTTTGGAGTTCCTTGAGCAGAACGTGGAACGACTCCGGAATGCCCGGCTGAATCACGTCCTCGCCCTTGACGATCGCTTCGTAGGTTTTCACTCGGCCAACCACGTCGTCCGACTTGACCGTCAGCATCTCCTGCAGGTTGTAGGCCGCGGCGTACGCCTCAAGGGCCCAGACTTCCATCTCGCCGAAACGTTGACCACCGAACTGGGCCTTGCCGCCGAGCGGCTGTTGCGTGATCAACGAGTATGGGCCCGTGGAGCGGGCGTGAACTTTGTCTTCGACCAAGTGGATCAGCTTCATCATGTAGATGTAGCCGACCGCGATGGGCTGGTCGAATTCGTCGCCGGTTCTCCCGTCGATCAGCGTAGCTTTGCCGATGGTCGGCGCGGCAATTCCGTCTTCGCGATTCAGGCGATCGATCTCAGCGGCCATGTCCTCTTTAGACATGTCAGTGATGTCTTGTCCGACTTCTTCCGTGAGCCACAGCGCCATGCAAGCACTTCTTGCGTCGCCGTCGTTGCTCGTCGAGAACACCTTGTCGTAGTCGTAACCACGCTCGCTGAGCCATGCGCGAGCCACCTTTTGGTCGTAGTGGTTGCCGTATTGCTCGAGGGCATTGGGAGCGAAAGCGCCGGATTTCTCGAGCAGCCACGTTTGAGCTAGCGCATCTTCGATCGCAAGATCGGGCGCCCCGTCGAACACGGGGGTAACCGCACGGAAGCCCATGGCGTTGGCGGCCCAACCCAAGTGAGTCTCAAGAACCTGCCCGAGGTTCATTCGGGACGGGACCCCGATGGGGTTCAGAATGATGTCGACAGGCGTTCCGTTCGGCAAAAACGGCATGTCCTCTTCCGGGAGGATCCGGGCGATTACGCCCTTGTTGCCGTGGCGTCCCGCCATCTTGTCGCCCTCGGTAACCTTACGGGTTTGGGCAACCCAGAGACGCACGAGTTTGTTGACTCCCGGAGGGAGCTCGTCTTTGTTCTCTCGGCTGAGCACCTTCACTTCGATGATCTTGCCGCGCTGTCCGTGAGGCACCCTGAGAGAGGTATCTTTAACGTCCCTCGCCTTCTCGCCGAATATGGCTCGCAGCAGTTTCTCTTCGGCGCTGAGCTCGGTCTCGCCCTTCGGTGTGATCTTTCCGACGAGGATGTCGCCAGGGCCGATCTCCGCTCCGACGCGGATGATTCCTTCTTCATCGAGGTTGCGAAGGCTGTCTTCGCCCACGTTGGAGATGTCTCGGGTGATCTCCTCTGGACCGAGTTTCGTGTCGCGCGCCTCGACCTCATGCTTTTCGATGTGGATCGAAGTGAACTTGTCGTCTTTGACGAGCCGGTTGCTGAGGATGATCGCGTCCTCGAAGTTGTAGCCTTCCCATGTCATGAACGCGACCAGAACGTTCTGTCCAAGAGCCAACTCGCCCTGTCCGGTCGATGAACTGTCGGCAAGGACCTGCCCGGTCGTGATTGTGTCGCCTCTCGCCACGATGGGCCTCTGGTTGACGCAGGTCCCCTGGTTGCTGCGGACAAACTTCAAGAGGTTGTACGGATGGTCTTCGCCGTCAGGGTCGGTAACGACGATCTGATTGCCGGTCGAATGCGTAACTACGCCGTCCGTTCGCGAGATCAGCACCTGTCCGCTGTCTCTGGCGACGCGTCCCTCCATGCCGGTGCCGACCAACGGCGGTTCCGGTCGCATCAACGGCACGGCTTGTCGTTGCATGTTGGAGCCCATCAACGCGCGGTTTGCGTCGTTGTGTTCGAGGAACGGGATGAGCGCGGTCGACACACTCACCAACTGGATCGGCGAGACATCCGCGTATCCGACGTTTTCGGGGGTTTCCATGACCACCAAATCGCCAAGGCGAGTCTCGACTCGGTCGTCCAGGAACTGCCCTAGCTCATCGACCGTGGCATTAGCCTGGGCGATGTTCACCGTCTCTTCGGCGTCGGCGGACAAGTAGACGATATCGTTCGGGTCCGACGAAACGTACGGCAGCACCGGAATCGTCCGCTCCGACAATGCCGCGATGCGGGTCAGCGTTCCGGAGCTCTTGCGGACAACGCCGCCCGACCTCAGGATGTTTTTGCCGTCGTCGCCGGGAATGTCATCGGTGATGGTTCTGCCATCGATCCCGGGATCGGTGTTGAGCATCTCTTTGAAGATTCTCCGGTACGGCGTCTCGATGAAACCGTACTCGTTTGTGCGGGCGTAGGTTGCCAGAGAGCCGAGCAGTCCAATGTTCGGCCCCTCAGGCGTCTCGATCGGGCAGATTCGCCCATAGTGGGAGTGGTGCACGTCGCGAACGTCGAATCCGGCTCGCTCCCTAGACAGACCGCCTGGACCCAAGGCGGAGAGCCTCCGCTTGTGGGTAAGCTCGGCCAGTGGGTTGGTTTGGTCCATGAATTGGGAAAGTTGCGAGCCGCCGAAGAACTCCCGCACCGCCGCGACGACCGGCCTGATATTGATCAGGGCCGCCGGCGTGGTCGTTGCCGGGTCCATCTGCGTGGTCATGCGTTCCTTGATGACGCGCTCCATGCGGAGCAGGCCCACGCGAACCTGATTCTGGATCAGTTCGCCGACAGCTCTGACGCGCCGGTTGCCCAGATGGTCGATGTCGTCCGGGCCGATGACGCTGTTGTTGATTCGGACCATTCGCCTGAGCAGTGAAACGATGTCGTGAGGAGACAGCGTCAACTGTTCGAGCGCCTCTTCGTTGTCGGAGTGAAGCTTGCGGTTGAGTTTGTACCGCCCCACGCGTCCCAGGTCGTAGCGCCTGGCGTTGAAGAACAGGTTGTCCAGCAAGTTTCGGGCGTTCTCGACGTTGGGAGGTTCGCCCGGCCGAAGCCTTCGGTAGAACTCGACCAACGCCTCGTCTTTGTTCGTTACCGCCGAGTCCTTGGCGATGGTCGTTGGCATGTACTGGTGATCGGGATCGGTGTCGATGTCTTCGAACAGCTCGAGCAGTTCCTGGTCGGTTTCGAAGCCCATGCATCGAAGCAACGTGCTGACCGGGGTCTTGCGCTTGCGGTCGATCTTCACCGAGATGATGTCCCGGTTGGACGTCTCGAACTCCATCCACGCGCCGCGATAAGGGATTAGCTTTGCGGCTGCCAACGGTCTGCCGGTGGCAGCGTCGGATTCGGTGGTGAAGTACACGCCGGGAGAGCGAACGAGCTGGCTGACAACTACACGCTCGGCGCCGTTGATGATGAACGTGCCCGTGGTGGTCATCATCGGGATGTCACCGATGAACAGAGTCTGTTCCTTGATCTCACCTTGACCCGGTCCACCCGCCTTGATCTTGAGTTGGACGGTGACGTGGAGCGTCGCCGAGTAGGTTATCTCTTTCTCGCGGCACTCGACCTCGGTGTCCTTGGGTTCATCGAACTTGTGGTCGAGGAAGCTGAGTTCGAACCTGCCGCCAGGGAAGTCCTCAATCGGGGAGATTTCCTGGAAAAGTTCACGCAGTCCGGTTGTCTTGAAGTCTTCGAAAGAGTCGAGCTGAACCTGAATGAGGTTGGGTACGTCGATTGATGCCGGTATTCGTGAGTAAGATCGTTTTGGGGGGTTGTTGGTGTTTCCGTTGGACACTTGCAGAACGGATGACGTCATGCGCGCTCACACTCCTCGAAAAAACGAAGACTAAGGCCCGAAATTACAATACAGTCGAAGTATGAATCGTGAGGGAAAGGGGTTCGCCTGTCGCTGGGCGGAGTAGAGGTTAATGATCCAAAGTAATAATCAAGGGCGTATTTCGACCGGATACCTAGTTTATCACGGCCCGCGACCCGTGTCAAACGCAATAACACACCTCACCCGTCGGATTCGCAATCGACTCGACGGTGGCGTTCGCTGCATTTACCAGCGGCCATAGCCGGATCGGACCATCGTCCGATCCGACTTCGATTCGAGTTAGCTTATGGGGCGCCCTCCGTTGCCATTTCGGTCAGGGATTCCATGTGGTCTTTGATGTAACAGTGGCCGAAGTAGAGCACATTGTAGTCGGTCGACTCTCGTGCCTCGGTGTACTCGCGCTTCGGGTCCAGGCTGTTCTCGGCGAGGTAGGTACGGACCTTGTCGTCATCGCCCGATTCGTCCTCGGGGTCGAAGTAGAGCAGGACGCGGTCTTCGTTTGGGGAGACGGTGATGACTTCCAATTTCATGGCAGACCTCCCAGTGTCGTCTGCGCATTATACCAGTCAAAACAAAGTCTGTGGTCGCGTCCAGAGAGGTATATTACGGGAAAAGGGAAACCCCCTGCAACCCGCAACGCAGAGGAGCTCATTCGCGCGCAAGCCCCCGCGCAGGCCCCTAAGGGGGCAATTCTGATGAGGCGCCGAGTCGGTAAAGATATCGATGGCTGTCCTCCCACCGTTCATACATCGTATACTGCAACATGTGAGGATGGCGCATCCAAAGTGCGTGGAACTCGTTTGGCTCTCCATCGACGGGCCTTTTGAGACAATATGTTGAAATTACGAGTCCGTGCGCTTTCCTGCAATGCAGAAACGGAATATGATGTGTTGCGTTGGCAATTCAGCCTTTGACGTATGGGCCGCGACTGCCCCAACGTTTCAAAGCCCCGGCCAAATTGTCCGAGACGACTATTAGCTTCCGCGTCGAAGTACACCATCTTCTTTGAGGGTCGGATGCCGAGGATGATCTGGAGGGTCGGATGCCGAGGATGACAGGAAAACGAGGTCTGATCCGGATGCTCGAAGCAGAAGGCGCTCGGTGGGTATTCGGCAATCCAGGAACGAGTGAAGGCCCGATCCTCGACGCGCTCGAAGATGCCAGCGGCCTTGAGTACGTTCTCACCACGCAGGAAGGCGTCGCCATGGGCATGGCCGACGGATACGCCCGAGCCACCGGAAGACCCGCGTTCGTGAACCTACACATCGAGACCGGGCTCGCCAACGGCATCAGTCTGCTGCACAACGCCAACGAAGGCGGCACTCCGTTGGTGCTGACGAGCGCCAACAAAGACATCCGCAAGCTGACGGAAGGCCGGACCGACCTCGCCGAGATGACCAGGATGTTCACCAAGTGGTCCGCCGAGGTCACTCATCCGGAGCAGATCCCGTCGGTGATGCGTCGTGCGTTCACCGAGGCGATGACTCCGCCGACCGGCCCGACGTACATCGCGTTCTCCGCCAACGCTCTCGACGACGAAGCCGACATGGACATCGTGCCGTCCGCGCCAGGATACCCTCGAGTGCACCCCGACCCTCGCGCCGTGGCCGACGCCAGCGAGCTGCTCACGGCTGCAGAGAATCCGATCATCATCGTGGGCGACAGGCTAGCGCAATCCGGAGGCGTCGACGAGGCCGTCCGGCTGGCCGAGATCACGGGCTCGACGGTCTATGCAGCATCGTATTCGGAGATGAACTTCCCGACCGACCATCCCCAGTTCATGGGCAGAATCGCGCCGGGAATGCCCGCCGGACAGGCGCTGTTGTCGAAGGACGATGTCGTCTTGGCGGTCGGGACGAACGTGTTCGCGGGATACTTCTACTTCTCCGGCCCGGCGCTCAGTTCGGCGACCAAGCTGGTCCACATCGACTCGGCGTACGGCGAGATCGGCAAAACGGAACCGACGGACGTCGGCATCGCCGCCGATCCGAAATCGGCGCTGGCCGACCTGGCCGAGGCGCTCGATTCCGACATGTCCGGCACGGCGCGAGAGTCGGCGCGTGTGCGAATCGCCGGCCTCGCCCAGCAGAAAGCCGCGCAGATCGCCGCACGAGACCAACGACTCAAGGATCGGTGGGACCTCTCGCCGATGTCGGCGGAGCGCATGATGCACGAGCTCGCCGCGGTGCTGCCTCCCGACACGATCATCGCCGACGATTCGGTCACGTCGCGAGACGCCATCCATGACGCCATAACATTCAACGAGCCCGGCTCCGTGTTCGGCGAGCGAGGCGGCGCGTTGGGCTGGGGCATGGGCGGCGCTATGGGCGTGAAACTCGCCAATCCAAACCGGCCGGTCGTCGGCGTCATCGGCGACGGAAGCTCGATGATGACGGTCCAGGCGCTATGGACCGCCGCCAACTCGCGCATCCCGGTCGTGTACGTCATCTGCAACAACCGAGCCTACCGCATCCTCAAGCTCAACATGAACGCCTACAAGACCCAGATCCTGGGCGAGCAAGACCCTCAGAGCGAATATCTGGCGATGGACTTCCCGACCCCGATGAACATCGCCGGCATCGCCGACGCAATCGGCGTCCACAGCCGCAAGATCGAAGACCCCGCCGACCTAGCCCCCGCCATGCGCCAAGCCCTCGAGCTAGGCGCGCCCGCGGTGCTAGACGTGTCGATCGATGGAACGGTGTAAGCGGCGTGAGGCACACGTGCGGGATGGCAAGACATCTGCGCATAGAGGACAAATTTGACCGAGGGCCGCCGAGTGGCTGCGGTCATCGGTGGCGTTGGTTAGGGCACGTGCCGTTGTAATCTTACAAAGAGAACTCGATGCGCAACTTTTCAGTCGCACTCTCTGACATCGCGCTGAATTGGGCTTTGCCAACCTCGTCCCGAAGCTCAGAGATATCCCTCGTCACCAGGTCGGCGAGGGGATTTTTGATGGCTTGAAATATCCTCAGAGCTTGTAGAAAATGAAGCAATGCGTTCCTGTGGTCGTCGAGTGCCAGATAAACTCGCCCCAAGCCCCCTCGGCGATTTCCCTCGGCCCGTCTGTCGCCAATCTTCTTTGCAATGGCCAACGCTCGTTGGTAGTGGTCGATCGCACGGACGAAGTCTCCCAAACCGGCGTAGGCGCCGCCCAGGTTCCCCAGTTGGATGCCTTGGCCTCGGCCGTCCCCGATCTCTCTCGCGATGGTTAGCGCCTGTTGATGATGTTCGATTGCCTTATCCAATTGTCCTAAGAAACCGTAGGCGTTGCCCAGATTTCCGAGAGCGGTGCCTTCGTCTCGCCTGTTTCCGATCTCACTGGCAATGGTCAATGCTTGTTGGTAATGCTCGATGGCCTTGTCCACCTCGCCCAAAACGCCGTAGGCATTGCCGAGGTTTCCCAGCGCCATACCTTCGTCTTGCCTGTTTCCGACTTCCTTGGCGATTAATAGTGCCTGTTGATATCGGTCCACAGCCCTGGTGGTTTCACCCGAAGCTGCATATACGTTAGCTAGGTTCCCAAGGGACGCTCCCTCGCCTCGCCTGTTTCCGATCTCCCGGGCAATAGTTAGTGCCTGTTGTTGGTGTTCGATGGCCTTGTCCACCTCGCTCAAGCCAAAGTAGGCGACGCCCAAGTTTCCCAGAGCGGCCTCTTCACCCCGCCTATCACCGATTTCCCTCGATATGGTCAATGCCGCTCGGTGGCGTTCGATGGCTTTATGTACTTCACCAAGTGAGTTGTACATGTTGCCCGTCTCAATCAGCAACCGCATACGAGTCGGGTACGCATCTGCCGGCAGCTCTCGAAGGAGGCTGTTACGAAGGGCTAACTTTGCCCGTAATTCTTCAAGTGATCTGTAAGTGGTATCACCGCGCAGTTGCACGACCGAACTCTCGAATCGAGGTTGGTCAATCGTCTCAGGGAACTCCACCACCCGATTTCGGAACGCCCAGAAGTCTGGCGCGGATACGGCGATCGAGTTCAACTCGGGCTCTCGCACCCAGAAAACAGCCAACAAAGGATGTTCAACAAACACCTCTCGTTGGTAATTGAGGGCAGTCAGTCCATCCTGTCCGGTACTGGCGAGGTTAAGAATGAACACAACATCTTCAGCGCCGGGAGCCGCATCGACGGGGTGGTCGATGAACCCGCCTCCGGTGCGTCGCCAGTTTCGATGTTCTCGACACGAAAACCTTCAGACTCGATCATCTCCCGGAGGGCGGAGGCCGCGAGCTTTCTGACTCCGACGTGACGCCAAACCGCGAACAAGATGGCCTTGTCCCGAATTCTTTGCCCGGACCAGATAGTTTCTTAGGCGGCGTACCCTGCGATCGAACTCGTCTGTCAGGTCCAGCCTTAACGACCCAGGCGAACTCGTCACGTCAACACGTCTCGAAGGAGAGGGTTCAGATCGGGCCAGTTTTCATCTTCGTCGGCGCCGTACTCCGAAACCAGTAGGTTGTTGAGGAACCGACCGATTCGTTCGCCGCCTCGATATGCTCGATTCTCGCCAATCGCTCGAAGGGCCTTTATCTGATCCGGATCCAGGTCTGTAATTAACCCGCGGAAGTCTCGTGTCAGTTCGTTGAGGGCACTTTCGACATCAGACATCACGACTTGTGTTCGATGGTCCTCCAGGGCGCGGTCGATCGACAACTGGAAGATTCTCGCGGTTTCTCGATAAACACCGCCGCTTTTGACAATCGCCAATTCCGCAGCGTCGTCATCGATCAGCGCGGGGTCCATCCTGGCTGAGATGAACTCCTTCATGGTCTCCAGGCCGTTGGGGTCAATCGTGTCGGCGGCGTTTCTCTCGTACAGCTTCACGTTTGGAAGCACAGACGCGTCCGGGCTGCGTATTTCGGGAAACTCATCGGAGAAGCACATCCACACGGGCACCGTGTAGATGACGTGCATGTTGGGTTCCAACAAAGGGGCCAAATGGTCCTTGAACAACCTCGTGGCCAGTTCCTGCAGTGGTTTGTCGGTGTCGTCGACGAACACCAATACTTCTTTTTGGGTTTTGGCCTGGATGCCTTCAGCAATCAGATTGATCTTATCGAGTAGGTCGGTGAGTTGTGGTTCGAGCACTTCCCGAATCTTGGTGCGACTGCTGGCTTCCGCTTTGCTTTTCGCCGTCATCTTGGCAAAGAGCGCTCCAAAGAAATTCACGCCACCATCGGCTTGGGCCTCGACAACCAGCCCGGCGCCGGTTTCTTCAATGCTTTCCTGTACGCGCCGACCCCAGGCATCCAATTCATCGTACAATGCTCGCCCTAGCTGTCCAGGAAATTCCGTCTCGTAAGCCAGAAATACCCGTGGACCGATGGCGGTCAGCAGGTCCACATAGTCGATGTTGCGCTCATCGCAGGTATCCTTGATGGAGAAGTTGACAACGAAATATCTGGTCGTAAGTTCCGGGTCCGCAGCGAGCTGGTTAATCTGTGTAGACTTGCCTGCGCCTTGAAGCCGGCAATGTAACGCTTCTGTGGGGCTCTATGGCGTTGGAGAAGAGCGCGTTTCAGCGAGCCGAGTGGCGGCCGAGATTGCTGGACGAAAAACGGTGAGCCCGCCTTCAGAGGATAGTTGGGGTCGAAGTTGCTCCAGGCGTCGTCGAGGTTATCGGCTGGCTTTTCTTCGTATGTGTCCATCAGGACGAAACCGCCTATCTTGCTGTGGTGGCAATTATACCGTCGGCGATTCGTGTCCAATCTCCGTGCGACGACGCCCATCGACGTGATTGACGGATATACTTGACCTTTGATGGCCTACCTCGTATATTAGCCGCGCGCCACGGCACGTTTCGGGAACATCCTCACTTTGCGCTCGCCGCCGAGCGTGTCTTGTGTCGAGGCGATTTCGTTGAGCCGGCGTCCAAGGCGACCTGATCAGCAGGGAGAAACAGATGGAATACGGCGACGGCGAATTTCGGTACGAGCTGGACGAGGGTTGGGGGCGGCTGCCGGAGGGGTATGAGTTCCATCAGGTGGCGGGCGTGGCGGTGGACAGCGACGACAACGTGTACCTCTTTAATCGAAGCGCACACCAGATGATGGTGTTCGATCGGGAGGGCGCGTTTATCAAGTCGTGGGATCAAGAGTTCGCGGGGCCGCACGGAATCCATATCGGGCCCGACGGCAACATCTACCTGGCGGAACGCGACGCCCACGTCATCACCAAGTGGAGCATGGACGGTGAATTGCTGCAGACGCTCGGCAATCGCGACCAGGCTTCGGACACCGGATACGGCGCGGATCGGGTCGTCAAGCAGGCGGCCGAGCCGTTCAACTTGCCGACCGGCATCGCGGTAACCGAGAGCGGAGACATCTTCGTTTCGGACGGCTACGGCAACTCTCGCGTGCACAAATTCGATTCGTCCGGCAACCTGTTGCTTTCTTGGGGGGAACCCGGGACGACCGAGCCCGGACATTTCACGCTGCCTCACGGGGTCGGCCTCGACGCCGACGGCAGGGTGCTCGTCTGCGACCGAGAGAACCACCGCGTCCAGGTGTTCGATCAGGACGGCAATTTCTTGACGATGTGGACCGGGTTCCGTCAACCAACTGACGTTAAGGTCGGTCCCGACGGCGAGGTCTACGTACCCGAGCTCACGCATCGCTTCTCGATCGTCGATGGCGAGGGCGCGGTGCTCGCTCGCTGGGGCGGCGAGAGCAGCCACGACCCCGGACAGTTCGTCGCGCCGCACGGCATCGCTGTCGATTCGCGTGGCGACATATATATAGGTGAGGTGCTGGAAGGTCAGCGGATTCAGAAGTTCGTCAGGGTCCGGTAGATGCATCGGCTTGATCTGAGCGGCGCAATACCGCATTATTTGGTGTAACCAAAAACCAACAACCGAGGAGAGCGACCATTGAACGGCGACCAGGCAATCGCAAAGATTCTAAAGGCGGAAGGCGTAGAGTGGATCGCGTGTTTCCCTGCGCAAGGGTTGATTGACGCCTGCACGCAGGCCGGCATCAGGCCCGTCTTGGTGCGTCAGGAACGCGCCGGGGTGAACATGGCGGATGCGTTCAGTCGCATCAACAACGGAAACAAGATCGGCGTATTCACGATGCAGACCGGTCCAGGGGCGGAGAACGCATTCGGCGGTGTCGCTCAGGCGTACGCCGACTCGGTGCCGATTCTGCTGCTCCCAGGTGGACAGCCGGGCGGACGCCAGGATGTTCACCCGAACTTCGAGTCGACCAAAAACTACGGCGGCATCACGAAATTCATGGCCACCATCAACCTCCCCGGTCGCATATCGGAGCTAATGGGCATGGCGTTCAGCCAACTCAAGCACGGCAGACCGGGTCCGGTGTTGCTGGAGTTGCCGCGTGACGTCACCGGGGCGGAGATCGACGAAGCCTCCCTGAACTATACGCCGGTGAAGCCATTCAAATCAGGCGCAAACCCGGACGACGTACGTGATCTCGTCAAAGCCGTGTTGGCAGCGGACTACCCGATCATCAACGCGGGACAAGGCGTCCTCTACGCCGAGGCCACCGATGAGTTAGTCGAGTTCGCCGAGCTCACGAATATTCCTGTATTCACTACATTGGCCGGTAAGAGCGGATTCCCCGAAGACCACGCGCTTGCGCTGGGCACTGGTGCGGGGTCCGGACCGTTGATGGTCCATCGAGCGTTCCAAAAGACGGATTTCATCCTGGGCATCGGCACCAGCCTCACGATCTCCGGGTTCAACGCTCCTCTGCCGACAGGCAAGATCATGGCGCAAGTCACGAACTGTGCCGAGGATCTGAACAAGGACTACAGGATTGCGAACGGCGCTGTCGGTGACGCGAAGCTCGTACTCCGCCAGATGGTCGAAGAGGTCAAAAGCCAGATCGGCGAGCACGGCCGGGGCGACGTTCACGGCGTGGCAGCCGAAGTCGCGAAAGACCGAGCCGAATGGATGGCCGAGTGGTCGCCGCGTCTCAATTCCGACGAAGTGCCGATCAGTCCATATCGAGTGCTGACCGAGCTCACCAAGGCGATCAACCCTCGCGACGCCATCGTGACTCACGACTCCGGGTACCCGCGAGAGCAGTTCGTGCCGTTTTGGCCTGCGCTGAACCCTCGCAGCTACATCGGCTGGGGCAAGTCGACGCAACTCGGCTACGGCCTCGGGCTGGCGCTCGGCGCCAAACTCGCCGCGCCGGACAAGACCGTCGTTAACGTCATGGGCGACGCGGCCTTCGGCATGTCCGGGTTGGACATCGAAACCGCCGCACGGTCCGAGATACCCATCCTGACAGTCGTCCTCAACAACGGCGTCATGACCCACTACGGCACCAGCATGCCCGCGGCCACCGAGCGGTGGGGCAGCAACCGCCTGGGCGGCGAGTACGCCAAGGTCGCCGAGGCCCTGGGCGCATACGGCGAACGCGTCGAGTCCCCCGACCAGGTCGGCCCGGCGATTCAGCGCGCGCTCGAAGCGCACAAGTCAGGTCAACCGGCCCTGCTCGAGATGATGACCAAGGAAGAGGAGACCATCTCGCGCTACTGGGAGCGGTAGCCGTCGCGACCAGCCACAGTCGCATTCGCCGAACCCAAGAAAGCTGACCACTCACGATGTCAGCTTTCTGTCATGTTACGGATAGGTTCCTGGGAGGTCTCGGTCAGGCAATCGACCCGCGAAACCCATAACCTATGCCTATCAAACACATAGGCAAATCAAAAAGGGAGGCGGAACGACGACCACGCAGATCACCACAGCACAAAGCGGAGCGGCAGTAAACGGATACGACCAGGGTGTCGTCGGCAGGATTGCCAGGTTCATCGAAACCGTCAGAGATCTGTCCGAAGTGATCTTCTCGACGCGCGGATCGATCAGCTACATGGAGCCCGAGAACCGAGCTAAACTCACGGTCAAAGAGACCGCGAAGTTCGAAGGAAACATGCTCGGTTTCTAGAACCACCAAAATCAGATACGGGGCGGATTGAACATCTTCCGCCTCCAACCACCCCACTCGAACAAGGCGGCACTCTCTTCGAGGGGCCGCCTTGTTGCGTCCGAGGGGTTGCCCCGATGGTCGCTGAGCGGATGCGAGTCGTCGCGCGTCCGAAGTTGGCACGCGTCTTGGGTCCGGCAGCCCGGCATTGGACCCGCACTCTATTGCCTGATTCATGCTCATACACGAAAATGGCGGACACTGCGGGCGCGGTCCGGCGTCCCGCTGATCGCATCTTCTCGATACGGAGTCAGGCGCGTTGAATCGGTCGTTGAGACGGCTTAATTACGGCCACGTCATTTTGGCGTCGGGATTTCTCGTGCTGTTCTTCGCCAGCGGCACGAGGTTCGCGTTCGGGTTGGTGCTGAAACCGTTGAGCGAGGAGCTGGACATCAGCCGATCGTCGCTGTCTTCGGCTTTTACCGTCTTCATGATCGTATCGGCGCTTGCCATGCCCATCGTGGGCCGCCTCATCGATCGATACGACATACGGTGGACGATGGGGATCGGCGCGGTGCTGAGCTCAGCGGCGATCGTGTTGATGGGGCGTGTAAATTCTCAGTGGGAGCTGTTCGCGCTATACGGCGTTGCGTTGGCGATCGGCTCGGCCTCGGTTTCCGTCGCCCCGGTCAGCGTTTTGATGAGCCGATGGTTTCCGACTCGGCGAGGATTGGCAGCCAGCGCGGCAATATCCGGGAACGGGATCGGGCAGCTCGTCATCATTACGCTCATGGCGTCGTTTCTGGCGACACTCGGTTGGCGGACTTCGTACACGATCCTTGGCGCCGCGTTCGCCGCGGTGGTCGTGCCCATCGCGATCGGAGTGGTCAGGTCTCATCCGCCCGCCACGATCGACGCCCCCGGAACGAAATCGATAGAAGGGGCGCCCGTCGCTGAGGGATCGATATTCCACTCGCGGAATTTCTGGCTACTCGTCGCGATGTTCGGCGTATGCGGCGTCCAGGATTTCTTCATGGCGACTCACATCGTGGCGTTTGCTCAAGACCAAGGCGTGGGCGACTTACTGGCAGGGAACATGCTGGCGCTCATGGGACTGTTCGGACTGGCCGGAGTCCTGCTGGCCGGGGCCATGGCCGACGCCCACGGCGCCTCGAAGCCAACTCTTTTGTGCTTCGTCCTTCGCATCGGCCTGTTCGCCTACATTCCATTGTTTCAAGACACCCCGTCGATAGTCGCGGTGGCGCTGTTGTACGGCTTTACGTTCACGATGACGGCGCCGCTGACAGTGGTGTTCGCGAGCAACATCTTCGGGACGGCTAGGTTGGGGACCGTCAGCGGACTGATAAACATGGCCCATCAGGTGGCCGGCGGTCTCGGCGCCCTGTTCGGCGCGATCATATTCGACTGGCGGGACAGCTACGACCTAGCGTTCGTGGTGATGTTGGGGCTGGCGTTCGTCGGTTTGGCGGCGACGGCGGCGCTAAACGAACGAAGACAATACGCTGCGGTTGCGTGAACTCGCGTCTTCCCTCAACGATGTTTCGATCAGTTTGCTCGACCGACGCTTTCCGTCCCCGAGCTAAATAACACAGCATTCACCCCGATTGTCAGCTTCTTGTCAGGTTCCGAATAGGTTTCTAAGCGGTCTCCGTCAGGCACGGATACTCACCGACGCATAACCTATGACTAACAGAATCTTAAGGGAGGCGAAACGATGGCAACGCAAAGCATCAAGATACAGGTCGAAGTTACAGGACAAGAACAATCCGCTGGCAAGATCGCAGGATTCGTGGAGACCATGAAAGAACTGGCGGGCATGTACTTCAACACCAACGGCGATTCCCAGATCATGGATCCAGGCCATCGAGCCACCCTGACTGTCAGGCAGAAGGTGGAAATCGACGCCTACTCGAACAGCGCAGGGCCGAGCTAGCCCCTGTGGTCGGCTAGGCAACAAATCTTCGAATTCGATTAGACGAACCATTCCGGCGAGATGATCCCGCCCCACATCACTATCCGTTTCCGAAAAAGGCGGCGCTCCAAATTGGGGCAGCCGCCTTTTTGCGTGTCCGCGAACCCACCTCCCCGCGCGCGCCCCAACCAGAGATTCTCGAGTCGATTTGGTCGCCATCTGCTGAGCAGCGTCGGCGCCAACGTCAACGATGAAGCCGGGAGCAAAACCGGGCCGCGACCAGATCTCAACGATGCACCCTCGCATCGTCGCGGCGTCTGCAGATTGTGGATGCGGCGCGTTTTGCCGGCAATTGAGTCAGTGTTAGCCTAATGTCAGGTTCTGGGCAGGATTCCGAGAGCTTCCGGTCAGATGTGGATGGCCACTCGGCGATAACCTTGGACTATCAAAACATTCAGGGGGACGAGAATGGCAACGCAAGCAATCGGAGTACAGGTCGAAGTTACCGGACAAGAGAACAACCCCGGAAGGATCGCCAACTTCATCGAGACCGTCAAAGAGCTGGCGGACGTCTACTTCAACACAAACGGCGGCTCCACGGTCTTGGACCCGAACCACCGAGCGAAACTGACCGTGCGCGAAAAATCGGAAGTCGATGCGTACATGAACGGGGTAGGACCAGCGTAAGATCGTCAACTACATTTCGAGGGCGGCGATCAGTCGACGAAGACCCGTTTACCGGCCTGAGCGAGACGGGCCAACGGCAAATCGCAACCCAAACCAACGAAAAGGCGGCGCTTCATTGAAGCAGCCGCCTTTTTGCTTTTCCTGAAACAGCAACTCCGTTCCTTGCCGCCGACTCAAACCGCAAAGCGTTCGGCAACGTCCCCTATCTGTCAATCATCTCGCCTTGCTTCCAACCCGTGACGGCGCCGCAAGCACCGGCATCAATCAGGATTGAAATGATTGTCGCCCGACGAAAGTTGTCCGCGGTCCCACGTCGCCGGTTGCGATTACCAGATCGCCAGTTGGTTCGAGATCCCTGAATGTCAGCTTAATGTCAGGTTCCGGTGAACTTAGGGTCAGGCGAGGACGACCGCCAACCTATAACCTTGGATTATCAAAACATTCAGGGGGACGCAAATGGCAACGCAAGCAATCGGATTGAACGTCGAAGTTATCGGACGAGAGCACAACCCGGGAAAGATCGCCAATTTCATCGAGACCGTCAAAGACCTCGCTGGCGTGTACTTCAACACCAACGGCGGCTCCACGGTCTTGGACCCCAGCCACCGTGCCAAGCTGACCGTCGAAGAGAAGTCGGAAGTCGATGTGTACATGAACGGGTTCGGACCAGCGAAAGATCGCCAAATACATTTTCGGGGTGGCGAGGAATCGACGAGGACCCGTCCATCGACCTGAGCGAAACGACCCACCGGTAAATCGCAACCCGCACCAAAGAAAAGGCGGCGCTTCAATGAAGCAGCCGCCTTTTTGCTTTTCCTGAGATGTCCGTCGTCCTAACGAATCACTCCGTCGTGTCCGCGACCCAAGATTCATCGTGGGCCTCGAGCCTGACCCCTGCACCCTTTACGCTCGTCTCGCAGGTGGGACAGTAGTAGATGACATTCATTGCCGACCCGCATTCGGTGTGGGTGAGCACGATGTCGTCGGACAAGTACTTCGCTCCCCACACGGCTAACGCGCCGGCGACGATGCCGAGCTCGTGGCCTTTCTTCGTCAACCGGTACTCGGCTCGCGGAGGGTGATCGCTGTAGAACCTGCGCTCGACAACGCCGTAGTCCTCGAGCGTCTTAAGCCTGTCTGACAGCACGTTCGGAGCGATGCCGCCAACCGATTCCTTCAACTGAGCGAAACGAGTCCGTCCTCGCAAAAGCTCCTGGAGGATCAGGATCGTCCAGCGTTCGCCGACGAGCTCCAGAGCTCGAGCGACCGGTCCGGACTGAACGTAAGTTTTGGCCATTTTCCTCCTCCCGAGCCGCGCGCTTCAAGTCGAAGTGTTGACACCGCGCAGTAGATAGCATAATACTATCAACTTGCACGACGCAATACAGTACGGTTTCCGAACGGAGTCCAATTTGATCGGACCGATGTGCCGGTACGAACCGGATTGTAGCAAACGGACGACATTGATGAACGGCAAAGGATTCGACAGATATCGATAATATGTGGATCCCGACGCGGGACGGTTTCCAAGCAACAGAGCCGAAACGTGGCCTACTGCGGGGCCTCAGATTCACTCATGGCGGTTGTAACTCCCGCAACAAAGTATGAAAACTAGGCTTGGCCCTGAAGGGCCAGAGCACAATTGACTTGGTGGGCTCGGCCTTCAGGCCGACCCTGCGCTGCTATTTACAAACCAATGAGAGCATTTGGGGCGCCATCACTCCCTCAGGCGTTGGCCTGCATGCGGAGAACAGGGGTTGCGACTGGGTGCCATCGAATGAAACTGTTGAAACAAACGCATCATGACGGATGAACCTCAAGCCAACCCGCACGTTGAGCTCGCGGATGTCTCCCGAAGCTTTGGCGCCGGCGTCGACATGCTGGAGGCGTTGAGCGACGTAACGCTGAGCATTGCGCATGGCGAGTTCCTGTGCCTGCTCGGACCGAGCGGATGCGGCAAATCGACGTTGCTTCGGATAATCGGCGGCCTGCTCGATCCGACCGCTGGAAGCGTTTCCGTCGGAGGGAGGACGCCCATGAACGCTCAAGGTCAAAAGGAGCTCGGGTTCGTGTTTCAAGAACCTTCGCTGCTGCCTTGGCGAACCTCTTCGGATAACATCCGCCTGCCGCTCGAGGTCAATCGCACGAATGGACGACAAACGGAGCGAACGGTGCAGCATCTGTTGAGCCTGGTGGGGCTCGAACGCTTCGGCGACTACTATCCATCCCAGCTATCCGGCGGCATGCAACAGCGCGTGGCTCTGGCTCGCGCGCTGGTTTTCGACCCGTCGTTGCTGCTAATGGACGAACCCTTCGGCGCGCTGGACGAGTTCACCCGAGCCGCGATGCGGTATGAGCTGCTGCGAATCTGGGACGAGGATCAGAAGACGGTCGTGTTCGTGACCCACAGCATCACCGAGGCTATCGTCTTGTCAGACCGGGTCGTGGTTCTGTCCGGCCAGCCCGGACACATCCGAAGCATTGTCCCCATCGATCTGCCCAGGCCTCGCGAGGATTCGATCGAACGAAGTCGAGACTTCTTAGATTATTCCGAGCAGTTGCACGATCTGCTCTTACCGGGAGGCGGCGATGGGCACTCCACAAGCTGAGAAACGGCTCGCCGTTCGCCCGATGTCCGCCACGCCGGATCGAAAGCTGCCCGTATGGTTCACGTACGTCGTTCCGCCGTTGCTGGCACTGACCGTCGTCGCCATCATTTGGGAGATCTGGATCGAGGTTCGGGACGTGCCGATCTACCTCGTGCCGGCGCCGTCTGACGTGCTCGCCGGTCTAGTCGAAGACCCGTTCTTGTTCGTCAAAGAAGGCGTCGTAACCCTGACCGAAGCGATGGCCGGATTCGTTCTTGGCTCGACCGTCGCGCTGGCGGGCGCCGTGTTGATGGCGCACTCTCGAGTCCTGGAGCGAAGCCTGTTGCCGCTGGCGATTCTGGTGAAAGTAACGCCGATCGTGGCGATCGCTCCGTTGTTCGTGATCTGGTTCGGCTTCGGGATGATGCCCAAGATCCTGATCACGGCGCTCATCACGTTCTTCCCGGTGCTCGTCAACGGCATCACGGGATTTCGTTCGGTCGATCCGGGCGCGATGGACTTCTTGCGGTCGATCAACGCCTCGCGCCGCGAGATATTCCTGACGCTGCGATTGCCGAGCTCGATGCCGTACCTTTTCTCCGCGTTCCGTGTCTCCATACCACTCGCCGTCATCGGCGCCGTGGTCGGCGAGTGGTTCAGCGCGGACCGGGGGCTCGGCAGCGTGATCATCGTGGCTCACAGCAATCTCGACATGGTCACGCTTTTCGGCGCGATCGTGACGCTCGCGATCATGGGCATCGGGCTCACGCTCGCGGTGTCGGTCGCCGAGAAGAAAGCGCTGTTTTGGCATGAATCGTCGTCCCTGGTGTGACGCCAAGGCGCAACCTGAACGACCCAGGCTCAATATCATTTAGAAGGATGAATGAAATGAACAAGCATTTCGCATGGTCCAGCCTCGCTATCCTCGTTGCAGTCCTCGCGGCGGCTGTCGGTTGCTCTGGCGACGATGGGCCAGGCACGGCGGTCACATTCATGGCCGGGTTCAAGCCGCAAGCGAACCTCCCATTCGTTGCCGCCTACGTGGCGCAGGAAGAAGGGTACTTCGAAGCCGAGGGCTTGGATGTAACGATCATGCACTCCACGGGCGAGCACCTGAACCTGCTCATGTCCGGCGACGTCGACTTCACGACGGCGGACGCGAACTCGGTGCTCAAGCGCCGCGCCGACCCGAAATTGCCGATCGTCGCGGTCGCGTTGTTCGGGCAGTCGGGGCAGCAAGCATTCATTTCGCTTGGCGCATCCGGCATCCAGACTCCTGACGACTGGGAGGGCGCGAACTTCGGCTACAAGATCAGCATCCCCCCAGACTATCTGGCAATCCTCGACGCCACGGGGGTCGACCGGTCCCGGATAACCGAGGTCAGCGTCGGCTTCGATCCGCGCGTGCTCACCGAAGGTCAGGTCGACCTGCTGGCCGTCTTCAAGTCGAACGAGCCCGACACGCTTCGAGGTCTCGGCTTCGACGTCACGGTGTTCGACGCCGCCGACTACGGAGTCCCTACACTGGGGCTGACGTACATAACGCGCGAAGACCAGATCGAGACGGACCCGGATACCGTCGGCAAGTTCGTCAGGGCGACGATGAAGGGGTTCGAGTTCGCACTGGAAAACACCGAGGCGACCCTGGACATCGTGATGAAGTACGCCGAGAAAGAAGACCGCGAGCACATGCGGTTCATGCTGCAAACCGAGATCGAGGACGCTGAATCGCCTCTGACCGAAAGCAACGGTCTCGGCTGGATGACCGCCGAGCAGTGGCAAGCCTTCCACGACTCGCTGATGAACTACGAAGCCATCGCCGAATCCGTGGACGTGTCTCAAGCGTTCACAACGGAGTTTTTGAAATAGGTTCACGGCCGGCTTCGAATCGATCGCCCGAATTCGAAACGGCCCAGTCACGATCACGCAATCGTAGGGGAGTCCCGATAGCATCGGGAAAACCCTCCCGCGTGGTTCGCCACATATTGTGTTTTGCATTGGGGTTCACACCATCGTTTACCCATAATTGTGATACTGATGCATGCCGTGGCGTATCGGGAGGGTTTGAAACCCTCCCCTACGGATTCTCGTCGGTGATGGCGCTGCTGGAGCCCAACTCTGCCTATCACACGCCGGTCGATCTACGCCATAGCGCCACGGCCGTTGTTCTGATTTACTGCCTGCTATCCGGCGCCCTGTGATACCATGTGGCAGTCTGAACGAGCACGAATTCACTGCACTACGG
>PVBE011500406.1_pt1 | contig 25850 bp, 24 predicted proteins | sample 1631181 | NCBI WGS metagenome assembly PVBE01 (sample SAMN08397723, study PRJNA350692) | Marine metagenome, whole genome shotgun sequencing project. | isolation source: water | place: Pacific Ocean | collected 2012-04 | reverse complement strand
CTCCAGTGGTAGTCGTAAGAGCACCAGCCTTCCTCTCCCTGGTTAAAGGTGTTGTTAATCAATTTCAGCCTCCTGTTTCGGGTCATATTCTTGCCGATTACGCCGCTGATGTGACCGCGCCTCGAGGCAAGGTAACGTCACCCCCTCGACGTCGTAGCCCTCCTGCTTGACGACGGCCACCATCGGCAGAATGCCATTGGTGTGCCGGGACGCCACCGTCCAGCGAGAGCTCTCCCAGAAAGAGCTAGGCGTCGGGAATGGCGGGCACCTGGCCAGAGCTCAGCAGGACCGCCAGCGCGATGGGCAGGTCGTAAGCGTGCCCGGCCGTGCGCAGGTCAGTCGGCGCCAGGTTCGAGGTGATGCGCCGTATCGGAAAATCGCACGAGGAGTTTCTGATGGCGCGCTGACCCTCTCCCGGGCCTCCTGGACGGCGGCATCCAGCAATCCCACGACGGTGAACGAGGGGAAGCCGGGTGAGATGTCGACCTCCACGATCACCCCGTCGAGACCGATCACTGCGCACGTTATCGCCTTGGCCAGCATCGGGAGCCCTGAGGAGCGTTGGACATCGCGGCGTATGGTATGCGGGCGCCAATCCGCCCGTCAAATGCGGTCAGCCTGTTCCAGCATGGCGCGACGTATACATGGCCTCTCGCGGGCGAGTACAATTCAACGAGATTCGCTCGACGCGTAGGCGCCGGCCGGCTTGGGAAGAACGCCTTAGTGAGCCTTCCTCAGCGGCTGGAGCGACAGCTCCTTCAGATCGCAGTCACGCGCGGACGCCGGTTCTCCGACGTCCCCCCGCTCGACCTGCCGCTGGGCGGGCGCGAGCTTGCCGGACCGCCCCACGCGGTCGGCGAGCCCGGTCGAGGCCTCCAAAAACCAGAAGACACTATGCCACTGCTCACCGCCTCAAAACTAGCTGTGTCCTACGGAGACGTCAACCTGTTCTCGGACATCTCTCTGGAGGTCGCCGACCGGGCGCGCATAGGTTTCGTCGGCCCCAACGGAGGCGGCAAGACGTCGCTGCTCAGGCTGCTCGTGGGCGAGCAGGAGCCCTACGACGGCCAGGTGCACCGGGTCCGCGGGACGCGCATGGGATACGTTCCGCAGGCCACCCAGACGGCGCCATCCGGGACCATACGCGACGAGGTGATGGTCGCCTTCAAGGAGCTGTTGGAGCTGGAGCAGGCAATCGCCGACGCGGCGCTGGAGGTGACGCAGTCGGACGACGGCGCCGAGCGACGCTATGGGTCACTACTCGCCCGCTACGAGGCCGTGGGCGGCTACGACTTCCAGAACCGCATGGAGCGGGTCGCCGCGGGCGTCGGCCTCACCGAACAGACGCTGGCTCGCTCCGCCGCGACGGCCAGCGGCGGCGAGCGTACCCGGGCGGCGCTGGCGCGGGCGCTGCTCACCGACCCCGACCTGCTGGTGCTGGACGAGCCGACCAACTACCTGGACTTCAAGGGTCTGGTCTGGCTGGAGACATTTCTCCAGAAGACCCACTACGCCTTCGTCGTCGTCTCCCACGACCGCTACTTCCTGGACACTGTGGCCGGGCAGATATGGGAGTTGGACCACGGGCGCCTTCGGACCTATCCGGGGAACTACACCAAATACCGAGCCTTGAAGGCTGAGCAGCTCGCCGGGCAGATCAGGGAGTACGACCGACAGCAGGAGTTCATTGCCAAGGAGCAGTCGTACATCGACCGATACCGGGCCGGGCAGCGCTCCAAACAGGCCAGAGGCCGCAAGACGAGGCTGGCGCGCCTCGAGCGTGTCGAAGCACCGCCACCCCGCGAACAGGGGATGCGAGTCGCCACAAGCACCGTCTCCAGGACAACGCGAATCGTGGTCAGGGCGCAGGACCTGAGAGTTGGTTTCACCTCCAACGGCTCGCGGACCGACCTGATCTCGGTGCCGAAGCTGACCGTCGAACGGGGCTCTCGTATCGCGATAATCGGTGAGAACGGGGCCGGAAAGACGATGTTCCTGCAGACGTTGCTCGGCCAGCGGCCTCCGCTGGAAGGCTCGGTCAGGCTGGGGGAGCGCGTCGAGGTCGGATACCACCGGCAGGGCAGCGACGACCTGGCCGACAGCGGGAGCGTCCTGGAGGCGATGCAGGACGTCCGGAACATCCCGATCGAAGAAGAGAGGGCCTACCTCGCCCGTTTCCTGTTCCAGGGCGAAGACGTGTTCAAGGACATGTCGGCTCTCAGCGGCGGCGAGCGCACGAGGCTGGCGATTGCCCGTCTGATGGCGATGGACCCCAACTTCCTCGTGCTCGACGAGCCGACTACCCACCTCGACATTCCCAGCCGCGAGGCGCTGGAGCAGGCGCTGCTGGAGTACGCGGGGACTCTGCTGTTTGTGTCCCACGACCGGCACCTGATCTCGCTGCTCGCGCACCAGCTCGTGATCGTCGAGGACGGCGTGGCGACACCCTTTCCAGGCGTCTTCGACGAGTGGGCAAGGCGCTCTGGCCTCACGCCTTCGGAGCGCGTCCCCCGCCCCGAGACAGCGCCCGGACGGCGCCGGGTCGGCACGCCGAGGAAGAAGCCCAGGGGAGCCTCGAAGCAGGCTCTGCGACCGAAGCCGGAGCCGGCACCGGACCCCGAGCAGGTCATCGCCGACATGGAAGCCCGGCTGGCGCGGCTCGAGCGCGAGCTGCAGGCAGCCACCGAAAGCCGCGACGTCGGGAAGATAGGGCGCTTGGGCCAGGAGTACGACGACACCCGCGCGCAACTAGATCGGGCCTGGGAGGTGTGGAAACCTTAGGTCAGGCGGCGGTTGGAGAAGTGGTCCCAGGTCGTGAACTCTCTGCGGGGGTCGGTCGAGTCCGAGCCTGGACCGAGTGTGAAAGTCGGCCCCTGTGACGCTGGCCAAGGACCGCACTGAATGGGACCGGCGGCTATGAAACGGGCGGCAGCTTGTCGGCCCAGGGTCGGGCTTCCTCAAACGCGGCCGCCGTCCTGAGCACGGTGGCGTCGTCGCCCAGGTGGCCGACGATCTGGAGGCCGATGGGGAGCCCGTCCCTGTCGAAGCCGCAGGGCACCGAGGCCGCCGGGTTCCAGGAGATGTTGAAGGTCATCGTGAGCGGCGCCACACCGTAGGGACTACCGTACTTCGACGTCAGCACGGGCAAGCCGCCCACCGTGTCGGGCGGCGTCCGGTGCTTGTAGGCCGTGACATACGTGGTGGGCAGCACCAGCAGGTCGAACTCCTCGAAGTAGTCGGCCAACCGGCTCCGAAGCTCGTCGGCGTGCCTGAGTGACGTCGCATACTCGCCGCCGGTAATCTGCGACCCGATGTCGTTGAGCCTGGCCGTGTACGGCATCAGGTCATCGTGATGCTCGTCGACCAGGTGGCCGTACATGGCGATATGGTTGGCCGCCCAGACCGAGTAGAAGAACTCAGCGGGTTGAGGCTCGAACCTGATCGGCGCCTCCTCGACGTTGGCGCCGAGTCCCTCAAGGACCGACACCCCTTCCCTTACCGCGGCGTCGACGTCCGGGTCGGCGACGGCAAAGCCGAACTCGATACCGTATCCGATCCGCAAACCCCTTATGCCGTCACCCAGTCCGCCGATAAAGTCGGGCACTGGGCCACGCAGCGAGATGGGGTCCCGGGAGTCGTGCCCGGACAGCACCTGGAGAAGGATGGCGGTGTCTCGGACGTGCCTGGTGATCGGCCCGGACCCGGACGTCAGGTTGACCGCCGGGCGGGCGACTCCGCCGAAACGTGGCACCCGGCCGTGTGTGGCTTTGATGCCGCTGAGCCCGCAGAATGCGCTGGGCCCCCTTGTCGAGCCGCCGCCGTCCGACCCCGTGGCGATAGACGTCATGGCGGAGGCGACGGCGGCGGCGGCGCCGCCGCTGGAGCCTCCCGGAATACGCGTCACGTCCCAGGGGTTGTTGCAGGTGGGCGCTATCTTCGTGTAGGTCTCGCCGAGGTTGCCGAACTCGGGGGTGTTGGTCTTACCAACGATGACGGCCCCCGACGCTCGAACCCGCTCTACCACAACCGAGTCGTAGTCGGGCACCCAATCCTTAAAGACCACGCTTCCCATGGTTGTCCGGAGACCTCTGGTGGGCTCAAGGTCTTTAATCGAGATCGGGACACCGTGGAAGGGGCCCAGCTCGGCCGATGGGTCCGATGCTTGTCGGATGGCCAGGTCGACGGCGTCCGCGGCGGCAAGGGCGCCCTCCGAGTCGACCGTGACGAAGGCGTGCAAGCGGTCGTCCAGCGCGTCGACGCGCCTCAGCGAGGCCTCGACCAGTTCTCTGGAGGATATGTCACCGCCTACGACCATGTCGCGCTGTTTCCAACCCGGAAGCATCATCAGATCGCGGTCATTCATTGCTCCTAACCTCAACATGGTACCGGGGATGCCAGGTAATCTATTGCAGTACCCCGAGGGGTGTCAACGCGACCTCGGCGCCTTCCCAGATCCTGCTCAGACCCTGTATCGTTGCGGGCAAGCACACAGGCAAGACAGCCGGAGCATACCAATGACAGTAGCCGTGAGGAAGCCCAGGCTGGAGGGTAAGGTCGCCATAGTCACCGGCGCCGGATCGCGGGGCCCCGGCATAGGCAATGGCAAGGCCACCGCCGTGCTGTTCGCCCGTGAAGGGGCCAGCGTCCTGCTCGTCGACGCGTTGGCAGAGCGCGCAGAGGAGACACTCGCCCTAGTCGACCAGGAGGCCGGCGAGGCATCGGTGTTCGCCGCCGACGTGACCAGTGACGCCGACTGTCGGAGTGTGGTCGACGCTGCGGTACAGCGCTACGGGCGGCTGGACGTCCTGGACAACAACGTAGGCATCCCCATGCGCCAGCCCGTCGTGGAGGTATCGGAGGCGGACTGGGACGAGGTGATGGCGGTCAACGTGAAAAGCGTCATGCTGGCGTCGAAGCACGCCATCCCGGCGATGGCGCGTGGCGGCGGGGGCTCGATCATCACGACGTCTTCCATCGCCGGTCTGCGGGCCCACGGCGCGACGCCGTACACAGCGTCGAAGGCGGCAGTGATCGGGCTGACTATCTCCATGGCGGCCGACCACGGTGCCGACAACATCCGCGTCAACTGCATCGCGCCGGGGCTGGTCTACACGCCGCTGGTCGCGGACTCCATGACCGAAGGGCTCCGGGAGCGCCGCGCCGCGGCCGCCATCCTGAAGACGGAGGGCACGGGCTGGGACGTCGGCTGGGCCGCAGTCTACCTGGCCAGTGACGAGTCTCGGTGGGTCACCGGCGTCGTGCTGCCGGTCGACGGCGGCATCGCGGCCCTATCGCCGGTGACCTATGACCGGCTGCGCAACACCCCGTAGACGCACCCGCCGCATGACGCTCGTCGAGCGGGCAAAGCATGATGCCGGGCCCGATCTCCCACACGCACCGCTCACCCCGAATATGATATCTCCATGGCACGGATGACTGGACAAGAAAACCGCGCCGTCTGGGAGACGCTGCTCCGGACCGTTTCGTCTCTGATGAGCACCTATGAGGCCGAGCTGGCGGAGAGCCAGGGAATGGCACTGAGCTGGTACGACGTGCTCGTGCAGCTCGGCGTCGCGGCGGGCGGCCGGCTGCGGATGCAGGCGTTGGCGGACAGCGTCGTGCTGAGCCGCAGCGGCCGGACGCGGCTGGTGGACCGTGTATGGAGCGCGAGGGACTCGTCAGGCGCGACCACTCGCCGGAGGACCAGCGGGGTTACTATGCCACGATCACCGCTGACGGCGTCGAGGCGCTACGTCGCGCCCGGGTGGTCCATCATCACGGTATCCAGGAGCACTTCGCGCGCCACCTGGACGACGGGGAGTTACAGGCGTTGCGCAGGCTGCTGGAAAAGATCCGCAGCGGCGGCGACACGTCGCTCGACTAAGACACGGCGATCTTCGGGGCACGATCCTTGGGCAAAGGCCGAGTGGATTAGCTGTTTACCCGTTCGTGGTGAGCCCTTCGACGTCGATCAGGGCAGGCCTGTCGAACCACCGCCTCGCCCCGTTTGGCCTACGCCGACTCGCTTGAGCGCGGCCTGCCGCTGAGCTAGGCGTTCTCGACCAGATCCCTGAGGCTGCTTACGTTGGCATCCAGCCAGCGATAGAGCACGATCAGGTCTGTGCCGATGGCGAAGTGGCGTACGCCCCTCTCCAGGAACGGCTTCGCGTCCTCCGGCGCGTTGATCTCGGCCCGCGGCTGGACGCCCATTGCCAGGGCCGTCTCGAAGACCAGGTCGCGTATCTTCTGTATCTCGGGGTCTTGGGCAGCGCCGGGCCTGCCAATGCTCATCGAGTAGTCGTTGGCTCCGAAGACGATCATGTCTATGCCGCCCACCGACAGGATCTCCTCCAGGTTCTCGACCGCTTCCCGCTTCTCTATCATCAGGGCGACGACGCTGTCCTCCAGGGCCTGCACGTAGGCGGGCCCGCCGGTCTCGAGGCCGAAGCCCGCGAAACGCCGGTCCGCGGCGCCGTGGCGGCCGCCGTTCTGGGGAGTCTCCGCCCGAACGGCCTGGACGCATTCCCGCGCCTCCTCGACGGTGCGCGTGTCCGAGAACAGTATATTCTGGAGGCCTGAGCCCAGGGCCCGGCCTGCGGTGTAGGTCTTGTTTTCCTGGTCGACCTTGATCATGCCGGACATGCCGGTCAGCTCCAGTGCGCGGCCGAAGTTGTCCAGCGAGTGCAGATCGTAGGGCATGTACTCGGCGACGAACTCGACGTAGTCGACGCCGCCGGCGCGGCCGATGATCTCCACGACGTCCGGTGACGTGCTGGCCACGTGGTGCGCTATGCTGGGCTTGCCTTCGTTCAGAAGCTGTCTGAGCTTGTTCGGTCTCATGTTACGCGGAGCCCCTCCAGTCAGGGAACATATCACACGGACATGGGTGATTCAATTCGTGATGCGGTCCGGAAACGAGTGTAACGGTGGCCACCGCAGGGCGTCCGGAGATTCTGTGGCGTAGTACGCCTGGCAGTCCAGCAAGATTGCGAGCGGCCCCGACTCCCACATACGGCCACTCATCCTGGAGGGCTGCCTCGACAGCTCGGACAGGTCGCTGCGGGCTTTCAATCGCACCCTGGCAAAAGGTGACCTCCATCGAATCGAGACGACATGCAACGCCCTGATCGCAAAGATAGGGAAGGCTTATGCGTGAAGGACGCCAAAGCGGCCTACGGCCTGTGCAGAGAGGGGTGATCTGTCCGATGCCGGACCAGGCGCTGGAGGCGTTGGTGAAGACATCGGCGCGGTACCGCATGCCGGTGGTGCAGCTTTCGAACGGGGAGCAGTTCGTGGAGGCGGGGATGGGGTCGCCCCGCAGCGTGATCGAACAGGTGATGAATCCGTCGCTGGCGCGGATGGGGCTGGAGAGTCGAGCGGCGCTGCGACGAGCGATCGTGAATTTCCAGAATCTCCCCGAGGGTGGTGTAGTGCAATTGCCGGGACGGCCCATCGAGGGGCTTCCCGATGAGACAGCCTCGGCGATCTATGAGATGCAGCCGTCGGGGGCTTTCGTGCTGATCGCAGGGAGCGCGGAGGGCGAGCTCTTCACCAACGGCGATGCGGAGAAGGTACCGAACACGGAGTCATAAGGCGGCCCTTCGGGCCTGTTCTCTTATGGCCCAACATGCCCGATCGGTCGTGACTTTGGGTCCCAGGTGCCGTCCGAGGTTGGACAGCCAGCGCGTGGTAATATGGACACATGGTGAAATATTTCACGGACCGCTCCTCAGACCACCCGCGACTCGCTTCGCTGGCGATAGCCACCGCCACGGTTGTCGTGATAGCTCTAACCGCCTGTGGCGACGGCAACGGCGGACCCGCTACCAGCGCTTCGGGGCAGCCTTCGCTGGAGAGCAGCCAAGCGTACCTGGACCGGGGCGTGACCCAGATCGAGCTCGGCGAGTTGCAGGCCGCCGTCGGCGATTTCGACGCGGCGATCAAGCTGAACCCCGACAACGCCAATCTGTACCTGCATAGAGGCGGGACCCTGGCCGACCTTCTGGACCTGGGCAAGGCCATAGAGGACTTTTCCGAGGCCATTCGGTTAGACCCGTTGAACGGACAAGCCTACATGTTGCGGGCCGCGACGTATATGCGGTTCGGCCACGTTAGCCTGGCGGCCAACGACTACGGCAAGGCGATCGAGCTCGATTCGCAGAACGCAGCCGCGTTCCTGGGGCGAGCCGACGCCTACCAACGGCTCGGCCAGTTCGAGGAAGGCGACCCGCGTGGGGCGGAATGCCGCCCCGGCCCCGTCTGCCAGAAGGCCGTGGATGACTACAGTCGCGCGCTGTCCCTCAATCCCGCGAATGCCCAGGCCTACTACGACCGTGGGACCGTGAACTTCAAAATGCTGCGTTTCCAGACCGCCATCAGGGACTTCAAGGAAGCGATCGAGTTGGACCCGAGCTTCACCGAGGCCTACTTTGGGCGGGGTAACGCGTACCGGAACCTGGGCAGAGACACCACTTTCGGCGCATACAGGTCCTCGGAGAACAGGCCTGAGCTGGCGATCCAGGACTACGACGAGGCGATACGCCTCGATCCGACCAACGTGCTGCTCTACACGGCTCGAGGAGACACCTACGCGGAGCTCGCCCAGCACGAGCGGGCCATCCAGGACTATGACGAGGCGATTCGGCTCGACCCGGACAACGCCGCAGCCTACAACACCAGAAGCGAGGTGCTCCGGGAGCTCGGCCGAACCGCACAGGCGATGCGTGACATCGAGCGGGCGCTCCAGCTCGACAAAGAGAGCTCCGAGGCTTACACCAGCCGCGGCGAGGCTTTCGCCTCGCTGGGACAGCTCGACAAGGCAATCGAGGACTTCGACCGGGCCATAAAGTTGGACAACCAGAACGCGGTCGCCTACAACGGACGCGGCCTGGCAAACGCGGCGCTGGGCGACTTCAAAAAGGCGGTCCAGGACTTTGTCCTGGCGCTGAGGTTCGATCCTAATTACGCTGAGGCGCACGTCAACCGCGGCTTTGTCCTGTACAGGCAGGGCGAGTACGCCAGGGCGCTGCGCGACTTCGTGAACGCCTCCGAGCTTCAGCCTCCCGACACAGTAGACTCTCGGACCGAGGAGATCAGGCGCAGCCCGCAGGACGCCGGCCTGTACAACTTGAGGGGCGTCGCGTACCACGAAGAGGGGCGTCCACGACAGGCCCTCAACGACTTCGACGAGGCCATCCGGCTCGACCCGACGGTTGCGGACTTCTTCAGCAACCGGGGCGCGGCGTACACGACCATCAAGGAGTACCAGAAAGCCATCGACGACCTTAGCACGGCCATCGGCCTGGACCCGCAGTCGGCAAACGCCTATCAGCGTAGAGGCGCGGCCTACGTCGCGTTGGGTCAGGACTACGAACACGACGAGGATTCGACGGCGGCCATCGTCAGCTACCGGCGCGCCGTCGCCGACCTAGAGACGGCCGCGGAGTTGTATCCGAGCAACGCCACCGTCTACTCGACCTGGGCACAGGCGCTCAACTACCGAGGCGACGTCTACAGGCAGACCGGCGACCTGGTGCGCGCGCTCCAAGACCTGACATCGGCCGTGCGTCTCGACCCGCAGCTCGTCGACGCCTACGTCGCGAGGGCCCTGACCAACATGGCTCTCGGCAGGGACGGTGACGCCCTCACAGACCTGCAGAAGGCCACTGAACTGGGGTTCAACCTTTACCTGCTGATGGCCATGCTGGACGAGGTCCAGAGAGAGCGGTAGCCGGAAGAGACCCGCCCTCCGTTCGCCCTGAGCCATTCGACCAGGCTCAGGACGAGCTTGTCGAATGGCCCTGGACACAAGGAAGAGGTGGTTCGACAAGCTCACCACGAACGGAAACCTTGGCGTCAGTGGGCTCGCCGCGAACGGAAATCCGTCCCAAACGCCAGCCTATCACCGACCCGTATTCGCCCCATGCCCGAGTGGCATCGTGTCGTGTGGCCTCCTTATGGGCGGCCGCGGTTGCCGGGGGCGTGCAGGTTCAGGTCGAAGGGGCCCGGGGCGCTGTCGCCGCCGATCCGAAACGAGTACAACGCCGCATTGTTGAGGTGGAACCTCAGCCTCACCGGGGTCCCGGCCACCGAGGCCAGATCGGGATCGTCATTCCAAGTCACGACGTGGCGGACGTCGTCGCCGGTGAAGGGGTCGCAGTCGGCCGCGGTGTACCCCGAAACTACACGCATGCCGGCGTCAAGCAACTCGACGCGCAGCCGGCCGTAGGGCGTGTCCAGCACCGACCTGGCGCCCCAGGGCTTCTCGGGAGCGCGGGCGTTGACGATCAGCCGATCGCCCTCCAGCAGGAAGCGCCGCGGAGTCAGCGTGCCCTCGGGCTCGTAACCCTCCATCGACACGAAGCCGTCGAGTCGCATCCTGGCGAGGCCGACGGCATAGGGGTGCCTCGGCCGAAGCTCGGATGGGTCGGGTTCTCGGACTTGTCGGGCTCGTCCTTGCCCGAATAGTAGAACAGTATCTGATCGTTCCACACCATCGGCTTGGACAGGCCGATCGTGCCGGAGTCCCAGGCTCCCGGCAAGCCCGACCTGAGGACCGACCAGTGGGGCGCGACGCGGGTCCAGTCGTATCCGTCGCGGCTGATCACCAGCTCGGTCTCGTGCTGGGCGTGCTCGGTCCTGTACACCGAGTCCCACAGCTCGTCGGGCACGTCTTCGATGTGGTGGGTGAGGCAGGTGTCCAGCACGCCGACGTAGAGATCCTCGGTGTAGAGCATGGCCGCCATGACGCCGATGTGCCCTCCTGGGTCCCACCTGAGCGGATCGTGCTCGTGGGCCTCGATGATCTCTCGTGGACTGCCCAAATGCTCGAAGTCGGGGCTGGTGGACGCGACCAGCGCGAGCTCGGACCGCACCTCGCGACCGTCGACGTCGGCGCGGCGACTGCCGGACTTGCGGTGGTGGATGACGTACTCCTGTAGCCTGGGGTCCCAGCCGAACAGCACGCCGTGGGGGAGGTGCGGCGGATCGACGTAGGTCGGAGGCGCCGCGTTCATCCGCCACCGGATGCCGTCCGGCGAGTATCCGACGGCTAGAGTCCATCGGCCGTCGATCTCGTCCATGTATGACATTTTGTAGCGCCGACCGGGATCGGGATCGTCGTAGTCCTTGATCAGGTTGGGCCGCCTCACCTCACCTTTGGCCCCAGCGCCGACGTCGGGCGGGATGATGTTGTTTCGCGTCGAGCCCTCGAAGTCGACCATGCCGAGGTCCGGTTTTTTCCAGCTCAGGCCGTCGGAGGAGACAGCGTAGCAGGCCTTGTACGCGCCCTCGGGATGGACGTAGCCGGGCACGTCCTCGAAAGAGTAGGCGCCGCTAGTATCTGGCACCTCGCCACCGGCCGCCTTCACCATGAGCCTGGCGGTCCGGTACCACATCTTGAAGACCTTTTCGGACTCGTCGTAGAGCACGGTGCCGCCGAACAGGTAGACGCCCACCCTGCCCTCCCAGGGCCGGTCGACCTCGAGGACCGGGTTGCCGTCGTACCGCACCGGCCGGTGGAACTGCCGCTCGACGCCGTCCCGCCGCTCTACCACTTGGTCATCGAGGAAGAGCTGCCTGGTCGAGCTGATCTTCAGCGGCGCGGTCATGCCTGCCCACCGAGCGTCGCGGTCAGGACCCACATGGGCGATGCGCCGACATCTATGGTCTCCAGCGTTGTGAGCTGGCCCGTAGCGGGGTCAATGCGAAACGAGGTCAGCCGCCCGGTGTCCAGACCCGCGGCGTAGAAGTACTTGCCCTCGGGGTCGAGGCCTATGGCCCGCGGCACGGGGTCGGCGGCGACCCGCTGCACGGGCGCCAGCCGGCCGCTGTCCGGGTCGACCGAGAAGACGGCGATGCTGTTGTGGTCACGGTTGGGAGCGTACAGGAACCTCCCCGACGGGGTGATCTGGATCTGCGAGCAGGTGCTCTCGCCGTCGTAGTCGTCGGGCAGCGTCGAGACGGTCTGGAACGGCGCGAGTGTCCCTGTCCTGGGATCGAGGTCGTAAGCGGTCACGCTGGAACCCTGCTCGTTGGAAAAGTAGACGACGTCCCGGGACGGATGGAAGCAGTAGTGGCGCGGGCCCGCGCCTTCGCCGGGAGTCACGGTAGGCGGCGAGTTGGGTGCCAGGCGCCCAGTAGTCGCGTCGAACCGGAACAGGTATATCAGGTTAGTGCCGACCTCCCCCGCGATGTGCGGGAGCAGGACGAAGCGATTGGAAGGGTCGGTCTGGATGCAGTGGGCACCCCTGGAGGTCGCGCGCCACTCGACCGGTGCGCCATCGACGGCCCCGTGGCCGTCAATGGCGTGGACGGCGGCTACTCCGGCGCCGTAGTAGGCGGATAGCAGGTAGCGGCCGGTGCGGTCGGTGGCCATGTAACAGGGATCGGACTCGAGGTCGACGGTCCCCGTGGCGGAGAGTCCGCCGGTGGCAGGATCGATCCGGAAGCTGGAGATCTGGTTAGAGGCGCGACGTCCGACGTATAGCGAGCTCTTCCCCGGATCGATGGCGAGCGGAGCAGGGTTCCCGGACACCGCGACGTCGCCGCGGTGGTCCAGGCGCCCGGTATCGCGGTCGGGCTCAAAGATGGCGATCCTGTCCTCGTCCATGACGGTGACGTACATATAGGTCTTCATCGGTGTTTCCTTCGTACCCTGCGACTGAGATGACCGAGGCAAAGTCTCGCTATGCCTATCTCTTAGTAGTAGTCGTGGCCGACGGTGGTGGCGATAGACGCGTCGGCCGGGTAGCCACAGCTCCAGCCCTTGGTCAGCATGCCGAATATACGGCTGCGCGGCGGCCGGTCGGTGAGGCCCAGGCCCGGCAGTGGCTGGGCCTCCATATAGGCTGGGATCTCTTGGCCCGCGAGCCGGAGCATGGTGGCCGTGACGTCGCACCGCTAGGCCAGCTGTTCGGACACCGAGCCCTCGCCGGGGTCGGCGCCCTGCCGCGCCAGCGCGACCGCGGTAGCCCGCCCGATGCCTCGCCTGCGACCGATGCGCTTGACGGTCGCCACCTTGCCGTCGAGCTCGCCGAATCGTCCTCTCGGGCCTTGATGGCAGGCAATCAGGCTCGGAGACAGGTGGGAGTGTAATCGGGCGCAAATACAGTGTCAACGAGCACCTGAGCCGTTGATGGAACGCGTACGAGGGGATAGAATCATCGCGGTCCACGACCGCGTAAGTCAGGAGCGTGTTACCAATGAAGGCCATGATCGAACCGGCGCGCCACAAGCAACTATTCCTGGACAACGGCGCAATCGAGAGCATGTCCGGGGTAAAGCGAGTGTTGCATCAGCCTACCAAACACGGGCCTGTGCTGACCGCCGACCGCTCTCAAGGTGAGACCTCGGTGCAGAGCCGCAGCGTGCCCCAGTGGAACCCGGGGAAAGGGCTCTGGGAGTGGTGGTACTGGGCTTTCCACGAACCATCGAAGGGACAGCACCGCAGCTCGGAGACACGGCTAAACCACTATGCCGTCTCCAACGACGGCGTCAACTGGGAGACGCCGTCGTTGGGCCTGTACGAGTGGAACGGGTCGAAGGACAACAACGTCGCGTGGGACCCGGAAGGCCGCACGCTGTACCACATCGTGAGGGACGAGCGCGACGAGAACCTCTCGCGGCGCTACAAGGCGCTATTCGACACCAGGGACCGGTGGCTAGGAGTCTCTCCCAACGGCCTCGACTGGACGATGCTGGAGGAGCCTACCATTCCGAGCGACGACGAGTCGCACTTCCTGTACGACCCGTACACCGAGCAGTTCGTCGCGATGGTGAAGCACAGCACCGAGTGGGGACGTTCGGTGTGGCTGTCGACGAGTAAGGACTTCCACAGCTTCTCGGAAGCAGAGCTCGTCTTCCACACGGACGCCATAGACCGGGAGAACTGCCAGGAGCGGGTGCGAAAGGTGATCGACGATCCGGACTACCTGTCGCCGCCGCTGGTGGACGATTTTCAGCATATGGCCCAGGCCTACCACATGGCGGTGATGCCCTACGAGGGGCTATACGTCGGCTTCCCGCTCATCCTGAACCCAGCATCGCTTATACCGCCGCCGTGGGGCAACTACAGCGCCCTCAACCAGATCGAGCTGACGGTTTCCAGAGACCTGCGGAACTGGGAGCGGGTGGCCGACCGGGAGGTGTTCATCGGCGTGGAGCCCTGGGACAGCGTAAACTACGCCACCTCCCAGGTGGGAATGTGCGGGCAGCCCCACGTACACGAGGACCGGGAGATCTGGGTCTACCACCTCGCGGTCCGATTCAGGGGGCCAAAGGAGATATACCCAGAGGAGTACCACCCCTACTTCGACGACGGGGGCGCCATCTATCTCGCCAAGCTGCGGCTGGACGGCTTCGTGTCTCTGGACAGCGGCGAGCACGGCACGATGGTCTCGCAGCCGTTCGCCCCGGGCGGCGGCGAGCTGCGGGTCAACGTCGACGCGCCGCGGGGCGACGTTCGGGCCGAGCTGGTGGACGCCGAGACGATGGAACCGCTGCCGGGCCTGAGCGTGTCGGACTGCGACACCCTGGGTGGCGACCACCTGAGCGGCCGGCTGACGTGGGGCGACGCGGCACTGCCGGCACAGGACCGGCCGGTGCGGGTGCGGTTCCACCTGCGGAACGCCAGCCTGTATGCGTTCTGGGTGACGTCGAATTAGGACCGTGGTGGTCGATGGCGCCTTGGTGACCACTATCGGATTACGTGGCCGCGTCCAGGGGTCGGCCACACGCAATGTCTTTCTGAGCTGGAGGCGAAGAATCTGGGGCAGGGTCGTGTCCTCTCACTGCTGTGATGGTGCCCCGTTGGTGGTGGGGACCGCCCCAACCACCCCAGATCCTTCGTGCGGCTCGGGGTGACAACCCATATCCATCATGGAAAAGGAGTCGTAGATGAGCGAATCGCAGTGGTACAAGGGCAACATACACACGCACACGACCGAGTCGGACGGCGACGAGGAACCGTACCGTGTCGTGAGCTGGTACCGGAAGCACGGCTACGACTTCCTGGTGCTCAGCGACCACAATCACCTGACGCTGCTGGACTACGGCTCCGGCAGGCGCCGCTTTCGAAAGCCCCTCATGGTGCCCGGCGAGGAGGTCAGCGTCCGGCTCGACGGGGGCGCGATACCGGTGCATATCAACGGCATCGGGATCTCGCGGCTGGTTGAGCCCATCGACGCCGGCGACGTGGTATCCACGCTGCAGGCGAACGTCGACGCGATCGTCCAGGCGGGCGGGATAGCCTCGATCAACCACCCCAATTTCCAGTGGGCCTTCGACCATGAGGCGATAAGCCGGGTCACGGGAGCCAGCCTGTTGGAGGTGTTCAACGGACACCCCGGGGTGAATCTCTACGGAGCGCCGGGCAGACCGGCGTACGACGAGATCTGGGACCGGGTGCTGAGCGCGGGCCGCGTGATCTTCGGAGTGGCCACCGATGACTCCCACAGCTACCATGACTTCGTCCCCTGGCTATCCAATCCGGGCCGCGGCTGGGTCATGGTCCGCGCGGAAGAGCTGACGCAAGAAGCCATCGTGGACGGCCTCGCGGCTGGGAACTTTTACGCCTCGACCGGGGTGACGCTCACACGGCTAGAGTCGTCGGGTGAGGGCATCGAGCTGGAGATCGAGCCGGAGCGCGATTTAGTGTACACGACCCGATTCACCGGCAAGGACGGAAAGCTGCTGGCGGAGACCACCGGTCTCACGGCAGAGTATCGCACCGCCGGAGGCGAGACCTATGTTCGCGCCACCGTGATCAATTCGTCGGGCCCCCGGGCATGGACGCAGCCGGTCTTTCCAGGCTGAACCCTCTCAGCCGCGTATCGCATTCTCCCTCAGCGGCGACATCGGTCGCGGGCAATGCGTCCTGGAGGTGGACTTCGGAGCAGATGGCCGCTGACATCCAGCAGTGGCTCGACGACCCGGCAAGCAACTACGGTTGGATACTGGCCGGCAACGAAAGCGCCAACCAGACGACGAAGAGGTTCGCCACTCGCGAGAACAGCGACGAAGGCCACCGGCCGCTGCTGACCGTCGAGTACACCGGCGGCGAGGCCCCAGCGGCGCCAGCCGCTCCTACCTGCGGTAACAGCGGAGCGTCGGGCTTGGACGGCTACAGCTCGGACGACTAGGCCACGCCGCTCGACTGCCCGACCTCGTTCGCCAGCCACCCCAGGAACCGCTCGACGCCGTGTATACCCGGCAGCGTGTAGTCCGCGACGCGCAGTACCGCGTCGGGGGTGTCGTCATGGAGGACCGCGACGGCGGCGCCTTGGAGCTTTCCAGCTTCCCTGAGTTCACGCACCGCCGTCATCCCGGTAGCGTCAGTGGTGTCGTCGCCGAGGAACAGTACCGCGTCCAGGGCCCGCTCCCTCGAGAGCTTGCGGACGGCGTGGCCCTTGTCCAGGCCGAGCGGGGCCACCAGCTCCAGCACCATCTTGCCCCAGAACGACTCGACCCGGTCGGCGCCCGGCGCATCGCCGAGGGCCGCGTCCAGCCGTCTCGCAACGTCCTCTGGATCATGTGTCCGCCGATAGTGGATGGACGCGGCCAGAGACTTGTCCTGCCAGGCTATCAGAGGGTCGTCCACCCGCGATTTGAGGTGCGCCAGCACCCGGGCGACGGCGCCGCGATAGCTCGCAACCCCCGGCTCCACGCGCAGTCCATCGCCATCGAGGTACTCGGCGCCGTGGTTGCCGACGAACGTGGCGTCCGGAAGATCGACCTTTTCAAGGAGGTCTGATAGCTGCCGGCCAGAGATCACGCACACCATCTCCACGATGCCGGTGATCCGGCCCAGCGCGTCGAGGGCGACGGGAGATATGACCGCCGCCTCGGGAGTCGAGACTATGGGCGAGACGGTGCCGTCGAAGTCCACCATCAGGCCGGCCCGGCCCGCGCGGACAACCGGTCCTATGTCCTCCAGGTGGTCGAGGAGGCCGGGCAGCTCCATCACGTTACCTCCGGCCGGCGGTAGGCCATCCAGGCCGCGGCGCGGTCTCGACCCTGTACTGCAAGAGTCGTGCGAACCGGCCGGAAAACCGGCGCGCAGGCAGTTGACACGAACTTGTGTTCTGTTCTATATTGTTCTAAACGAAGTATGGGAACTCTCATGCCACTCACGCTGGTCCCAGAGAAGGAAGGCGGCGACGATCTTCAACTCTCTATGCCCGGGATGCCGGCGTCGATGGGCGCCGGCATCCCGGTCGACTTTGGCCGGCTTGGGCCCGGCCAGACCGTCTATTACAACGGGAGCCTTCCAGGCGGTCCTTGCCGCGGCGCGCACGGAGTGGTCCGGCGAACGCTCCGCAGACACGCTGTAGTCGATCTAGGCAACCTCGGCGTCTGGTACATCCCGTATTACTTCCTCAGCGCACCCAGCAAGGTGGCCTGACCGCCGCCAACACGTTAGCAGATCGCGGGGTACCAGCGCAGTTCGCAACCCGCACAAGCCCTCCAGGAAAGGGGAACCCTTAATGAACCAAAACGGTCGCGGCATTCGGGTCAAGGTCGTCGGTGTGGGCGGAGGGGGCGGCAACGCGGTCCAGAGGATGGCCAAGTCTAACCTGGACGGCCTAGAGTTCGTGGCCATCAATACCGACCAGCAGGCTCTGGACCGGATGAAGGGCGTCTCTACGCTGGTCATCGGGCCCGCCGCAACCGCCGGCATGGGGTCGGGCGGCGACCCCGACGTCGGGCGCCGAGCGGTGCGAGAGAGTCAGGAGCAGGTTGCCGACCTACTCGAAGGCGCAGATATGGTGTTCGTCGCCGCCGGGATGGGCGGCGGCACCGGCACCGGTGCCGCGCCCATGGTCGCGGACATGGCCCGACGACAGGGCGCCCTCACAGTCGGCGTAGTGACGCGGCCATTCTCGTTCGAGGGAGCGAGGCGAAAGGAGGTCGCGGACCGGGGGCTATTCCAGCTCAGACAGAGGGTTGACACGATGATCACCGTGGACAACGACCGGCTGCTCTCGTCGCTGGACGGCAAACTGTCGCTGGAGAAGGCGTTCGGCGCCGCTGACGAGGTCCTCCGCCAAGGCGTCCAAGGCATCTCCGAGATACTCGTGGTGCCCGGCCTCGTCAACGTGGACTTCGCAGACGTCAAGGCAATAATGCTAACCGGCGGCGCATCGTTCATGGCGATGGGCGAGGGCAAGGGCAAGTCGGCGGCGGATGACGCTGTACGGGCCGCGGTGGGTAACCCGCTCTTCGACGCGCCTCTGCGCGGCTCCAAGGGCATCTTGTTCAACGTTCGCGGCGGCAAGGACCTCACCATCGGCCAGGTGCACCAGGTCGCCGGAATCATTCGCGAGGCGACCCAGTCGGACACTCAAATCATCTTCGGCGTGGTGCAGGACAGAAAGTTCAGGAAGAAGGTCCGGATCACGCTCGTCGCCACGGGTATCCGGTCGGCCGAGGACGCCGGGGTCCGGACCCTCGAGGCGGAGCCCCCGCGTCCGGTGCCGAAGCCCACGACCAACGGCCACCGGCGCGCCGGCACCCTGTTGCCTGCCCAGAAACTGCTCTAGAGTAGTTTCACCGCAGAGCGCGCAGAGGTAAGGTTCTTTTGTTGTTGAATTCGCTGCAACCGCTGCCGGCTCTACGGCCGTGTTGAGCGACGCTAGTGCCTGCGCCAGCAGCGGTCAGCCGAAGAATCCGTCGTCGACGTGGCGCTCGATCGTCTCGGCGATCAGCTCCGGCCGCTGCAACGGAGCGTCGTGGATGGTGTCTTCGAGCCACACCGTCGTGCTGACCGACAGCAACTCGGCCGCTCTCGCGATGCCCTGCTCTTTCATGATCCGGCGCTCCTCCGGAATCGAAGCGCCGGTCATCCGTGTCGGCATTAGCAGCACCGGGACCGAGATCTCTGAATACAGCTCCGAGGGCCTATGGTCCCACAAGGCGTCGATGACCTGCATGTGATTGGCCCGGGCGAACCTCGGCCGTAACGTGCCGTCGGGCTGCACCGCGAAGATCGCCTTCGTCGACTCGGCAATCTCGGGCGTCACGGGGAACCCGAGCCAGGACTCCGCCCGACCGAGCAGAGTTTCCAACGTCATCCCATCCAGTTGCGGCGGGGCGAGCTGCTCTCTCGCTCGCTCGCGGGTCATTCCAGGCACAGCCGAGAGCTCGATGATCCCGCCGTCGATCGCGCAGACTCCACCCACCTTCCCGGGAAAGCGGTGGGCGTAGGAGACGGCCACGTCGCCACCCCAGGAGTGGCCGACCAGGATGGGCCGGTGGAGGCCCAGCGCGCCGACGAACCTCCGCAGGTCACCGGCCATCGTCGCGAAGTCGTAGCCGGCGTCGGGCTTGCCGCTCTCCCCGTGGCCGCGCTGGTCAACGGCGACCACTCTGAACGAGCGGGCCAGCAGAGGCGCCACCAGGTCCCAGATACGGCACGTAGACGCGAGGCCGTGGACCAGAACGAGCGGTCGACCTTCGCCTCCCCAGTCGCGGTAGTGGAGCGCAAGCTCGTCGACGTGGACGTCCAGTGGTTCACGCTTCATTCAACATCTCGTACACGAAGAAGAACACGCCCAACTCGACTTCCCCATCGATGGGGAAGAGGCAAAGCCACGGCGCGGCATACGGTAGGGGTACTGGCCAACCCGTCGGCCCTGGTCGAGGAGGTCGATGAGAGGGCGGACTAGCTGTCGCCTCGCTGCTGCCGCAGAAACTCTTCCATCTCCTCGACCATGGCCGACGGGCTGGGAATGGCCGCGGAGGGGTCCACCGTGGCGTCGTACCGCTGCTCGAGTTGGGTGACGTAGGAGGTGATCTCCGACCGCAGACCTATCGCCTGAGCCAGCTCGCTGTCGAACGCGTCACCGGCGCCGCGCTGCGCCGCGACGTATTTGACAGCACCGGTAGCGGCCTCAGCCGCGTCGGGCCAGCCGGCGAACGCGACGATCATCGTCGGCAGCTTGTAATCGGTCTCTTCAAGGAACAGTAGTCCGTCCATCCGCGTCCTCATCCTCCCAGTATCCGAGTTTATCACCGCGCAGTTGCCCACGCCAGCGTCCTTCGTTTGTTGACTACGGGAGGTACCTCTCGACATGGCTCAGGACAAGCCTCTCGAACCATCGCAGACTTCCGCAAAGTCCCTGAGACCGAATGACCCTCCTACCGCCGCCCGCCCTGACGGCGATATACTGTTTGCCGCTGGTAAGACCGAGTGCGGAGCAAGGGGCCAGAGCAAAATGCCGTCGACTGAGAGGTCCGCCGTCCTCGTTGGACCACGCCGGATCGAGATGCAAGAGTTCCCCGTCCCGGAGGCCGGCAAGGACGACGGCGTGCTCGAGATAGAGGTGACCGGGGTCTGCGGGAGCGACGTATTCCACTACAACAGTGACAACGCGCCGGTGATCCTCGGGCACGAGATCGTGGGACGCATCTCGGACATCGGGCTCGACGCGCAAGAGGCCTGGGGCGTCGGGGCCGGAGACCGGGTGGTGGTGGAGACGACCTTCGGGTGCGGCAAGTGCGAGCGGTGCCGGCTGGGCAGATACCGGGTCTGTACGGTGTCTCGGGGATACGGCGGTGCCTTGAAAGCCAACCAGCCACCGTACCTGTGGGGCGGCTACGGCCAGTACGTCTACCTGCCACCGACGGCCAGGGTCCACAGAATATCGGAAGAGTTGCCCGGCGAGGTCGCGGTCCTCGTGTGCGCTGTCCTGGGCAACGGCGTGCGGTGGCTGCGTACGGTGGGCGGTGTGACGATAGGCGACACCGCGGTGATCGTCGGGCCGGGCCCCCAGGGTCTGGCCGCCACGGTGGCGGCCAGAGAGTCGGGCGCCAGGCACATCGTCGTGGTCGGCCTCGCCGGCGACGAGGCCCGGCTGGCCATGGCCCGGAGACTGGGCGCAACCCATGTCGTCGCGGCAGACCGCGACGACCCGCGGGAGCTCGTCACGGACCTGACAAACGGGGCGATGGCCAACGTGGTGATCGACGTGACGAACACCGCCGCGTCGCCTCCGCTGGCGCTGGACCTCGTGGGATCGGCGGGCACGCTGGTGCTGGGGGGCGGCGCAGGTCAGAAGCCCAGCTCGCTTATGACGGACAAGATCACCGCGGAGGAGATCACGATTCGCGGCGTCAACACCCACGACAGTCCGGCAGTGAAGCAGTCGTTGAGCATCGCTGAGAGCGGCCGGTACCCGCTGGAGGAGATTGTGTCTCACCGCTTTTCGGTGGACGAGGCCGAGTGGGCCATCCAGACGGTGGCCGGCGAGGCGCCCGCCGACGGGCTGATCAAGGTCGTGATGTACCCGAACAGCTAGGAGACGGCACGATGACCACCACGAGCCTAAAGCAGAACATCACCAGGTACGAGAACGTCAAGCGGAAGGGCGCCGCCTACATCCTGAAGCACGCCAACTCGGACGGCTCGTTCGGACCTGTGGAAGACGGATTCTTCTTCTACCGCCTGCCATGGACCTTCCTAGTCTCGGGGGAGACACAGGCTGCCCTCGGCATCTGTCGGTGGGTCCGCGAGAACATGCTGACCGGCGACGGCGACTTCGACCGCGGGTTTCGAAAGCTGACGGACGCCTATGCCTACCGCAATGCCACCTTCATCTACGGGGCGCACATGGCGCGGCAGTACGACCTGAGCATGGGCTGTATGCCTTTCCTGCTGTCGCTCCAGGACCCGGTGTCGGGCGGGTTTGCCAACGACGTGACCGCCGACGGCCCCGGCGACACAATGGACGTGCCGTACACGGTCGGCTCCGGGCTGGCGTGTATCGCCACCGGCAACATGGATGCGGCCCAGAAGGTGTACGGCTACCTGGTCAGCCTGTGGGAGCAGCAAGACGAGCTTCCCGACCGGCTTTACTACAACATGTCTAGGCGCACCCAGAAAGTGGTCCGCGAGTTTGCTCCGGAGGACCGTCGCTGGTACGTGGTCGTCGCCCAGGAGCCGGTGCTGCAGCGGTGGACGGTCGGCGGCATAGCTTCGGCCTTCCTCAGCCGCCTCTACATGTCCGACCCCAACCCGGAGTACATCTCGCTCGCCCGCCGGTACATGCGGTTCTCCATGGAGAGCACTGACGGCCAGTTCGAGTTCGCTCCCGCGTGCAAGTCGGGCTGGGGCTCGTCGCTGCTCTACCAGGTGACCGGCGACCCTCAGTACCGCGACTGGACCGTGCGCATGGGCAACTGGTTCGCGGACACACAGTCCGGCGACGGAAGCTGGTCCGGTACGTTCCCGGGCGATGGCAGGGTCTCGAGCCAGATTCACCTAACCGCCGAGTTCGTGGCCCACGTGGACAACATCATCGCCGGGCTTTCGTCCCGAGCGTAACGACGGCGCTTCAGCCCCGCCTTGGCCTCACAGCACGCCCGGAGCGCCCGGAACGGGTGCTTGACGGCTCCCTCAGCCCGCTACGCCCCGGCTGGACCACGAAATCCAACGGGGGTCCGATGACATACCCCGGAAAGAGGCGGTTTCCCCCAATCCGGCCTAGAGGGAGACACCCTATCAAGAGTGCGCTCGACCTAATACGATACGATAGCAAGTAGGGACCGTGGGCTCTCCCCAGTTCGGCCGCCGGCCGAGTACGGATGCTCCGGCCCCCGAGGCGGTCAGCGCGTCGCTGCCCAGGTACATCGCTCCCGCGGCCGGCCAGCGGAGCTAGCCTGCCGCCCGGTCAGCTACCATCAGTAGGGCCGCGATGGTCTTGGCGTCCTGGATTTCACCGCGGCTGATCAGGTTGTGCGCCTCGGCGAACGATACGCGGACGATTTCGATGTTTTCGTCGGGGTCCGGCTCCAGCGAGCTCGGGACAAGGTCCCGGGCGACGAACGCGTGCATCCGCTCGGTGCAGTATCCGGGACTCATCCAAAAGGCGCCCAGGCTTTCAATCGATTCCGCCCGGTAGCCGGTCTCCTCCTGGAGCTCCCGCTGAGCACACTCCTCCGGCGATTCGGCGTCCTCGACGACGCCTGCCGGTGCCTCGACGAGCGTCTCGCCGACCGGATACCTGAACTGGCGCACCAGCACGAGGTTGCCTTCCCGGTCGATGGCGACCACGACCACCGAGGGCTCGTGCTCAACGACCTCTCGACGGGCGGCCCCGCCGCCGGGCAGCGAGACGGTGTCCACCCTGACGCTGGCGACGACGCCCTCGAAGACGGTCTCGCCGGAGAGCAAGCGCTCGCGCATAGGGTCCACGCTACCGATTGCGGGCAGGCCGGGCCAGGATGCCGAATCGTTGTGTCACTGTGCGGTAGAAGTCGGACGGCGGTCCGGCGCGCAGGAAGCGGGCCTCGTACGGGCTGCGTTGCACCACCACCCGGTCACCGCGGCTGAGGCTCGCGTCGGTGAAGGAGTCGACGCTGAGGCCGGCGTCGTCATCGGCGTGGACCGTCAGCTCGACGACCGAGTCCTCGGGCACGATCAGTCCGGCCTGTAGCCCCATGTGTGTGGCAACGGGCTGGATCAGTATCTCGCGCGCCTCGGGGTACAGCGTCGGCCCGCCCGCCGCCAGCGCGTAGCCGGTGCTACCGGTCGCGGTGGATACGATCACCCCATCGGCGCGATAGGTCGTCAGCGGCGTCCCGCTGACGCGCACGTCAATGTCCAGCAGCCGCGGCACGGCGCCTCGGCTCACGACCACGTCGTTGAGCGCGTGCACCTGAATGTTCGGCTCGCCGGAGTCGCCTATGACCGACGCCTGCAGCATCATCCTGACCTCGACGCGGTGGGCACCTTCAAGGTAGGCGGGAATCCTGTCTGCGGCTTCGGCGACGGAGAGCTCGGTCATGAACCCCACTCGGCCGAGGTTGATCCCCAGTATAGGTATCGAGTGCGGCGCCGCCATTCTGACGGCCCTCAAGATGGTGCCGTCGCCGCCTGCTGTGATAATGGCCTCGGTGCGGGAGAGCAGGTCGTCACCGACGTCGATGGGCTCAGCGGTGGAGAGCCAGCTCCGACCTGTCAGGCCCAGCGAGTCCCGAAACGAATCGACCAGCTTTCTGGCCTCGGGGACCATCGCGTTGTAAACCAGTCCGACGAGTCGCTGTTGGCCCATGTCGTCAGGAGACCGTCACCAGTACCTCGGCCGCTGTCCTCGCCAGCTCGAGCAGCGGCGTCGGGTATAAGCCGAAAAATAGCACGCCGGCTGTGGTGACGAGGATCGCGAGACGAAGCGCCAGGCCCGAGGTCAGGCGCTCCTCGGTCGGCGCCGGCGACAGGTACATTACCCTAATAACGCGCAGGTAGTAGTAGGCCGAAACGACGCTGTTGACGACACCGAACACGGCCAGCCAGGCGAGGTCATGATTGACCGCGGCGCCGAACAAGTAGATCTTGACCATGAAGCCCACTGTGGGCGGCACCCCGGTCAGAGAGACCATCGCGAACGCGAGCGCGCCGGCCAGATACGGCGCTCGCTTGCTCATCCCGGCATAGTCGTCGATCCGATCGCTCTTGATCCGGTCCGAGATAGCGATGACGGCGGCGAAGGCGGCCATGTTCATCACCGCATAACCGCCCAGGTAGAAAAGTATGCCTGACGGGCCGAGGGCGCCCTGGTCTTCCGGAGCGCGGGCAGCGGCAGCCGCGAGCCCGACCATCAGATAGCCCGCGTGTGCGATGGTGCTGTAGGCAAGCATGCGCTTGATATTGCTCTGCGCGATCGCAACGAAGTTGCCGACGGTCATGGTCAGTGCCGCGAGCACGGCGAAGATCGTGCTCCACTCGACGCTGACGATGTCCATTGGGAAGGCCACGTAGAAGACGCGCAGCACGACGGCGAAGCCGGCCGCCTTGCTGGCCACCGACAGGAACGCGGTGATGGGCGTCGGAGAGCCTTCGTAGACATCGGGCGCCCACATCTGGAACGGGACCGCAGTTATCTTAAAGCCGAAGCCGGCGACCATCAGCACTATTCCCAGGAGCAGCGCATAGCTTCCAAATGGCTGGCCTTCATCGAGGCCGATCTGCCCGATTCTGGCGGCGATGTCGTCGAGCATAGTGCTTCCGGTGAAGCCATACACGAGCACCATGCCGTACAGCAGCACAGCCGAGCTGATGCCACTCAGTATGAGAAACTTCAAGCCGGCCTCGGAGGAGCGGCTGTCGCGGTTGAAGGCCGCCAGGGCCGCCACCGGCAGGGCCGTCAGCTCAAGGGATATATAGAGCGTAATCAGCTCGACAGACGAGGCCAGGAGCATCATGCCCGTGACCGAGAACAGGACGAGCGCATAGAATTCGATCCGGAAACGCTCAAACCTCCGAGCGTAGTCGGCGGACACCAGGATGACGACGGCGGCGACGCCCAGGAAGAGGAACTTGAAGAAAAGGGCAAACCGATCGACGGCGAAGGTGTCGGCGAGTATGCCGGTGTTGTCGGCGGCGCCGGACGCGCTCAGGTCGAACCACAGCGAGATGCTGAGGGCCAACGGCACGGCCAGTCCGAAGACGGCCAGCACCAGTAGCACCCCCTTGCGTGCGACCACGAGGTCCAGCAACAGCAGGAGCGCCGCAAGGCCTGCGAGGCTCAGCTCCGGGGACAGCAGATAGAGGTCGTGGGTGCTCATCTTATGTTAGCGAGGGTCAGCCCGCCCTCTGCCTGAATGAACTGGGTGATGGGCTCGATACCCTTCGCAAAAACATCGCTGACCACCGATGGATAGACGCCGACGCCGATCACCGTGACGACGAGCACGGCCACCGGGAGCATCTCCAGGGCAGTTGCGTCGGTAATGCTCTCGAAGCGCTCCCTGGCCGGTCCGAAGAGGGTCCGCTGGACCGCCCACAGTATGTAAGCGGCGGTAATCACGATGCCAAACGCAGCGAGGGCGGTGGCCCATCCCCATACCTCAAAGGT
>PVBE010197622.1_pt1 | contig 25855 bp, 22 predicted proteins | sample 1631181 | NCBI WGS metagenome assembly PVBE01 (sample SAMN08397723, study PRJNA350692) | Marine metagenome, whole genome shotgun sequencing project. | isolation source: water | place: Pacific Ocean | collected 2012-04 | reverse complement strand
AGTAGACAGAAACGCCGACGACAGAATAAAGAACGGGATCGCCATCAGGGTATAGTGATGCATGGTGCTGAACAACTTGGCCGCCAGCGAGCCCAGATCGTCGCCCGAGAAAAATAAAATAGTGGATATCGACGCCAATCCCAGGGAAATGGCGATCGGGGTGCCAATCAACAATAAGCCGAACAGGGCGATAAACAGGAAGGCAATAGTCATTGCTCATCTCCCTTCTTTTTTTCTTCTTCTTCTTCTTCTTCTTCCAAATCGTCGTGATCGGCATAGGCCGCCATTGCGTCGCGGCCTTCATCACCAAGCGTCATGCCGGTATCGCGACCGGTGATAATGCGGAAAGCCAAAACCAGCAGGCGCCAGATCATCAGCACGAAACCTATGATGAGGACGAATTGCGGAATCCATAGGGGGATCTTCAGATCTTCAGATTCGATTTCATATTCGTAGACGATGTCGATGACATGATCCCACGCCCCATACAGCAGCAGACCGGCATAGGCGATGCCCGCAGCCACGGCGATCAGGCCACAAGCCTTCTGGCCCGATGCAGGGAATAACTTAACCAGGGCATCGACACCGATATGGCTGTGGATGCGGATACCGTATGAAATGCCCAGAATAATAAGCCAGGCAAACAGGAAAGTGTTTAACTCGAGCGCCCAAATGACCCCCGAGTTAAACACGTATCTTGCAATCACCTGGGAAAACGTCACCACGACCATGGTGGCCAGGAGGAAGGCCAGAAAGGCTTCCTCCACCTTGTGAAGATAGAGAATTATCCTTGCGGCCATGACGACGTTCCCCTGTATTAGTTGCTGGCTTGTGCCGCGGAGATCATGTCCGCGCCGATTTCGCCTTCAAACTTGGCCCAAACCGGCTTCATGGTCTTGACCCAATCGGCACGCTGTTCAGCCGTCAGGGTGCGGATGGTGCCACCAGCTTCCAGGATTTTAGCACGGCTGTTCTGGTTCAGATCAAAGGATAATTTGTTACGATCAGCGGTAACTTCAGCCATGATGCGTTTCAGGTCGCTCCGAATGTCGCCCGGCAGTCCTTCCCAAAAACGACGCGATACGACCACGGCATAATCGATGATGCCGTGATTGGTTTCGGTCACACCGTCCTGAACTTCGAAAAACTTCTTGGAATAGATGTTAGACCAGGTGTTTTCCTGGGCATCGACAACGCCGGTTTGCAGCGCGCCGTAAACTTCCTTGAACGCCAGCTTCTGTGCGGTGGCACCCAGGGCTTCCATCTGCGCAACCAAAACATCGGACTGCTGCACGCGGAACTTCAAACCCTTGGCGTCGCCGGGAATTTGCAGTGCCTTGTTGGCGGACATTTGTTTCATGCCGTTGTGCCAGAAAGTCAGGCCCAGAACGCCCTTCTTTTCCATGGAACGCAGTAGTTCCTGGCCTTTGTCAGACTTCTGGAATTTGTTAACAGCATTAATGTCTTTGAACAGGAACGGCAAATCGAAAATGCGGAATTTGTAGGTCAGCTTTTCAAACTTGGAAAGAGACGGCGAGCCCATCTGCACGGACTTGCCCTTGATCAGTTCGATCAAAAGGTCGTCATCGTTGAACAGCGAACCACCGGGAAATACGTCAACACGGACACGGCCCTTCATCTGTTCGTTGACGCGCTTGGCAAACTCATTTGCGGCCAAGGCTTTGGGATGGGTTTTGCCACTGGTGACGTGACTAAACTTAATGACGATTTCTTCGGCCTGAGCGGCCACGCCGCCAAGCAGGGATACCGCAAGGGCGGCTGCAACTGCTGTTTTAACAATACGCATTGAGTGTCTCCTGTTATTTCAATTGTCACTCCGCCGACCGTGTTGGAGAGGCCCGCGAACAATCAAGAGATACTCAAGACGCATGCCAGACCTGAGTTTAACGCATGAGGCATCTTTCAACACATTGAAAACAAAAATGAATTATCTTTTATGGGTGTATTTTGCCGTTCCGACAGCGCACCCCATTCATGCGGGATTCCACACAGTTTCATGAGCCCGGTGTGCGGAAATCCACACACTCGCACAAGAGTTCAATCGGTGAAATCGTCGCGCTTCAGGCCATACTTCGCTAGCTTGTCGTACAGGGTTTTGCGCGGCATGTTGAGACGCCTGCAGGCTTCCGTCACATTGCCCGAGCTGTTGCGTAATTCGGCTTCAATGAGGTTCTTTTCGAACCCCTCGACCTGCTGGTGCAAAGACACACCGTCTGCACCGGCATATGTCTCACTTGCCGAAGCCGATTCCATTCCAGGCAAGGGGGGCAAGTCCAGGACGAAGCGTTCCGCCGCATTGCGCAGTTCCCGCACATTACCGCGCCATTGGTCCTGCATCAGTTGCTGCGCCATGGGCGCGCTGAGAGCCGGACAGGTTCGTCGCTGACGCAGGGCGGCAAGATCGGCGAAGTGTTGAAAAATACTGGTGATGTCTTCCTTGCGGTCTCGCAACGGCGGGATTTCGACCGTCATGACGTTCAGGCGGTAATACAGATCTTCACGGAATCCACCCGTATTGATGGCCTCCAGCAGATCCACCTTGGTCGCAGCGATAACGCGAATATCCAGCGGCACGGGTGTGTTGGCGCCAAGGCGCTCCACCGTTCGTTCTTGCAGCACGCGCAACAGACCAACCTGCAAATCCAGCGGCATGCTTTCGATTTCGTCCAGGAACACAGTGCCTCCTTGCGCATGTTCAAATTTTCCGACACGCGCCTTTTGCGCGCCGGTAAAGGCCCCGGCCACATGACCGAACAGCTCGGATTCGATCATGGTTTCAGGCAGGGCACCGCAATTGATAGCGACAAAATGGGCATCCCTGCGGGGCCCAAAATCGTGCAGGCAGCGCGCCACTAGCTCCTTACCCGATCCGGTTTCCCCCATGATCAGAATATCCGCATCCGTGTTCGCCATGGTCGTGATCTGGTCACGCAAGGTGGTCATGGCAGGGGATGAACCCAACAGCACACTGTCTACACCCGATCGCGCATTCAGTTTTTCCTTCAGGCGCCGGTTTTCCATGACCAGCCAGCGGGTTTGCGCCGCCCGCGACACGGCGTCAATCAGCCGCTCCGTATCGAACGGTTTTTCCAGGAAGTCGAAGGCACCCTCGTGCATCGCCTGCACCGCCATGGCAACATCGCCATGACCCGTAATCAGGATGACGGGAATATCCTCGTCCAAAGCCTGCACCCTGGAAAGCAGATCCAATCCGTCCATGCCATCCAGTCGAACGTCAGTAATCAGGACACCCGGAAATCCACGCGACAAATAGTCTAAAGCGTCCTCTGCACTTTCTTCGGTATCAGGATCGAACCCGGCCAGATCCAAAGATTGCGCACAAGCCTTGCGCACATGTTCTTCGTCGTCGATTACGATTACCGGGGTTTTGTCGAGCATGCGTTCCTTATAACCTTTTAGGGCAGTTCCAGCCTATCGGCGGCCAGTGGAATGTTAAAGGAAAATTCCGCGCCGCCTTCTTCAAGATTCCGGGCGACCAGTTCGCCGCCAAATTCCTGGATGATGCCCGTCGAAATGGAAAGCCCCAACCCCAAGCCGATGCCGACCTCCTTGGTCGTGAAAAACGGCTCGAACAAACGGGTGATGATGTCATCGGGAATACCACGGCCGGTGTCGCGTACCCGCACAACGGCTTCACCGCCTTGTATTCTGGCCTCAATCTCAATGCGCCGTTCCCCGTCGTCTGGCAAGGCGTCGTTGGCGTTATTGATCAGGTTGACCAAAACCTGCTCGAGCCGCACCTCGTTGACCAACACGGTGATTTCGCTTCGTGGTATATCGATTGAGAAATCGACCTTTTCCTTTTTCAGACGCGGCTCAACGATGCGCATACTGTCTGAAACAACCGCTTGCAGCGACACCGCCTTGCGTTCATCGGAGCTTTCGCGGGCAAAAATCTTGAGCCGCAAGATTATGCCTCCCATGCGTTCACTCAAGGCCGAGATCAGGGACAGGTTCTCACGCGCCTCGTCCGGGCGGTTCTGATCCAGGAATTTCGCGGCGTTGTCCGTATAGGAACGAATGGCCGTCAGCGGTTGGTTGAGTTCATGATTAATGCCCATGGACATTTGCCCCAGTGCCGCCATTTTGCCCGCCTGCACCAATTCGTTCTGGGTCCGCTTCAGGTCGGCGGTGCGTTTTTCCACCTGACGTTCCAGTTCGTTGGAAGAATCTTCGAGTGTCAGACGGGCACGCTGTTGCACGTTCAAGGCCCGTAGCAAACCGCGACGACGTTCGATCAGACTGACCACGGCGATAGCGGCCATGGCGATAATCAGAACAATGGCAAATGCATAGGCAATAGCGGCAGTAAATAGTGGCGACGTGTCGGCTAAAATCCAGATCCGCCATCCGGCTTCGGAAATATCCTGGTAGGTGGCAAGGTAGGACACGTCGCTGCGCTGGTTAGGTTTGAATGTGTGGTGCCATGGCGCGTCGCTATCTTCAACGCTAAAGGGCAGGCGGCTAATGCTCTTGTCGGCGTAACGCCGGGTTTGACCCAATTCCGCCAATGCCTCGGAAGAAAGTTCGCCGATCGAGTTATAAAGCCAGTCGAGCCTTGACGATAAAAAGACGATACCGGCGTTGTCGGTAACGATGATGTTATGGGCTTGCGAGCCCCATACCTTTTCTGCCTGGGACACGTCGATCTTGACCACCACCACACCTATGGGCATTCCCATAACATCGATCACGGCTTTCGAAATGTAATAGCCCCGCAAACCCGATGTGGTGCCCAGGGCGAAGAACCGCCCCTCGCCTGTTTCCATTGCATCGTTAAAATATGGGCGAAAACTAAAATTTCTCCCGACGAACGTAATCGGCTTATTCCAGTTACTGGCCGCCAGGGTCGTGCCACCAGTATCCAGAATATATGTATCGGCTGCCTTGGAAGACCTGTTGAATTTTTCCAACAAAATGTTTGCCTGTTGACGCAAGCCAGGATCGTTGGGTGTCTCCAAAATACCCTGAACGGTGGGATGCAAGGCATAAATTTCGGGCAACGCCTTGTATCTATTAAGCAATTCTTCCAGACCCGAAACATAAAGGCTCAAGGTTTTGTTACTTGAATTGTGAAGGTCCGCCGATAGCCATCCATGTCCGCCAACATATAATCCATAAAACAATACCGGCAGAACCAGAAGCCAAACAAGGGCTGTACGTATGAATAACCGCGATGAGGTGAGCGTTTCAGGCATGATTTTCCAGAGCTTCTCTATGAGGCGTATCCAGGCATCGCAGCAGGCATCGACAATCGCCTCGTAGTCCTAACCCCGACGTCGTTTCTTGTTCATCTTCGCCTTGCCCCTGGACTTCGCATCCCACCCGCCTTCGGACGCCGCCTTTAGCGAAACACCGGCCTTGTTCAGGCCCAACTCGCTGGCTTCGAGCCTTCGGATTTCGTCACGTAATCTTGCGGCTTCTTCAAATTCCAGGTCGGCGGCGGCGGTTTTCATGCGTTCATCCAGATCAGCAATATGGCCGCGCAGGTTGTGCCCAACCAGATGTCTGTCGCCCGAGACGCCGGTATCGACGGTGACGTAGTCCTCCTCGTAGACACTGCCTAGAACGTCGGTGATGTTCGAGCGGATGCTTTCCGGCGTGATGCCATTGGCGGCGTTGAAAGCCTGTTGTTTTTCACGTCTGCGGCTGGTCTCGCCGATGGCGTAATCCAGGGATTCCGTCATCTTGTCGGCATAAAGAATGACCCGCCCTTCGACATGTCGCGCCGCGCGGCCAATGGTCTGCACCAGCGACGTTTTGGAGCGCAGGAAGCCCTCTTTGTCGGCGTCCAGGATGGCGACCAGGGCGCATTCGGGGATGTCCAGGCCTTCACGTAGCAGGTTGATGCCAACCAGCACGTCAAACGCTCCCAGGCGCAAATCACGGATGATTTCGATGCGCTCCAGGGTGTCGATGTCCGAATGCATATAGCGAACCCGGATGCCGTGATCGTGCAGGTATTCCGTCAGGTCTTCAGCCATGCGTTTGGTAAGGGTCGTAACCAGGACGCGTTCGGCCTTGGCCGCACACTCCCTGGCTTCCTTCAACAGGTCATCGACCTGGGTTTCCACTGGGCGCACGATGCATAGCGGGTCGATCAGGCCGGTTGGACGGACAAGCTGTTCCACAAATACGCCGCCAGAGCGATCCAGTTCCCACGGGGCGGGCGTGGCCGAGACAAAAACGCTTTGCGGTCGCATTGCGTCCCATTCTTCGAATTTGAGCGGTCTGTTGTCCATGCAGCTTGGCAACCGGAAACCGTATTCGGCCAGGTTGGCCTTGCGACTGCGATCCCCCTTGTACATACCGCCGACCTGCGGTACCGACACATGGCTTTCATCGACGAACAACAGGGCGTTTTCAGGCAGATATTCAAACAGGGTTGGTGGCGGCTCGCCCGGTTTTCGCCCGGTCAGATAGCGCGAATAATTCTCGATGCCGCTGCAATAGCCAGTGGTTTCCAGCATTTCCAGATCGAAGGTGGTTCGTTCCTGAATGCGCTGGGCTTCGATCAACTGTCCTTCACGGGTGAATTGTTCGACGCGGGCCTTCATTTCCGCCTTAATCTGCGGCAGGGCCTGCATCAACGTTGGGCGGGGGGTTACGTAATGGCTGGATGGATAGACCGTTACAGTCTCCAATGAGGAGACTTTTTCTCCCGTCAGGGGGTCGATTTCCCAGATCGCCTCCAACTCGTCGCCAAAAAAGGACAACCGCCAGGCCCGGTCTTCGTAGTGGGATGGAAAAATTTCCACCACGTCTCCGCGAACCCTGAACGACCCGCGCGAAAAGTCCGCATCATTGCGATTGTACTGAAGCTCGACAAAACGTTTCATGACCTGATTGCGGTCGATTTGGGCGCCCGCATCCAGTTTCACGGTCATTTCGGAATAGGTTTCGACCGCACCAATGCCGTAAATGCAGGAAACCGAAGCGACGATGATAACGTCATTGCGTTCCAGCAAGGCCCGCGTTGCGCTGTGGCGCATGCGGTCGATTTGCTCGTTGATCGATGAATCTTTTTCAATGTATGTGTCCGTGCGCGCCACGTAGGCTTCGGGCTGGTAATAGTCATAAAACGAGACAAAATACTCGACGGCGTTATCGGGGAAAAATCCCTTCAGTTCGCCGTAAAGCTGGGCCGCCAGGGTTTTGTTATGGGCCATGACAATGGCGGGTCGTTGCAGGGTCTGAATGGTGTGGGCGATGCTAAAAGTCTTGCCGGACCCCGTCACGCCAAGCAAAACCTGATCACGTTCCCCGGAATCGATGCCCCTGGTCAGTTCTGCGATGGCTTCCGGTTGGTCTCCCGAAGGAGCGAAGTCCGAAACCAGCCTGAACGGCTTTCCGCCCTCGATAGTGGGACGTTTTTCGGGAACAAACGAGGGGTCTGGCTGAGGGGTGTTCATTGGTATTTTATAAGGGTGCCCGAATACCCACCGCCGTCAATCAGCAGCGCGCACCGTTGGATAGCCCCAGAATATCGATCGGCTCCTTCACGAGCCAAAGAAATAGCGCAAGCCCTTCCCGGTCCTTTCGAGGCAGTCGTTATCAGTGCCTTTTTATCCTTAATCCCTAAATTCATGTTCTAGTCCTCCTCAACCAGTTCCTGTAATACCCGACGGGCAAGAGGTATGGTGATGCGTTTTTTTTCCGCCATAGCCAACTTGTCGGTCGCATCGACAAACTGGCCCAGGGCGTCGAAAGAACGTTCAATCCGGGCCTGTACAAACGAAACGACATCGCCGCTAATTCTAATTTGACGATCCGCAAACTGTTTGACCAGAACCGCCGCCAACAAAGCGTCGTCCGGGGACCCGATTTGCGCCACCGTCGCCGTTTTCAGGCGAGACGATAAATCGGCCAGGGTTATCGGCCACCGTGCTGGTGGCGTTTTTCCTGTTATCATTAACGAGCCATCGTGTTCCCGAACCGTGTTGTAAAGATGCAGCAGTGCTTCCTCAAGTTCCGCCTGATTTTCTTTTCCAAAGACCTGGCCTGTATCTTCCAGCAAACAGGCTGAAACGCCTTCAAGCAAAGCCGGTGGTTCCTTTTGCAGCATATCCGTTGCAGAAACCCTCACCGCTCCCGATTTGGCCTGAAACACCTGTGCCAGGTGTGATTTTCCACATCCTGCCGGCCCGTGAATAACCAGCGCTGGCGACGGCCAGTCGGGCCAGCGGTCAATCCAGGCGACGGCATCTTCGTTGCAGGGCGTGACGAGAAAATCCTCGCCCCCCAAAGCCGGGCGATGTTCGAAGTTCAGGACAAGCTGGGCTGCGGCCATTTAGGGTCGGGACCTACTCAATCGGTCTTGTCGCTGTCATAGAAATGACTATCCAGATAGCGGGAAATTACAAATCGAACCAGAACCCCGATAACGGCTGTCACGGGAACCGCCAGCAGGACGCCGGTAAAGCCGAATAACGCGCCGCCGGCAAGCAGGGCGAAGATTACCCAGATCGGATGCAGTCCGACGCGCTCGCCGACCAGTTTCGGGGTCAGGATATAACTTTCCGCCGTTTGGCCGGTCAGGAAAATGACAGCGACGACAAGGACAGGCAGCCAATCCGAAAACTGCGCCAGGGCAATCCCGACACCGGTCAAAAGTCCGATGGAAGCCCCGACATAAGGAATGAACGCAAGCAATCCGGTGCCAAGGCCGACCAGCAATCCAAAATCCAGCCCGGCCAAAGTCAATCCGGCGGCGTAGTAGATACCCAACACCAGACAAACACTGGCCTGACCGCGCACAAAAGCGGCGATTGTATCGTCGATGACGGCCAGTTGTTCGCGAAAGGTTTCGGCGGACTGACGTGGTAGCAAGTCGTCAACACGCGCAATGATGATGTCCCAGTCGCGCAAAAGGTAAAAAGCCGCCAACGGCGTTATGACAAGCAGGGAAAGCAGATTGAAAAACGCCATGCCGCCGCTCCACAAATTCTGCAATACCCTGCCGACCCACGACAAAACCTGTCCGCCGTATGATTCAGCGGCGCCCTTCAGATTGTCCATTTCACCGGTAGACAACCTGTCCTGCAATAATTCGACTATCGGAGCCGCGCGTTCGCGCAAAAGCTCCACCAAATCGGGAATGCGCGCAACCAGTCCCAACACCTGAGCCTGCAACAACGGAAACAGGAGCACCAGAATAATCCCGGCAAGCCCCAAAAAGAAGAGGATGACCAATCCGGCCGCCATGCCTCTCGTGGCCCCCGCCTTCTCAAGCCGGTCCGCTACGGGATCGAAAAAATAGGCAACAGCCAGTCCGGCCACAAAGGGAGCAAGAACACTGCTCAGGGCATATAGAAGGAAGGCGAACAGACCCAGCCCGGCCAGCCAGAATGCGGCCTTGCGATCAGTGCTCATTGTCCGGATCGGCTCGTTGGTCATCCGTATATCCTTACTAAACCTGAGAACTCAGGCGGCGCATTATCACGACCAGGTACGACAAACCGGAAGCCATTGTCGTAACGGCAACTATACCGATCATCATCTCCATGAAAAGGCCCATATCCACGTTATATCCTTCCGCTCCCAGAACCAGGGCTGCCAGAATGATTTGCGCCAGGGTATTGACCTTGCTGATAAACAGGGGATCCATTTCAAGCGAGCGAACCATTGTCTGAAACAGAACCACCGCACCGACGATCATGACATCCCGAAAAACAACAAGAATAACAAGCCAGCTTTCAAGATGTCCCTGCACACCAAGAGTAATAAAAACACTGGCCAGCAAGGCCTTATCCGCGAGCGGGTCCAGATAGGCCCCAAATTCCGTTACCTGGTTCCAGCGTTTGGCCAGGAACCCGTCGATCGCATCGCTTATACCGGCTGCGACAAAAAGCCAGAATGCTGCAAAGATAAAATCATTCAAAATAAGCCAAACCGTTACAGGTACAGCCAGAAGGCGCCCCAACGTGATCATGTTGGGGATGTTCAGGTCCAGTTCCCCGGCGTTGAATTGCTGTATTATTTGCCCAGCTCCAATACCCAACCGTCGCCTTCGCGGGTGATCATCAGGTCGGTCTGTTCCAGTGCCTGGGCAAGCTGTCCGGGCTCACCGATGTAATGCAGATTGACCCGCGCCTCGTCCAGGGAAAGAAGGACAAGGTCGCTCCTGCGGATAACGGCGACACCGTCAAGGCGATTCCTGATATTTAGCCAGTCCTTCAAACCGTTGATCCTGATCTTCACGGCGACAACAGCCCGCTTGTCGAACTGCAAAAGATTGTCGCGCTTCCAGTTATCCTCGATCTGGCTGGTCAGTTCTGTTGCGGCACGGGCGAGAAGCCCTTCAAGGTTTTCCTGGTCTTTCAGGGTGAAACTCTTGACAATGGTCTGTTCCTGCATGGCGGTGCCGTAGCGAGTGACGTAGGTCTCGAGGTCGGGACGACTGTGGTCCATCCTTAACGTCGCGTGGGCGACAACCGTGTCACCCGCGTTGTAACGCGCGGCAATGACGGAAAGGCGTTGGTCGTCGCCTGCGACGGCCTGCTCTGGTCCGATGGCGGCAATGTCGGCTAAATCCCCGGTCGGCAGGATCGCCGGAACGAGAGAGTCCAGTTCCGGGCGCCCGGTCCAGGCCTGACGCCACGGATTGGGATCATCCCACAAAAGCAGGGTTCCAGCCGCCTGATAAACCGGCAACACCAGCACCGGCTTTGATGTTGTTTCGGCGAAGGCGATTCCCATATCAATGAGAAGGTTGCGTATTTCCCTGGCTTTAAAATTGTAGTTCAACGTCGCCAGATAGCGAACAGTCGATGCTTTTTCCCGGGCCACTTCGAAGTCGAACACATAGGTGGCGATTTCAGCCGTCGGGAAATCAGGCAGGCGGGCATGATCGACGCGCATGGTCAATCTTTCGAGAAGCTGGCGAAAAGCCGCCCGCTCCCCCAACATCAGGGCCTTGTCGCGAGCTTCCGCGGTGGAAGCCGCCGTAACATCGACTTTGACGCCACGGACACTAAAAGTACTGCCCTGCGCGCTTGCCCCGCTGTCAAACAAGGCAAGGTTTACCACCACGAGCAGCACCAAGGTGCGGATTGTCTTCCCCAACCAGGGATCGATCATTGCAAACAGCCCCGGATAAAGTATCTTCTGCCTTCCTGATTGATGCGAAACTTAGCATAGATGAGGGATGGAGGAAGCCATTAACGGCCCTGGTTGGCATTTTTGCTTTGGTTTTCAATGGGTTCACCAGTTTTTATGCATCGTCTTGTCATTATAAATCAATGACTTATAGGCAAAGTGGTGAACTTTTCAGGCCCAATTCACGGTAAAATTATATCAGGGACTTGCACACAGAGTGTAAAACCATTAGCGGAAAATGCAGTGATTGGCGCCCATGATTGTACTCAAATCTGATAAAGGCCTGCGGTCCATTCGGCTGTATGAAACAGCCCGTTGCCAAGAGCCGATACGCAAGCCTCTACAAAGTTCCACACAGGCCCGATATAAAAGGGGGATATAATTAACGCAGTCACTGCGGTAGCTGCCATTGCGGGATACACATGCCTCAGCATGGCATCCTTGGTGACATCAGCATTTCGGTCACTTTCGACAAGTTCCTGAGCATTTATAAAAGTCACAAATACAAGCTTAACTGGAGCCAACACTAAACACAGAAGACCAACGAGTATGTGAATAAATGATGGCAACAAGGTGGAAAACAGCATCAAATACACCCAGTAAAACGTTGGATCATTTTGAGCATCCCGCATGGCATGAAGCAGCGGCAAGACGGGTAATATAGGTTCGCCGCCGCCCCGAACAGCGGACAGGTTGGCCAGACTAATCGCTGATACTGTCATGAAAGCAACTGCGAACATCAACAATCCGGCGACGGCAATATCAAGAAGGGAAATAAAGGCAACCCGAGAAAAGCTGTCCTTTTCCAGTCCAAGGCGCAATAAACCGCGCGTCAGGCCCAACGACAACCAGTCCAGTGGTGCGTTTGCAAAGGGCAGCAGTCCAAGGAAAATGATAAAATAAAATGTTCCCTTGATTATTTTGTCACCTTGGTAATGGTGCAGTAAATTTATTGTGACAAACGCAAGTGCGACAAAAAATACCCAATGCAGGACAAGAAACACTGTTTGTCTGCGACCAGAATGAAAGCGTTCAGCAAGTATGCTGAAAGCGACAGCGACAGCGAAAGCGACAGCGAAAGCGACAGCGACAGCGAAAGCGAAAGCGACAGTGCCAGCGCCAGCGAAAGCGACAGCGCCAGCGACAGCGCCAGCGACAGCGCCAGCGCCAGCGCCAGCGACAGCGAAAGCGACAGCGAAAGCGATAGCGATAGCGAAAGGGCTAGTGACAGCGACAGCGACAGCGCCAGCGCCAGCGACAGCGACAGCGGAAGCGACAGCTAAATAGGCCCGACCCCGCCAACCGTCATGATGTATCGACAATCGCATACATATTATGAAAACTATAATTCCGGCAAAGACAAGCAAACGCTGCCACAAGTCAATGCCGGGGGGCAACATGACTTCAAATTCGGAGGCAGCGTGCCCATACAGGACCCACCCGAGGAACAGAAAAAAGATCGGATAGGCCAATGCAAGTTTTAACGTAAGGTCATAAAGTCCATTACTCCACGGCGAGAGAACTCCACTACTTCGCGGCGTGAGATAGCTGGACAGGTTATTGTACTTGCATGCTGGCTTCTCCAGATATTGATCGCCTGCAAGTTTATCGAGCCAGGAATGCAGTAGTCTTACGGCACTCATGTAGTAATATTTTAGGCGTTTGTCCCACTTTCCAGAGAATTCGGCACCTGATTTGCGAGCCGTATCTTCTTTCCGTTCGCTGCCCAATATGCTACGGGCAAACAGAAACGAAAGATAAAATACAAGTCCGGCACTGATCAGCTTAGGGCTAACTGTATAGAGCCAATTCAGAAAACCCATCTCCGGCCACCTTACCTATCAAAGTCTCACTTTCAAGAGAGTTTCGGGAAAGACATGCGCTAAATCAACAAAATTCTTGCCTGGGCCTTCCAGGGTGGCTCACGGAACGGTCCCCACAGACAGCCATTTTCTGCAGGGCAATCCATCCAGGCCGTCATCGTCGAGGAACCCTTGATCAAAACAGGCTGAGTAGTTACCTTGATAGGGACAATGGCGACAACGACAAACGATAAATCGTCAGATACCGAAGTGAAAATACCGGGGTTGCAGGTGTGTCTGGCTCAGGACGAGCCCGTTCGTCTGGATTGCGGGATAAACCTTGGGGATATCAACGTCGCTTATCAGACTTACGGCGAGTTGAATGCGGATAAAACAAACGCCGTCCTGATTTGTCATGCATTGACCGGGGACCATTTTGTCGCCGATACCCATCCCGTGACGGGGAAGCCCGGCTGGTGGAGCGAACTCGTCGGCCCCGGTAAAACTGTTGATACGGACCGGTTTTTTGTCATTTGCTCCAATATCCTTGGCGGATGCATGGGAACCACGGGACCGAAGGATATCAATCCTGAAACGGGCAATCCCTGGGGGCTTGATTTTCCGGTTATCACGATTGCCGATATGGTTCGTGTACAGGCACGTCTGATTGATCATCTGGATATTGAAAGGCTATTTGCCGTACTGGGTGGGTCCATGGGCGGCATGCAGGTATTGGAATGGGCGGCAAAATTCTCGGACCGTGTTTTTGCGGCCGTGCCAATAGCGACCGCCGCCCGGCATTCATCCCAAAATATCGCTTTCCACGAGGTTGGCAGGCAGGCGATCATGGCCGATCCCGATTGGTGTGCGGGGGATTATCATTCCCATGACAAACGTCCCCATCGCGGACTGGCGGTTGCCCGTATGGCTGCCCATATAACCTACCTTTCCCAACCCGCCCTGCATCGGAAATTTGGTCGGCGGTTGCAGGAACGCGACGCCATCAGTTACGGGTTCGATGCGGATTTCCAGGTCGAAAGTTACTTGCGTCACCAAGGCATTACCTTTGTTGATCGCTTTGATGCAAACTCGTACCTGTATACGACGCGGGCGATGGACTATTTCGATCTGGCTGGTGATTACGACGGTGTCCTGGCCAATGCCTTCAGGGATACCCAGACCCGCTTTTGCGTCTTTTCGTTTTCCAGCGACTGGCTGTTTCCGACCGAGGGAAACCGTGAGATCGTTCACGCCCTGAACGCTGTTGCCGCCAATGTCAGTTTTGCCGAAATCGAGTCTGACGCCGGTCACGACGCCTTCCTGTTACACGAACCGGAATTTTTCCGGGTGATGGCGGGTTACATCGACGGTGCGGCTGAACTGCACGGCCTGCCCCGACGTGCGGGGAACTAGTTCCGATGATGGAGCATGAAAGCCAGCGCAAATCCATTCGTGTCGATCTGCAAATTATCGCCGACATGATCGAAACGGGAACCCGTGTCCTGGATGTCGGTTGCAGCAGCGGCGCCCTGCTGGACTACCTGGTCCATTTCAAACAGGTAGATGGGCGTGGAATCGAGCTCAGCACCGAAGGGGTGAATACCTGCGTCAGCAACGGCCTGTCCGTCATTCAGGGCGACGCCAATATCGATCTGAAGGACTATCCGGATCAAGCCTTTGATTATGTTGTCTTGAGTCAAACCCTGCAGGCCATGAATAATCCAAGGGCTGTGGTCGAGCAGATGCTCAGGATTGGACGTCATGCAATTGTCTCGTTTCCAAACTTTGCCCACTGGCGAGTTCGTTATCACCTGGGGCTAAAGGGGCGTATGCCGGTCAGCGAGACATTGCCCTATCAATGGTATGAAACGCCGAATATCCATTTCTGCACGATTAGGGATTTTACAGTCTTGTGTAAGGAAATGGGAATCTCGGTAGAACGGTCCGTATCGCTCGATAATAACGGATCGGCCGTTCGTCGCGTCGATATGACGCCATTTCTGTCGAACTTGTTTGGCGAACAGGCAGTGTTCCTGCTTAAGGGATAAATACTAACCGCGTGTCGGCGCGCCCGGGTTGCGTTGCGGCAGGCGGATAACCGTGCGTTTGCGTTTTGGCTCGCTGTGACCGGCATAAATCTGTTTTGTCGCCTCTACGATGGTAACTCCGGCGAATGCGGGGAACCAGCGCCGTCCGATTTCCTCGATTGCCGGTGAGGACGACAATATCATGCGCGAACGCGTCGGCGGTAAAAACAGGGCCCGTTCGGTTTGACAGGGCGTAAACATGTTTTCTCTCAGAACCATTGACAGTTGGCTTGGGGAATAAGGCCTGCCACGTCCGAATGGCGTTCGCTCGAAACGCGCCCAAAGGCCTCGCCGGTTCGGCACGACGACGATCAGGCGTCCACCGCTGGCCAAAACCCGCCAGACTTCACGCATCAACGGGCGCACGTTTTCCGCACTTTCCAGGGCGTGCACAAGCAACACCCGGTCCATGGAGACATCGGGGAACGGTAAATCCGATTCATCGACCAGGGTCGTCAGGCCCGGATCATCATGCGGCCAGTGCAGGACGCCCTGGGCGGCGGGCATGGCGGCGAGGGTGCGCGTGGCTTCGGGTTTCAGGGCGCTGATGTAGGGTGTCGCAAATCCCAGGCCCAATACATCCATGCCGGTGACATCCGGCCACAGGGTGCGGATACGCCGCCGGATCATACGGCGTGTTACGGCTCCCAGGGGGGTGGCGTAAAAGTCTCTTAGATCAACAGCGTCTGTCCACATAATTTCAGTTTAGAGGAAATGCGCAGGGGATCAAATTGATGTTATGTCCTGCGCATGGTATTATTCTCATAAACAGCCAACACCATTTATCAGGAGCCCCCATGTCCGACCTAGTCATTCACCAGATACCCGTGCTTGAGGATAATTTTATTTATCTGGTTCACGATCCAGAAAGTGGCGAAACGGCGGCCATTGATCCAGCCGTTGCCGGTCCGGTTATGGATACCTTGAAGGAGAAGGGCTGGATCCTGAGCCATATCCTGATCACCCACCATCACGGGGATCATACGGATGGCAATATTGATTTGAAGAAAGCCACCGGCTGTACCATCGTTGGCGCGGCCACCGACGCTTCGCGAATTCCCGGCATTGATGTTCGCCTGAAAGAAGGGGAAAGTATTTCCATCGGGAATCACTCGGCGCAGGTTTTTGATGTGTCGGGTCATACTGTCGGTCATATAGCCTTCTGGTTTGAACAGGACCGGGCCCTGTTTTCGGGCGATGCGTTGTTTTCGTTAGGGTGCGGCCGCATGTTCGAAGGCGATGCTGAACAGTTCTGGGTATCGTTGAAAAAACTGCGTAACCTGCCTGACGAGACACTGGTTTATTGCGCCCACGAATACACCAACGCCAATGCGGACTTCGCCCTTGGTATCGAACCGGCAAACGAAGACCTGAAGCGCCGGGCCGACGAAATCGTAGACTTGCGCAAAAAGGGCCTTCCGACGGTGCCATCCAGCCTGGGAGAGGAAAAGAAAGTCAATCCGTTCCTGCGTGCAGATAATGATGATCTTTTACAAGCTGCGGGATTGGTCGGTCAGGACGCTGTATCGGCCTTTGCCGAAATTCGTCGTCGTAAGGATAATTTTTAGCTGGATTTTTTACCGAACATATCCCTGGAAGCCAACACGGCCCCACCGACGATCAGCGCACAGGCGATGGCGACTTGCAGGCTGGCTTCGCCCTGGCCGAAGGCTATCAGTAACAGGGTGGACAGCAGCGGCGCTGCGTAGGCCATCGCGCCAAGGGCCTGAATATGACCATGTTTAACGCCCACATCCCATGTGAAAAATGCCGCCCCGACGGGGCCCACGCCAAGCCCCAACACGGCGAGCCATTGACCACCCTCTGGCCAGACCGTTGCCTCGAAGGCGACATGGGAGATCACGGCCAATACTGCGGTTGCGCCGCAAAAAATACCCACGGCGTCACTCGGCACATGGGAAAAATGGCGTGAAAGAATGGAATAGAAAGACCAGGTCAGCGCACAGACCACAGCCATCAGGTAACCCAGCCAGTATTCGGTTTTGAAACCGCCAAGACCACCGCCCTGATCACCGGTGACCAGGACGACACTTCCCGCCAATCCGGCCAGTCCACCCATAACATGCCACCACCTTAATTTCTCGCCTGGCAACAGGGCCGAAAAAACAACGATCAGGAGCGGCCACATATAGGCTATTAATCCGGCTTCGACGGGTGGCGCGTTCCTGAGCGCCATGAAGTAGAAAAAATGATAGCCAAACAGGCCGCCCACCCCCAGGGCCCAAACCGGTAGGGGCAATGTCAGGTGCCGGGTGATGCTTTCACCCGAAAGACGCCATTTCACCACACTGAGGGTAAAGGCGATGGAAAAAGCCATCGCGGTAAGTTGGAACGGTGGCACGTCGCCTGTCAGGGTCGTCAACAGCGCCAGCGTTGCCCACATCAAGACTGCGCTGGACCCGATCAGGGTCGCCCTCGTTCGATTATTGCCAAATTCAGAGACAGCCATGCTTAATGGGATTGGACAGGGTGGGGGGAGGGGAGCAGCAACCTCTTTATGTATGGGATGTATAAGAAGCGAGATTTTTCCTGATTCTATCCAACACCGGGACGCCATCGGCTTCGGCTGTAAAATCGAGACCGGTAACGCTCTCGAACAATCGAATATAGCGGCCCGAGAATTCAACAAGTGTATCGTCTGGAATTTCCGGAATTGCATCCTTGTAGGGATCACAACGCTCATTGACCCACAGGCGAAGGAATTCCTTGTCCAGCCCGTCGGGGTTCTCTCCTGCTGCCATCTTTTCTTCATAGCTTTCTTGCAGCCAGTAACGCGAACTGTCAGGGGTCAGAATTTCATCAGCCAGGCAAACCTCGCCGTTTTCATCCAGCCCGAACTCAAATTTGGTATCGACAAGAATCAAACCTCGCTCGCCGGCCAATTCACGCCCCCTGGCAAAGACGGCCAGTGAAAGTTCGGCCAGTTCATCCCAACGGTCTTGCGTCAACAAACCCTGCTCGACAATGCCTTCCGGCGTAATCGGCGCATCGTGCTCGCCTTGTGCCGCCTTGGTTGTCGGCGTCAGAATGGTTTCGGGCAACTTCTGGTTTTTGTCTAATCCGTCGGGGAAGGTAACGCCGTACATTTCACGCGCGCCATCGCGGTACATTGGCCAAATTGAAGTGTTCGTTGATCCGGTCATGTAATCACGCACAACCATTTCGACCGGCAGCATGTCCAGATTCTTGCAAACAAGGACATTGGGGTCTGGATATTCGATTACGTGGTTGGCGCAAATATCCCTGGTTGCCTCGAACCAGAAACGCGCTGTTTGGGTCAGGACCTGTCCCTTGAAAGGAACGGCCGCCAGGTTCTTGTCAAAAGCGCTTTGACGATCGGTGGCGACAATAATCATGCGGCCATCGTCCAGAACATAAGTGTCGCGGACCTTGCCTTTGTAGTGATTGGGCAGTTCCGACAGGGTCGCGTCGGTTAAAACGTTGTTGATCTGGGAGCGGATAATTTCATGGTCAATCATAGCTGCTTTGCATTATCAATCTGAAACAACTGGAACGAAAAGCGGCAGACACCGTCTGCCGCGATTTCTACTCTTGTTGATTTCCCCGATATTGAGGAAAAATTCAAGTCTTTTGCTAAATTTTTCAGGATTTAGTAACGAAGTCGACCGGGGGTATTGGTGCTATCGCGAAACACCAGGAGACGATACCCCCCGGTCGATCAGGGGATGATTTGGTCGTTATTTCGCCGCCTCCGGAGCGTTCACTGGCGACGCCGAAATGTCACGGGATTTCCAGAGACTGATGGCGTAAACGACATAAGATGCGCCCAGAACAAGACCCAGGATAAGCATCCAGTTGCCCCATACCATCCATCCACCTTGCACCCAGTCCGCATGGCGGCGCGGCATGCCGTCCGCACCCCCCATCAACATCACGATGGCGATGGCGGTGCAGCTGAATGCACATAATTTGACGAACAAATTACCGAGTTTCGGATCAAGTTTCCTGCCCGTCATAACCGGATAGTGGTGGTACAAAACGCCCATCCACATCAACGCCATGGCGACCAGAACAGTCATGGTATGGCCACTTTGCCACATGGTTCCATGCAACTGGAACGCCCAGGCGACGTTCGAAGTAACGACGGCGCTTGCACCATCCAGGATATACAGGACAAACCCTGCAAAAATCGCCAGCAGGCCGGGTTCAGGTTTGATCCCATGCTTCCAAACTGTCGCCAGAATGGTGAAAATACTAAGCGCAGCGCCAATACCGGTACCCCAGCTCATGATCATACCGTGGTATGCGAGCACGGATGGCAAGTTGGGGAACAAGGTAATGAAATGGTGCAGAAACGAAGTAACCGATGTCAGCAGCAAAATCCACAACGCCAGATTTGCCAGCTTGTCACTGTACAGTTTACGAGACCCGTCCGCGAGGTAGAGCGGCAAGGTCGCATATACCGTAGAAATGATCATCAACGCCATCGCTTCCATCAAATTGTGGGCGAAAACGAAGAACGCAAACTGGAACACTACCGGTTCGGCTGCCCATGCGATCCATTCAAAGGGCAAAATACCGTACAGGAAGAACAACACCGCGCTGGCTACTAACAACAATGGAAGACCTGCAATCAGCAATGTCAGGGCTGACAAGATCATTCCCAGCATGCCGGGATCCTTCAAGGAGCGTTCCGACAGAAGCAAATCCTGGCGTTTGTCGCCGAAGAACAGCATTCTTAACACCGTAACCGGATATAACAGGATCATCGTAATCAAAACCAGGGCGATGCCGGAAAATCCAAGTACCACCGTCCACATGTCCCATTGTCCTGTCGCCACACCAACAACGGGTAGCGGATACATGGTCACCAGACTAATGCTAAGCCCCCCCAGGATAGCCACCGTCAACAGGGCCGCGCCCAAATTCATGAAAATGAAGATCGTCGCCGGAAAAAAACCGGTGAGCGGTTTTCCGACACAACCGGCCGTGCGATGCAGCCCCACACCAACCATCAACTGGAAAGTGAATGGAAAGGCCAACGCCGCACCATGCGCGGTCAGGGCGGTGTAAAACAGGTCGGTGTCCAGCTCTAGAATCTGGATCAGCGGCATTGCAACGCCAAGAAGGCCGGCAACGGCGAGCCAGATAAATGAAGCCATTATCATAAGAGCCGGCCAGGCATTTATTTCTTCAAGGCCGGTACTCGTATCGACTGGGAACATTCGACCGAAGATCGGAACGTTCTGAACGATTGCTGTAGCTTTAACCATTTGAATTCCCCATTTGGTTACTTCTTGTTGTTTTTATTAATTGGTTGCTTTTACGACGACGAGTTCGTCTGTCATGTTGTGATGATTGTTGCCGCAGTATTCCAGACAACGCACCGTGTACGTTCCCGGATCACTGAACGTGTGAATAAGCGAGGTTGGATTAGTCAGGCCCGGCATCAGCATCATGGTGAACAACACGTCTCCGTCCGGATGATAAATCGCGAACCCGTGCATGGTGTCCGTGCTTTTTCCGGAAAAACGAACCGGGCGGCCTGCCTCAACCGTTTGACCGGACATTTCGTATTGCCATGAACTGGCGGTAACATCAATTTTCTGCAAATTAGCCGGATTGACAGCCGCCGCCTCAGCCGTTTGAACCGTGGGCATGTAGCCGATGCTAACAAAATTGACTCCAATGAAACACACGACAACAAGCGCCAGCCAGGCACCTTCCGTCTGGGTAATTTTCTTGGGATCGGTTGTGGTTGGCCCCTGATCCACCGTCGACTTTTTATGGATTACGTAAACAAACACGGCCAAAAACGGAACCAGGAAAAACATCGTTACTGCAAACGCCCCCCAGCCGTTTAAAAACAAGAAATCGAGCATAATTAAAGAACCCCTGTTAACTATTATGTTTATAGATATAACCACATTGTACCACATTATAAATGACATTAATTACTGTCAATGTTATATTAGTTTCCAATTAAGTATTGCTATTTGTTGATAACCAAAAATTATAATTGAATACTTGATGAGTACTTTTTATCGCATCATAATTTTTCCTTATCATTAAACTGTACTAATTTGGCTTAAGCTATTAAATTCGTTTGTTTTTTTGAACAAAAATTCCAAAGCGAGAAATGGTTTGAAATTCTTGAAAAGGTTCAGAAAACAGGCATGACGAGGGCCAGTGATACGACTGAGTGCAGATTGTGCGGCTTGCCTGCCCCTATCCAGGAAACGCAGGAAGATGGTCATTTCTTTTGCTGCTTCGGCTGTCGGGAAGTCTACCGGCGATTCGGAGATGTCGTTTTTTCTGAGAACGAACGCGATTCACCACAAGAAACTCTTCCCGAACCACAAGGAAACGAGGCGTTTTTACGCATCAATGGCATGCATTGCTCGTCCTGCGAATTGCTGATTGAAAAGGTCGCAATGCAGACTGATGGCGTTCTTTGGGCGGCTTCCAGCTACGCCACTTCAACCGCAAGAATCATTTACGACCCTGACTTGATAGATGAACCGAAGTTGACCAGCGCACTTTCTCAATCCGGGTACCACGCCCGTTCAAGCCACGATAAGGCCCCTGAATATGAGGAAGGCTTCGCATTTTTGCGACTGATGGTGGCCGAAAGCCTGGCGGCGACCATAATGATGCTCTACGTCGCGTTTTTCTATCCAGCCCACCTGGGATTGGTCGAATTCAGCGAATTTGAACCGGTACATTGGCTTGCTTTCAAGACTGTTCCCATGATCATGTTCCTGTTCACCACTATTTTGGTGTTGTTTGCTGGCGCTCCTATTTTTCGCGGTGCCTGGATCGGGCTTAGGGTTGGCATGCTCAACATGGATAACCTGCTGGCGATCGCCATTTTGGCAGCCTACGGATATTCCGTCGGTCAACTCTTTATGGGATCGCTGGATCTTTACTTTGACGTTGCCGCAACAATCGTTGCCGTCGTTACAATTGGACGTTATTTCGAACGCGAGGCCAAGGCCCGCGCGACAGCCGAATTGACCCGGATTATGGAATCATGGACGCCATCGGCACGCGTACGCCGTGACGGAAACTTCCTGACCCTTACCCTTGGGGAATTGGTTCCCGAAGACAGGGTCGTTATTGGCGAAGGTGAAACCATTCCCGTCGACGGTGTCATTATTGATGGCGAGGGCGCCGTCAATGAATCCCTGATGACGGGCGAACCTTTCCCCGTTAGCCGGGGGCCGGGAGAACATGTGCTTGGCGGCAGCCATCTTGTTGAAGGATCCCTTGAGATCGAAGTTGGGCACATCGTCGAAAGCCAATTGAACAATCTGGCAAAAGTTCTTTGGAACGCCCAGAGCGCATCGGCCGGAGCCCAAGGTATGGCTGACAAGGTGGCAGGAGTGTTCGTTCCCCTTGTCCTGGCTCTGGCGATTCTCGTAATCGCCGTCATGCTCATGGACGGCTCTACTTTTGGTGTCGCCCTTTTGGCGGGCATGGCGACACTTATTGTATCTTGCCCCTGTACATTTAGCCTGGCCATACCGTTGACCACCGCCGCCGGTCTTAGCTGGGGGTTACGCCACGGTATTATTGTCACCAGCGCGGACACGTTTGAAAAAGCGCCGCGAATTGACACCGTCGCCATTGATAAAACCGGCACCCTTTCCACCGGCGACATGACTGTGACAAAAGTTCTGGGTCGCGATGACGTTATTGAATACGCCGCTGCGGTCGAGCGGCTGTCTCCGCACCCAATCGCAGAGGCCATCTCTCGCATGGATATCAGGCGAACGGCCGAATATATCGAAAACCGTCCCGGCAAGGGCGCCATAGCAACTGTGGACGGGCGTCATTGCGCCGTCGGCAGTCGATCCCTGTTCGCCACGTTGGGTTGGGCGATCCCCGAAAGCCTGAATAATGAAATTTCCGCCATCGACCTCCACGAAGGTGTCATTTCCTACGTCGGCTGGGACGAGCAAATTCATGGGGCTATCATCACCGAGGACAAATCCCGCCCGGAATGGGAGCAGGTTATTAACGAATTACAGGGCAAATACCGCGTAGTTCTTTTAACCGGCGCTGAAAATCCCGGCGTGTACAAAAAAGGCCTTGATGACGTTTTTACCGGCATTCCCCCGGAAGGAAAGGCAGCGGTCATCAAACGGCTTCGAAGTGAAGGTACGGTGGTGATGGTCGGTGACGGCAGTAACGACGCCCCCGCCATGGCCGCAGCAGACCTTGGCATCGCCTTTGGTGCCCCGACAGCGCTGGCCGCCGATGCCGCCGATGTAGTCATTCCGGGCGACAGGCTGGAGCGCCTGTTCACCGCTTTTGATCTGATTTACACCATCCGGAGCCGAATTCGGCAAAACCTGGGATGGGCGCTGGTATACAATGTAACCGCCATCCCGTTGGCGCTTTCCGGTCTTCTCAATCCTCTTTTTGCGGCATTGGCCATGTCGGTCAGCAGTTTGTTGGTCATCTGGAATTCATCGCGATCCATCAGCACGGCGCACGCAACCTCTCAGTGTCTGATCCGAAACTAATTGAGTAATTTCAACAGAATATGATTCAATCCGGTTTAGGCAACTGGAGGATATCACGATGGCCTGGACTAAAATTACCCGCCCACGCTATGAGCGTAACGGGCAGCGCTACGCAAGCGATATGAACGGCGGTTTATATGCGTTATGAACACGCCGTCAGTTAAGGCACCTGTCGAAACTGTTCGCCGATCTTTACGGGCTGCTTTAACAGCACACGGCTCATTGTCATGCGGCTGTTTTGGCACCAGACTGGTAAAGCTGATTATGGTTATGAGTGCGTGCTGTGCATTTTGGGGTGCCCGGCGTTAGGTTCCTATACAGATCCAGATCACTCTTGCCGTGTGGCGACACCTACCATAAGGCAACAGGATTAATGATCATTTGCACCGTGCCACGGATACGCGCCTGTCCCAGGACGAACATAAACTCTTTCACGTTCTCACGGGCCAACCGACCGGTGTTCATAGTCTCCAAGATATATATCCCATTCTCCTTTAGGAGCGTGACGTGGCCGTAAAAAAGCTTGTCGCCCTTTTTCTTGTTGGGCACAGCTTCGACACCCCAAGTGTCGGCTCCGACGGCCATGACATTCTTCGAAGCAAGGAACACGGCAGCGTCGTTTGATAGCCCAGGCTCACCGCTTCCCCAAGCCTTGGGGTCTTTCTCTAACATGCCGTCTGTCCAACCCGTGTGAACCAATACAACATCGCCCTGACGAAGATCGATAGATTGTGCTTTCATGGCTGCCTGCAGATCAGAAGCACTGATCACCATACCGGCGGGAAGGGTGTCTTGTTTGAAGTGTTTGGCCATATCGATGAGTACACCACGGCCAACCATCGGCGGGATATTGTGTACACCCATTTTGGTTAGGCCGGTAATCGCGGCAAAATCTTTTTCGTCGTTGCAGTTATAGTAAATACCACCTTCGCCCAGATGACCGAGGCCGTCTATTTGCGGGCCAATGCCAAACCACAGGTGAGCGACATCGTCGTTGTAACTGGCTTCATAACCAAAGGGCAGACGCTTGCCGCCCTGCTGGTTCGGCTGGACGACCTGCAAACTCAATCCACGAGGTGGAAAGGCTGGGGTTTCCATATCAATGACGATACCCAGAGGATGGCTTTCTCCCTTCTTGACCAGTTCTGCGGCCATCATGACTTGTTTCGGCGTGACATAGTTGGCCGCACCAAGTTCGTCGTCCTTACCCCATTTAGAAGGCACACAGGTGCCCGCAAGGGCAGGACCAGCAATAACAATTAGTCCACCAGCAAGCACCAACGGAGCCGCAATGCGCCTAAATATTTGATTATTCACGATAATTCCTCCCTGAAATTAAATGGAAAGTTTAGCACGACCGTCTCCTGATGGAGGCCTCCAAGCGACGCAAAACAAAATTCTTCGCCGTTTTGATCCATATAAGGTTCCCGGAGAGTATTCCAATTTCGGGAATAAGGCAACTACGTGATTATCTGGTGTCTCAAGGACGGCGGCACAGATCGGCGATGGTCTCCTCACCGCGCAGGCCATCCAATATTTTCCGGTGTGTAAATGTTTTGCCCAACGGCGACCGCTGTTCTCCACGTGCCGTCCTGATCGAACGGGTTGATGGCCAGCCCGGTCATAAAGGCCACAATTGGAACATTTTTTAGCATTAATAACTTCAATCAAATGACTTGATCTGCGGGGCCACGCTATGGTTTATCCCCCTGTAGAACGAATAACGACTCCAGATTAAGGTACTTCGAATATTATGGCACGTTTCACTCTTCGCGCATCTTTGCTCGCCTTTGCCCTGACCCTGTCGGCCCCCGTAGCCGCCCAGGCCCAGGAAGACCCCGTGGTCGCCAATGTCAACGGAATTGATATATTACGTTCCGAAATTGATGAAGCGCGCTTGCTCCTGCCTGAACGTTTCCGCCAGGTGCCGGTGGAAGACGTTTTTGGAATGTTGGTCAATACACTGGTCGATAGCAAACTGGTTGCCGCCGAGGCGCGCAAGGTCAACCTTCACAAAGATGCAAAAGTTGTCAAGCAAATGGCCCGTATCGAAGAGCAGATTCTGGGGCGCGCCTTCCTGGTCGCCTACATCGAACAACGCATAACTGACGAAGCCCTTCAGGAACAATACCAGAAGATGATCAAGGAGGCCGCAGTGAAAGAGGAAGTCAGTGCCCGACATATCCTTCTGGAAACCGAAGCCCAGGCCCTGGAGGTTGTCAAGGAACTTGAAGGCGGTGCCGATTTTATCGAACTGGCGAAAACCCGCTCGAAAGGTCCGTCAGGTCCCAATGGCGGCGATCTTGGCTTTTTT
>PVBE012749965.1_pt1 | contig 25861 bp, 22 predicted proteins | sample 1631181 | NCBI WGS metagenome assembly PVBE01 (sample SAMN08397723, study PRJNA350692) | Marine metagenome, whole genome shotgun sequencing project. | isolation source: water | place: Pacific Ocean | collected 2012-04 | reverse complement strand
GCCGAGCCCGGACGCAACTGGGGCTGACCGTTCTCAGCCATAACCTCCGTCTGCTCGCCAAACTTCGAAATCAAAAGAAACGGGAGTCAGCCGTTGAGAATACGCCTAGAATCGCGGCATAATAAGTCAGAAAGTCTGCTCTGGGAGAGGTCGGACGCGGTAGCGGCCGGGAGAGGGCGACTTTAATCAGTGCAAACCACTTCACTTTATCAACGCCGCTAAAGCCCCTCTCCCGCGGCTGAAGCCGCGACCTCTCCCAAGGGAGAGGTGACATGACGTAAGACTGCTGCACAACCAACAACTCAGAAGCGTCAATCGCATAACAATCGCAAAACAAGACACCAGACCTTGAATAAGAAACGTCAGACAAAACCATGAGTTCGCAAAGCGTCGCCGAGATCCTCAAAAAGGTCCAACGCATTCAGATTGTCGCGAATCGAACGGTGAATGATCTGTTCGCCGGTCAATACAAAAGTGTGTTCCGGGGCAGGGGCATGGAATTCGATGAGGTGCGTCACTATCAACCGGGTGACGACATTCGCTCGATTGATTGGAACGTCACGGCCAGAACTGGTGATTGCTTCATCAAACGGTTTTGCGAAGAACGCGAGCTGACAGTGCTATTCGTCGTAGACGTTTCGGCATCCGGTGTGTTTGGTTCTACTCACCGATCGAAATTGAACGTGGCTGTCGAGATCGCCGCCCTGCTGATGTTTTCGGCGTTGAAGAACAACGACAAAGTCGGTTTGATCACGTTCTGCGATGAGGTGATCGAGTTCATTCCGCCGCGGAAAGGCAAAGCGCATACGCTTCGGCTGATTCGTCAGATGGTCGATGTCGATCCGGTCGCTCGGCCAACGCGAATGGAAGTTGCGCTGGAATATCTGAATCGGGTGCAAAAACGCCGTGCAGTCGTGTTCGTGATTAGCGATTTTCTCGGGCAGACGCGGCAGCGCGCTCTTGCCGCCGCCAATAGGCGGCACGATTTGACGGCGATTACGGTTGAAGATCGGCGTGAGCTGGAATTGCCTGATGTCGGATTCATCCGTTTGCGTGATGCGGAAACCGGTGAGACGATCGAGGTCGATACGCGTCATCGGCGCGTGCGCGAGATGTTTCGTGACGACGGCGTGCGACGCCGAGAGGCCCTATCTAAGGCGTTGCAGCGAATCGGTGTCGACCAGCTGCCGATCGATACCGAACACGACTACCTGATCAGTTTGCGACGCTTCTTTCACATGCGCCAACAGCGGTTTCGTTAGCGGGAGTTCTAAGACGAATCAGAGGCGTTTTGAGACCGCCTTTTGCCCTCGGCCAGAAGCACCCTCCAGTTCAGGACGAGGCGACACAGAGAATGACGGGAAAGGGGAGAATGGTAGGAACGGGGAAACGCAGGGAAGATGCAATGACAGGATTGGAATTGCAGCAGCGTCGCCGCGCGACGAGCCGAGCAGGTTCGCCGTCGGCATGTTGTGCGATCCGGTTGCATTGGCAAATTCGGGCTATCAGCCTGGTTGGCGTGGCAACCATGCTGCTTGCTGGTTGCCATACCGAGTCTTCGGATACTCAATCGTCGGAGAACACGCGAGTTGCCAAGAAAACTGGTGTGCGCACTGAGCAGGAGCTTGGGCCGGTTCGCGTCACCGTCGAAGTTGTGCCGGCACCCGCCAGACTCTCCGACGAACCGACATTGACGGTTACTGTCACGGCGAAGCCCGGCGTTGACGTGCAGCTGCCTCCGTTTGGTGAAGCAGTGGGCGATTTTGTGATTCTGGGCTTTCGCGAGCCGTTAGTTGAAGTCCGTGGTGATCGCGAAGTGATTCGGCAAGTTTATTCGCTCGAACCGCCACGCACCGGAACACTGGAGATCGATCCAATCACCGTAACGTTCACTGACAAAGAGTCGGGATCCGGACAGGACACGCAAAGCTTGGAAACCGAGGCGTTGGCCGTCGAGATTGTTTCCTTGGTGGACGCAGAGGCTCCGTCGCTGGATGATTTACAGGGATTCGCACCGCCCATGGAATTGCCTCGAAAGATCCTGTGGTGGCCCTGGATCATGTCCTCGACTTTAGTGCTATTCTCGTTGGCGATCGGCATATTCTGGTTCCGCCGCCGGCGTGCACACGCGCTCCGTCCGTCGACACTCAGTCCGCGAGAGGTGGCGTCGCTCGAATTGCAACGCATCTGGCAGGAACAGCTGCACCTTCGCGACATCAAACGGTTTTACACCGAATTGACTGGGATCGTCCGACGATACATCGAAGGCACGGTCGGCGTGCGTGCGCCCGAGCAAACCACCGAAGAGTTTCTGCGCGAGATCAGCAACGGCCATGTGTTCTCTGCCGACGAGCGTCGGCGGTTGAAGGACTTTCTCGAATCGTCGGATCTGGTCAAGTTCGCGGCTCATCAGCCTGATCGAAGGGATATCGACAACGCCTACCAGCGAGCTCGGCTGTTTGTCGGCATCGACGACGAGCAGACTGTGAGGGGGCAGACCGAGGCAGTGAATCGACAGGTGGTGGCGCATGACTGATTTCCGCTTTCAGCACCCCTGGTGGTTGATGGCTTTGATTCCGCTGTCGCTGGCCGTCGTGGTGACCATGCGCCGGGACAAACGGGGCGCCATTTGGTATTCCAGCACGGCCCTACTGGGGTCGTTGCCAACGACCTGGGCGCAAATGGTCCGACGGTGCTTACCGGGGCTGCGTCTATTCGGCATGGCCCTGGTCGTTGTCGCGATGGCTCGGCCCCAACATGGTCTCCGCGAGTTTCGCGTCCGCAAGGACGGAATTGCCATCATGATGTGCCTGGACCGCTCGGGTTCGATGTCTGCGCTCGATTTTCAACTGGATGGGAACCGTGTGAATCGACTGGCGGCAGTCAAACGCGTGTTTCGTGATTTTGTTGTGGGCGATGAACAACTCGCAGGCCGACCGGACGACCTGGTCGGATTGATTTCGTTTGGCGGCTTTGCCGAAGGGCGGTCGCCGTTGACACTGGATCATGCGGCGCTGGAGCAAGTCTTGGAAACTGTGGAAATTCCGCGACCGATTCACGATCCTGAAGGAAACGTAATCAACCAGCGATATCTGGCCGAGGAACAGTCGACCGCGATCGGCGATGCGGTGACGTTGGCCGTGGATCGGTTACGCGAATCTGCGTCGAAGAGCAAAGTCATCATCCTGCTGTCCGACGGCGAGAACACAGCGGGAGTCGTGCAGCCCGAGGACGCGTCGCTCGCAGCAAAGGAATTCGGCATTAAGATCTACGCGATCGGCGTCGGCTCGACGAGCAAGGCGCCGTTTCCTGCTGTCAACATGTTTGGCCGAACCGTCTTGGTCAACCGGGACGTCAAATTGGATGAGAAGACACTGAAAATGTTGGCTGATACCACTGGCGGACGGTACTTCAACGCTCGGAACACAGAGGCTCTAGGCGAGGTCTATGGTGAAATCGACAAACTCGAAAAAACCGTCTCCGAAGGTCGTATGTTCACCGAATATCGAGAGCTTTACCAATCCCTGGTCCTCTGGGGACTAGGGTTCTTAATGCTGGAATTGGTTTTGCGTTGCACAAGATTTCGCTCGCTGCCGTAGAACTTCTGAACATCAAACATTCAACATCGAACATTCATCATCGAACATTCATCATCGAACATTCATCATCGAACATTCAGACGTCCAACTCCGAATCTTCAACCTCTTGACCATTGAACTCAAATGCACTGGGACGCGCCAAGATACTTTCTGCTGCTTTGGATTCCGCTGCTGATTGTGGCGCTACTGTTGTACGCGCATTCTAAACGGCGCCGCGCTGCGGGGCGGTTTGCGGATCATCCGATGCTGGTTCGCCTACAGCCGGTCGACGAAATCTGGCGTGGTTTGGCGCGAACGCTCTTGCTGCTGCTGGGGGTCAGCTTGTTGGTGGTGGCCGTCGCGCGGCCGCGCTGGGGCGTCTATTACCAGGAGATTCGGTCTCGCGGCGTTGACATGTTTGTCTTGTTGGACGTTTCACGGTCGATGTCCGCTCAGGATGTGAGGCCGAGTCGATTGGAGCGAGCCAAGTCTGACATTCGCGATTTGCTGGCGCGTGTAAAAGGCGATCGGGTGGGCCTGATCGTGTTTGCCGGCGCTTCGGTCGTGAAGGTACCGCTGACCACCGATCAAGGATTCTTTGAAATGGTCCTGGACGATATCGACATTGCCAGCGCGCCGCGCGGTGGCAGTTTGGTTGGCGATGCGATCCGCAAGGCGCTCGTCTCAATGCCGGAGGAGCACGACAGGGATCAGGTGCTGGTGTTGATTACCGATGGCGAAGATCACGATTCGTTTCCCGATGAGGCGGCGAAGGCGGCCGCCGCGCGGGGGATCAAGATTTTTACACTTGGATTGGGCGACGTTGGCGAAGGCAATCGAATCCCGCTGCGCGACGAAAACGGGAGTCTTCGTTTTCTGCAACACGACGGTCAGGAAGTGTGGTCACGATTGGACGAGGGCCTTCTGAAGTCTGTGGCCCTGGCCACGGGCGGGGCCTACATTCCAGGGAGAACGTCGGCCTACGATCTGGGGCAGATCTACGAAGATCATCTGGCGTCACTCGCGCACGGTTCGGCGACCACCGAACGCCGTCGGCGGTACCGTGAGCAGTTTCAATGGTTTCTCGCGTTTGGGTTGGGATGCCTGTTGCTGGAAATGGCGATTTCACGATATCCTCGGGACTCTTCGCCAAGAACGACCACAGAAGAATCATGAATACGTCACATCCGCTACAAACCCGCACGATATGCCGCCTTGTTGTCTTTGCCCTTCTGGCTTGGATGACCAGCGCAGCAGCCATAGCAACCGATCGCGAGGCCGCCAAACAGGTTCGCGAGGGAGTTCGTCTCCATCAGGCCGGCGACTTTGAACAAGCGGCCGAGGCATTCTCTAAAGCGGCGGAAACACTGCCGGCTAATCCCAGGGTCGCATTCAATCGAGGTTGCGCCCTGGCGGCGCAAGGCAAGCACGATGAAGCGGAATTGCTGTTGCGTGAAGCGGCGCTGGCGCGAGATTCTGCCTTGGCTGCGGCTGCCTTCTACAACCTGGGATGTCTCGCGGGCGATCAAATGAAGACCCTGTTCGGCGACCAACCGGAGGAAGCGGTCGGCGAGACTCGTGAGAACGGGTTGCTACTGGTCCGTGCAGCCGTCGACCATTACCGCAACGTACTTCGAGTTAACACGGAGCACGCCGCGGCACGCCGTAATCTGGAATTACTGCGGATCTGGAGCAAGCACATTCAGGATCGCTGGGCGCAGCGTGATCGAGAGCGGCGTCGCGAGAAAATGAACCTATTGGAGTTTCTCGCCTGGCTTCAGGCCGAGCAACGCCAAACGCGAGCAATGGCGAAGGGTCTGCCTGGCAAACTGGATTCACCTACACTTCGTCAAACCGCTCGCAAACTGGCGGCGACACAACGTGCGTTGACGCTCGAAATCGAACCGCTCAAAGTCAAGCTCGACGAGGCCCTTCAACCGCCCCCAGACCCAGCGGCGCAACCACCGGCGACCAGTGCACCAAATGCCCCCAAGCCCGCCTTGTCACCAGAGATGCTACAGGCCAGACAGGCACTTCACGGGCTGGCCGATCATGCTGGGCAGTCGATGTCGCACGCGGCCGATGAATTGGCGAATCGAAATGTATCCAGCGCGATTGTCGAACAAACCGAAGTATTACCGCCGCTGAACCAACTGTTCGAGCTCGTGGCGCCGTTTGAAGCGATCTTGTCGGCGGCGATTAAGTCCGAAACTGCGTTGATCGAAACGTCAACGCAGGCCACGGCCGGTGGTTCGGCCGGTACAACCGGCGGCACACGATCCGATTTCGAGGAGGCTGCAGAGGATCAACGATTTGTTTCGGGGTGGTCACGGATGCTGATCAGAAAAGCGGAGCAGCTGTTGGCCGAAGCCGAGTCAGCCGGTGACGTGGTGTCGGGAGGTGTCAGACCAACCGATATTAGCCCAACCGAGATTCCGCTGCCGACCGCCGAGACAGACGTCACACCAGCTGCGCCCAGCGACGCAGCTGCCGATTCTTCGCAAACCGCCACGTCGACATCGGGTGGCGATTCGGCCCCGCCACCAGCCGATCCCAAAGCCGCCTATCGGAAAGCCATCGAACTTGGTCCGCGAATCGAGAATCTAACAAGCGAGGCTGCTGCCGATCTGCAGCAGCAAGCCTGGTCCGAAGCGTTACCCAAGCAGGAGGAAGCGCTCGAGCTACTTCAGGAAATCGCGGAATTGCTGCCACCACAAGAACAGGAAAACGAAGATCAAGAGCAACAGGATCAAGAGAACCAAGACGAACAGGATAAAGAGGACCAAGAGAAGGACGGCGAGCAAGACAAGCCGTCTGACGACGAACAGAAAAAGAAACAAGACCATGATCAGAAAGATTCGAAACAGGAGGATGACGCTGACAAGAAGAAGTCCAACGAAGAAAGAGAGAAGTCGAAGAAAGAACAGGGTCAGCCGCAAGAGAAGTTGTCGCGGCAGCAGGCCGAATCTTTGTTGCGTCAAGTTCGCGAGCGAGAACGCGAACACCGTGAGATCGAAAAGGAGATCCGCCGCTTGTTGCAATCGCACATTTTTGTCGAGAAAGACTGGTAAGGATGGCTCAACCAAGAAAGTATCTCGATTTCGCTGGACGTCTCCGTCGACTGTTACTTGCGGGTATCACGGTTGTCGCCCTTGCGCTGGTGATGCCCGCGAACATTCTGTTGGCGGAAACTCCTGAAGTGTTGGTGGAACTGGATCGAGAACAGATCTTTGTTGGCGAGACGGTTCATTATCGCGTGCTGCTAAACCACTGTGGGATGCAGGCCGAGCCTGACATGTCAGATTTCAAGCAATTTGACGTGCGGCTTGTCAGTCGCAGGGAAATCCAAACCACGCAAATCATTGACGATGGCCGCCAAAGGCAACGAGTCGTTCGGATGGGGCCTTTGTACGAGTATCAGTTGACACCGCACATAGCGGGGAGCGTTCATGTGCCGGCTCCATCCGCGGAGATTGATGGCAAGACCTATCTCGGGCAGACACTGACGCTCAAGGTGACGGAGATTGAAGATCAGGATCTGGTTCATTTGGAAATGTCGTTTGAACCGGAGTCGGTCTATCCGATGCAACCATTCAGGCTTCGCTTGACGCTTGCCGTGAAAGGGCTTCCAGACCCGGCCTCCGAAACGGATCCGCTGAAACTCCGGCGCGCTTTGCCCTCGTTAACGATTCCCTGGGCCGATGACGAACAGCTTGATGACGCGCTCCAGCCGAAGGAACCGTTCAGCCGGTGGCTTCGGCAGTACATTGACCAGTCGTCCCACGGTGTGGCAATCAACGATTTGCAACAGGCACGCGTGGATGTATTTGAGCTCTTTGGTTCCCGCCAAAGCGACCGCCGCCTGGCGTTTCGACCGTCGCCAAAGCGTATGCTTCGCGAAGATGGCCAAGGTCGCCCGGTCGAGTATTGGGAGTACGTGTTCGAGCGGACCGTGATTCCGCAACGGGACGGTAGTTTTTCCTTGGGCACGGTCAGCATCAAGGGGCAATTCGCGGCGAGAATCAACACGCGTGGAAATGTTGAACTGGATACCGTCTACGCTATCGCACGGCCGCGGGAGCTGATTGTCAAACAGCCGCCGTCGACGGGCAGGCCCATGACGTTCACCGGCGCGATCGGGAGTTTCACAGGCGGCGCGGAACTCACGCCGGTTGAAGCCAGCGTTGGCGACCCGATGACGCTGACCGTCTGGCTGCGCGGCGCGGGTATGCTGAGCGGAGCAACAGCCCCCGATTTGGCCGCCAACGCCACCATCGCCAAACAGTTCAAAGTGTATGAAGCGACCGAAGAGACCGATCAAGACACACGTCGATTCACTTACAGCTTGCGTCCCAAGACGGACGAGATCACTCAGTTCCCTTCGATTCCCCTGACCTACTTTGATGTCAACCAAGAGCAGTATGTAACGCTGCAAACCGAACCAATACCGCTGACCATTGCCGCAGCGAAGCAGTTGGCCAGTAGTGAAATTGCCATGGCCCGTGGTTCGGCGGGCCCAGACGGTGAAATCGGCACCGCGTCCGAGGGTATCCTCGCCAACGTGACCGACTTGTCACAGCTTCGTAACGACGGTGTGAATCCAAGTCGGTGGTTTCTCAACATGGGTGGCTTGGCTTGTCTATTTGTCGTGATTGCAATGGTCACTCGGCGAGTGCAACGTATCCGTGAAGATCCCAGACTGCAACGTCGCAAATCGGCACTTGGCCGCGCGCGGCGACGGATCGAGGCTGCAGTGGGAGAGAACTCTCGTGATGTGGCCGACTCGGTTAGCGGTGCGCTTATTGGCCTGGTCGCGGATATCTGCGATCTCGCCGAGGAAGGACTGACCTCCGCCGATGCTGCCAGCGGGCTCACCTCGCGAAACGTTGCTCCCGAATTGGTCAGCCGCTTGCAATTGGTGTTGGAGACTTGCGATGCGATGCGATACGCCAGCGTGGGCGCTGAGTCCGATGCGATGCTCGAGCAGGCACAAACACTCTTCGCGCAACTCGCCCAGGAACTCCGAAGCAGAAAGCTGATCTCGTGATGTCTGCACGAACGCTGGTTCTTCTTAGCCTGTTGGCGGCGTCGCTTGTTGCTTCGAGTGGCTGTGGAGGCCGTGTTGATCCGGCGATGTTCTCACATTTTCAACGGGCGCAAGATGCATTCGATCAGGCGCGACAGCCGGACGAGTTTTTGCGAGTGGCGGCGCAATATCAGGAGATTCTGGACACTGGCCTGGTTTCCGGTGCCGTACTTTACAATCAGGGCAATGCGTTCATGCGCGCCGGAGAGCATGGTCGCGCCGTCGCCTGTTATCGGCAGGCGGTGCGCTATCGACCGCGCGATCAAAACCTGGTGAAGAATCTGGAGTATGCGTTGGAAGGAGTCGCAACGGAGCCGCCGCGCAGGCCATTGGTCTTGTACATTCTGTTTTGGCAGGATTGGGTCAGCTACCCAGAGAAGATCCTCATTGACACTCTGGCGGGTATATTGACTTTCTTGCTGGCGCTCTCCGGGATGTTCTGGCGGCCCAGGCTGATGAACCTATTGGCCATCGCCGGGTTCTTGCTGACACTCGTCTTTGCTGTGTCGGCCGCTTACGACTGGTATCGCTTTGACCTCGTCAACCGTGGTGTTGTGGTCAAGGACGGTGCGATCGCTCGCAAAGGTGACGCTGAAAGCTACGCGCCGGCGTTCACCAAGGCGCTCCCGGAAGGTTCCGAATTTCGATCTCTCGAAGGCCGAGGTGACTGGGTCCTGATTGAATTGCCCGGCGCGCAACAAGGCTGGATTCGTATGGACAACGTCGTGGTTTATTAGTGGGCCAGCGCCATCAAATAAACTGGCGAGACTTGGTCGACTTTGCCGATAAGTGGGGCAGTATGACTTTTGGAGCGACAAACGGTCGCTGATGCGCCGTGTGTGCCAAAACGCAGGGAGGCGTTTTTACAACGGACTTGTACCGACCCCATGCGCACTCTCCTGGTTGCTATCGCTGCCTGCACGTTGGCCGGATGTAGCGCGTTTCCCGACGTAGTTCATCAGCCACAGCTACACAATCCGTTTCCCCAGCTTAGCCGCGTTGCCGTGATTCCGTTCATGAATCAGAGCGATGACCCGACGATCGACGGGGACCAGATCGCAATGGCTTACTACAACGAACTCCAACAGGTTTCTGGCTTTGAAGTGATGCCTGTTGGAGTTGCCAAAGTTAAGGCGTTGGAGTTCGCCATGCTACATGACAGGTTGCCCAACGGTGGTGAGCGCTTTCAGAAGCTCGCGCAATTCATGGATGTCGACGCCGTTGTCGTTGCCTCGGTCACCGAGTTTTCCTCGTACTATCCCCCACGAATGGGACTGGCTGTCCGGTGGTACGCTGCGAATCCCTGCTTTCATCCGATTCCAGCCGGCTATGGCCTGCCGTGGGGCACTGCAGAAGAAGAGTACATTCCTGATTCACTGGTGTTCGAAGCTGAGTTTGAATTGGCCAAGCAACAGCTGAAGACGCAATCGCCTCTAATGCCCATGCAGCAAATACCGCTGCCGCAAACGCCAGCCGAGCACGATGCGACAGGATCGGGGCAGCCGCAGCAGGCGTCCGCACAATCGGTCCTGTCACATTCCGACGACGGTTCCTCGTCAACGCTTTCTGCAGATGCTGAATCGGAGGAAGGCTTGCCCTGTGTTGAGCCCGACGCCTTGGCGGTTGGTAATGGATTCGATGCGATCCCTGGTCTGGCGCCAGCACCAGAATTGCCAGCGGACTGGCCGGACCCACGCGGTTTTCTTCCGCCGGTACCGACACCATTTCCTGCGGAATGCCTTCCCCAATCGTCACCCATTCTCTCATTGACACGACTGTATCATGGGAACGATGCACAGTTTACCGAGCAATTGGCGAATTATTATTACTTCCGTGACGACGCACGATTCGGGGGTTGGCAGTCCTATCTACAGCGCAGCGAGGACTTTATCAGGTTCTGCTGTCATCTCCACGTCACCGAGCTGTTGGCGGCCCGCGGTGGGGCGGGAAAAACCCGAGTGGTGTGGCGCTGGCCGATTGGCCGATACGAGCGTTAGGTTCCGACGGTCATGGATTCGACCGCCTTGATGAAACCAAAAACGGATCGTAACGCGACCAATTATGGAGATTTGGGGACGTGCCGCAGGACATCAATGTACTCGCACTGGTCAAAGGTGCCGAACGTTACATCTTTCTGTTTGACGACAGCAACCGGTCTGAATCGCTTCGCACGCTAGGACGTTACGCGTCGAATCCTGATCTTAGTTTCACTTGGTATGATGCAGCCGTCCTGAGCCAGAAGATCCGGCAGACCACCGAGCCGGTCGAGACAGAGGCGGAGCCGCGCTTTACACTGCCGTTGCCGAGCGACAATCACGACGACTAGTGCGTGTCCTTTCCGCGGGTCGACATGTGACTCTCGCGCAATAGCCGTCTCGGTTTCACTCGCTACGAGTTGCCCCGTCACGTTCGGTCTTGCGTCCGGCCCACATTGCCATCGCCAATCATGCAGACCGCTATCTCCCGCTTCCTGAGATATTTGCACGTCGAACGCAATGCGTCGGATCTGACGATCAAGTCCTATCGCGAAGACCTCATATCGCTCAGCGAGTATCTATCCGATGCGCTCGGCGGCAATGTGCAACCGGCACAGATCACTCCAATCGATTTGCGCGGTTACGTGGCAGCTTTGCATGGGGCCGGGTATGCCAAGACGTCGGTCGCGCGGCGACTAGCATCTTTGCGGAGCTTTTTCCGATTCTCGCAACGGGAGGGGATTGTCGAAGGCAATCCCGCCAAGCCGTTGCGAAATCCGCGTCCTGATCGCGCGCTGCCGCATTTTCTATCGACCGAAGAGATTGGTCGGCTCTTGAGTGCGCCGGCTGTCGAAATGCCCATGGGCCTCCGCGATCGGGCGATCTTGGAGACCATGTACTCGGCCGGTCTTCGCGTTAGCGAAGCGATGGGAATCAACGAAGGCGACTTGGATTTTTCACAAGGCATTGTTTGCGTGCGAGGCAAAGGAAAACGCGAACGGCTCGCACCACTCGGCTCGTACGCAACGCGTGCTCTGCGGCGCTGGCTTAAGGTCAGGCACCTTGCACCAAGCGAACCGAACGACTCGAACGCTCCAGTGTTTGTCAACAAATTCGGCCGGCGTCTGACAACGCGAAGCGTCTCGAGAATGCTGGAGAAGCACCTCAAGGCCGCAGGGCTGGATACACGAACCACACCGCATACGTTACGCCACAGCTTCGCAACGCATCTCTTGAATCGTGGGGCCGATATTCGCAGCGTTCAAGAGCTGCTCGGCCATAAGAGTCTGGTGACGACTCAGATCTACACGCATGTCAGCACGGCCGGGTTGCGTGAAGCTTATGAGAAAGCACATCCGCGTGCCTGATGAAAGACGTGGTTCCGAGGATAAGTCGAACCATGTCAGACTACGCTTCTACGTACCGCCCAGACCGCTGCTTGTGTACGGTCATTGACGTCAAGCTTCCGCAGAATGTTCTGCACGTGTTCCTTGACAGTTTCGATGCTGATTCCCAGCGAGTGACCGATTTCGCGGTTGCTCAAACCCAACGCCACATGGCGTAACACTTGCAGTTCGCGATTGGTTAGCGGAATGCCATCATCCTCGCGCTCATGCCGACGGCGCATGACACGTTTGACCCGCCGCAAGATGCTCGTATCGGGTGCTTCGACGCCGCTAGCCGTTCGTTTGACGGCGTCGACTAATTCTTGTCCAGGCGAGGTTTTCAGGATGAAATCCGCTGCACCCAACGCTACGCTGCGCGCGATGTAGGTTGGGTTCTCGTATGACGTGTAAATGATTACTCCGGTCTCGGGGAGTTTCTTGTGGATCTGCTCGAGAGCGGCAAGCCCATCGCAATTGGGCATACGAATGTCCATCACCACAGCGTCGGGTAGATGACGGAGGGTCTTTTCGACCGCCTCATTGCCATCAATGGCAACATCGACAATTTCGATGTCCGTACCTTGAAAGAGGGTGGGAAACCCCGCCCGCACGACTTCATGGTCGTCCGCGACAATTATTCGAATACTCATTTTGATACACCCCTTTTCGGTTGTACATACTCGAAATGTGAGGTTGCTTAACTCCAGTCACGAGAGACAAACGCCCCAGAAGTTGCCAAATATTACTGAGACCACGAACTGTTTCGGTTGAAGCGAATGCGGAACCGACCAGACCCGTCATGATACCTTGGTCGGGGAGTTTGGCTAGCGTTTTCGCGGGCATTGTGAAGATTTTGCGGTGATTCGCAGGTCTGCAGAGGGGGTTTTGCAAGTTTTGGGGGTCCACACCAGCGCCGAACGATGCAATTCCGTTTTTCGGCCTTGTTTGACCGCCTCCAACCCGTGACCTAAATACCTACTGAGACTGCACAAACACACGACAGGGTGAAGTGAACCATGAATACGGGCTCGTTGCTATTAGTCGACGATGATCAGAATGTGCTAGCGTCGATGTCGGACTGGCTACGCGAACAAGGCTTCGGCGTGGTCGAGGCCGCCAATTGCCGAGACGCTGTCGAGCAGATCGAACGTCACCAGTTGGATCTGGTGTTGGCGGATGTTCGCCTACCCGATGGCGATGGCTTTGACATCTTGGCCTACTGCAACGAAAACCATCCAGGTCTCACGGTCATTTTGCTAACTGGATACGGCACCGTGGAAACCGGGGTCGAAGCGATTCGTGCCGGAGCCTTCGACCTGTTGACGAAACCGCTGATCGACGAAGAACTGAAGATGTCGATCAAACGTGCGCTGTCGCAGCGCGAGGTGATCGAAGAAAACAGGCAGCTCAAACAACAGCTCGACATTCGTTTTGGGATGGAGAATATTGTCGGCAGTGATCGAAGGATGCTGAAGATCTTCGACATGATTGACAGCATCGCCGACACGAAGGCCACCGTACTGATTGGCGGCGAGAGTGGTACCGGAAAATCGCTCGTCGCCCGCGCGATTCATCGTCGGAGCGGTCGGCGTGATGGACCGTTTGTCGAAATTGCTTGCGGCGCGTTACCGGAAGCGTTGCTTGAAAGCGAACTGTTCGGTCACGTGGCTGGTGCGTTTACAGGTGCTACTGGCGACAAGATTGGCAAGTTCCTGCAGGCAGATGGCGTCACGATCTTCCTGGATGAAATAGGCACGGCGTCGCCAGCCATGCAGGTGAAGCTACTGAGAGTGTTGCAGGATTTCGAATTCGAACCCGTCGGTGGAACCAAGACACATCACGTCGATTCTCGCGTGATTTTGGCCACCAACGAAGAACTGGCTCAAGCAGTTGCCGACGGCCGATTCCGGCAGGATCTGTTCTACCGTATCAATGTGATCAACATTGAACTGCCGCCGCTGCGCGAGCGGATCGCGGACATTCCCTTGTTGGCACAGCATTTTCTCCAAGGCGTTTGCGAGGAGACGGGCCGACAAGTGCGAGGTTTCTCAGACGACACCACCGTGGCTCTGCAACGCTATCAGTGGCCCGGCAATGTGCGCGAGTTACAGAACATTGTCGAGCGGTCTGTGTTTCTGGGTAAAGGCGATTTGGTAACTCTAGACGACTTGCCGCCCGAATTACGGTCTGGAGCGCCGATGTCGCTTCCAACATCCACCGGACGGTCGTTGAAGGACGCCTTGGGCGGCCCCGAGCGGCAGATCATTATGGACATGCTGGAAGCGAACAACTGGAACCGCAGTGCCACCGCAGATGCACTGGGGATCAATCGGACGACCCTCTACAAGAAGATGAAGAAACTCGGCCTGCAAGAGCAAACTCGTAATCGTGGCGGCATGTTGCCGATTCAAGAGCGCGACACCGGCAATGGTGACTCGCGGCATTTGAGCAAGAACTGTTAGCACGGTAGTTTGATCGGAATCCCGAAAAAGGTACGGGATTGATGAAACAGTAGGAGGGCAGAATCACTCTGCCTACTTCGAGTAATCTTCACCATTCAGGCTGCGGGTTACGGAAAGCTGCCACTTGGCTAACTCCCGCTGCATCGTCTGCAAGCGTTCAAGGTGCTCGGCGTTTGTCGACAGATCTTTGTCTTCCATCGGGTGCGTTGCCAAATTGTACAGCTCGAAGGTCACCTCTTTTCCCTCCTTGCGATGGAGTTTCCACGGCCAGTCGAGCCATGCGGCGTGGCCGATGAATTTGTCCTCAGGAAATTGAGGGAATTCATCGATGTCCTTACGCAAACGTTCTGGGTGGGGGCTCGGCTGTCCGGACCTCTGAGCTTCCATGACTGCTTTGAGAATGCGGTCACTCCAAGTCGACTGTCCCCCCTGCAGACCAAACCAGAAGCCGATCGATTTCTCGCGAGTGGCGGTCTTCCCTTGGATCATCGGCATCAGGTCGATGCCGTCCAGAGGCATTGTGCCGCTTCGTTGGACGTCGGCCGCTGACAGCAACGTCGGCAGCATGTCCGAGGTTGTTGCCGGGAAGTCGGTGCGACCGGCGGAAATCCGTGCGGGCCATTCGAGAATCGCAGGTACACGCAATCCACCTTCGTAGATACTGCCTTTCTTACCGCGCCCGCCGGAACTCTCCTCACGCAATCCGCCGTTGTCACTGCAATACCAAAGAATGGTATTCTTCTCGATACCGAGTCGACGCAACTCCTTCCGCAGCCGACCAAACGCTTCGTCCAATGTGGCGATCTCTGCGAAATACGCTCCTCCGTTGACGCGGGCATACATTTGTGGATTGGCCGGCTTCTCCAGATGTGGACTATGCGGAGACGGAAACCATGCTATCGCAAACATCGGCTTCTTGCTGTCCTTGTGCTTGTTCAGGAAGGCAATCGTCTCGTCAATCGTGATCGCCGATCCGGAGCCCCTGATCTGCTCGACAATCCCGTTGCGGCTCAGATATGGGTTGTTGTCGAAAAAGTTCAGCCCGATTACCCACTCATCAAAGCCACTGTTCCCTGGGTTGACGGGACTGTCTTTCTGTGCCGAGCCAACATGCCACTTGCCAAACATGCCGGTGACATAACCCGCGCCGCGTAACTCTTCGGCAAGGGTGGACTCCTCCGGGCGCATGTAGCGACCGTGATTGGTAATCTTGATACGAATCGGATGGCGACCGGTCAGCACGCTGCCACGAGTTGGCGAGCAAACGGGGGCTGCAGCATAGAAGCGGTCGAAGACCAGCGCCTCTTTCGCCATGGCGTCGAGGTTCGGTGTCTTCACGACACGATGTCCATTGTAGCCGGTATCACCCCAGCCTTGATCGTCTGCCATCACCAGAATGATGTTTGGTTTCTCCGCCTGAACGACTGCAGGGAGTATGGTTGTCAGCCATAGTAGTGAAAGAAGTCGCGGTCCCATATCGATGTTCCTGTTTTGCTAAACCTAACGACGGTTTCTAAGCCAAATAGTGAGAGTCACCGGCATACGGCGTCGCTGAAGTCCAAACGCGTTCGGCAAGACTGGCTACCGGCGTCCATCCTCGGTTCTTGGCCTCTCCGTCTACCGTTCCCGGCCCACGCGGTTACGTAAGATCCCTACGCCCTGCAGTTCGACCTCGACCACATCGCGCGGGTGGAGTGCCGAGGTCTTCCCGCTGGTGCCAGTGAAAATGAGATCGCCCGGGAGCAGCGTGACATGTTTGCTGATGAAGCTCACCTGTGTGGCCACGTCGTGAATCATCTGGCTGGTCCGTTCCTCCTGTTTGACTTCGCCGTTGAGCCGCAACGTAAGCAGTAGGTCGTCGTAGTTCAACCCGGAGACGATAAACGGTCCGCACGGGCCGAACGTATCCGATCCCTTGGCCCGCCACCATTGCACATCCTTGTTCTCCTCGTCATTTTGCCAGTACCGTTCGCTCACATCGTTGCCGCACGTGACACCCAACACATAATCGAGCGCGTTCTCTTTGGAGACTTTGCGGGCTCGTTTGCCGATCACGACCACCATTTCCGCTTCGAAGTGCACTTCCTCGGTGGCGTCTTTGGGAATGATAATCCGGCCCTCGTGCCGCACCAGCGAAGAAGGACTCTTGAAGAACGGCTGTGGGATGCGAAACTTAGGTGGGATCTCAGCGTTCGCCAGATGGCTCTTGTAGTTGCCCGCCATCGCAAACACATGCCGGGGACGCGTGGGCACCATCAACATCACGTCGGACAGTGAGTGCACGTTGTCTGTTGCTTTCCAATCACCGAAGATCGTGCCGGAAACTTCTCTTACATTGTCTCCTTCCACGATGCCGAAGGCGATGTTGTCATTCACCTTGAACCGGGCGAACTTGACCACTTTTGTCGCTGGCTTGTCTGCCGCCTCGGTGTCAGCGAGGTGAAATGTGACTGCAAATGATGCAAGCGCGAGTACGAGAAGGCAGCGGCGAACGGTCATGGCAATCTCCTGTTGCGAATCAAGGGGGGAACCAGCTGCGGACGATCCTGATAATATCCATGCGAATGGAGTGGTTCAAGCGCTGGCATCATCACTCTTTCCGCTGTGGCAATGACAGAGTCGGGCGGAATCCCTCTTCACCATCAACGCCGGGGCGCGGGACAAGCGTGCGGGGATTCTCTGCGACGCCGACGGGGCGGGAGTTTTGGGTAAGATCCGTTTCGAATTCTCTCAGCAGTTGCCGGAGTCTGGCGACGTCGCCGGGATGATCCGCCGCAACATCGGTCTGTTCAGCGAGGTCCTTGTCAAGGTTGTATAGCTCGCCGGAGGAAAACAGCTTCCACGGACCGGATCGCACCGCGCGAAGCCGGCCGCCCTGTTGATAGAAAAATCGATCATGTGGTGTCTTGGCATTGGCTTCACCAAGCAGCAACGCGCTGATGTCCCTACCGTCAATGACCCGATCGTCGGGAACATCGGCTCCAGCCAGTCGGGCGAATGTCGGGAACAGGTCCATCGTCGTCGAGAGTTCGTTGCAGACTGATTCGGCGGGGATCGTTCCCGGCCACCAGGCAATTGTTGGTTCGCGATGGCCGCCTTCGTAGCCCGAACCTTTGCCTCCACGAAGCGGTCCGCTCGAGAGGCCGCCGGCTGGACCGTTGTCCGAGGTGAACAGGACGAGTGTGTTTTCCTCAATACTCGCATCGCGAAGTGCCTTCAAAATCTCGCCAACGCTCCAGTCGATCTCTTCTATCTGAGCTTGCTCGACGGTCTTCGCATCCGCCCTGAATCGAGGGCTCGCTTGCCGCGGGCCGTGGACGAACGCGTGCGGTAGGTAAGCGAAGAAAGGCTCATCATCATTCTTGTGCCGGTTGATAAAGGCGATCGCCTCTTCGGTAAACCGCCGACACAGCGTAGCCTGGTCATCCATGTCTTTGACCAGATCGACGACCTTCGTTCCCCGCATGACAGGCAGGTCTGGGAACTGCCAGCGTTTCAGGCCCGGCCACATGTCATTCGAGTACGGAATGCCAAAGTAGGAATCGAAGCCCTGTTCGGTCGGGAGAAACTCGGGCTGATCACCCAGATGCCATTTCCCAAAGCAGCCCGTCGCGTAACCTGCTGCCTTTAACGTTTCAGCGATTGTGATCTCATCAGGATGCAGTCCGTGCACGTCACCCGGAAACAGGACGATGTGGCCCGATCCCTTCTCCAGACCGACGCGCTGCGGATAGCAGCCGGTCATCAACGCCGCTCGCGATGGGGTGCAGACCGGCGATGCGACATAGAAGGATGTCAACTTCCTGCCTTCGACGGCCATGCGTGTTAGGTTCGGCGTTCGGTTTTGTTTCGAACCGAAGGGTTCGATGTCACCATAACCCATGTCGTCGATGAAGATGACGACGAAGTTCGGCCTGGACTTTTCGGGTGTTGTTTTGGCAAACGCGGGAGCGATCAGCGTGGCCATGATAGCCAGCAGCAACGTTGACAATGAATAGAGATGTCTTGTCATGGATGTGCTTTCATCTATCAAAGGCGTTTGCTCGCATCTCAACAGACCCGGTGCAATGAGAACTGATTTTGAAAAAGGTGTTGTGCAGTGGGATTAGAGCTGCGCAGACAGCGGTGTTGCTTTGAGCGGATCATCCGCCACTCGTCTCAGCTTAGCCAAGTGTCAGCCTTGATGCCATTACTGCCTTTCAGACGTTACGGGCCATCGTCTTTGAAGTATCATGTGTTTTCTTGACTTACGGCGCGGTCATTCAGACACCAAGGATTGCGGCGGTCGTGTGCTGATCGCCGGAATACGTGTTCAACTGCTCGGCCATTGCATGAATATTCCCAACTCTGCTATGAATCTCCTAAGCCATTCACGGATGACTCAACCTGAGGAATGATGCCATGAATTGTGTACACGCCTTGCTGATTGGGCTGGCCCTGATCGCATCGTTGGCGCTCGCACCGCACAAGACACTTGCCCAGTCATATCCGAGCACTCGAATATCGGACGTAAACCAGCACCGCCGGCAGGGTGACAGGCGCAATCCCCATCGAGCCAAGAGCGACTACCTCCTCAAAGAGCTCGACCTGCAAGCGGGCGATGTAGTTGTGGACGTCGGTGCCGGAGACGGATGGTGGGCCGAGAAGTTTGCTAAATCAGTCGGCGAGTCGGGTACTGTTTACGCTGCCGAAGTCGCGGAGAAAATGGTGGCGAAGATGAAAAAGAAATTCGCCAGCGTGCCTCAGATCATGCCCTACTTGATTGAGACGGACAGCACTGGCCTGCCTGAGGATTCGTGTGACGTAGCATTCTTTTCGCAGAGCTATCATCATTTGGACAAGGACGGTCACGTCGATTATCTCAAGCACTTGCACAGTGTACTCAAGCCAACCGGGCGCGTTGTGATTATCGAAAGGTATACCGAGACTGGCTTGGGTTCAGGCGTACATGGAACGCGCCTAAGTCGTCTGGTTCGCCAAGCCGAAGAAGCGGCTTGGGTCCCCGTGCGGCTGGAGTTGATGACAGGGACGTATCATTATGTTGCAATTCTGGCGCAGCAAAAGCTCTTCCCACCGGAACCAGGAAAGAGAAACTCCTGTGAATCAAAACCGAAGGAGAAACTTGAAAAGTCCGAGTTGGAGTAGACATGGTCGCGGCGCCGACAGCCATGAGCTTGCGAACGAATTCAGAATGCGCTGAATCTTGAGAATCTTGCTACTGTCGTCATTCTAGCTAATTGGGTTCTCGCGGTCACAGTATCTGCACGCAGATCGAACGGACACGGCCGGATAACGCCATTAGCCCAATTGGCATCGCAGCAGTGGCTCCTCGATCGAGAGTGCATCTCGAGCCTGTGTCAGGCCGCCGCGCGCCTGTTGGCGATCGTCGTCGGTGCGATCGCGGATGGCTCGCGTAATGCCAGCGTATCTCTATCTTCCAGCAAGAATCGGTAGCCATGACTGGCCAATAGGGCAAGACAAGCGTTGCGATCGGCTTCCGAAAGTACCATGTGTTCGTAGTGAATCATGGCGGGTTTGGTCGTCACGAAGTCGATCGACTGAATGATCTGGTAGTCGCAGCCTTCGGCATCAATCTGAACCAGGTCAATTTCGTTGGGGATGTCGACCTTTTCGAGTAGTGTACTGAACGTCCAGCTAGGCACGGTTCGGGATTGGGTCTGCCGGCCGCGACGCCCTGGCTTGTTCATCAGATGTTTTTGGATACTGGCTGCCTGGACCATGCCGCTGCCACGTGTGTACAGTGAAATCTCGCCATCGTGTGGGCCAATGGCCAAGTTGAGGAACTGCAGACCCTGGTGGCCGGCGTAGTTCTGTTTCAGCAATTCGAAAGCTTCAAATTGCGGCTCGATCAGAATACCATGCCAGCCGTGTTTGCAGACAAGGTCGTAGATCGGATCCGCCGTTACGCCATCAAAGGCACCGATTTGTACGAAGAAGAAATCGCTTCCCGACTTGCCGTAGTAGGCCTGCACGAAGTCCAACATGTTGGTGATTTCAAGCTCCGGTCGATCACGCAAGTACGCTGGCATGTGCGTTCTGGGCGTCGGGCGGTTGGTGCGAATTCGACCATATCGCCGGAGATTTTCCAACTGTCGCAGCATTCGATCAACTCCTGGTTGAAGCGAGGCTCGGGGCATGACGCGCGGATTCTACTCAGGTTCAACAAACACAGCGACCCCGAATCGCCGCCGTGGGCCTAGGGGCCACGTCCAGTTTTGATTTTGGGGTTGAAGATGAATGGTCGCCTGGCGAGATATTCGTTGATCGCTGTTATCAATACGTTCGGTTCGCGGAGCGAACCACGACAATCAGGTCACCAACGAAAATGCAAGAAGATGGGTTGGCCACGATCGTGATTTCTCGCCACAATGCCGAGCGGCGAGTCATGTTGCGGTTCGCACGACGATGCTGGCGCTGCTGGCACGACCTTGGCTTTCCATTCCGTTGGCCGTCGCGCGCTCCACGTCGGTGGCGAATTCCGTCGTCCGGTGAGTCTTCGCTATTCGGAACTGGGATGAACGCAGCGCAGCGGACAGGTCCTACGAGTGCGTGGCGAGAAAGGAAATCAGGGTATGCGAGTTCTTTGGGTTTTCAGTTACATCTCGAAGCAACTTGAACTTGTTGCCGCGAATCTCGCCGCGCGCCGAGGGATCACATTGGAGATCATGTGCCCCGTCATTGGCGACCGCCCAGACGTCCCATCGTCGATTCCGACCACGCCGCTGACCTGCCGGAATAAGTTAGACTTCAAATCCCGCCGACAGATTCGTGAGAAAGTCCGCAACGGCAATTTCGACATCGTACATGCGTACACGAGCCGGAATCTGGCCAACGTGCTTGCTGCGTGCCGTGGCCTCCGTCCGATGCTGAAGGTGGTTGGGTATCGGGGTACCGTGAACCGGTTGAGATTGTTGGATCCTGCCAACTGGATCACGTTTTGGCATCCCGGCATTTCGAACATTGTCTGTGTCTGCGACGCAACCAACCGCGCCTTACAGGAGTCTGGCATCGACCCAGCAAAACTGACAACCGTCTGGGAAGGATGTGATCCCAAGAACATTCCGGCGTTACCCCGATCTGCTCGCGCCCAATTCAACATTCCTGATGATGCGTTCGTGGTCGGGATGGTCGCCAACATGCGTCCAGTCAAAGGAATCGACTTGCTGTTGCGAGCTGCCATTGAAACGGCAGACCTATCCAAACTGTACTTGCTGTTGATCGGTCGCGACGAGGATCCGCGGATTGCGACGCTGGCGGCGGACCGTCGGATCGCTGACCGCGTTCGTTTAGCGGGACTACTGCCAGCTGGCGGCCAATACGCCAGCTTGATGGACGTGTACGCGGCACCTTCGCGGATGGAAGGCTTGAGCATGTCCATCATGGAAGCGATGATTCAGGGTGCGTGTCCGCTGGTCAGCAACGTCGGTGGAATACCAGAATTGGTGCGTGATCAAGCTGATGGCATCGTCATACCCTCAGAGGATGTTTCGGCATTGGCGGCTGGCATACGCCTGTTGCATGATGAACCACAATGTCGAAAGGCGATGGCTGAATCGGCGCGGCAACGAATACTCAGCACATTTTCGATCGACCGGTGGTCTCACCGACTGGTCGATTTTTACGAGAGTGCTCTCGGTGAATCGGGTCGTAACCATGGCCCAGTATCAAGGACCACGGTTTCCACTCCTGAGGCGGCAACGGAGCCACGGGCTGCTTGACCACCTTGCGGCGTCGCTTCTATAATCCGCATCTTCTTGCAAGCTATCCATGCCAAGCGGGACTCTGCGATGAAAATCCACGAATTTCAGGCCAAACGCGTGCTGCAAAACGCCGGAGTGGCCGTGCTGGCCAACCAAGTTGCCAGGTCTCCCGAAGAGGCTGCTGCGGCGTTTCGCGATCTCGGCGGGGCGATCGCCGTCGTCAAGGCCCAGATTCATGCGGGTGGCCGTGGCAAGGGCACCATTGCCGATGATCCATCACAGCATGGTGTTCAGCTGGTCAAAAGTGCCGAGGAAGCCGGCGAAGTTGCAAGTCGATTGCTGGACAAGACTCTCGTCACCATTCAAACCGGGCCCGACGGCAAGACCGTCAATCAGGTGCTGGTCGAAGCTGGCTGCGAGATCGCACGAGAACTGTATCTGGGAATTGTGCTCGACCGCGCCGAAGCGATGCCAGTTTTGATGGTTTCCAGCGAAGGCGGTGTGGAAATTGAAAAAGTGGCCGCCGAAACGCCAGAAAAGATATTTAAGGAACACTTTCATCCCGCGATCGGACTCCAAAGCTATCAGGCTCGCAAGCTGTGCGCGAAGCTCGGCATTACTGGTAAGAGTGTGCGCAGTGCCGATGCGTTCATGCAGGGACTGTGCCGGGTTTTTGTCGACTACGATTGCAGTATGGCAGAGATCAATCCGATGGTCGTGACGAAAGCTGGCGAGCTTGTGGCGCTGGACGCAAAGATCAGCTTCGACGACAACGCGCTGTTCCGCCACAAAGATATCGCTGAATTTCGCGACCTGACCGAAGAAGAGCCATCGGAAGTTCGCGCCGGTGAAGCGGGACTGAGCTACGTCAAGCTGGATGGCAACATCGGTTGCCTTGTAAATGGTGCAGGTTTGGCCATGAGCACCATGGACATCATTAAATTGCACGGCGGCGAGCCGGCCAATTTCCTCGACGTCGGAGGTGGTGCAAACGCACAACAAGTAACCGAGGCCTTTCGCATTATCCTCTCGGATGACCACGTGCAGGCCGTTCTCGTAAATATCTTTGGCGGCATTATGCGCTGCACGACGATCGCCCATGCGTTAGTCGAGGCCTACAAGACGGTTGGATTCAGCGTGCCGCTTGTCGTGCGTCTGGAGGGCACGGAAGTGGAAAAAGGCAAGAAAATCATCGCAGAAAGTGATGTCGATATCATAACGGCAGACGACCTTACCGACGCGGCCAAGAAGGTGGTCGCTTCAATCCAGTCCAACTGAGCCGTCCGGATGCAGCCATGAGCATTCTCATTAACAAAGACACACGGGTTATCTGCCAGGGAATCACTGGCAAGGCCGGCGAGTTTCACAGCAAGAACTGCCTGGACTACGGAACCAAGATCGTGGGTGGCGTAACACCTGGCAAAGGGGGCGAAACGGTACTTGGCTTGCCGGTTTTCAACACAGTCAGTGAAGCCGTCGAACAAACCGGCGCAAACGCCACGATGATCTTTGTCCCCGCACCATTTACCGCCGACGCCATTTTGGAGGCGATTGACGCGGGGATCGACGTCGTCGTTGCGATCACCGAAGGTGTGCCCGTTCTGGACATGGTCCATGTTTACGAAGTCGCACGCAATTCCAATGTCACTCTCATCGGGCCGAATTGCCCGGGCGTGATTACCGCCGACCAATGCAAGATCGGGATCATGCCGGGTTATATTCACAAGAAGGGTTCTGTCGGTGTGATGAGCCGTAGCGGAACGCTGACATATGAAGCGGTTTGGCAGACCAGCAATCTGGGGCTGGGACAAACGACGTGCGTCGGCCTGGGCGGCGATCCAATCGTTGGGACATCGTTTATCGACCTCTTCAAGCTGTACGAGGCAGATCCGGAGACCGAGTCCATCTTGATGATGGGTGAAATCGGTGGCACGGCGGAAGAGGAGGCCGCCGCCTATGTGAAGCAGCACGTGACCAAGCCGGTGGCCGCGTTCATCGCTGGCCGCACGGCACCTCCTGGAAAACGGATGGGACATGCCGGCGCGATCATTTCGGGTGGTAAAGGGACTGCCGAGGAGAAGATCGAGGCGTTGGAAGACGCCGGAATCGCCGTCGCGCAAAGCCCTGCCGACATGGGTACGGCTGTGCAGCGAGCGATTGCCGGCAAGCGTTCTTAGTCCAAAAGCGTCCACGCCTCGGCAAGATTCCACACATCGCATTGGACGCTACGTGGTTCCGCGGTTAGGTTAGCGACTGGGCAGACGCAACGGTCTCGGCTCGCTGCGCCACGTCTTCCTCTGAATGTTGTCGGTCTGATCATGAGGCACGCAAATCACAAGACCAAATCGCTGGTGCGCTGGACGTTGCGTTGGGGGCTCGCAGCTTCGCTGTTGCTGCACGCCGGCCTGCTCACAATTATGTTGGTGGGATTAGTGCGCAGTCGGCTCGACGAGCGACCAATTCGCGTCATCCAAGCCTCCTCGGCATACGAGAGACACGCGGGGCAAGACGTCGCAACGCGGACTACCGTCGTGATCAATGACGATGACCCAGCGCCAACAAATATCCAGCAACGGTTCGAAGAGTCGCTGGCCGCTACCGAGCAGCTCAACGAAGCCGAACGCCTTGAGGCGCTCGACGACGCCACAGATCGCTTGGCCCGCATTTCCAGCGAAACTTCGATTGATGAAGTTGCGAAACGACTCCAATCGTGGCTTGGCCTGACACCTCGCGCTGAGAAACCTGGGGAGGAAAATCTCGCCGCACAAGAGGTTCCTCTCGATCCCGCCGCCACCGAAGGCGAATTCGACTTCAACACGGCGCAGCTTCACGATGTCAAACGGGTTGTGGTGCCGGACAGCCGCCCACAATACCTGTGTGTTCTGTTGGATGCACGCGGTCGGACGATGGAAGTGCCGCTGAGCGAAGCAGAAGGCGAACCGATCTATTCCTTGATGGAGAAGATCAAGGCGAACCCGTTGCTCGAACAGATCTACCGCCAACTCGCCATGCCATTGCTCGACGAGATGGTCAAGGCCGAAAGGGCTGCGACGGCGGCAGCCAGCGCGGCGAGGTCCAAAATGAGTGCCAGCGAGGCTGCTCGCGCCGGGGCGTCAATCGATCCTCTCGCCGACGATGACACGCCCATCGACACCAACGTGCGGCCCTAGCATCGCGTTAACAAATGCCTTTTGGGTCAGCTAATTCGTGATGATTGCGAGCCCGCCACTCCTTCCAGACCAATCTGGGAAACACGCAGGCACCACGCGCGTAGCGCCGCGTCAGCCGACGTGGTTCGCTGAGCATCCGGTGCAGCCATTCGATTCCGGTTCGTCGCATCCACAGCGGTGCCCGTCGCCGTTGGCCCGCCAGAAAATCGATCGTGGCACCGACACACAAGGCGACACTGGCGTGAAGACGCTCCTGATGTCGGTGCACCCAGAGCTCTTGTTTCGGCGCACCCAGGCCCACGACCAGCACATCAGGCTGAGCGTCGGCGATGCGGTCTAAGATAAAGCTTCGTTAGAAGAATCTGTGGGTGAAGTTGGGTTCCGGGAGCGCGCCGAGATTGTGATAGAGCGCGGTCTCGTAGGCTTCTTGGGTACGAAATCCGTAGGATTTTCTGGTGATCAGTTTTAGTTTGTTGTTGAATC